>JABXNS010000004.1_pt1 | contig 324889 bp, 319 predicted proteins | sample 7301101 | NCBI WGS metagenome assembly JABXNS01 (sample SAMN14449646, study PRJNA615230) | soil metagenome | isolation source: soil from bare, unvegetated metal-rich iron-sulfur acidic spring small-cell... | place: Canada: Paint Pots Mound, Kootenay National Park, BC | collected 2017-05-25 | reverse complement strand
GATCACGACCGCGCGCATGTGCGCCGAGGTCTATGCCCAGATCAAGGACGAAGACTGGTCACTGGTCGGCACCTCAATCCGGCTGACATGGCCGCACCGGCTGTGGGACTTCAAGAAGCCGCATCAGTGGAACGGTTTTTCGGGTGGCGCCGGCGTCGGCTACACTCTGCCGGCCTCGCTTGGCGCGGCGCTCGCCAACAAGAAGCACGGCCGTTTCACGCTCGCGTTCGGCGGCGACGGCGACTTCACGATGATCTTCTTGGTAACCGAAACCTTTTCCACTTCCTGCTGCTGATTGGCCGATTTGAGATGCGGAAAAATCGGCGCCAAAATAAAATGGATGAGAACAGAGATCAAAAACGCCCAAAGCAGGAAGCTCCGGGTGCGTCCGCTGCCGGTGATCATCTCTCCGGGCACTAGAGCTTGCTTCCCTCGATCTTATTCGCCAACCCGAACTGCGTGAGATCCTGCGACTTAGCCGCGTCCATGACCTGAAGGATCGTCCCGTAACTGGCTCGTGGATCGGCTTTGATGATCACGGTCTTAAAGTTATGGCCCGTATCGTTTTGCAGCGACGCGAACGCGTCTTTGGCTCCTTGAATCGTGACGACGTTCGATCCGATGGTGATGTTGTTCTTGTCGTCGACGATAACGAGAATCTGCGACGGCAACACCTTCTGCTTGTTGTGCGCCAGCGGAAGGGGTGGCTCTTTGGTAACGGCCGCTAGAATGATGAAGATGATGAGCAGAACCAACAGCACGTCGGTGAACGGCGTGATGTTGATCGTCGACATGACTTCTTCGTCGCCTTGACCTGTCGAAACAGCCACGAGTTACTTCACCTCTCCACTCATCACGACGTCACGAATCCGACGTCTTCGAGTCCAGCTGCTCTGGCAGCGTCGAGGATACGAATGATAATCCCGTAGGGCGCCTTCGTGTCGGCGGTGATTGAAACGTGCTTATTGCCGCGTTTCAAACGGTCGATGACCATCACGTTGTAAATGCCGTTCTGATCGGTCTTCACGGCATCGACAAAGATCACGCCCTTGTTGTTGACCACCACTTCGATATCTTTGTTCTTGGGCGGCGTCGGATTGCTGGAGTTATTCTTATTGGCCAGACTCTTCTCGAAACCGGGTGGCACTAAGAGCGCCGCCAAGATCATGAAAATGATCAGCAGAACCAACAGCACGTCCGTGAAGGGCGTGATGTTGATCTCGGCCATGACGTCCTCGTCCTGTTTCGCGGACAGCAGGCTCATTGAGCGCTAGGCCCTTCTACTTGGTGGCGGCGCCGGCCGGCTGATACAAGTCCGTCGGAATTGGCGCGCCGGTATTGTGGAAGTGCAGCATCTCGGCCATTTGATTGGCGGCCACGATCATCTCTTGGTTGTACGTCTTAATACGGCTCTTGAAGTAGTTGAAGAAGACGACTGCGATGACCGCGATGATCAAACCGCTGGCGGTGGTGATCAGCGCTTCCGAGACGCCGGCCGCAACGACCGACGGCGTCGAATTGCCCTTGAGCGCGATGTCGTCGAACGCCCGGATGATGCCCAAGACGGTTCCGAAGAGACCGACGAAGGGCGAAATGACTGCAATCGTACCAATGATGGCCAGATTGCGTTCCAGCGAATTCAAGTGCTCCATCAACGCGATCGATAGTGCGTCGGTGATGTCGGCGCGATTCTTCTCGCCGCGCAGGAGACCGAATTCCAAAATCTTGGGGAGCATGCCGCGCTGGCTGCGGCAGACCTTGATGGCCCCGTCGATGTCGTCCTGAGAAATCTTCTGTCCGATCGCTCGGAGTAGGCCTTTGGTATCACCGTGCTGCTGTGCAAAGAACCACAGCCGCTCGATCACGATGGCCAAGCCGACAATCGAAATGAGCAAGAGCAGCCACATATCCCAGCCGCCCTTTTGCATGAATGTTATGAAACCGCCAAACACTATTTCTGTCCTCCCGTTCCGCGGGAAAGCATGTGCGCTTTAGAAAGGCGCCACATTGGCCTACCTCTACGGAAAGTCCTCGTCATTTTTGGATGTTCGCCTTGATGAAGCTGTCGATGTTAAACGCTAGGCTCATGTTGCCTTGCGTCTGCGCCTCGGCGCGCGCTTTATTGAGCGCGTCCAGCGCCTGGGTTTTGAAGTCGGCCTTTTGTTTTCCGCCCACTATCCAGGCACCGGCCATGGCAACGCCAAGCGCGTAGTTCGCGAGCGCGTCGTCGGGGTTGAGTGCCAGGGCTTGGTCTGCATAAGGCTTCATTTTCGTCAGGTAATCATTGGGGACGGCGGGAGTCTTGGACGCGCCGATGATCGTGTTCTCTTCCAACGCCGCGGAGGCGTACGCCGTGACCGCGACGTCCTTGTCGCCCTCTTTGGCAGCAGTCAGGAAGCTCGCCAGCGCATCTTCATGCTTGCCGGCCTTGGACGAATCGTTTCCCGTCGCCAGATATTGATTTCCGATCATGCGTTTCACGGTCGTGTTGGACGGATCCAATTGCATGATCTCGTCTTCAAGCGGCTTCGCCGATGCGGTGTCGCCCGTCTTCATGTACGCCTGCACCAGCGAGGCATCGATGTTGACCTTCGCGGTCTTGTCCATTTTTGGGTTGGCCATCGCAAGCGTGCGCGCTTTTTGTAGATTCGTAATGGCCGATGCCGCGTCGCCGGCTTGCACTTGCGCCGAGCCCAGGATGTAGTACGTGCCGTCCGACGGCGCCAGCGTGACGGCTTTCTGCGCAAACGAAACGGCCGTCGTGCCGTCCGTCGGCGCGAGTTTCACCGCCGCCATCGCATATGATTGCGCGGCGACCGGAATAAAGGGCTTGGAAATGCTCGACACTTTTTCGAATGCGGCCGCCGCACCCGTATAATCTTTCAAGAAGTAGTCGGCCGTAGCCAGCTGCTGATTCAGCGTCGGATCGTTCGGCCTGTTCGCGAGCGCTTGTTGGACGGCGGACTTGGCGGCATCGTACTTGCCGGCGTGAATGAGCTTGTCCACTTGTGCCGATGTGCCGGTTACGACTACGCCGTTGGAGGCGACGCTCTTGCCATGAAAGGCGATCGTAAAGTCGTAGAAGCCGGTGACCGGCGTCTTTCCGCGATGCTGCGGAGTATAGGTGGAGTTCTTAGCGATATCCATCGCGGCGGCGTTATCGCCGGAATTGGTCGAACGAATGATATGCGTAACCTTGTGGCTGCCGTCGGCATTGACTTGAACCTGTATCACCACGGTCCCCGAGCCGGCGATCGGCACGGACGTGTCTGCACGGTGAACCAGTTTGGCCTGCGAAAACTGATTGCTATACGATTGAGCGTTTGCCGGTGCGGTCAATGCGACGGCGGCGAAAACGGCCGCGGCGGCCGCCGCCATGCGGGTGATCCGGATCATGCGTCTATTCAAACCTCGTGTCGTGTTTTTATAATGAAGGCCGCGGAGCGTAGCCTTGATACCGCGGATAAACGTTTCTCAAACGACGTTCGTCGCTTGCCATGCGGCAGGACGGCGACGCTCCCCTCCTAGGCGGTCAAGCAGCTAGGCTGGCAGACGGCAGCTGCCGTCCCGCCGCGGCGGCGACGGCATGCAGCCTTCCCATCAACGATTCGAACTGTTCGAATGTGAGCGACTGGGGCCCGTCCGACGCCGCGGCCGGCGGATCGGGATGCACCTCAACCAGTAAGCCATCGGCCCCGGCGGCCACTCCGGCGGCCGCCATGGGCGCGACCAACTTGGCCAAGCCCGTGCCATGCGACGGATCGACGATGACCGGCAAATGTGAAAGCGAGTGAACGAGCGGGACGGCCGCCAGGTCCAAAAGATTGCGCGTGGCCGAATCAAAGGAACGCACCCCGCGTTCGCACAGAACGACTTCGGCGTTGCCCGCGACCAGCAAATATTCGGCGGCCAGCAGCCACTCTTCGATCGTCGCCGAGAGACCACGCTTGAGCAGCACCGGCTTGCGCGCATCTCCGACCTCGCGCAGCAATGTGAAGTTCTGCATGTTCCGCGTGCCGATCTGCAGCATGTCGGCGTGCTGCGCCACCAAGGCTACGTCGCGCGGATCGAGCACTTCGGTCACGACCGACATCCCGAAACGGTCGGCCGCGTCGCGCAGCAGCTTCAGACCCTCGGCGCCCAAACCTTGAAAGGCGTAAGGCGACGTGCGCGGCTTGTATGCGCCGCCGCGCAGCACGTTTGCCCCGCTTGCAGCCACCGCTTGGGCCGTCGCCTCGATCTGTTCCCGCGATTCGACACTGCACGGGCCCGCGCAGATCGCCAACACCTCGCCGCCGAAGCTCGCGCCGTTGGGCAGTTCCACAATGGTCCGGCTCGCGCGCGCGTCGCGCCGCACCAGCTTATAGGTATTTGGAAGAGCCGCAAGCCTGTCCATGGTTACCGCAGCAGTTCGCGTAAACGCGCGAGTTCCCGCGCGGTCGCGGGGCGGCTTCGACCCGAGGGAAGCGTGCCGAGCGCGATCGGCCCGAACTGCAAACGGCGCAGCTCGCGCACGGGATGGCCGACCGCTTCGAGCATGCGGCGAACTTGCCGGTTCCGGCCCTCGTGAATCGTGATATCGAGCACGGTGCGGTCGGCCGGAGATGCGATCACTTTCACGCGCGCGCCCGACGCACGGAAATCTTCAAGGCGCATTCCCCGGCGCAAACGCTCCATCTCGTCCTTCGACAGCTGTCCTTTCACGACAGCCCGGTACGTTTTTTCCACGCCGAAACGCGGATGCGTCAGCACGTGCGCCAGCTCGCCGTCGTTGGTCAGCAACAGCACGCCGGCGGTATCGTAATCCAAGCGCCCGACCGGGACGACCCGCGGCAAACCTTTGGGCAGCAGCTCGCTCACGGTGCGGCGCCCTTCCGGATCGCGCATCGTCGTCACCACGCCGATCGGTTTGTTCAAAACGATGTACGTATGCGTTTTCGGAAGCGCAACGCTCTTGCCGTTCACCATGACGCTGGCGTCTTCATCAACGCTCGTTCCGAGCTCGCGCACGATCTTTCCATTGACGCGAACCTTGCCCGCAACGATCAGCTCTTCGGCCGCGCGCCGCGACGCGACGCCGGCGTGCGCCAAGTATTTTTGCAGCCGCATGTTTACACTATTTTAGGTGAAGCCTCCGGAGACCCGGCGGGGACGTTTTCTGGCGAAGTGTGCGACTTTTTCGAGCTCGGCCGGAGGCCGATTTCAAAACTTTGTTCTCTCGAAAAAGCGGCCAAATAAAAAGCCGCCACGGATGGCGGCTTTTGAATGTCTTCGCCGGAAAGCGTCCCGGCTGGGCCGATGGCTAGTACTTGCCGTTGCCCTCTTCGTTATATCCGCGCGATAGCGAGAGCGCTTCCTTGGTGACGGATTGCAAGAATTCGCCGTTCGTACGTGTCTGCGCCATCTTGTCGAGGATGATCTCGGTGATGTCACCGCTGTTGAGCACGCTGGTCGCGCGCCGCAGCATCCAGATCTTGCGCATCTCGTCTTCGCTGAGCAGCAGCTCTTCGTGACGCGTACCCGAGCGCTTGATGTCGATGGCCGGGAAGACGCGAGACTCGGCGAGTTTGCGCGTCAGGTTGAGTTCCATATTGCCGGTGCCTTTGAACTCTTCGAAGATGACGTCGTCCATTTTGGAGCCGGTCTCGACCAGCGCCGTGGCGATGATCGTGAGCGAGCCGCCTTCTTCGATTTTGCGCGCCGCGCCGAAGAAACGTTTGGGTTTGTGGAGCGACGCCGTGTCGAGACCGCCCGAAAGCGTGCGGCCCGAGGTCGGAATGACTTGGTTGTAAGCGCGCGCCAGGCGCGTGATCGAATCGAGCAGAATCACGACGTCTTTGCCGATCTCGACGAGACGTTTGGCGCGCTCCATCGTGAGCTCGGAGACGGCGGTGTGATTTTCGGGATGCTCGTCAAAGGTCGATGCGACGACCTCGCCGTCGATCGTGCGCTGCATGTCGGTGACTTCTTCGGGGCGCTCGTCGACGAGCAGGGCGATGATGTGCGCTTCAGGATGATTGATCGAAATGGAGTTCGCGATGTTCTTGAGCAGCGTCGTCTTACCGGCTTTCGGCGGGGAGACGATCAGCGCGCGTTGGCCTTTGCCTATGGGACAGAATAGGTCGATGACGCGCGTGGAAAGTTGCGTTGACCGTACTTCCAGTCGGAACCGCTCGTTGGGATAGATCGGCGTGCCCTTTTCGTAGAGGCGGCGGCCGCGAATTTCATCGGGCAGCAGACCGTTGATGCGATCCACCCGGATCAGGCCAAAATATTTTTCGCCTTCCTTGGGACGGCGCACTTGCCCGTCGACCAAGTCGCCGCGGCGAAGTTCGAAGCGGCGGATCTGCGTTTGGCTGACATAAACGTCTTCGGGACCGATCACATAACCGTCGCGCCGCAAGAATCCGTAGCCTTCGGGCAAGATGTCGAGCACGCCGTTGGCGGCCTCGAGACCCGTGCGCTGGGCTTGAATCTCCATGATCTTCGGGATCAGCTCTTCTTTTTTGAGTTTGAGCGGAGATTCGATGTCGAATTCTTTGGCGAGGGTGTTCAGGTCGGCTTTGGATTTCTCCGAAAGTTCTTCGACCGTGAGCAGCTGCGGAAGCGCTTGCTCGGCGACTGCCGGGAAATGTTCGGCGAAATGAGGAGCGGGGTTGTTGCCAAATTGCCGGTGGCGCCGTGAGCGGCGGCGGCGTCCGCCACCAGGGCGGCCGTCATTGTTGGGACGATGTTCGAATTGCAGTGGATTTTCTCTCTCGTAGAGTCGCGCACGCCGCATAACCAAACGATCGGGCGGGGCTGCCGGACTCGTAGGGCGTGAGCGGGGGAAACGTATGCGTCGCGGAGGGTTTAACCGCACGTCGCGACGCCCAAACTATAGCACAGGGCGGTCAGGACGACAAGTGTTTGGGTCCCGAGACAAATGGGCTGCCGCGCTCGAAAAAGCGCAGCCGGCGCCGCGGCGCTTTACTGATTCCGATCCGGCGGCTCGTCCCAATCCGGCGCGAATCGCTCGAAGCTGCCGCGAGCCAAAGCTTCCGGCTGCGCAAGAGATCGATGCCGTCGAGGCCGCCGTCGATTTCCAACGCCCGGCATAAGCGGCCCGGGCCGCGACACAGATCGATCGCGCGCGCGGTGCCGCGGCGCCCCTCCATGAGATCCAGTCCTTCGATCGGTTCGAGCGCGCGCACCAAAACGGCGGCGCCTTCGTTTTCGCGTTCGCTCGTAACGTTGACGCAAAATGACGTGCCGTAAATCTTATAAACGTAGGCACGATGCGGAGCCAGGAACATCGATGCGTTGCGCCGGCTTTTTCCGCGATATGCGTGCGAGGCCGGATCGCCGATCACGTACGCTTCCGTTTCGACGATTCTTCCGGCGCTGCGGCCTTGCGGCGACTCGCGAACGAGGACGCAGCCGATCAAAGCCTTCGCCAGATCGATCGTGCCGGCGGGAAGTTCATGCGCGCGCAAACGGCGCAGTCGCGCCACGCGTTACGCCGCTACGTGCATCGCTGCTTCCGACCGGGCACGTGCGCTGAGGTCAGCGTCGCCCGGCGGCAAATCGGCGATTTCATACCTCCGGAATTGATTGAGGGCGCAGCCCAGCCGCACGTAGGGCATGGCTAGCGGAGGCGGGACGGCTTCGTGCCGGCGCAAGTCGGCGATGAGACTCTGATCGTCGATCGCAAAACGGACGCAGTCGATTGCGCGCCGCCGCGCCGCGGCGCAGACAGCCGTCAGCGCGGCATACCCGACCTCACGGCCCGATAGTGCCGGCTGACGCTGCACTCTGAAGGGAACCCGCAACACCCGCGGGCCGCCTTTGCGTAGATTCATGCGCACGTAAGCAACGCCGTTCCCCGCGTCATCCGCCGCATACCCGACGGACGCATTTACCGGTCTCATGTCACTATCGTACCCCGAACGTATGTTCGAGTCAAGGGACGGCGGCCTGCACCTCGCGAGCCCGCAGGGCCTCGTACAGCCCGGCCACCCGCCTGGCCTGAGCCTCGATTCCGAACCTCTCGGCGGCGGCGCGGCTGCGCGCCGACTCAGCCGGATCCGGCGCCGCCGGAAGAGCGTCGATTTCGGCCGCGAACGCCTGCGCGGCAAGGGTGACGAGCCGGCCTTCGCCAGCGAGCACGTCGCGAACCACCGCGGCGTCGGCCGCGATCACGGCCAAACCCGCCGCCATCGCTTCGACCAGAACCAGCCCCTGAGTCTCGCTGACGCTCGGAAAAACAAAGGCGTCGGCGCTCGCGTAATAGTCGGGCAATTCGGAGCGTTCGAGCGATCCCAAAAACCGCACGCGGTCATGCACGCCGAGTTCGGCCGCGCGCATCTCCAGCGTGTCGCGTTCGGGGCCGTCGCCGGCAATTGCCAGCCGGGCGGGCACTTGCGTCAGGGTGAGCGCTTCCAGCAGCAATTCGACATTCTTTTCGCGCCCTAACCGCCCCACGAAAAGCAGCAGCCTCTCCCCGGTTTTACTTCCAAGCGCGCGGCGCAGATCGGCGCGCATTTTTCCGGATCCGAAATGCGCCAAGTCGATGCCGCTGGGCACGACTTCGATGTGCGCGGTGACGCCGATTTCGGCCAAGCGGCGGCGCATCGCCGGAGTCGGCACGATCACGGCGTCGGCAAGATTTGCAAAACTGCGCGTCAGGGTCGAGGCGGCGTAACGCGTGGCCTTCGGATCGAACGGAAGATAGTGGACGTACTCTTCCAGGCGCGTGTGATACGTGTAGACGAGCGGTACGCGCAGACGGCGCGCGTAGCGCACGCTCATCCAACCGGTGACAAACGGCGAATGTGCGTGCAGCACGTCCAAGTTGTTGATGATGCCGCGGCGGTTCCGCCGGCTCACCAGCGGCACGGTCAAACGGTACGGCGTCGACGTCGGAAGGGGCAGCGACGGCATGCGCAGCGATCCGTCTCCATCATCGGAACCCGGGATGTGCGGCGCAAAACACTGCACCTCGTGACCCAAGGCGCGAAGACCCCCGGCCAGGCCGTCCACGGAAGCCACGACCCCGTTGATGATGGGCCGGTAGACCTCGGTAAAAAAGCCGATTCTCATGGGGAGCGTCATCTATTCATGGAACGCTCGGCGGCGCCTCCAGTAAAAAGAGGAGGCCCCTGCTTCCCCTATGACTTTTGGCATAGGCCGCCGTTCGTAAAGACATGGTATAGTGCCCGGGAACTGCCGGGCGCCTTCCGAGGCTCCGGCACTCTCGAAGTTTATGGCGTGTCCGATCCTGGATCCGTCAGCCGAGACCGACCCTCGAGCCTCCGCCGCTTGAAGGGCAGCTTGTAAGCCGCCTTTAGCCCCGCTGTGGCTCGTTGCAGAAAGGAATTGGGTTGATAGGACGCAGTCCCCGGCGCACGTGCGAGCTGATTGCCGCAGGCGCCCTTACCTTAGGCCTCGTCACCGCAGGCTATCTCACGCACCCCGCCTCGGTCCTGGCCGCGGCCGCGCAAAGCGGTTCCCAGCAGTCCGTCGTCTTTGAATCGCAGCACACGCAGACCGTGCAAGTTACCTCGGCACGGACCGTCGGCGATTTTCTCAAGGAACGCGGCATCACTGTGGGAGCCGGCGATTACGTACATCCCTCGCTCGACACAGCGGTCTCGCCGGGAATGGAGATCGAGTACTCCGCCTCGGTTCCGCTCACCCTGGCCAACGGCAGCGATCGCAGAGCGATCACGACCAACGCTTCGGACGTGGGTGCGCTGCTCGAAGAGCGCGGCATTCATTTGGGAACCTACGATAAGGTCTCGCCCTCGCTGGCCGATCCGATCGTCGCGGGCGAAACGATCCGCGTGACACACATTTCGAAATGGCTTTCCGCCCGAACGATGCGCATCGCACCAAACATCGTTCACGGCATCGACTTCGCATTGGCACCCGGGAAGACGAGAGTCGTCTCGCCCGGCCGCGAAGGCCAGCGGTTGGCGATCGTCAGCTTTACCAGCATTGACGGCAAACTGAGCAAACGCATCATGGCGTCGCACGTTCTGCGCAAACCGCGCGTCCGGATCATCGCCGAGGGCGTCGGAACCTATGCAGCATTTGCGGATTTCGCGCAGCGCGGACTGCAGAAGACCGCGTACATCGCCGCCAACGCGATGGACATGATCGCGACCGCTTACACGGCGTCCTGCGCCGGCTGCAGCGGCTACACCGCTACCGGCTATCGCGCCGGGCGTGGAATCGTCGCCGTCGATCCGCGCGTCATCCCGCTGGGTACGAAGCTCTTCATTCCCGGTTACGGGTTCGCCATCGCCGGAGACACCGGCGGCGCGATTATCGGCAACCGGATCGACCTCGGGTTCAATTCTTACGGTGATGCAATACAGTTCGGCCGCCGCCCGATAAAAGTTTACACACTGCGATAGTTGAAGCGGCTCCCATGCATCCGCGGGAGCTGCTCCAACGCTTCGGATACCGCCCCAAGAAGCGCCTCGGCCAAAATTTTCTCGTCGACTCCAAGTCAGCGGCGCGCATCGCGCAGCTCGCGGTGGATTCCGGTCAAGAACGCGTGCTTGAGATTGGACCGGGCACAGGCACGTTGACCCGCGCGCTCGTCGAAGCGCACGCCACCGTGACGGCGATCGAAATCGACGAAAACATGCTGCGCGTCATGCGCTCGCGCGACGATCTGGCGGGCGCGACGCTCGTGCAAGGTGACGCCCTTACTTTCGATTATGCCGCTTTCGCGGCCGGCGCGCCCTGGACGGTCACCGGGAACCTTCCTTATAACATCGCAACGCCGCTGATTTTACGCTTCGTCGAAATGAAAGACGGACCAAAAACGATTGTGGTCATGATGCAAAAAGACGTCGTCGATCGTCTTCGCGCCCAGCCCGGCACGCGCGCGTACGGTAGCCTTTCGGTCGCGGTTCAGTATGCGATGACCGTCGAACGCGCATTTACGTTGTCTCCGCGAGCGTTTTATCCGCAGCCGAAAGTGGATTCGTCTATCGTCGTTTTAGCGCGCCGCGATCGGCCCGCAGTTACCGTTTCCGACGAAGCGCGCTTCTGGCAGGTCGTGCGCGGAGCGTTCGCGTACCGCCGCAAGACGCTCGCGAACAGTTTATCGCTGGCACTGCACATAGAGCGCGCGGCCGTTACCGGCGCGCTTCACAGACTCGATTACGATACGGAGATACGTGGAGAACAGCTTGCCATCGGTGACTTCGCAAGGATCGCAGACGCCCTTTCCCCCGGCTAGCGGATTTTCAGCCGGGCGCGCGCTCATAACTTTCGCCGCGCTGCTTGTCGCGGTGCTGATCGGCAATGTCGCTCCGAGCATTCGCTGGGCGCTTGCGAACATGACCAACCGCTACGCGCTGCAGCATCCGCCGGCGGGAATTGCGCTAGGGGTATTAGCCGGCACCGACGTGGCCGCGATCATCTGTCTGATTGCGCTGCTGCCCTGGACCGGCGGAACATCTTTTGCCGGACTGGGGTTTCGCGGACTCTCTGCGCGCACCGTCGGCATCGCGATTGCCGGCGCGCTGGCCATGGTGGTATGCACCGATGGACTGGAATCGCTGCTTCAATCGGCGCTCCACGTCAAAGTGAGCGAGCAGGCCGTCACGTTGTTTCTGAGTATGAAGACACCGGCCACAAAAGCGTTGTTCGCGCTGCTCGGCGTCGTCGTGGCGGCGGTTTTTGAAGAGATGGCGTTTCGCGTCTTTCTCTTCAACGCGATCCGCCGATACAGCAGATTCTGGGTTGCCGCGCTTTCTAGCAGTCTACTCTTCGGCCTCGTCCACGCAACGCCGGGAGTCTCGCTCTTGCAAAACCTCGTTCTTGCGCTGCCGCTCGCAGTTGGCGGTTTCATTCTTTGCGCCGTCTACGTCAAGACCGAAAATGCCTACGCTCCGATGATCACGCACGGCTTGTTCAATGCCGTTTCCTTCGTCGCTCTGCTCTTCGCGCCGCAACTCGGGACGTGATCCTGGCGGTCGACGCGTACAACCTTGCCGCCGACCGGCGCGGCATGGGACGCTACGTCCGGCAAGTCCTCCGCGGTCTGCAAACGCTCGGGACATACGACGTGCGGCTGGTCGTGCGCAACAAGCGCGCCGGCGAAAGCGTAACGAGCGAGTTTCCCTATCCGCTGATCGAAGCGCGTGACCTGCGCCGCAATCCGCCCGGCGCCGTGTGGTATCCGTGGAATGGCATCCGTTTCGAGCCGCATGCGCCCGCAATCGCAACAATCTACGATACATTTGCCTTCGCGTTTCCGCACAAGAATTTTTTCGCGCGCCGGAAAGAGCAGCGGCCGATTCTCCGTGCGGCGCGCGAAGCGCAAGCGATCGTGACGATATCGCGGTGGAGCGCAGAGCAACTCCAACAACGCCTGGGCATCGAGCCCGGCCGTATCGCGATCGCGCCGCCGGCGATCGAATCATTTTGGCATCCCGAGCAATCCGAGCGTGACTCACCCTATATGCTCTTCGTCGCCGGGCCCGAGGAGCGTAAGAATGCCCAAGTGCTTTTCGATGCGTTCGAGGCGGCCTTCGAAGAGGATGCCGTCGAGCTCGTCGTCGCCGGCGAGCTCAGTCGCAGCGACGAAGCCGCATTCGCGAAAATGCACGCGAAGAAGTCGCGCGTACAGCCCGGCGATCGCGAATTACGACGTTTGTACTCGGGCGCGATCGCCGTCGCCGTACCGTCGCTGGCCGAGGGCTTCGGACTGCCGGCGATCGAGGCAATGGCATGCGGAGCTCCGGTCGTGGCAAGCGACGCAGCCGCGCTGCCCGAGGCATGCGCCGGCGCGGCCTGGCTTGCGGATCCGCGCGAACCAATGGAGTGGCGGGACGCGCTCCGGCGGATCTACGTCGACGCGCAGGTACGCGCGCGCCTGCGCGAAGCGGGCCTGGCACGCGCGGCGTCGCTCGATCCGGTCGCGCCTGCCCGTATCTTAGCGCGTCTCGTCCACGATCTCGCGCAGCCTCGCGATAAAAACCTGGGGTGAAAATTTCTCGGCGTGCGCGCGCAGCGTGGCCGAATCGTACGTTCGCGTATCGAACGTTTCCATAACGCGCGCCAGCGCTTCGGGAGAACCTTCGTCAAAGAACGCACCCGTTTTGCCTTCATCGATCGTTTCGAGCGCGCCGCCCGCGCGATAGGCGATCGCCGGTCTTCCCGCCGCCGCCGCTTCCAGCGGAACCAATCCGAAATCTTCTTCGCCGGGCACAATCGCGGCCAACGCGTTACCGAGGAGCTCGTTGAGCTCTTTGTCGTTGATGAATCCGGTCATGGTGATCCACGGCGAATCACCGGCGATCGAACGCAACCGTTTTTCGTCAGGACCAGTGCCCGCAATGATCAACGGCACTTGGGCGATCTGCGCGGCGCGAATCGCTAAGTCGACGCGTTTATACGCCAGCAGCCGCGACGCCAGGAGAAAATAGTTTCCTTGGCCGTGGCCGACGGTAAACCGGTCGAGGTCGACGGGACAGTGCAGCACCGTGCTCTCGCGCCCGTAATAGCGCATGATCCGGTCCGCTACGTTGCGCGAATTCGCCACGAGCCGAGTGGGAAGCATCGCGGCGCGCCGGTCCCAGTCCGCGAGTCTGCGGACGATCGGCCGCGCCAAACCGGAACCGACATATTCGTCGTACGCAAAAAGAAATCGGCTGACCGTATTGACGTAACAGACGTGAATCGCGCCGGGCGGAACGCGAATGCCTTTCGCCCACGACGTCGTCGAGCTGATGATTGTATCGAAACCCGAGAAGTCGAAATGTTCAAACGCGCGCGGATAGAGCGGCGCGAGATACCGAAAGAAGCGGCTCGAACCCGGAATGCGGTTCAGATACGACGCGCGCACGCGCGTGCCGTCGATCAAGTCGCCCGTCGCGCGTGCATCACACAAAGCCGTGTAGACCGGAGCTTCCGGATAGGCTTGCGCGATGTGTGCAAACACACGCTCGGCGCCGCCGCGCTGATTTAAGTAATCGTGAACGAGCGCTACGCGCAAACTAGGGCGATGGGTTTTGCTGCGGGTCTCGCGGCAACACGAGCGCGATATTCGGGAAACCCAGATAGCGGACGGCGACGCGCTGCAGATCCGACGCGGTCGTTTTCTGGATGGCGGCGATCGCTTGGGCAGCGTAATCCGGGCCGAGATGCCCGCTCACGAACGTGCCGGCCAGCCACGCGCGATCGCGCAGTGTGGTGGATTGGTCCAGGAAGCGCCCGATCGCAAACGTTTTCATGTCGCTCAAGTCGCCCGCGAGCTTCGCATGGCCTAGGACGTTGACGATCGTGAGCGCGGTCGCGAAAACTTGCGTGGGATTGCCGCCGCCGTCCACGTAGACCACGACGTTTGCCGGCTGCGTATCGAAATTGTAGGTCGCACCGACCCCGCGCGAACCGGTGGTCGCCGTAGAAAGCGTCGGGACGCCTGCAACGTCGGCCAGCGTGCGTTCCAAGAACGACGTGAGCACGAGCATGGGGCCGAAATCGCGGCTCTGCAAATCGGGAGCCTTGTACTGCGCGACCAGCCACGGGACGGGAATATCGCGCCGCGCGATCAGCTGGCGCGTGTTCGAAGGCAATTGTTTCAGCGATACCTTTACCGGCGCGGACGAACCGGGCCCGAGCACGGCGATCAGCGCCTCGAGAGAACCGGGGGCAATGCTGCCCAGTTTACCCGCCGCGCTCACAACCGCTCCTCCACGCAAATAGTGCGCCGAAAAGAACGCCTGCGCGTCGGCGCTCACAAAACCCGCCAAGGTCTGTGGCAAACCCAGCGGCGGCATGCCGGCATTGGAATCCGTGTAAAACGTGCGGTTGAGCATTTGCAAGCCGACGGTAAGCGGTAATTGTTGCGTTCGCGTAATGCGCGCGCCGAGCGCGGTGCGCGCACGCGCGAGCGCCGCCGCGCTAAAGTCGGGGCGCGCGAGCGCGCCGCGGAAACGCGCGAGCATCGAATCGTATGAAGCCGGAAGGCCTTCGAGATAAAAGCGCACGTCGTGCGGATCGACGTCGTAGACGATCGAACCGCCGTCGCCGGCGATCGAATCCGCCAGCGGTACGCCATCCACCGGTGTTTGCAGAATCGACTCGGCAACCAGCGCGGCAAGCCCGTTCTGATTCGGAGTCTGCCGGTCCAGACCGGCCGGGATTCGCATTTGCGTTCCGATCAAGTCGGCTGCAGGATCGTCTTGACGCACGACCGAGCCGCCCGAAACGCCCGTGACGCTACTGTTTGCAGCGGCGCCTGCCGGCGCCATCGAGCTCGCCAGAAGCAGCAGGCCACAGAGTGCGGCGATGGGGCCCCTCACGTTGCCGTGCTCCCGCCCGAAGAGCTTTGGATGAGCCGCACGATCGCCGGACGCTGCAGATACATGCGCGCGACTTGCGCCACGAACTGAGGGTCGAGCGAGTTCACGGCATTGAGGTAGATATCCGAAGGGTCGCCCGGTGCGTATTGCGCATTGCCTTCGGCCGCATACCACCCCGCGTCGTCGGCCCGCTGCATCGGCGTCTGTATCTGGCTCATGATATGGTAGAGAAATATTTTTCGTGCTTTGGCAAACGTCGCCGCATCCAGCGGCTGCGCCATAGCCGATACTGAGTCCAGCAGCGGCTGTTCCAGCGCAGCTGCCGACGCACCCGAAAGCGTTACGAGAAGAACGCCGGGATCGTGCAACGTCACGAATTGTCCGAGGACAAACGCGTTAGGCTGCGAGCGCGTCGCGCGAATGACCGTCCCGCTATCCGGATCGAAGAGGTAGTCCGCAATGAAATCCATGGCGGTTGCGGCGCGTGCATCGGAAATGCGCGGACCGGTCCAAGCAAATCCCATTCCCGGCACGGGCGCGGCCGCGCTCGTTTCGACCGGTGCGTTTCGCAGCGTCGAGTCGAGCGGAGGTGTATCGAGCGCCGGAGCGGATGCCGGTACGGCTGCCTTGAGCGCGTCGGACACATTTCCCGCGAGCGAAAAGATAGCGTTGCTCTGACGAAACGCGCGCGCTGCGAAAGATTGGACCTCGGCCGGCGCCATTTTGGCAAATTGCGCAGCGGTGGGAACCGGCGCGTAATGTGCTGGACCTTCGGAAAACAGTTCAGCGAACAGCGCGTCTTGCAGGGTTTGCGCGGAATCGTAAAGTTGAGACGCCGCGGCAACGCCATTATCTTGAACTGCGATCTTCAAACCGGCGGGGGTGATGACGGGATTGAAAAATGCGGCCGTCATCGCGCGCAATACCGCGGGCGCCGATGCCGCCGGCACGCTCGCGCCGACCATCGAGATATCCGGAAAGACTTGGATCGAAAGTGATCCGCCCAGGCGGTTGACCAGTTCGCTGAGCGACGCCGCGCCGGCAGGTTTCGATGCGACCACTGCCGCCAGCGCCATGCGCGCAATCCCCGGCGATGTGAAATCGTAACCCGCGGATGGAGCGCGGTACCACAGCTCGACCGCGGTGGTCGCCGCTGCCGGGTCGGCATGCGTCGTGACGAGCTGGGCGCGCGCAGGCGCGAAAAGCGCTGCGGTGAGGCACAAAACGGCCGCCGCACCGCGCGCGCCCCGAATGATCATGCCGGTTCCGGCGAAATTTTCGGTGGCAGCCGTTTAGGTTTTTCGGCGCGCTTGGGCGCATCGGCGGTCGCCGAAGGCGGCGCGGGCTCAGATGCCGGCTCGACCGTCCCGCGGTCGAAAGGCCGGCCTTCCAAGATCGCTTTGACTTCTTCGGCTTCGACCGTTTCATATTCCAGCAGCGAAGCGACCATGCGCTCTACCTTGTCCCAGTTCTCATTGAGCAGCGTCCGGCCGCGATCGTAACAGCTTTCGATGATGCGGCGAACTTCGGCGTCGATCTTGGAAGCGATTTCTTCGGAGTAGTTCCGCTCTTCACCGAAATCACGCCCGAGGAAGACCTGATGTGTTCCGCGTCCATACTGAATAGGCCCGAGCGTATCCGACATTCCGTACTGCGTCACCATGCGGCGGGCGAGTTCGGTCGCTTTCTCGAAGTCGTTGCTCGCGCCGGTCGTCACGTCTTTGAATTTAATCTCTTCGGCCAGACGGCCACCCAGCGAGAACATGACGATACCCAGCAGCTCTTCTTTCGTGCGGCTGTGACGGTCGTCTTCGGGCAGCGACCAGGTCAGTCCGAGCGCGACGCCGCGCGGGATGATCGTGACCTTGTGAATCGGATCGCCCTTCTCGGTTAAACTTCCGACGATGGCGTGGCCGGATTCGTGATAGGCTGCAATCTCTTTTTCTTTTTGGGACATCACGATCGAACGGCGCTCCGGTCCGACCATCACGCGATCGATCGCTTCGTCGCAATCGTTCATCTCGATCGTCGTCTTGTTGCGCCGCGCGGCCAGCAGCGCCGCTTCGTTCAGCAAGTTCTCGAGGTCGGCGCCCGAAAAGCCCGGCGTGCGTTTGGCCAGCGTCTCGAGTTTGACTTCCTTGCCCAGCGGTTTGTTGCGCGCGTGTATTTCCAGAATCTTTTGGCGGCCGCGCACGTCGGCGCGATCGACGACGATCTGCCGGTCGAAGCGCCCCGGGCGCAGCAGCGCCGGATCGAGCACGTCGGGGCGGTTGGTCGCGGCGATGAGAATCACGCCGGTGTTCTGATCGAAACCATCCATCTCGACCAGCAGCTGGTTGAGCGTCTGCTCGCGCTCGTCGTGTCCGCCGCCTAAGCCCGCGCCGCGCTGGCGGCCGACGGCGTCGATTTCGTCGATAAAGACGATGCATGGTGCAGACTTCTTGGCTTGATCGAAGAGATCGCGCACGCGCGATGCTCCGACGCCGACGAACATCTCCACGAAATCCGACCCGGAGATCGAAAAGAACGGCACGCCGGCCTCGCCCGCGATCGCTCGCGCCAGCAGGGTCTTGCCCGAACCGGGCGGCCCCAAAAGCAGTACGCCTTTGGGAATACGCGCGCCGAGCGCTTGGAATTTCTTAGGATACTTCAGGAACTCGACGATCTCTCCGAGCTCTTCTTTGGCTTCGTCAACGCCGGCGACGTCGTTGAACGTCACCTTGGGCCTGTTCTCGGAGAGCGTCTTCGCGCGCGAGCGTCCGAACGAGAGCGCCTGATTCCCTCCGCTCTGCGCTTGGCGCAGGATGAGGAAGACCAAAAAGATGACGACGACGATCGGAAGAAACGTCAGTCCCCAATTCAGCACGTTGTTTGACGTCGCGGCCTCGAACTTTACGCTGCCCTTCACGTGGCGCGTAACGCGGTCGACGAACGCCGAGTCGCGATTGGGAAGCGACGTCGAATAGTGCGTTCCATTGGTGAGCGTTCCCGTGACGTCGGTGCCGACGGCATCAAACGTCTGGACCTGATTGGCTTGCAGCTTTTGATTGAACGTGTTGTAGTCGAGCGAAACGACGTCGGCTCTGGGCAGCACGACCCAATTCACAACGAGAAACACGACGAGAAACGCGCCGAGAATGAAAAAGATGTTTCGAAGATTTCTGTTCATAGGATTTTAAGGGGCGGTTATTCCGAAAATACCCAAGACTGCAGCTGCGCGAGGTAGGGAAGGTTGCGGTAGTTTTCTTGATAGTCCAAACCGTACCCTACGACGAAGACGTCGGGCGCGGTCAAACCCGTGTAATCGACGGGCACCTCGACAATCCGGTGATACGGTTTGTCGAAAAGCACGCACGATTTCAGGCTGGCGGGCTCGCGTCCGGAAAGTAACGATCGAAGGTACTGCAGCGTGAGCCCGTTGTCGATAATATCCTCGACGACGAGCACGTTTCGCCCCTCAATCTTCTCGCTGGTATCTTTGAGCAACCGCACCTCTCCGCTCGACCGGCTCGAGTTTCCGTAACTGGAAACGACGATGAAATCGAGTTCGATTCTGCTTGGTCCGTCCGGCAAGCGCGACAGGGCGCGCACCAGATCGACCGTGACGTAGAGCGCTCCCTTTAACACGCCCAACACCAGCAGCGGTTGCCCTGCGTAGTCGCGCGCGATCTGCTTGGCCAGACGGTCGATGGCGGCGGCTATCTCTTCGGGCGAAAAGAGCGCCTTCTCGATGGTCTCTTTCACTTACGCTGCACGGTTAGCGCACCGCCCGCGACTTCGATTTCGACCCCGCGCGCCATGAAGAAACGGCCCGAACCGCCCTGCTGAAGCGCGCGGACCGCTGCCTCGATGTGTTCGAAATCGACGCCATCCAGAGCTTCGTGCTCCCGCAGCGCCTCGCGAACCTGCCTGCGCACCGCCGCCGCGGGGGTTGCCCGGAACTCGGCACCGACCACCTCGGCCGCGCGGGCGACCGCCGCGTCCAAACCCGGGAAGAGCGGCCGCAGCGCGGCAAGCGCTGTTCTCACCGCGTTTCGCCGCAGCGTGCGGTCGGCGTTGGTCGGGTCGATTGCATACGGCAAACCCACGTGAGCGGCATAGGAGCGCAGGTCCTCACGCTCCAAGCGGAGCACCGGCCGCACGAGATCGACCCCCTCCGCCAGCGGTCTGCGGGGCGGCATGCCGGCCAAACCCTCGGCGCCGGTTCCGCGGAAGAGCGCCAGCAATACCGTCTCGGTTTGATCGCTCGCGTTGTGGCCGGTTGCGACGGCCGAACATCCGGCCTCGCGCGCGAGCCGGACCAGCGCTTCATAACGCGCTTCGCGCATCTCGGCCTCGCCATGCCGCGACAGCTTCAGCGCCGCCACTTTAAATGGAAGGCCCAGAGCTGCGGCGACGCGCATGACGACCGCTTCGTCTTGCCATGCGGAGGCCCGCGCACCGTGATTGACGTGCGCGAGCGTTAGGCGCAAGCGAAGCGATGTGCAAAGCGTGCCCAGAATCGCCGCGAGTGCGACGCTGTCGGAGCCTCCGCTGCACGCGACCAAGACATGCTCGCCCTCGCGCAGGGCGCCTTCCCGTTTGACGGCCTGTTCGATCGAACGCAACGGTTTGGCGCCGCGCATCAGCGGGAGTGACGGGCGATCTCGCGCTCGACGTCCCGCTTGGCGGTGTCGGCGCGCTTGTCCCAAAGTTTTTTGCCGCGGGCCAGACCGATCTCGATCTTCGCCTTTCCACGCGTGAAATAGAGCCGCAGCGGGACGAGCGTGAGTCCCTTCTCCGACGCCTTTCCCCCTAAGCGTGCAATTTGGTCTTTGTGCAACAACAGCTTGCGCGGGCGATCCGGATCAACGTTGGAAAAACTTCCCTGTTTGTACGCGGGCACGTGCATGCCCAGCAGCCACATTTCGCCGTCGCGCAAACGCGCGTAAGCCTGATTGAGGCTGATGCCGCCCGCCCGGATCGATTTAATTTCGGTGCCCGTCAACGCGATGCCGGCCTCGAGCGACTCCAATATGTGGAACTCGTGCCTCGCACGCCTATTGTCAACCGCGGGCGCTGCTTTCTTGACCACTTTTTGGGCGGCCCGAACCTGTTTCGATTTAGCCATTCTTCGACTAGCGAGAGGTTGACGCGCTTGCGTTGGGATTTCGGCGATCGTTCTCGTCTTCGACGCGTCCTTTGGCGACGAAGCGCCCTTCGGCTTCGACGAGCACGCTGCCCTCGCCATCGCGAACGCTTGCTTCGATCTCCAGCACGTCGCGGCGCATCCATTTGATCTTGCCGTCGATATCGATCGGCGATCCTAGCGGAACCGGTTTGCGAAAGCGCGCGTTCATGCTGGCGGTCACGCCGCGGTAGCCGGCGTATCCGGCCGCGTGGGCCATCGCCTCGTCGAGCAGCGCCAGCGCGATGCCGCCGTGCGCGATTCCGCGCCAGCCCTGAAACTGTTCGCCGAGCGTCGCGCGCGCGTGGACGCCGTCCTCACTTCGTTCGAACTGCAGATGCATCCCAATCGGATTTTCCGGACCGCAGGCAAAACAGCGTCCGTCATCAACGGTCCTCACCGGCCTTGCTCCAGCCGCTGCGCAAGCACCTCGGGTAAGCCGGCTGCGAGAATCTTCTCCTGCACCGCGGCGATCGGGTAATCGTAACGAACCCACTCGATGCGTTTTTTTTCTGGTTCGTAGAAAACGAACGACGGCTGCGGATTCAGATCGCGCGGCTGGCCAACGCTGCCCACATCGATGATATACCGCTTAGCGGGGTCGAGGTCGAGTTCGCCGCCATGCTGGCGGTGTTCGTGTCCGATGCTCCCGTCGGGCTCCAGCGAGTAATACTCCGCTACATGCGTGTGTCCGACGAAGATGAGCGGCGCGTCGGTGCGCTCGAAAGCAGCTTTTGCTTGGCGTTTGTCCAGAATGTACTCAAAGTAGTTGACGGGTGCGCCGTGCACGAGCAAGTACTCCGGAAACCGCACTTCGTATCCCAATCCATTCAGCCACTCCATATACTCGCGATCGATCTTGCCCTGCGTCCATTCGATCGCCGTACGCGCCGCCGGATTGAAATACTCAATGCCGAAGTTGTCCAGGGCCGCTACTTCGTGATTCCCCAGCACGCACTCCTGAGCGCGCTCGCGAATCAGGTGCAGGCACTCGTTGGGGTTGGGACCGTAACCGACCGTGTCGCCCAAGCAGAGAATCGCGTCGTCCGGTTTCATCAGCGCGAGCGCCGCCTGCAACGATTCGAGGTTCCCGTGGATATCGGAGACGACCGCGTACCTCATGCGATCTCGCGCCAGAGTACGCGCAGGCGCGCCGCAAATTCGTCGCGTTCCGCCGCCGTGCCGACGCTCACGCGCACGAAACGATCCAGCGGCGGCGCGGCCGGTTTGCGCACGAAGACGCCGTGCGCCAGCAGCGCATTCATCAGTTGCGTCGCAACCTCGGCGGCGCCGAAGTCGATGCAGACAAAGTTCGTGCATGACTCTAGGTAAGGCCGCCCGAGGGAGCTCGCGAGTTTGTAATAGTCTTCGCGGCCCCGCGCGGTTTCAGCGGCGACATGCTGCGCGAATTCGGGATCTTGCAGCGAAGCGAGCGCGCCGATCTGCGCATTGCGGTTCACGCCATAGTGCAGGCGAATCTTCTGAAACGTGGTGACGTTACGCGGCGTGGCGATCGCGTAACCGATGCGCGCACCGGCCATCCCAAACGCTTTCGAAAACGTGCGCACGCGCAGGAGCCGCCCGTGTATAAACTCGGGAATCAGGAGATCACCGGTCACGAAGTCGGCATACGCTTCGTCGAGAAACAGCAGCGTTTCGGCGGGCAATCCTTCAAACAGCCGCACGATCTCGTCCTTGGGCAGCAGCGTTCCGCTGGGATTGTCGGGGTTGGCGACGTAGACGATCGCGGGACGAAGGCGCTTTGAGGTCTCGATCAGCGCGTCGACGTCGAGCATTCCGTCGTGCCGGTAATCAACGGTCGCGAGCTTCGCGCCGAATCCCATCACGTGATAATTGAAAGTGGGATAGGTTCCGCGCGTCGTCAGCGTCACCGCACCGGGAGCTGCGAAGGCGCGCACCGCCAAGCCCATCAGATCGTCGATGCCCGATCCGACGCTGATGTTTTCGATTCCGCATCCGTGGCGTGCCGCCAGCGCTAGGCGAAGATCGTACGACTCCGGATCGCCGTACCACGAGATGTGCGGCAGCTCCGCACTCATCGCTTCGACCGCGCGCGGCGAAGGACCGAAGGCGCTTTCGTTGGCTCCCAGCCGCAGCAACTCCGCGTGACCGCCTTCGCGCATCAGCTGCTCGGGGCCGATGAACGGCGTCATCGGCGGAATCGCCTCAATGTGCGGCGCCGCCAAAAACTCCACGTTCTGCGTCATCGTCCCCCTTATAAGAAGCGCATCGCGGTCACGGTCTCGCCGGCCGCGGCGGACTCTACCGTTTCGCCCAAAATGAGAAATCCGCTTGCGCGCGCGAGCACGCTCACCGAAGCGGAGTGCATGTCTAAAGGAAACGCGGTACAGATTCCAGCGCCTTCCAGCCGCACCGGAACGAACTGTGTCCATCCCAGCCGTTTGCGCACCGGAGCTGCCAGCACGGCCTCGACTTCCGCGCGCTGGGGAAATGCGCCGGCGAGCTGCGCGACGATCGCCCCCGCGACCGCCTCGAGGATCATCAGCGCCGAGGCGGGATTTCCCGGCAGGCCGATCACCGGCTTGCCTTGCACCGACGCCAGCACTGTCGGTTTTCCAGGTTTGACGCGCAGGCCGTGCACGATGACCCCGGGCGATCCGCAGCGTTCCACCAGGCGCGGCGTGAGATCGCGCAGACCCACGGAAGATCCGCCGCTCAAGAGCACACCGTCGCATTCGCTGACCGCCGCCTGCAGAATACGCGCGTATGCCGTTTCGTCGTCGGGCGCGATCGGGTAGTGCCGGGCGGAAGCCCCGAACCGCGTGAGTTTTGCCGCCAGCGCCCACCGGTTGGAGTCGCGCACTTGCGCCGGCCCGGGCTTGGAAGGAACGTCGACGATCTCGTCGCCGCTGCTGACGATGCCAAACACCGGAACCGCATAGACGGGGAGACTCGTCAATCCGAGCGCGGCGATCACGCCGAGCTCCGCGCCGCCGATGCGCCGTCCTTCTTCTAATAGCGTCTCTCCCGCACGCATATCCGAACCCGCCGGAACCACGCTCGCGCCGGCCGGGACGGCCGCTTCAATCCGGACGTCTGCGCCGGCAACTTGCGCGTCCTCAATGGGCACCACGCAATCGGCGCCCGCGGGCAACGCTCCGCCGGTCGGGATGCGGATGGCGCCTCCGGATCCGAGCTCGCCCGTCCACGCGTGTCCCATCCGGATCTCACCGTCGATATGCAAGGTGCCCGGCAACTCGCGGGACCGCACGGCAAAACCGTCCATCGCCGAGCGCGCGACCGCCGGATACGCGTCACCGGCAATCACCGGCTTGGCCAGAACGCGCCCGGCGGCGGCTTCAAACGCAACAACCTCAACCGCGCGCTCGCGCAGCTGCGCGCGTGAAAAAAAGAGCGCGAGCGCCTGTTCGGGAGCGAGCAGCGCGTCGTTCCGAAAACCTATCGTTTGCAGGTCGCTTTGCAAACCTCGCATAATGCGCCGTTCCTTCATATGTTGGATGTCGGACTCATTCGTCGCGATCCGGAGCGCGTGCGGCTTTCTGCAAAACGCCGCGGACTCGATCCTGCGTTCGTCGACGAAGTTCTGCGCCTGGACGAGGAGTACCGCTCCGCATTAACTGCGGCGGAAAGCGCGCAGGCCGAGAAAAACCGCCTCTCGGCCGAGATTGGCAAGGCAGCCGACAAGGCGGCAGCCGCGCGCGAACTGCGCCCAAAACTTGACGAATTGGCCCAACGCTTAGAACAGCTCGAAACGCGCGTGCGCGAGCTCGCGCCAAGCGAGCGTCATTCGCCGCTCTACGAGTTGCTCTCCCAATCTCCGAACATTTTGGACGACTCGGTTCCCGAAGGAAACGACGCGTCGAAAAACATCGTCTTGCGGACGGGCGGCGAACCTCCGACGTTTTCGTTCGATCCGCTGCCGCACTGGGAGCTGGGCGAACGCTTGGGCATCTTGGACTTCCCGCGCGCGGCTAAACTGTCGGGCTCACGTTTCTCAATCCTCGTTGGCCCGGGCGCGCGCTTGGCCCGCGCGCTCACGCAATTTTTTCTCGATCGGGCCGCCGCAAAAGGTTACATCGAAATCAACCCGCCGCTGCTGGTGTCGCGCGACACGATGTGGTCGACGGGTCAATTGAGCAAGTTCGCCGACGCGATGTTTCGCGACGACGACGCCGAGCTGTTTCTCGTACCGACGGCAGAGGTTCCGCTCACGGCGCTCCACGGCGGCGAAATCCTGGCGGCCGATACGCTTCCGCGCAAGTACGCCGCCTTCACGCCGTGCTTCCGCAAAGAAGCCGGCGCCGCCGGCAAAGACACGCGCGGAATCTTGCGCCAGCACCAGTTTGAAAAGGTCGAGCTCGTCTGGGTGACGGCGCCCGAAAATTCCGCCGGTGCACTTGAGGCGCTCACGCAAGACGCCGAGGACTTACTGCGCGAACTCGAGCTGCCTTATCGCGTCGTCGCGCTCTGTGCCGGCGACGTGGGCTTCAATCCGGCCAAGACGTACGATCTCGAGGTTTGGGTTCCGAGTTCGCAGGCGTATCGTGAGATCAGCTCGTGTTCGAATTGCACGGATTTCCAATCCCGCCGCGCGGCGATCCGTCTGCGGCGCGACGCAAAAGCGAAACCCGAACTCGCGCACACGCTCAACGGATCGGGCCTAGCCGTCGGCCGGACGCTGCTCGCGATTCTCGAAAATTTTCAGCAACCCGATGGTTCAGTTGCCATCCCCAACGTTTTGCAGCCGTATATGCGCGCGGAAAAAATCTCAGCCGGCTAAGTAATCGGCCAACGCTTTGACGTACGGCGAAGCTGCCGGGCTGCCGGCTTGCGCTCCGCGCCGCGTCTCGATCGTCACGCGCGATCGTCCGCCCTCCAAACCCGCGATCGTGCACGTGAGGCGTTCAGAACCGATTAACCCAAACGTCGCTTCGATCGTTCCGGGATGTTCTTCACGCACCACGCCGCCCAGTACGCCCTCGATCCCGTAACGGCACCGGGCCTGCGCGGCACCTTGCGGCAGCTCGAGTTCGACGGATCGCGACGGGTGAAGCGCCGCGCTCTTGCGCGCATCGATCCCAAGCCAAACGCTCAGCCGGCGAAAAACTGTTCGCTCGCCTCCACGCGACGCACGCCCGAGAGCGCGCTGATGCGCTCGGCGACCGCGCTCAGCCGGCGTCCCATTTCCAGCGTAACGCTGTAGCGCAGCTCGACGCAATCGCTCTCCGTATCGGCAATGATGGAAACCATTTCACTCTCGAAGGCGATCTTCTCGGCCCGCAAAACGCCGTCGATCGCCTGCATGAGTTGCGCACCCGGCGTGCACGTCACCAACAAAGCGACCTTGCGGCGCATACGAAAGACGCGCATGAGGACGTCATCCGAAATTGACAGTGCCCCCAGCGTAATCGCCGTCGCGACCAATCCGGCCGCGAGCCCGAATCCGTTGGAATAGCCGAGCAGCAATCCGATCGCCGCCGACATCCAAATGCTGGCGGCGGTCGTCAGCCCGTGAGCGGTGGCACCTTGCCGAATGATCGCGCCCGCTCCCAAAAAGCCGATGCCGACGACGATATATGAAGGGATACGCGTGTCGTGCAAGTGCGCGCCCATCGCCGTAAATGCGGCTGCCGCAGTCGCAACGATCAAGTGCGTACGAAAACCCGCCGCTTTTTGCGCCGCCTGACGCTGCAAGCCGAGGATACCGCCCAGGACTGCAGCTCCGGCAATGCCAAGCAGCGGCGAAAACGTGAAATCCACCATCAGCGGACCTGCCCCCATGCGCGCTGCACGTCCGGCGGCAGCGTATCGATGTGCTGCACGAAGAGCGTCAGCTGCCAAAGCTGTTTTTCACTGAGCGCTTTACCGAAAGACGGCATGCCGGTCCAGCGGATGCCGTGGTCGATCTGCCAATAGACTTTGCCGGGCGGATCGTCCGAAACGCCCTCGCGGTGAAACTGCGGCGGATCCTGATAAAGTCCGGCGGCGATGTTGCTCGGACGGCCTCCGGCACCGCCATGGCAGACGGCGCAATTCTGCGAGTACAACTTGAGCCCGGCCGCGAGGTTCGCATCACTGGCGGGCAGCGGATTTTTTATGTCCGCAACGCGGTTGCGCACAAATGACGCGCGCAGCGAGGTTTTTGCCGCCCACCGTTCCAGTTTAGGAACGCGCTCGTCCGCGGCCGCGGAGACTATCCCCGACCGGATCGTCAGGTAAGCAGCCAGTGCCGCGACTGCGAGCGTGGCCACCACGCCAAGAACAATGCCTCGTATCATCGTGCCCTTATTCCCCGCCGGCGTCCCAAGTCTCCGGCGCCACGGGAAACCGCAGCATATTCCGCTCAAAGCCGTGGACACGCGAATTCACGCCGTCAAAGTAGACTTCGTAATAGATCGGGATGACGGGCAGCGCTTGGTGGATCAGCCGCTGCATGGCCAGGAAGTCGGCCCTCCGCCGCGCCGTGTTCCGTGCGGTCTGCTGGTCGGTAAACAACGCTTCGAAGCGCGGATCGCAATACCGCGAGATGTTGTCGCCATTCACCGTTGCTTGCGAGCACGTGAAGACGATCGATTGCTCGGGGTCGGCGCCGCCCAGCCATCCGTCGATCGCGATTGCAAACCGCGCGTTACGAACCGGGCCGTCCGGCGCGTTGAACAGCGTCGTCGTGAACGTTTTGATCGTGACGCGGATACCCGCTGCGGCAAGCTGCCGCTGCACGACCGTTGCGATGCGCAGCCACGCCGCGTTGCCGGACTGCAGCACCAGCAAGGCATCGATCGTCTGACCGCCGAGCAGCTCGCGGGCTTCGCGCGGATCGGTGGCGGCTGCGCGGATACTCGAATCGTGCCACTGCAGGACGGGCGGCAAAAACGCGGCTGCCTGGGGATATGCCGCTTGATAGGCCTTTTGCAGTTCGGCGGCGTCGAGCGCCAACGCAATCGCGCGCCGGACGCGAATGTTTTTCGCCGGGCCTTGCTGCGTTTGCAGCGTCAGCCATACGGTTGCATTCTCCGGAGTGCGCAGAACGCGCAGGCCGGGCGTACCCTCGGTGCGCGCGATCGATTCGGGCAGAATCGGAGCGGCATCGACGTCGTGCGCCTGGAGCGCCACCAGCGCCGAGCCGCGATCGGGAATCATCCGCAGCTCGATGCGCGCCAGCTTCGGCTTGGGGGAGAAATACGGATTGGGTTCGAGCACGACGCGATCGCCGCGGCGCCACTGCGTGACCCGGAACGGTCCGCTGCCGAACGGGTGTTGCTCCCAGGCTGCATGCTGCAGCAGCGTGCTCTCAAACGCGTGCGCCGGAAGAATCCCGAACGCGAAATCGGATTGCGCGAACAGGTCGCTGACGGCAGCATTCCATGGACGTTTGAGCCGGATGACGACGGTATAACGATCCGGTGTCGTGAGCGAAGCGATTCGCCGGTAAGCGTCCTGCGAAAGAACGGGGTTGCGCGAGTCCATGATCGCGCGATAGGTAAAGGATACGTCGGCGGACGTGAGTTCCACGCCATCGGAAAATCGCACGCCTTTGCGCAAACGATAGACGATCGTCTTGCCGTCGGCGGAAATACCGCCGTTGACACGAGATGGAATGCGCTCGATCAAAACCGGAGTCAGACGGTTGTGCGCGTCCATTCCCACGAGGGTCTGGCAGACGAGCAAGTCGTAACCGATCGTGTCTTGATCGTGCGCGAGCAGCGGATCGAGCGAGGACGGATCGCTGAGATCGGCGATGCGCAACACGTGGGCGGCGCTCGCGTTTCCGCGAGGCGCGCCTCCGCCGCAGGCCGCGATCAGCAGCGCGAGTCCCAGGGTCAAGGCCTTCGGGCGCGGTAACAGCAGAACGATGTTTCGCTTTTTGACGCGCTCGCTTTTTGCCATGCTTGCCGCCACCGTGTGCGCCGTTCCCGCTCTTGCGGACCCCGTGCCTTCGACACCGTCGCCGGCGCCTTCGCCGCCACCGCCGCCGATCACGGTCACGGCGATCGTCAGCGGCTTCACCCTGACGTCGGACAACCCAAATGCGACCGGCGCGCTCGATACGGCCGGCGGTGCCGACCTCTCGTCTCGAACACAGCTTTCAAATGCGCTGATCACCGTCGCGCATTCGAGCGGGCCACTCCGGTTTTCGCTCACTGCGGGCGCCTACAATTTTCCGGTCGTGGGAGTCGCGATCAATCCGACGTTCCAAAGGTTCGCCAACACGAACCTCTTCGGTTATCTCCCTAACGCGTACGTGCAGTACGTCCCGAATGCAAACTGGACGATCAGCGCCGGGAAACTCCCGACGCTGCTCGGTCAAGAAAACGCCTTCACTTTTCAGAACATCAACATTCAGCGCGGTCTCGTGTGGAACATGGAACCGGTCGTCAGCAACGGTATCCGCGTCGCGTACGCCAACGCCAATTTTAGCGCCGCGCTGGAATACAACGACGGATTTTATTCGGGCAGCCGGCGTGCCGTCGAAGGTCTGCTCGGCTGGAATCCCACCGCGGCCGCCAGCTTGCAATTCATCTTCATCATTCCCGATGCAAATACGCCGTCGAACAACACCGCCCTGATCGCGAACAAACGCGAATACGACCTCATGTACACGCAGCAAATCGGCAAGCTTCAAGTGCTTCCGTATGCGTTATGGGTGCAATCGCCGGCATCAAGCGCGCTCGGCTCTGTCAGATCCCAGAGTGCTTTCGGCGCGGTGCTGTTGGCAAACTACGCTTTCAACGGCGTGCTCTCGCTGGGCGGACGATTCGAAGCCGTCGGCAACTCCAGCTCGACGAACGATTCGAGTTTTAACGCCGACTTGGTCGGCTACGGCCCCGGCAGCAGCGCGACGACGTTCACGTTGACGCCGGCCTATAAAACGGCGCACCTGATGGTGCGCGGCGAGTGGTCGCACGTAGTGGGCAACAACATTTCGCCGGGATTAGGTTTTGGCCCGGGCGGACTGCGCACCAACCAAACCCGTTTGGGGCTGGAGGTTGGCGCGCAGTTCTAGGCGCGGCCTAGAGACCGACCGGATAGGCTTCCTCACCGTGTAAGGTGATGTCGAGGCCGGTTTCTTCGGCATCGCGATCGACTTTCGTCACGGTGACTTTACTGATCAGCCACAGGAATCCGTACGTGAAGACGAATGCCCACGCGCTGCAGATGATCGCCGACGCAAGTTGCACGAGGAAGAATCTGCTTCCGCCGTAGATCAAACCGTCGGCGCCCGCCGGGTTCCACAAACGTGACCCGAAGATTCCGAGCAGGGTGATTCCCAAGAAACCGCCGACGCCGTGCACGCCCCAGACGTCGAGCGCGTCGTCCCATTCCAACTTGTTCTTGAGCGCAACGGCGAAATAGCAGACCAAGCCCGCGGCTATGCCGATGATGATCGCGGTGACCGGAGAAACGAAGCCCGCGGCGGGTGTAATCGTTGCCAACCCCGCTACCGCGCCGGTCAACAACCCGACGAATTTCGGCTGACGTCCGCGCGACCACTCGACCAGCAGCCACGTGATCGCCGCGAACGATGCGGCGATGTCGGTATTGAGGAACGCGGAAGCCGTCACCGCATCGACGCGCAATTCTGATCCGGCGTTAAACCCGTACCATCCGAACCAGAGTAAGCCGGTGCCCAGCGCGATCAGCGGAACGTTGTGCGGCTTGTTTTCGATCACGTACCGCCGCCCGATGAACAAGACCGAAGCCAGCGCCGCGAATCCGGCCGACGCGTGAACGACGATACCGCCGGCAAAGTCTTCCGCGCCCCATTTCGCAAGCACGCCGTTCGGGCTCCACAGCATGTGGACGAACGGAAAGTACACGAAGATCAGCCAGCCGGTCAAAAATATGAAGTAGGCTTTGAACGTGACGCGGTTCGCGAATGCGCCCGTGATGAGCGCCGGCGTGATGATCGCGAACATCATTTGATAGGCGATGTGCACGACCAGCGGAATACCCGCGTCGTTGCCCAGGAACATGGTGTGCAGCGTCACGCCCTTGAGCATGAAGTACGTCATCGGATTTCCGATCAGCCCGTGCCAGTCGGGTCCGAAGCACATTGAATAGCCGAAGACCACCCAGAGAACGGTCGTCCAGCCCAGCGACATGAAGCTTTGGATCATGATCGTAAGCACGTTTTTGCGCCCGACCAGGCCGCCGTAAAAGAAGGCGAGTCCCGGCGTCATCAACATGACGAGGCTCGCGCAGATGAGCATGAATGCGGTGTTGCCGATGTTGATCATGAGCAGGCGTTCGGCAGGCGGGGTTACTCCTCTTTTCGGGCCAGCCGCCGGCGCGCGGCGGGCAAATCCATCATGCCCGAGGTAAGCGCGCCAAGAATCTCGGCCTTTTCGCGCGAGCGGATGGCGTGGAGCTCCACGCCGATCTCGTGGACGACGTTGCGCAGCAGCGCGATTTCGTCGGGAGCGAACGTCTCGCCGTTGACGCGCGGGCCGAAGACGAACGCGCCCGTGAGCTGACCGCGTACCGAGAGTGCGAACGCGAATGCATCGCTTCCCAGCGCGCTGTTGACTTCAGAGAGATCGATCTCTGAAAGACGCTTGCGGAGCCGCACGAACGCGGGATCGTCCACTTCGACATCTTGGGGAAGGCCGCTCAAACCAGTGGATGCTGCCAGCGCATACTTCCCGTCCACGCGCTCGTAGATCGCCGCGCCGCGCGACGCCATCGCGCGCGGAATTTCGCGCGTGGCGGTTTCGAGCAGCGTTTCGGGATTTTCCATGTACGCCGCGTCTTCGGAAAGCTGCCGCATCTTCACGGCTGCATCGTACTTACTTCGGAAGAGCGTGCGGTCGAGAAATTGTTCGGTCCGCTTGTGCACGGCGTTGAACGAGAGCCCCAACGCCAACGCTACCGCCAGTTCAACCGCGAGGCTGCCTTCGCGGCTGACGGCGATCGCATTGAGGAAATGCTCCAGCAGAACGAAAATGCCGACCGCAACGGACGTGAGGATCGTATAAATCAGCGTGCGGTTCAGGACGAAGTTGACGTCGATGATGCGGTGGCGCAAGATCGCGTACGCGCAGCCCAGCGGAAAGATCATGACCGTGAGCCACTCCGCACCGGAGAGATGGATCGGATGCACGAGCAGGCGGTTGAAAAGATTGAGCAAGACGCCGAAGCGGCTGATTATGAACGCCCAGAATACCCAGCGGATGCGTTGCCGCGCGATGCCCGTCGTACGCGCATAACTGATCGCGAAAAACGCGATGATGACCAGTTGCGCAGCAGAGAATGCGCCGTTCACGAGCCATGGTGTAAGAAAAGCAAACGAGCAGCCCGTCTGCGCCTGCTGCGTGGCATTGATCGTATTGAGAATCAATGCCGGCACAACCGTGGCGAGCATCGCAAGACGGGCAATCGCAATGGTGTTGCGAGATAATCCGGCGGCGAGCGACTCCACCACAAGGTAAAGCATCAACGGCGAATACGTCCACAGCGCCGCCGTAAGAATGCCGCCGAAGATCCGGCCGTCCGGCGGCAGCGCACCCCACCATGCGTCGGGCAGGGCAACGGCAACACCTAAGCACCAAACGCCGAGCACGGTAGCCGCGCGGGCTCTCCCACGCCACAATACGAAGACGCCGACGGCAAGAATGACAAACTTGAACGCGAGTTGGGCGGCGAACGATGCGGTGGATTGCGAGTGGCGTAGCGTATACGGCAGAGTCAGGCGGGAAGCGCCGCGCTGAACTGAGAGCACAATCGTTTCGCCGGCACGTCCGGATTGCGTGGGTGTATAGTGGTAGACCAGCGCCGTGCGAGCCGGAACGCTCATCGGCGGCAGCCACAACTCGTCTCCCTCGCGCAAACCGGCCGCCCGGTCAGCCGGAGTGACCGCCGTCACCTGCAACGAGCAGCGCGTAATCGGTTCGGTGGTCGAATCGAAGCGGGCGCTCCGGGACCACGATCCGATCTCGATGCCGAGCAAGACCAAGGCGGTCAAGGTGGCAGCGGCCACGGAAACACCGCGAGCGTTCACGGGCGCTGGATTCGCCCCAACACTAGGGGCTTCCTAAAGGGCGGTGAAATTGCAATGCACCCGTTGCTCTCATTGTAAGGAAGGAGCCCTTTCGCATGCCTCTCTCCAGAAAGCAATTCGTTTCGGCTACAGCGCTCGGAATCTCGGCGGCCGCGATCGGCTTGGAGCCTTCTGCCGCCCAGGCGCAGGAGCGTGCCCCGGTCAGTTTTCACATTCTCAAACCCTCACAATACGATCGCGCTGCCGTGATGAGCATCCTGAAGGGCGGCGGCGCCCACAAGCAAGTTTTTCAATCGGTTTCTCCACTGACGGTCGCGCCCGGCATCGCAAGCCTGTATATCCACATGCAGAACTCGATGAACGCTTACCAGTTTTCGATGGGCACGGGGAAACTTTCGACGCTGGCGGTGGTGCTCGGCTCTTCCGTTATTTTGGCGCTGAACGATACGATCTGGAAAAAATATGGTTTCGGTAAAGCTTTCAATCTCGATGCGACGAACGATTATTATAAGGCGAGCTCGAATCTCAATCTCTCAGCGGCGCCGGACGATCCGAAAGGCATCTATCAGGACTGGAGCGGGCAAGCCGTGCTCAAGCGCGGTGGAAAATTCTTCGTCTGCCACAACGCGATGACGGCCGTTGCGTTCGTCGTAGCCTCAAAGATGCCGGGCGCAACAGTTGCCGGCGTTCTCGCCGACTTCGAAAAGAACGTGCTGCCGGGATTCATCGTCGTGCCGGCTGGCGTCGCGTCAGTGCAGCAAGCCCAAGAATACGGCTGGAAACCGTTTCCGATCATTTAGGGCGACGGCGCGCGCGCGTCTACTATGCAAACTGGCGGATGCGCTGATGCATCTCTACGCCGCTTGGCCCGCGCGCACCAATTGAAAGAATATCCAAGCTGCCGTCGGGATTTTTCCGCCAGGGAAAGTCGGACGCAAATCGCCGCCCCGGGGAATCGTGACGCTTCGGTTGCTGGGCCCGCTCGGCGAGAAAAGATCGACCGCGCTGCGCAGCAAGACGGGCGGCGACGTGTCCGACGTGCGAATCCCGTCCCTCCACCCCTGGTATTCGGGGTGCATGTCGGAGCGAGCGTGGGCCGATTTTTCAAATCGCAGACCATACACCGATACGGAAATGCCAACCAGCCGAACGTCCGCGGCACCGATGTTCTTGAAGTCGAAAACGTACATGCCCCAGAACGCTGCAACGACCAGCGCGGCAATTTCAAAGCCAATCCGCCAATGCTCGATGCGCGAGAGTCGAGTCTCGATTCTATAATCGACGTCTTTTTTGTGCTCAGGCATAAGATAAGATCCGGAGAGGGAGAGATTCGAACTCTCGGAACCCGCAAAGGTTCGGCGGTTTTCAAGACCGCTGCATTCAACCGCTCTGCCACCTCTCCGCCAGCGTGCTTTGGGCCGCGCGAAGGGCGTCCCTTTCGCCGGGGTTAAAACCCGGCGATGAACTGGGAAGCACTCAGCGCGATCGCGACCGCGCTTACCGGTCTCGTCATCATGTTCACGGTGATTATCGGTGTCCGGCAAGCGCGCGCGGCCCTCGATCAGATCGGCGAGACGCACCGAGCAACGCAGCTCGACGGTATGATGCGCATATTCGAGAAATTTGACGAGCCTCAATTCATCGCGGCCAGGCTATACATCATGAATGTTCTGCCGGCTCGAATGCTAGAACCCGGGTTCGAAGAGTACTTGCGCACCACTCCGTATGCCGACTTTCCGTGGCACAGGGCACTGAGCACGATGGAACACATTGGCGTTTTCGTACGAATGGGTCTACTCGAAGGCGAACCCTTCTATTACAATTGGGGCAACATGATCATCGGCACGTGGATCAATCTAGCCCCGCTCGTCAAGCTGAGCCGCGAGGTTACCGACAATCCTTATCTTTGGAAGGACACTGAGTGGCTAGCGGCCGATGCCGAGAGATTCATACAGACATACATCGCGGAAAATCCGAGAATACGCCCGAGTACCGGCCAACCATATTCGCTTGATGCTTCTCTCCGTTAAGAGTTAAGGCTGCGCCGGCGGATCGCTTGCCGGGAACGAGTCCGCTATCGTTTTGTCGTAATCTTCGAGCTGCCGGTCGCCTTTGCGGGCGTCTTCGGCTTCTTTGGCGGCATCGGGTTTTTCAGACCGGCCGGTTTGCGTTTCGTCGCGTTCCATATGGCTGTTCCTACCCATCGCCACCCCCGGAATACACTCGACAAGGGCGATCGCCCAGCCGCCGTCGGTGCGCAGACGAGCCAAATACCCACGTTCGTTTCTCTCATAGACGTGGTATCCGGCGTTCAACGCCGCGCGCAGAGACGTGAAAACAACAAGCCCGCTCATGCAGTACTCCCAATAAAGACGGCCCTCGTTTTAAGCGGGGCGAGCTTGTGAGTCCCTGTTGAGAGCGGGGATAAGGATCAATAAGTTGTGCATAAGCCGTGCACAACAGTAAAGACGGCTAGCGGCGCACCGCGTCCACGATAACGATGCCGCGCGAATTGCGCTGTTCGAAGTCGCCGAGCGCCGCCAGCGTCGCGCCGATGGGACTCGCCGGCTGCATCGCGTCGGAAAGCGTAATGCCGGTGCGCCTTTTTACTTCGTCATCGATCGGAGCGCGCATGAACGCCGGCATCGAACGGTACTTCGCAATCATATCCAGTACCGATCCGAACTGCCGGTCGACCACCTGCGGATCCATCACGACCACGAGCGTCCCATGCGTCCCTTTTCCGGCGCCGCGTTCGAAGGCGGCGTAATCGAAGCCATACTGATGCGTATCGCCCGGGCCATGCGAGCCAAAGTGACGCACCCAGGCGGCGAGTTTGGAAAACGGCGCGCCGCTGGCCGCGACGACTTCTTGCCCGTCGTACGTTCCCGCCCCATCAGCAAAGACGGTGCCGCGCGTTTGTCCGCCCGTCACGGCTTGACGGAACGATTGCACCGAAATGATCTGGGCTTGCGGATACAGCGCGACGTTGACCGGATTGCGAAGAACCGGTGACGGCGTTGGAGCCGGAGCCGGCGACTGCCCTCCGCTGCACGCGGCTAATGCGAGTGCCGCGGGAAGGGCGTAGAGAAACATTCTGCGCATCGCGCGAGCTTCGCGCCGCCGCGCGGCGGGCCCCGTAGGGTCGTCCGGCAAAACGACTCCACATGACGCCCGATTCCGGCAACGAGCGGCTCTCTTACGGCTCGTACCTGCAGGTTGACGAGCTGCTCGCGCTGCAGCAGCCGCTTTCGTCGCCGCCGCACCACGACGAAATGCTCTTCATCATCATCCATCAGGTGTACGAGCTCTGGTTCAAGCAGCTGCTGCACGAGATCGAGGCGGTCATGCGCGATCTGACGGCCGGCGACTTATTGCGCGTTGCCAAACATTTCCGACGCATGGATCCGATCCAACGCTTGATCGAAACCCAGGTCGACATCCTCGAAACGATGACCCCGCACGAATTCAACGCGTTCCGCGACCACCTCAATCCGGCCAGCGGCTTTCAATCGCTGCAGTTTCGCGAGATCGAATTCATCGCGGGATTACGTAATACGGAGACGCTCAAACATATCCAGATGAACGCCGAGCAGCGCGCTCGTTTGGAACGGCGGCTCGCCGAACCGTCGCTCTACGATCGCGTCAAAGAGTATCTGCGCAGCCGCGGCTTTGCCGTCGGTACGCACGACGAACTGATCGAAACGTTTCGCACGATTTACTCGGGAAGCAAAGAACACTACGATCTCTACATGTTGCTGGAGCAGCTGATCGAGTTCGACGAACGCTTTTTACTGTGGCGCGGACGCCATATCCGCATGGTCGAGCGCATGATCGGAGCGAGGCGCGGGACGGGCGGCTCGCTCGGCGTGACCTATCTGGCCACGACGCTCGACAACCGCTTTTTCCCGGAGTTGTGGGAAGTCCGGACGCATTTAGGAAAGGGCTATTGATGCAGACTGCTACAGCGCCGGTGTTGCGAGATCGTTTTCCGATTCTCGAGACGTCAAGGTACCTGGTGAGCCACTCGATGGGCGCGGCGCCGCGCGGTGCGAAGGCGGCGCTCGAGCAGTACGCGGACGAATGGCAAGCCGAGGGCCCGGAGGCGTGGGAACTGTGGCTTCCGCGCATCGCGGAAATCGCCGACGGCATCGGCGCGATCGTCGGCGCGCCGGCCGGGAGCATCTTCCTGGGTCCCAACGTTTCGGTGCTGCAAGCCGCGCTCGCGACTTCACTGCGTTTCGAAGCGCCGCGCAATGAGGTCGTGTACGAGGCCTTGCAGTTTCCTTCGCTGACGTACGTTTGGAGCGAGTGGCAGCGCTTCGGCGCGCAGCCGCGCATCGTTCCCTCCGACGACGGGCGCACCGTCCCAGCCGAGCGCATCATCGGCGCAATCACCGAACGCACCGCGATCGCCGTGCTCTCGCACGCGTATTATCTTTCCGGCGCGCTGTGCGACGTGCGCGCGATCCAAGCGCATTGCCGCAAGACCGGTACGCTGCTCTGCGTCGACGCCTACCAAACGACCGGCGTCTATCCTTACGACGTGACCGAGTGGGATCTCGACATCGTGACGGGCGGAAGCCACAAGTGGTTGTGCGGTTCGGCAGGCTGCGGCTGGATCTACGTCAAGCCCGAGCTGCGCGAACGGCTCGAACCGGCCGTCACCGGATGGATGGCGCATGCGCGTCCCTTCTCGTTCGAGCCGGCGCCGATGGTGTGGGCTCCGTCCATGTACCGCTGGGGAACGGGAACGCCGACGATTCCGGGCTACATGGCGGCGAAACCTGGACACGACCTGATTCGCGAAGTGGGCGTGCCGCAAATTCGCGCGCACAACGTACGGCTGACCAATTTGATCGCGCAGAGCGCGCTCGAACGCGGTTTGCAAGTGAACACGCCGCTGGAAGCGGAAAAGCGCACGGGCTGGATCGCAATCGAATTCCCCGGGGCGCAGGAAGCGTACCGCGAGTTGATCGCGCGCCGCATCTTTGTGGACTACCGTCCCGGCTGCGGCATCCGCATCGGACCGCACTTCTACACGACCGACGACGAGATCGGCGCGTTCTTCGAAGCACTGGACGAGATTCGTTCGTGATGGAAAGCGGAATGCTCGTCGACCACAGGAACATGGGCGCCGCAATCCGGCGCCTTTCGCTTCCTATCGCTTTCACGATGCTCGGCGACCAACTCTTGGGCGTGGTCGACACGATTGCGATCGGCAGCCTGGGCGCCGTTGCGCTGGCCGGAGTGACGGGTGCGGCAACCGTTTTTACGGCGGTCGCATTTTCGATCTTCGGTTTTTTCAGCGGCATGTCGATCATCGCTGCGCAGCGCGTCGGAGCCCGTGACTTGGACGCTTACGGCAGCACGGTGCGCGCGGGATTCATCATTCCATTTCTCGGCGCGATCGTTGCGGCGCTCGCGAGCATCCCGTTGGCGCCCGTCGTCATACACGCGATGGTGGGACAGCTCGCGAGCGCGCACAGCAGTTCGATCTATCTGGCCTTGCGGTGTTTTTCGCTTCTGCCGATCGCCATTTCCGGAACGCTGATCGTCGGCTTAGGTGCGGCCGGCAACCGCGTATTAGGCGTGCTCGTGCTGGCCGTCGTCAACATCGTGCACATTCCGCTACTGCTGATCTTGGCCTTAGGGTGGGGCACGCACCACCCGCTCGGCATCGAAGGCGCGGGCATATCGTCGCTGCTTTCGGAAAGCATCGCTTGCGTCTGCGCGATTATCTACACGCTGAGGCGTCCGATTTACCGCGTCTTTGCTTCGTTCGACCTCAATTGGCGGCTGGCGTTGGAATGCGCTCGTCTGGGATTGCCGGAGGTCGTGTTCCTCTTTGCCGTGATCGCTCCTGACTCGTTTATCGTCGCGATGCTCGCGCCGCTGGGTGCAGTCGCGATCTCTGCGTTCCGCGCGCTCAACGTCGCCTCGGATCTCACGTTTGTCGTTCCGAGCCCACTGCAATCCGCCACACAAACCGTGATCGGACAACGCCTGGGAGCGCGCGACGTCGAGGGCGCGCGTTCGTTTTTTTCGCGGGCGCGAATCCTTTCGTTCTGGCTCACGACGCTGACCGGGGCCGTATGCGCGATGCTGGCGTGGCCGCTCGCTTATATCTTCACGCTCAACGCCGTCGTCGCATCCGCCGCGGCGGTGCCGCTGGCGCTGCACATGCTCACGCTGCCGGTCAAAGGTTACGCGATGGTGTCCATGTCGCCGATACGCGCGTCGGGCGACACGCGTTTTTCGCTCACGGTCGGCATACTCACGGGCGTCCTCGTGGTGCCGGTGTGCTATCTCTGCATCAAAGTCTTACACATCGGTTTGTATGGAGTGCCCGTCGCCTGGATCGTCGCCTGGAGCGCACGCGCCGTCGCGACCGCAATAAAGTTGCGCGGCGAAAGTTGGACGCGCCGCCAACTGCTCGCCTCAAGCTGAAAATCCGCTCCAGTTTAGGTGCGCTAGCGAAGGCGCGAAAAGACCTCGACCGACTCTTCGTGGACGGCGCGGCCGTTGCTCGCGAGAACCGACTCGCTCTCAAGCGCCCAGTCCGCTCCCTCAATCGTCGTCACGCGGCCGCCGGCTTCGCGCACAAGGAGCGCGCCGGCCGCCGTGTCCCACTGATGGAGATCGAACTCCCAGAACACGTCGAAGCGTCCCGACGCGACGTAGGCAAGATTGAGCGCAGCCGAACCATCGCGGCGCACGCCCTGCGTCATTTGTGAAGCCGCATCAAAATAGCGCATGTTCCGCTCGTAGCGCGCGGGCTGAAATCCCGTGCAGACAAGCGAAGCCGATAAGGATTGAATGGCCGACACGCGCATGGCGCGATCGTTCAGCGTAGCTCCGCCGCCGAGTTGCGCCACGAACGTTTCGTGCATCGCCGGCGCGTGAACGACGGCCGCCACGACCTTTCCCTCGCGCTCGAATGCGATCGAAACGCAAAAGATCGGATAGCCATGCGCGTAATTCGTCGTGCCGTCCAGCGGATCGATGATCCACCGCTCGCGTGATGTTCCGGTTTGCAAGCCGCCTTCTTCTCCCAGAAAAGCGGCGTGCGGGAAATCCGCCCGCAGCCGCTCGACGACGGCGCGCTCGCTCGCCCCATCGGCCAACGTTACCAGATCGGCGCGGCGGCCTTTTTCACGAATCTCCAATGGCTCACCGATATGCTCCATGAGAACCTCGCCTGCCAAACGCGCGGCGTCGAGGGCGACCGTTAAAGGGTTGGGCGGCATTCCGGTGAGGTTCTTCGATAGCGTCCGGCAACATGCCGGGAGCGTACGTTTCCATACTGATCTTTGGCGGACAGAGGCCTATTATGAAGGTTGTTCGTTTCAGAGCGGGCCTTTTTTTTGCTTGCGTGGAGAGTATCATGACAATGAAGGTCGTGAAACTGGACGGCGATCTCGACTTTTCGAGAAAGGCGCAGATCGCCGAGCTCTTGGCTGAAGTAGACGATACGGATATTGCCATTATCGACCTTGCGGGCGTAACCTACATCGACTCAAGCTGCTTGAGCTGCTTAGCGCTCCAAAAGAAACGTATGCTCGAAAATGGGACCGCCGCCGTGCTGCGAATCGCCGGCGCTTCCGAATCGCTGCGCCGAATTTTTGAAATCTGCGGGCTAGACAAAACTTTCGAGCTCTATCCCTCGCTCGAACACGCTCAGAACGCCGGCGCGCTCTCACCAAGCTGAGAAAAACTTCGTCTTTAGTGCGTATGGTGTTATACTAAGAGTTCAGGCAGGCCCGATTCAGCGCCCTAGCGAGCGCCCACTTGCTCGATTTTTGAAAGAGCAGGTGTTCCCCTGATCCCCAATTCTAGTCCAACGGGCAACCGTGTTATTGACGCGTTGCCGCAAGCCGAGATGTCCGCCCTGTTGCCGCATTTGCGCGACATATCGCTCAAAAGCGGCGAAGTACTTCACAATCCCGGCGAAACACTTTCACATATCTATTTTCCGACGAGTTGCGTTCTCTCGGTCATTCTTCTCATGCGCGACGGAGCCGGAGTTGAGATCGGCACGACAGGCTGCGAAGGCCTCTCGGGAAGCGTTGCGATCATGCTCGGCACGCTCGTAGCGCCGAGCCAAACGATCTGCCAAGTTCCCGGCGCCGCCAAATGCCTTCCGCTCGACGCTTTTCAAGACGCGATCCGGAACGGGTCCCAACTGCGAGAGCTGACGCAGAAGTATGCGCGCGCTTCGGTTACCCTCATGGGACAGTCGATCGCTTGCAATAGACTGCATACGCTGACCGAACGCTGCGCCCGGTGGCTGCTGCTCACGCACGATCGCGTGCGCGGCGATAACTTCTCCCTCACCCAAGAGTTTCTGGCGATGATGCTGGGAGTTCACCGCCCCGCGGTCAGTATCGCAGCCGGCGCTTTGCAGCAAGCCGGGTTCATACGATACCGCCGCGGGCAGTTGACCGTTGTCGATCGCGAAGGACTCGAATCGGCATCATGCGAGTGCTATCGCGTCGCCATGGGCCAGCTAAACGGGAACTCCGCTTCGCATTAGTGCGGCGTTCCGGTTGGTAACGGCGAGGCGCTGGGCAGCGGCGACGCGCTGGCCGTCACCGACGGACAGGGCGAGGGCGTTGGCTGTCCGGCTACCGCGGTAAACGCGCTGATCGGAGCGCGCACGTCGAGCACTTGCTTTCCGTTCGCATCAAAGAGTTCGATCCGGATCCGCGCGCTTTGCGCGATCAGTGCGAAGGTTTGCGGCGAAGTAAACGGTCCGTCGAACTTGAGTTTCGATCCGCCGTCGCCATCGTGAACGTTCTCTTCAAAACGAAGGCGTGAAAACGACTGGCCGCTCTTTGCGGTAATCGTTATTGTCGTGCAGGTATTCGTGACGGTGATTGGCAGATTGCTCGGCAGAACCGAGTGCCCGTCATTGTCGCTGACCATTTCCGTACCGCCCTGACCGTCTTCGACTTCTTGCTCGCCATCGGGATCGTTCGGATCGGGATTCGTTTCGGGCTGCTCTCCGCCGGCGGTCGTCACTGTAAGGGTGCCGTCGGCATTGCGCTGCACCATGACCGCCGTATCGTGCGCGCTCGTGGCCAGGACGAACGTTACGATCGTCGAGCCTGCAGTAACGGTAATGGTCGAGCCGGCCGGCACCGCTTGGTCGAGTTCGATCGTGACTTTGCCCGTCGCATCGAGCGTGCCCTTACCGACAATTTGTCCGTTGAACGTCAGCGTTACGGCGGTACCGCCGACGGATTGCGTCTGTCTGCCCGTTGAAAGTGAAGAGACGCCCGGGAATGCGAGCGTAACTTGGCGTGCAGCACTGCCCGGTGAAATCGTGCCCGGATTCACTCCGAGCCCGCTCGAGCCGCCCCCGCAAGCTGCGAGCGCGAGCGCTGCGAGTGCGGATAAGGTCAACAATTTGCGGCGCAACAACATGCTTTCAAATCCTTCCAGTAATAAATAGCGCCGCGGATGACATCATCGCGCGAACCTCTGAAAAAACTCTTAATCGCTACTTTACGCTTGCTTAATAAAACTAGAAATGCGCGCGCGCTTTCGCTAGGCCTGCGACAGATTTGCGGACCGCATCATTTGAGCACGTGCACGCTGTGCGGGCCGATTCCGTTGATCTGCACGACCGTTGTATGTACCGCCCATCCCCAGTGGCGCATATTGGCGGGAATGAACAAAACGCCGCCGGCTTTGACCGCGCGCCCTCCCGTTCGCGCCGTATTCGTTCCGGCCTTGAACATAAACGTGCCCTGTATGACGGTGAGCACTTCATCGCTTCCGTGATAATGCACCGGAAAAGCGGAGCCGTCCGGCATAAGAAAACGTACGGTGTAGAGCGCCTTCGAGTCGCTCCAATTCCCGAGAACTTGCGCAAATTTTATCGCGCCGAAAGACGACGGCAGCCAGCGAATTGCATCCGCATTGATAACCGCCGCTCCCGGCCCCGGCGCGAGTGAGGCCGATTGCGCGACGCCCGCAATCAGAAGAAAGAGTAATGCGACCGCGGCAGCCTGAGTTCTCATGCGGCACCTTTCCGCGGGCAATCCCGCGCAAAAAGCCGAGTTTTCGCCAGCGGCCCGTTCTCCCCGGTGTGGGTTGACCCGGAGGCCTATACTTAGGTGAGGATACCTCGCTAGGTGAGGCGTCCACGCGAAACACAGGCCGCTGCCCGGAAACGTCGAGAGACGCCAAGCGGGTAGACCAGACTTCGCCGACCTAAGGCGTCGTCTAATGCGGCTAAGCCCTGTTGGGGCTTTACGGCGCGTGGTGCCAAAGCAGACGCGATTGGGGTATAGAACGCTCGCCGTTCCACGCCACGACCGGTCGCCGCCCAGCGGAACCGGTTTTATTTTTGCGCGGAAGGGAGGTGCGGCATGGCTTTTCAGGACGGATTTATCTCCGAACTCGTCGGGCGGCGTGCGACGGTCAACGAATTGCCCATCGGCCGGGTCACCGACTTCCTGGTCAACAATCCGGACCAAACGTTTCCGGAAGTTGACGGACTGATTATCAAGACGAGTCAAGGTCCGCGCTTCGCGCCGATGGATACCGTCTCCGACGTTGACGCCGATGGCGCCGTCGCGCTCAACGCCGCCCCCAAGGTCGCCGCGCCGCCCGACGACGAGGCGCTCTACCTGGTCCTGGATCTTCTCGACAAACAAATTGTCGACGTCGACGGCCGCAAGGTCGTGCGCATCAACGACATCGAGATCGCCAATACGGGCGGTAAACTGCGTGTCGTTGCCGCCGACGTCGGGGTCAGCGGATTGTTGCGCCGTCTGGGCTTACGAGGGATCGGCAAACGCTTTACGCCGTGGGTGTACCGGCGCGTGCCGCGCGCGATGATCGCGTGGGATTCGGTGGCTCCGATTCGCGAGAAAAATCCCTCGCAAGTTCAGCTTGCCGTCAAAGAGAGCAAGCTGACGCGATTGCATCCGAGCGAATTGGCCGAGGTCATCAGCGATCTTTCCGCGCGCGAAGCCGCCGCAATCATCCATTCGCTCGACGACGAAACCGCGGCGGACGCGCTCGAACATCTCGAACCCGAGAAGCAGCGCGCGATCATCGACGACATCGGGCGCGAGCGCGCCGCCGACATCATCGAAGAGATGGACTCCGACGACGCGGCCGATCTGCTGGGTGACCTGCCGGAGGATCAGCAAAGCGAGCTGCTCGCGGAGATGAATCAATCCACTGCGGGCGAGCTGCGCGAACTCGTGAAGTACCAGGACGACACGGCCGGCGGATTGATGACGACCGATTACGTCTGGATTCTTCCGCATCGCACCGCGGAGCAGACCATCCACAAGATTCGCGAAATCGCGCCCGAAACGGAATTCATCTACTATCTGTATGTCGTCGACAAGGACCGGCGGCTCCTGGGCGTATTGACGCTGCGCGCGCTTCTGCTCGCACCCCAAGACGACGTGATCGAACGCATCATGGAAGACGATATCGTAACGATCGCGCCGGCGATGCAAGCGCGCGACGTTGCGGCGACGATCGCGCGTTACGATCTGCTCGCGGTGCCCGTGGTCGATCCCGACGGGCTGATGCTCGGCATCGTGACGGTCGACGACGCTATCGACGCAATCATGCCCGCAGATCTCGCCAAAGAACTTCCGCGCATCACTCCGACGCGGCGCACGAGCCGTGCGGTAAAGGACTAGGTCATGGCTCCAGAGGCCGCTCGCAAGCGCAAGCGCAGGCGCTGGCGCTGGCGCAGCCTCGTTCTGCTTCTCGCGGTTCTGGGACCGGGATTCATCACGGCGTCGGCGGGCAACGACGTCGGCGGCATTACGACCTACTCCCAAGCGGGCGCACATTTCGGTTATCGCATTCTATGGGTGCTGATTCCGCTGGCACTCGCGCTGATCGTCGTGCAAGAGATGGCGACGCGGATGGCAGCCGTGACCGGCAAAGGGCTGGCGGCGCTGATTCGCGAGAATTTCGGCGTCCGCATTTCGTTCTTCGCGATGGCCGCATTTTTTGCCATAAATCTGGTGATCACGGCAACCGAGTTTGCGGGCATTGCCGCCGCATCGGAGATTTTTCATATCTCGCGCTTCATCGCCGTTCCTGTGGCAATGCTCATCGTGCTCATCCTGGTGTTCGGCTTTAACAGCAAGAGCATCGACCGCGCCTTCGTGTGTTTTTCGCTGATCTATTTTTGCTATATCGCCTCGGCCATATTAGCGCACCCGAACTGGGGCGCAGTAGCCCACGGCGCCGTCGTACCGGCATTCGATTTCAACAACCGCGCGTATCTGGTGATGGTCGTCGGCCTGATCGGCACGACCATTTCGCCCTATATGCAATTCTTCTTACAGTCGGCGGTCGTCGAAAAAGGTTCGGACGAGCGCGAGCTCAGCTTGGCGCGCGCGGACGTGATCAGCGGATCGATTCTGGCGATCGCTATTGCGGGCTTCATGATCATCGCCAATGCGGCGACGATTTTTACGGCCAACCGTCACGGGGCGCACATCGCCCCGCTGCAAGCAGCCGATTACGCGGCGGCGCTGCGGCCGCTCGCGGGTGCCGCGGCGTCGATCATTTTCGCACTGGGCATCTTCAACGCCGGGCTCTTTACGGCAACGGTTTTGCCGCTCTCGACCAGTTACGTGATCTGCGAAGCGTTTGGCTTCGAAGCGGCGCTCGATCGCAAGTTTTCCGAAGCGCCCGTCTTCTTCACGCTTTTCGCGATCGGGTTGATCGCGGGTGGGGCGCTCGTTTTGATTCCACATCTGCCGCTGCTGAATCTGATCTTTTACGCGCAGGTCGCACAGGGAATCTTGCTGCCGCCCGAGCTCGTGCTGATGCTGATCATCGTCAACAAGCGCGGAGTGATGGGCCGCCACACCAATAGGTGGTTCGGAAATACGGTCGCGTGGGCGACCGTGGCGCTGGTCGGCGCGCTCTCCATCTACTACGCTTTGACGCTCGTCTTCGGCGGAACGGCCTAGCAAGCGGCGAACCCTCCGGGCATGACGGCCGACGAATTGGTCGCATTTGCCGAAGATCTCGCGCGCATAGCGGCGGGCGGCGGCGGCCCGAAAGCACTGGCCGGCCACCTTGCCAAACGCGCGAGCGTCGGCGTGCTCGTGGAAGACTCGCAGTGGCGGCACCTTGCAGCGGCCGGCGGCACGGGCATGCCCAGCAGCGTACAGCCCCTGCTCGCACACAATGCGACCGCGGAATTCCAAAAACTGCGTAACGGATACGCGGGACGCACGATCGCGATCGTCAGCGGCGACTCGAATTTAGGACGCCTGTCGATTTTCGGCAGCAGCGATCTCGACACGTGCGAATACGCCGCCCGTTTGACCGCAAGCGCTATCGCCGTCGAGCTCGCGCGCGAATCCGGCGCGCAACCCGGCCGGCGGCGAACATTTTGGGAGCAGCTCGTCGCCGAAGCTTATCCCGACGCGACGGCAGTTCGCGACGACGCGGCGGCGCGCGGCATCGTGCTCGCGACGCACTACGTCGCCGTCGCGCTCGAAACCGAAACCGGCGAGCCCGGAGCTTTTCGCGCCGCCGCTCTCGACGCGTTTCGCGGCGGAGAGGGAGAGGCGGGTGTACTCGAACGCAGAGGCGCACTCGTTATCTTTGTTCCGGCTTCGCGCGAGGTGGACGCGTCGAACACGCGCACCGCTGCCGCCATGCTGCAGCGAAACCTTCAGAAGAAAGAACTCGACGTTCGCATCAGCGGTGGAGTCGGTACGCGAGCGCCGGTTGCAGACGCCCACCGTTCGCTTGCGCAAGCCGAAGCCGCGCTTACGATCTCGCGCCGGCTCTACGGCCCCGGGCGCGTCGGCGTCTACGAAGAGCTCGGCGCGTATCCGCTGCTGCTTTCCGGCGGCGGCGCCGATACGATGCGCGATTTTGCGCGGCGTATTCTCGCTCCGCTGCGCGCTTACGACGAAAAGCATCAGACCGAGTTGGAACGCACGCTTCGATTGTATTTCTCGGTCGGCGAAAACGTTAAGACGGCCGCGGCGGAATTAAACGTCCACCGCCACACGGTCTTCTACCGGCTGCGCCAAATCGGCGAGATCTGCGGCTGCAAATTGGACGACCCTGGGGACCAGCTCACGCTGAGAATGGCGATCGCAATCGATGCACTCACCGGCTAAACGCGACGTTTTGCGCCTCGCCAAGGATCGCAACGTAAAGTTCGTGCGCCTGTCGTTCGTCGATGTGCTCGGCGTCGCCAAGAATGTTTCCATCCCGGCGACCGAACTCGAAGCCGCGCTCGACGGCAAGGTGACGTTCGACGGCGGCTCGATCGACGGATTCGTGCGCGGCGAAGAGCTCGACATGGTGCTGCGCCCCGATCCCTCAACCTTCGCGCTCTACCCGTGGTCGACGCCGGAAATGCCCGAAGCGCGTTTGCTCTGCGATATCGCTATGCCGGACGGTTCGCCGTTCGAAGGTTGCCCGCGAACTACTCTCAGACGCGCGATCGAAGAGGCGAAAGGCCCGCTTGCGGGCATCGCGGTCGCACTTGAAGTCGAGTTCTTTCTCTTCGAAGCCCTCGACAGTGAGTATGGCTCGACCAAGACGGCCGACGTCGGATCGTATTTCGATTTTTCCGCCAACGATCGCGGTGAAGATGCGCGCAGCGCGATCGTCGCGGCGCTGCAAGCGATGGGCGTGGCGGTCGCGAGCTCGCATCACGAGCATAGCCCGGGACAGCACGAGATCGATTTTCCGCACAGCGATCCGCTGGCGGCGGCGGACGCGCTGCTCACGCTGCGCTCGATCGCCAAGCATGTGGCCGCCGCGCGCGGACTGGAAGCGACGTTCATGCCCAAGCCGCTCGAAGATCGCGCCGGGAGCGGGCTGCATGTCAACTTCCGCGTCGCAAGCGAGCAGCAGCCGGAAGTACTCTACATGATCGGCGGCCTGCTGGCGCATGCGGGCGCGCTTACCGCCATCTGCAACTCCACCGTCAATTCGTACAAACGCTTGGTCAACGCGTGGGACGCGCCGATCTATACCGTCTGGTCCGAGCGCAGCGCGAACGCGTTAGTCCGCGTTCCGCGCCAAGACCCGCCGCAGCTCGAGATGCGCAGTCCCGACGCGGCCGGCAATCCGTATCTCTCGCTGGCAGTGTTGCTTGGAGCGCTCACGGACGGAGTCGATCAGCACCGCCTCCCGGGCGATCCGCTCACCGGTTCAACGTACGAACTCGCCGAGCGCGAACGGCACGAACGCGGTATCGGCACGCTTCCAAAATCGCTACGTCAGGCGATCAGCGAGCTCGATAACGATCCAGTCATCCGTGCCGCTCTCGGCGACCACATCTATCACGCGTTCCGCGACGCCAAACTCGAGGAGTACGAACGCTACCGTCGTGCGGTTCATCCGTGGGAGCACCGGGCGTATCTCAGGCTGTATTAGATTGTGTCATGGTGAGCGGCGCATCTATGTCATGGTGAGCCGCGTTCGCCCTTGGCGAACGCGATGTCGAACCACGGCTGAGCGCCGAGCGCAGCGAGTCTAGGCGAAGCCCGCAGGCCTCGACTTCGCTCGGCCGTCCTTCGACACGCGTTCAGCCTTAACGGCTGAACGGCGGCTCAGGATGACAATGCTATGTCTCGCAACATCTCCCACGCCAGCGCAACGTCGTCGCGCGTAGTAGCGATGTTGCCGATCGCTAATCGCAGTGCGTAGCGGCCGCGAATCTTCGTGTGTGACAAGAACACTTTGCCCGTCGCATTGGTGTCGTCAAGTATGCGCGCGTTCAGTTTTTCGAGAGCAGCCTCGTCGAGACCGGGAGGCGCGTAGCGAAAGCACACGACCGAAAACGGATGCGGAGCGAGAATCTCCCAGTCCGCTTGCGCTTCAACCCAGCCGGCGAACTCTTGCGCGAGCGCGATGTGCCGGCGTAGATGTTCGCGCAAACCTTCAGCGCCGTAGTAGCGCAAAACGAACCAGAGTTTGAGCGCGCGAAAGCGGCGCCCGAGCTGCAAGCCGTACTCCATGAAATTGGTGCCCGAAGAAGCGTCCTGGTGCTGCAGCACGTACTCGGGCACTATGCTGAATGCTCGGCGCAGCATCTCGGGATCGCGTACGAAGAGCGCCGAGCAATCCATCGGCACGAAAAGCCACTTGTGCGGGTTGACGACCACCGAATCCGCGTTATCAACTCCCGCGAGAATCGAGCGGAACTCCGGCATGATTGCAGCTGCGCCCGCGTAGGCGGCGTCGACGTGAAGCCAAACCTTGCGCTCGCGCGCAATCGCCGCGATTTCCTGAACCGGATCGCACGACGTCGTCGAGGTTGTTCCAACGGTTGCGACGATGGCCATGGGACGCATCCCCGCCGCGATGTCGGCGCCGAGACGTTGCGCCAAATCATCGGACCGCATGCGCAATTCGGCGTCGGTTTCCACACGGACGACGTTTTCGCGGCCGAGTCCAAGCGCGATGCACGCCTTCTCGATATGCGAATGCGTTTCGCTCGTGATATACACTCGCAACTTCGGCAGATCGCGTGCCGTCATGCCGCGCTCGCGAATGTCGAGCCCGAGCGATTCCCGCGCAGCCGCTAGCGCGGTAAACCCGCCGATCGAAGCCGTATCATAGATGATTCCGGTAAACGCGTTCGGCAAGCCGATGAGGCGCGCCAGCCAACGCATGACGACTTCTTCCAGCTCGGTCGCGGCGGGCGACGTACGCCACAGCATCGCTTTGACGTCGAGGGCCGCCGCCAGCGCTTCGGCCGTTATGCCGATCGGCGCGGCGCTCGTTGCAAAATAGGCGAAAAAGCGCGGGCTGTTCCAGTGCGTGATGCCCGGCAGAACGATCGATTGAAAATCGCCGAGCAGCGCTTCGAACGGCTCGGCGCGTTCGGGAGCCTCCGCCGGCAGGCGCGAGGCGATCTCGCCCGGCAAGACCTTGGAAAGCACGGGATAATCTCGCGCCTCCGAAAGATACCGATCGATCCATGCCCCGGCTGCGGCAAACTCTGCAGCGAAGTCGCTCACGACGGAGTATATTAAGGCAATGCGATACCGGACCTACCCCAACAGCAGCGTGACCGTCAGCGAAGTCGGTTTCGGCTTGTGGACGACCGCGACGGACTGGTGGGGCAAAAAGACCGAAAGCGAATCGATCGCTTTACTGCACGAGGCCTTCGATCTGGGCGTCACGCTCTTCGACGCCGCCGACGTTTACGGCAACGGCCGCAGCGAAGAACAGCTGGCGGCGGCTTTCGGCGACCGCCGCGACAAAGTGGTGTATGCCACGAAGTTCGGTTACGATTTTTACAACAACCCGGATAAGAAACGCGGCGAACGCGAACTGCCGCAAGATATTTCTTCGGGCTTCGTACGGTATGCACTCGAGCAATCGCTGCTGCGCCTGAAAACCGACTGCATCGACATCTACCAGCTGCACAACGCGCGCCTCTCCCAAATCGAGAACGACGAACTCTTCGCGCTGCTGGAAACATTCAAGTCCGAAGGCAAGATCCGGATGTACGGCGTCGCGCTCGGACCGGCCATCGGCTGGCTCTACGAAGGCATCGATGCGGTCAAAAAGCGCAACATCTCATCGCTGCAGATCATCTGGAACATGCTCGAGCAGTATCCGGGAGACGAGCAGATCAAGGCCGCGCACGATGCAGACGCAGATACCGGATACATGATCCGAGTGCCGCATTCGAGCGGTATGCTCGAGGGCAAGTACACCGAAGCGACCGTCTTCCCCGAAGGCGACCACCGCCGGCACCGTCCGCGTTCGTGGCTGGTCAACGGCGTCAAAAAGATCGAGCAGCTGCGCTTTCTGGAAACGCCGCAGCGCACGCTCGGACAAGCCGCCATCCAATGGCTGCTGAACGAACCGCGCGTCATGACGGTGCTGCCGAACATCTACAACAGCGAACAGCTCGTCGAGTTCGCCAAAGCAGTGGACACTCCGCAACTCACGCGCGAAGAGCTCGACAAGATCGCGGAGCTGTACGCGCGCAACTTTGGAATCGAGGAACCCCCGATGTCGTTCAAGGGCACCATGACCCCGGCGCAGGCGGCAGTCTGATGCCGGAGGCGATTCATACGGACAAAGCGCCCGCCCCTATCGGACCCTACAGCCAGGCGATTCGGAGCAGCAACCTGACCGTGTTCTGCAGCGGGATGATTGCCATCGATCCGCAGAGCGGCGAGCTTGTCAAAGGCGACGTGGCAGCGCAAGCCGACCAGGCTTTGAAAAATTTGGGCGCGGTGCTTGAGGGAGCGCACATGACCTATGCGAACGTCGTAAAAACGACCATCTTCCTCTTAGACATGAACGACTTCGCGGCGGTCAACGCCGTTTATGCCAAATATTTTGACGCCAACAAACCCGCGCGAACGACCGTCGCGGTTTCAGGCCTGCCAAAAGGTGCGCGCGTCGAGGTCGACGCGATCGCCATGCCGGGCTAAGGGGTTACCCGTAAACCCGTACGTTCGAGCGCGGCCACGCGTTCTTTGGCCAGCGATTTCACGGCCGGATCGTAAGAGTCGAGGGCCATCTTAAATTGCGCCGTCGCCATCGATTGATTGCCCTGACGCGAATAGACGTCGCCGAGCACGAAGTGTAAGCGTCCGTCCTGGGGTGCAACCGCCAAACCTTTGAGCAGCGCCGATTGCGCGAGTTCGTAAAATCCGTGGTTGTTGTAATCCAGGCCCAGATCGATGTACGCCTCGGGCGCGTACGGGTAGACGGTCATCGCCTGCACGTAATACGTCACCGCTTGTTTCCAGTCTCCGTTGACGTCGGCCAAGTAGCCGATGTTCACGAGCGCTTCGCCGCGTTCGGGCTGCAAGCGATGCGCGATCGCCAAGATGTTTGCCGCTTGCGCGTATCGTTTACTTTCCAAATATGACGCGCCCAAGTTGACGGCGCACGGATAATAGCCGGCGTCTCGTCCCAAACATTTTCCGAAGATGTCGATCGCGCCGTCATAATCTTGCAAGTCTAGATACGCGCGGCCAAGATCGTTCATCGCCTGCATAGACGCCGGATCCTCGTCGAGCGCGCGCCGGAAATATTTGACCGCGTCCTCGGTCTGGTGAATGGCCAGATAGACGTCGCCAAGTTCGAGCTGAGCGTCAGGATCCGTGGGGTAGTCGATGGCGGCTTTTTCGCGCTCGTATTGGTACTGCGCAAAGTCGCCTTTGCGAAGGTGCAGCTGCACCAAGTCGGGCACCGAATCGGTGCCGGGCAGGCTGCGATTGAACTCGTCGATCGCGGCGTCGATCTTGTTTTCCGTGGCAAAAACCGACCCTAAACGGTTGTGCGTCTCTTTGTCTTTGGGCGCGTAGGTGAGGATGTGCTGGTACTGCTCTTCCGCTTTCGAAAGTTCTCCATGCCGGTAGTACAGGTCCCCAAGCAGGCGTTCGGGACCGATCTCACCGGGGTGGCCGGTGACGTACTGCGCCAGGCCGCGTATGGCGCCATCCAAATCGTCGGCGGCAACGCGCTCGCGCGCCGCTTGGATTGCTCCCAGCGGGTCCGACGGAAGAATCACCCGGTCGGGAGCGTTGACGGTCACGGTTCCGGCGCGCACGGCGGCGGCCGGCGCAAGCACGAAACAGGAAATGGCCAAAATGGCAGACAGGAATCGCTGCATGATCTCGCCTCTTTTTGCGCCGCGTCTTTCTTAGTGTATCGGTCTATTTGACGAGTGGCAATACGTTACTTGGGGTCAACGGATAGAAAGTCATGATTATGACACAAACCGCGCAAAAAGCGGCCCCGGCGTAGGCGAGAGGCGCGCTCGTGCGGACGGCCGGTGCGGGCGAATCGTGAGGGTCGTACATGAGCCGGAATATCTTGAAGTAGGCGTACAGGGAGATGGCAGTTCCGGCTATCAGGAGGGCAGCCAGCCAAGCATATCCGGCATTGACCGTCGCCGCCAGAATCAGAATCTTGCCCAGAAAGCCCGCCGTCGGCGGAAAGCCCGCCAGGGCCAACAGGAAGAAACTCATGGCGGCGGCCAGCAGCGGCTGCCGCTGACCCAGACCGCGGAACGCGGCGATTTGCGCGCCCTCTTCCCGCTCTCCGGATAACAGCGCAGCGATGGCAAATGCGCCCAGATTCATAAACATGTAAGCAGCCAAATAATAGATGGCATAGCGCATGCCGAGCGCCGAAGCCCCGGCCAGCGCCGCGACCATGTATCCGGCTTGCGCGACGCCCGAATACGCCAGCAAACGCTTGAGGTCGGTCTGCGCCAGCATCGCGAGATTTCCGCCGATCATCGAGATGCCGGCGATGACGAAAAACGGCAGCAGCAGCTTCTCACCGTGCGGCAAAGCGTACGCGAACCGCGCGAAAACGGCAAGCGTTCCGGCCTTGGTCACCACGCTCATGAACGCGGTCACCGGCAACGGCGCGCCTTCGTACACGTCGGGGGACCACACGTGAAACGGCATCAGACTGAGTTTGAACGCGATGCCCACCAAAAAAAATCCGCCGCCCATCCAGTAGAGCGGATTCGCCGTTAAACCCGGCAGCGTCAAACTCGCCAGCGTGACGCTTCCCGTCGCTCCGAACAGCAGCGCCATACCGAAGAGCAAAAAGCCCGACGCGGTCGACGACAAGATCAAGTATTTCAGCGCCGACTCTTGCGACGCGGGCCGGCCGGCGACGCCGCACAAGCAGTAGAGCGCGAGCGAAAGCAGCTCGAGTCCCAAGAAGATCGTCATCAAGTTCGCGGCGCCGGCCATCAACATCGCGCCGGTCGTACTCCACAACAAGAGCGCTGTGATGCCCGCCATGCGATCGTCGCGCCCGAACGTGCCGAAGAGCGCGAGCGAGAAGATCGCAGAGACGACGATGATCTCTTGGAAGACCACGGCAAAACCGCCGAGCATAAACCCGCCGTTGAAGGCGTCGTAACTGCGGCCGTACGTGGTCGCGGCGAACGCACCGGCCGCGAGCAACACGCCGATTCCAAGCGCGAGCGAAACGTAACGCGGCGCATGCTTGGGCCAAAGCAGATCGACGAGCAGCACGATCAGCGCTCCTCCGCCCGCTATGAGCAGCGGCGTGATCGCCAGCCAATCCTCGTGCGTGATGAAATTCGGCATCAGCGCATCACTGCTGCCAGGAGCGCGTGCGGATAGATTCCGACCAAAAGCAATGCCGCCAGCAGCGGCGCAACTGCCAGCGCTTCGATGACCGTCAGATCGGGGCGCCGCGGCAACGCCGCGACTTGCGGTCCGTTGATGACGTCCTGCAGCAGCCTCAGCATATAGGCCGACGCGAGCACGATCGGAACGAGCGCGATGAGCGCCGGCCAGAAGTATCCGGCGCGGAAGACTCCGGTAAGGATCACGAGCTCGCCGGCAAAGCCGGCCAAGCCCGGAAGCCCGAGCGCCGCCAACGCTGCGATCGTAAACGCGCCCGCAAGTTTTGGATTGACGGCACCCAGACCGCCAAGCTTCAGCACCGACCGCGTCTCTTCGCGCTCTTCCAAATACCCTAAAATTAGAAACAGCGCGGCGCTAAAGAGTCCGTGCGCGACGATGTAGACAAGCGCGCCTTGAATCGCGACCGGATTGGCGCTCGCGATGGCGAGCACGATCAGGCCGAGGTGCGAAAGCGACGAGTAGGCCACGATGCGCTTGGTGTCGGTTTGCGTGAGCGCCACGAACGCGCCGTAGAGCAGCGAGACGAGCGCCAGCGCAACGAGGAGCCAGCGCCATTCCACCAGCGCCGAGCGCAAGAACGGCAACGCGATAACGATGAATCCGTAGAGTCCGGCTTTCGACTGCACCGCACTGATGACCGCGACGAAGGGCGGCGGGAGTTCCGCGTAGGTGTTGGGCATCCACGTATGCAGCGGCCACAACGGCGTTTTTACGGCGAACGCAAACGCGAAGCCGGCGAAAATCCATGGCGCCCACGATCCGGCGAACTGGTGCGTGCCGCCGATCACATCGGTCGATCCGCTCAGGATGCCGAATGCGGCCGTCGCCAGCAACAGCGTCAGGCCGCCCGAGAAATTGTAGATCAGAAAACGCCAAGCGGTTTCACGATGCGGCGCCCATTCGATCAGCGCAAAGAAGGGCGGAATGAGCATCAGGTCCCAGAAAAGTGCGAACGCGAGAATGTCGCGCGCCGTAAACACGCCCATCATGCCGCCTTCGAGCATCAACAGCAAGGCAACCATCGTGCGGCTCTGGGCGGCATTCGTCGCCAGAATCGCGCAGAACGTGCAGAGCGCGAGCAGCAGCACCAGCCACAGCGAGAATCCGCTCCACGAGAAATGCAGCGAGGCGGTGAATGGTCGCGAGAGCCAGCGCGCCGAGAAGTCGCCGCCGTTGGGATCGAGTAGCGGAAGCGCAAACGTCGCCGCCGCTACCACGCAGCCGATCACGCGGCTCCATAAGCGTTCGCCGCGCGGGAGCGCAAAGAGCACCGAGCCGGCTGCGATTGGCAACAGAATCAGCAGCAGGACCATTAGCGCGCAGCCCCCTGGAGCGCGTAGTACACCGCAAAGAGCGCTGCTCCGAAGACGATGACCAGCGCGTACGAACGCAGCAAGCCGGTCTGCGCTCCGCGTACGAGCGTGCCCAAGCCTGTGTTGAAACCAACGAGGGCGCGCACCCCGCCGTCGATCACGTCGGGATCGAAGATGGAACCGAAGAATCTTCCGAGCGCCTGCGACGGTTTGACGAACAGCCAATCGATGAGCTCATCGAAGTAAAACAGCTTCACCAGTATTGCGGGCAGGCGTTGAGACTCCGCGCGCAGTCGCGCCGGCGCATCCGCGAGTGCGACGGGCGTCGCGTACCGCACATATGCGATCGCGATGCCGCCCGCCATCACCACGAAGAGTATCGCGGTCGTCCAGCCTTCGCTTATTGCCGGTGCGGCAAGATTTGCAGATGGAAACGTTTGCGCGAAAAAACGGTTCCAAGCCGAGTTCGCTCCGATCATGACGTAGCCGGCGATCACCGCGAAAACGCCCAGAATCGCAACCGGGGCGCCCATCAGCCACGCGGGCGCGTGCGTCTCGCCGTGCGCCGGTTCGTGCGCGGCCGGCTCGCTCGGATTCATCACGCCCACTTGCGCCGGATCCAAATCGCCGCGGTACGTGCCGAAGAACGTCACGAAAAAGAGCCGGAACATATAGTAGGCGGTAATTCCGGCGGTGATGATTCCGATGACGTACAGCCACGGATGCCCGTGCTCGAGCGCTCCGAAAATGACCGCGTCTTTACTGAAGAAACCGGCGAAGCCGGGGAATCCGCTGATCGCCAGCACCGAGGCAAACATCGCAAAGAATGCCACGGGCGCACGCGACCGCATGCCGCCCATACGGCGAATGTCTTGTTCGTCGGCGAGTTCGTGAATCACGATGCCCGCGCCCAAGAACAGGCACGCCTTGAAAAACGCATGCGTGAAAAAATGCGCGACGCCCGCTTGATAGGCCGTCACGCCGACGCCCATGATCATGTAGCCGATCTGCGACATGGTCGAATAGGCGAGGATCCGTTTTATGTCCCATTGCGCGATGCCGAGGAGCGCGCCGGCGAGCGCGGTTAGGCCGCCGATCGTTCCGACGAGCAGCTGCGCTTCGTGGGAGGCATTCCAGAGCGGCCAGCATCGCGCGACGAGGTAGACACCCGCCGTAACCATCGTCGCGGCGTGGATCAGCGCGGAGACAGGCGTGGGGCCTTCCATTGCGTCGGGGAGCCACGTGTGCAGCGGAATCTGCGCCGATTTCGCTGCCGCGCCGATAAACAGAAACACGCAAACCAGGAAAAGCCAGTTGCCGAGCGCGGGCACGTGCCCGAAGACTGTCGCAAAGCTGGTCGAGCCGGTCTTCGCGAACATCAGGAAGATCGCGAACATGATCGCAACGTCGCCTACGACGTTGATGACGAACGCCTTGCGAGCCGCGGCGACGGCGGTTGGCTTGAAAAACCAGAAGCCGATCAGGAAATACGAAGCCAAACCGACGAGTCCCCAACCGACGAGCAGGCCTACGAAGTTATCTGACAGGACAAGCGTCAGCATCGCGAAGACGAAGAAATTCATGTAGGCAAAGAACCGCGCGATCGCGTTGTCGTTCCACATGTAGCCGACCGAGTACACGTGGATCAAAAAGCCGACGCCGGTAATAATGAGCGCCCAAATCAGCGAGAGCGGATCGAGAAGCAATCCGAAATCAAATCCCGGCATCCATGAGAACAGCGCCTGATGCATGCCGACGGCTGAGCCGGCGTTCTGCGTCGCCGCACTCCAGGACAAGATCGTCGCAACGAACGGCACGGCCAACGCTACGCATCCGACAACTCCGGCCGCGCGCTTTAACTGCGGACCGAACGCCCAGTTGACGATCGCGCCGGCTAACGGCACGAGCCAAATCGCGAGCAGCATCATCCTTTCATCATCGCGACTTCGTCAACGTCGACGTTCGCGCGGCTCCGGAAGACGATAACGACGATAGCCAAACCGATCGCGGCTTCCGCGGCGGCGACGGTTATCACGAGGAACGCGAAGATGTGCCCGGCATTGTTCAGCCACGCCCGCGCGAACGCCAGAAACAGCAGGTTCGCCGCGTTCCACATCAGTTCGATGCTCATCAGCATGATCAGCGGGTTGCGGCGCAGCACCACGCCCGCCACACCGATAAAGAAAATGACCGACGAAAGCGCGACGTAGTTCGCCAACGCGACCGGCAAGAGATTGGCGTGCACTACTCTTCTCCCGCGCGCACGATCGCTTCGCGCATATCGCTTTCGACCAAGCGCGCGCGACGGCGCGTAGGCACGTACGGCACGTGATCGCCGGCCAGCAAGATCACGCCCACGACGGCGACCATGAGAATGAACGCGGTGATTTCAAACGGCAGCAGATTCAGCGTGAAGAGCGCGTGTCCGAAATCCGCTACCGAACCGAAGACGCCGGCCGTCCCGACCGGACCCGAAGCGACTCCATGCAGCGCCGGCGTGACGGCGGGTTCGCGCGAGACGGCATAAGCGACGAAGCCCAGGAGAATCGCGATAATGACGACAGCGGGCGCGGCAATCTTCGGCAGGCGATCCGGCCCCACCGCAAACGGTGCGACGCCGCTGGAAAGCAGCGCGATGACGAAAACGAAGAGCATGAGGATTGCGCCGCTGTAGACGATCAGTTGAATCACGCCGAGAAATTCGGCTGAGAGCATGAAGTACGTGATCGCCAGAAAAAGAAAATGCGCGAGCAGGCCGGCAACGCTATGCACCGGTTTCTGCGCCGTGATCACGAAGATTGCCGACGCGATCAGCAGCAGCGCCAAGATCCAGAACGCAACAGTCATTCGGCCAAGCCTTTGGTTTGCGTCTTGAGGATCGTGCCGCGCCAGGTGGCGTCGTAGCCTTCGCCGGTGTCGACGGTGGATTTGATTTCTGCGACCCGGCCGAGGTCGGACGGAATGCCGTTGGGCCGGTCGTCCGGCGCCAATCCGGTGCCCGCCTCCGGCGGCACGAGCAAGCGATCTTTGGAATAGATGAACGATCCGCGCCGGTAATCGGACATCTCAAAGCGCGGCGTAAGCACGATCGCGTCCGTGGGACACGCTTCCTCGCACATCCCGCAGAAAATACAGCGCAGCTCGTCGATCTCGTATCGCGCTGCGTAACGCTCGCCGGGAGAGCGGCGGTCGGCCGGCGAGTTTTCCGCCCCGATCACGGTGATCGCGTTAGCCGGACAAACGCTCGAGCAGAGCTCGCAGCCGATACAGCGCTCTTTGCCGTCGCCGTAGCGGCGCAGTTCGTGCAAACCGTGGAAACGCGGCGCGTGCTTCTTCTTGCGCGAGGGATATTGAATCGTCGGCTTGCGCTTGAACATGAACTTGAAGGTCACGCCGAGCCCTGCCAGCAGCGCGCCGACGTTGTACAAATTTTTGCGGCTCATCCGCGCACCGCCACGTAAGCCGCGGTTGCGATCAGATTGAGCGTGGCAACCGGAAGCAGCACCTTCCAGCCGAACGTCATCAAACGGTCGTACCGGATCCGCGGGAATGTCGAACGCAGCCAGATGTACGCGAACATAAAGAACGCCACTTTCAACAAGAACCACACGATGCCGGGAACGATCGTCAATCCCGCGACCGCATTCCATCCGCCCAGAAAGAGCAGCGTCGCGATGCACGAGACCGTCAGCATGTTGATATACTCGGCGATGAAAAATAATCCAAAGCGCAGCCCGGAGTATTCGGTGTTGAATCCGCCGACGAGTTCTGCGTCGGCTTCAACCAAATCGAACGGCGCGCGATTGGTTTCGGCCACGGCCGTGATCACGTAAATCATGAAGCCGATGAATTGCGGAATGAAGAACCACAACTTGGCTTGGCTGTTGACGATGCCGACAAGTGAGGTCGTGCCCGCGAGGATCAGCACGCCGACCAGCGACATGCCCATCGCCAGTTCGTAGCTGACCAGCTGCGCGGTAGAACGCACGCTGCCCAAGAGCGGGTACTTCGATCCCGAAGCCCAACCGCCAAGCGATATGCCGTAGACGCCAATGGACGTCATCGCCAGGATCAACAAGATGCCCGCGTTCACATCACCGACGGCCCACACGTTTCCGGGTCCGGGTTCCGAGAACGGAATGACGGCGTAAACGGCAAACGCGGTGACGAGCGAGATGAACGGCGCCAGCCGGTAGATGAGCGGGTCGGCGGTCTTCGGCGTCAGGTCTTCCTTTAATATGAGCTTGACCGCGTCGACGGCGGGCTGCAGCAGTCCCCAAGGGCCGACCCGGTTGGGTCCCGGCCGCAACTGCATCCACCCCATGACTTTGCGTTCGGCGAGCATGGCATACGCGAACGTCGTGATCACGACCAAAAGCAGAATGGCGCACTTGAGCAAAACCATCCACCAGATCGACGACTGCGGCGTCATGAAGCCGTTCATGCCGGCGCCCCGACCGTTTCCGCCGGGTCTTCAGCGGTCTGCCGGATATTCGTGACGCTCACGTTCGCGCCGTCGAAAAGATTGGCCGGGCTGTCGGGCAGTCCGCCAATCAGCGCGACCACTCCGCGCGGCATTCCCTCGCGCACTTCGACGAGCAGATCGCGCCCAACGTTGTGATTAGGATTGTCATCCTGAGCCTGTCGAAGGACCCCGAGCAAGGCGCCGTCGGCGCCTCGGTCGAGGGGCACTAAATCGACGTAATCACCGGTGCTCACACCAATCTCGGCGGCATCTTCCGGGGAGATTGCTGCCGCGGGGAGCGGACAAAGTTCGGCGATGCGAGCATCGTGCGCGCTCGTTCCGCCGCCCGCGAAGATGCGTGTCTGCACGACAACTTCGAACGATGTCTCTTTGCCGCGCTTCTTCTTTTCGCGCGCCTCGAAGCCAAAACGCGCGTCGCCAAGGGTGAAATCTTCGGGCGGTTTTGCGAGGTGGCGTATTACCGCCGCATCCACTTCCTCGGCACCCGGCAGTTCCACGCCGAGTTTTTCGGCGAGCGCGACGATCATCTCGAGGTCGCTCAAAGCATCGGCCGGCGTCTCGAGCGAATGCGCGGCATTGACCGGCAGCACGTCGCCCGTCATGTTGGTCGTAGTGCCGGTTTTTTCGAACGGTCCCTTCGCGGGAAGCACCAGATCCGCGAGCTGCGCGGTTTCGCTCATGAAGAGATCGCTCACGACCGTAAACGACGCGGGCGCGAAATCCGCGCGATAGAGCGCCGGGTTAGCGCCAAAGATCGAAAGCACGGCGAGCTTCCCGTCACTCGCGGCTGCGAACATTTCTGCGGCGCCTAGTCCCGACTCGACCTTGACGTACCCGGGCTTGCCAAACGGGAGCATGCCCATCGCTTCGGCGCCGCGCGCATTCGGCTGCTCGCCGCTGATGTACGTTAGAATCTCCGCGTCGGCGGGGAGTCTTTCGAGCAGCGAGGTCGCGAGTTCGCCGTCGCAGCCGTCCCACACGATCGCGATGCGCTTGGCTTCCTTCGGCACAGTTTTTATCGCTTCCGCAACGGTCGCCACATCCGTCGACGGAATTGGGGCAGGATAAGCGCGCTCGGCCGACGCGATGCGAACGACTTTGGCGCCTTTTTGCAGCGCGGCTTTGCGAATGCGCAGATCCATGACCGGCGCGCGCTCGGCCGGCGATTCTCCGACGAGCAGAATAGCGGAGCAGCTCTCCAGATCGACGAGCGAGCCGGCGTTGCGTCCCGGCGATGCCTGGCGCTGACGTCCGGCGCGCCAATCGAGATTTGCCACGCCTTTAGCGCGGAAGAGATGCTGCAGCACAAACGTTTCTTCATTCGTCAAGCGGCCGCCGCCGACAACCCCAACTGACGCCGGATTCACCGCGCACGCCTCGCGAATTGCCGTTGCCCAGAGATCGAGTGCGTCGTCCCAGCCGATTTGCACCCAGCCGCCGTCGCGCTTGTACATCGGCTGTGTGATGCGCTCGGGAGCGTCGTAAAAACCAACGTTATAGCGGCCGCGATCGCAGAGCCAGCCATCGCTGATCGCGTCGTCGTTTTCGACCGACATCGTACGCTGCACGACGCCGACACGCACGTCTACGTGCATTTGACAGCCGACCGGGCACTGCGTGCACGTCGTTTCCGTGCGCCGCAGATCCCACGGGCGTGATTTGAAGCGGTACGTTTTCGAGGTCAATGCGCCGACGGGGCAAAGCTCGGTCACGTTCCCCGTATAGTTATGCCGGTACGGCTCCCCGTTTGCCGTCGCGATGATATTGCGCACGCCGCGATCTTTCAGAACCAGCTCGCGTTCGCCGACGATCATGTCGTCGAAGCGCACGCAGCGCTGGCAGACGACGCAGCGTTCTTCATCGAGAACGATCGTCGGGCCAAGGTCCACTGCTTTGGGTTTACTCACTTTCGGATCGACGCTGCGCGAGTAGCCCTGGCCGTATGCCATGGCGTAATCTTGCAGATCACACTCGCCGCCCTTGTCGCAAATCGGGCAGTCTAGAGGATGATTCACGAGATACAGCTCGAGCACGGCGCGGCGTCCGTCCGACGCTTTGTCGCTCTGCGTGTGCACGACCATGCCGTCGGTCACGGCGGTGTTGCAGGCGATCTGCAGCTTCGGCATACCCTCGATCTCGACGAGGCAAATGCGGCACAAGCCGGCCGGCCCCATCTTGCGATGGTAACAGTAGACAGGAATCTCGCGTTGAATTTGCTTCGCCGCTTCAACAAGCCACGTTCCTTTCGGAACCTGCACTTGCGTGCCGTCGATGGTCACCGTGACCAACGGCTGCTCGCTCATGCGCGCACCGTTTCGCGCGCTACGCGAGCCTCAAACTGCTCCGGGAAACGCTTAAGGACTGACGCCAAAAATGGCTCGATAGAATCGCCGAGCGGGCAGAGATTGATGCCGGTTATCTCGTGGCTCACGCGCGCGAGCATGTCGATATCGGATTTGAGCCCGCGGTTTTCGAGGAAGCGATGCAGCACACGCTCCAGCCAATGTCCGCCTTCGCGGCACGGCGTGCACTGTCCGCACGACTCATGCGCGAAGAAGCGCACGAGATTGAATGCGGCGCGCACAAAGTCGGTGGTATCGTCCATGACGACCATCGCGCCCGAGCCCAGCATGGTCCCGGCTTTTTGCAGCGATTCATAATCGTACGCCAGATCGAGCTGCTCTTCGAAGATGCATGCTGACGAACCGCCGCCGGGTTGAATGGCCATCAGTTTTCTTCCCGGCCGCAAGCCGCCGGCGATCTCCAGCAGTTCCCGCACCGGCGTGCCAAGCGGTATTTCGTAATTGCCGGGCTTCTGCACGTGGCCGCTAATCGAAACGACTTTGTAGCCCTTGCTGCGCTCGGTGCCCACCGAGGAAAACCATTCCGGGCCGCGTTCGAGGATTGGAATGAGGTACGCAAGCGACTCGACGTTGTTGACGACGGTCGGTTTGCTGTAAAGACCTTGCACCGCCGGAAACGGCGGTTTGAGGCGCGGCTCGCCGCGTTTGCCTTCGAGCGAATTGAGCAGCGCGGTTTCTTCGCCGCAAATATAGGCGCCGGCGCCGCGGTGCACCGTCAATTCGAGATCGAAGCCGCTGCCGAAGAGATTCTTGCCGACAAATCCCGCTTTGCGCGCCTGCGCGAGCGCTTCCATGAAAATCTCGTAGCCGCGCTTGAACTCGCCGCGTATATAAATGAAAGCGTGGTGCGACTCGATGGCATATGCGCCGAGCAGAATGCCCTCGATCACCTGATGCGGCGTTTCTTCGAGGAGCATGCGGTCTTTGAACGTGCCGGGTTCGGCCTCGTCGCAGTTGCAGACCAGATAGCGTGGCCGAATCTCGGGCGGCAGAAACGACCACTTCTTTCCCGTGGGGAATCCGGCGCCGCCGCGTCCGCGCAATCCGGACTTATCGCAAAGCGCCTGCACGTCAGCCGGTTTCATCTCGGTGAACGCGCGCTTGAGTTGCTTGTAGCCTCCGCGATCGCGATAGACTTTGATGTCGCGCAGGTCGGCCTCGCCGATCCCTTCGGTTAAAACTTTCACGACCGGCATTACTCTTCGATCGCCTCCGCCATCGCGGGCTCCATGTTGGCGAGCCGTTCTTTTGTGCGCCCCCTAAAACGCGCCTCGTCGGAGATGATCCGGTCGAGCATAATGATGCCGTCGCGATCGAGCCCGCCGGGATTATTCGGTTCGGGCTGATCTTGCGCTCCGGCGGACTTCTCGCCATGCGAAACTTGCAGATCTTGGCGCAGCGTCCACGTGCGCGGCGGCGTTTGCATCTGCGGAAGCGCGGCAACCGCGTACGTGCCGGCGCGCATCGCTGCCAGCATGTCGTCGATCATCTGCGGCGTCAAATCGTAGGCGAAATTTAAGTTCACTTGCATGCACGTAGCGCGATCGCAGGCCGCCAAACATTCGACCTCTTCGTATGAAAACAACCCGTCGCCGGTCGTTTCCAAGTGACCGACGCCGAGCTGCTCGCGAAAATACGCCATGATATCTTCGGCGCCGTTCAGCGTGCACGCTAAACCGCGGCAAACCTGCAGCATGTATTTGCCGACGGGCTTGCGATAGAACAGCGTGTAAAACGATACCGTGGACTCGACGACGGCGAGCGAAAGGTCGAGCAACTCCGAAACGGCGCGCAGCGCATCCGCGCTCGCGTAACCTTCGTGCGATTGAAACAAATGCACCAGAGGCAGCAACGCCGATCGCGGCTGCTCGTACTGCGCGATGATCGCTTCGCACTCCGGTTTGAGTTTTTCGCGTAATGAGGCGAAGTTGCTCATGCCCTCTCACCCTCGATCGAGATCGCAGTTCGGGGTATGGTGCGGGCGGGAATGTGCAACTTTTTCGAGCTCGACAGGATGTCGACTTCAAAACTTTGTTTTCTCGAAAAAGTGCTCAAACGGCAAAAAAACATGGACGTTTTTTTGCCAGAGGTTCCCGCCCGCACCATATCCGGTAATGCGATCATCGATCGACCTCGCCGAAAACCGGATCGAGCGAGCCGATGATCACCACGAGATCCGCAATCAGGTTGCCCGGCGCAAGGCCTTTGAGCGCTTGCAAGTTGTAGAGCGAAGGCGGGCGTGTGCGCACGCGGTACGGGCGGTTGCCGCCGTCGGAGACGACGTAGTAACCGAGCTCGCCGCGCGGCCCCTCGACGGCCTGATAGACGTCTCCGGGCGGCACGCGGAAACCCTCGGTCATAATTTTGAAGTGATGGATCAGGGCTTCCATTGAAAGCGCAATCGTCTCTTTGGGCGGCGGCATGACCTTCGTATCGTCGATCGCGATCGGTCCGGGTTTGAGCGCATCGCGCACCTGGCGAACGATGCGCATGGATTGTTCCATTTCGTCGAGCCGCACAAGAAAGCGCGCGTACGAATCGCCTTCGGTGCGCGTAATGACGTCGAACTCGTACGCTTCATAGCCGCCGTACGGAAATGCGCGGCGCACGTCGTACGCGATGCCGGTCGCGCGCAACGAGGGGCCGGTGATGCTCCACTCTTGCGCCTCTTCTTGCGACATAATGCCGACGTCGACCAAGCGATCTTGCAAGATCGGATTGGCCTGCAGCAGCTTGCGCAGATCGCGCATGCGCCCGGGAAACATCTCGATGAGCGCGTCGAGCTGCTCCATGAAACCGCTGGGAAGATCCGCTTGCACGCCGCCGACGCGCAAATAGTTGGGGTGCATGCGCGCGCCGCCGGCGGCTTCTTGCAGGTCGAGAATTTTCTCGCGCATGTCGAAGCAATAGAAAAACGCCGAAAGCGCGCCGAGATCGATGCCGTGCGTTCCCAGCCAGACGCAGTGCGATGCGATGCGCGTGAGCTCGGCCTGCATCACGCGAATCTGTTTCGCCCGCTCCGGAATGCGATCGGTGATGCCGAGCAATTGCTCCACGGCCAAGCAATAACAATACGCGTTGCTACTGGGCGCGAGATAATCCATGCGCTCGATCACCGTCTGCGCCTGCGACCAGAAGAGATTTTCGGCGGTTTTTTCGATGCCCGTGTGCAGGTAGCCGATCTCAGGCTCCGCCTTGACGATGTTCTCGCCCGAGATCTCAAGCATAATCTGAAGCACACCGTGCGTCGATGGGTGCTGCGGGCCCATGGAGAGCACCATCGCGTTGCCGTCTTGCGAAACGATCTCCGGCGTGAGCGGCGATGTCGTCATGCTCATTTCGAGCCGTCCTGACCGCGAATTTTGGCGATCTGCTGCTGCAGCGCTTCGAGCGTGCGGCCCGAGGGCGGCGTTCCCGCCTGCACGTTGCTCTTGAGCGCAAAGGCGGGGCGCGGCGAACGCTCGCGCGCGGGTCCGCGCAACGGATAATCCTTGCGCAGCGGGTGGCCTTCCCAATCGTTGGGCATTTGAATGCGGCGCAAATCCGGGTGGCCGTCGAATGTTATGCCGAACAGATCGAAGATCTCGCGCTCGGCCCAGTCGGCGGACTTCCACAAATCCGTCGCAGTCGGAAGTTTGGGATCGCCGTCGGGCACTCCGCAGAGCAGCCGCACGCGCTTGGTTTCGCGCAGGTTCAACAGGTGATAGACGACGTCGAAACGCGGTGTGCGCTGCGGATAATCCACCGCGCCGAGATCGAGCAGCATCGTGAAGCCGTTGCGTTTGAGCTCCGCAAGCCGCGCGTGGATATTCGCCGGCTCGATTCGCTCGATCGCCGCATCGTCGATCGGCGGCCGCAACGCGGGCGGATTGGTCGCCGTTCCGGTCAGCGGCGGTGTTTGTGTACTTGGCACGCTTTACGTTACGTTCGCGCCAGCAGACCGCCGCGGCCGCCTTCACGGATCTGTTGCTGGATCAAATTGACCGCATACAGTAAACCGTCGGGCGTCGGCGGACAGCCGGGAACGTAGACGTCGACCGGAATGATCGTATCGACGCCTTGTACGATGGCGTAATTATCGAAGACGCCGCCCGAGCTCGCGCAAGCACCCATTGAAATGACCCACTTCGGGTCAGCCATTTGATCGAAGAGCCGCTTTACGACCGGCGCCATCTTTTGCGCGACGCGCCCGGAGACGATCATCAAGTCGGCTTGCCGGGGCGATGCGCGGAAAACTTCGGAACCTAAGCGGCCGATGTCGTACTCGGGCGCGGTCGCGCTCATCATCTCGATCGCGCAGCATGCTAAACCCATCGTGAGCGGCCAGACGCTGGAACTCTGCGCCCAGCGCGCTACGTCGTCGAGCTTCGCTAAAAGGAAATGCCCCGGTCCTACCTCCATTCGAAGCCTCGTTTTTTCCAAACATAGGCATAACCAATCCCGAGCACGACAATGAACGCGCCCATTTCGACCAAGCCGAACATGCGCAGCGCGTGCATCTGCACGGCCCACGGATAAAAGGAAGCCGCTTCGACGTCGAGGATCACGAAGAGCATCGCGATCAAGTAAAATTTCACCGGAAAACGGCCGGCGATGGCCGAGGTCGGCTCAACGCCGCACTCATAGGCCTTCTCTTTTTCGGGGTTGGGTTTGCGTTGCGCGAGGACGCCCGGCAGCAGGCTGAAAGCCAGCGCGGCGGCAACGGCGACGGCCGCAAAAATCGCGACGGGAGCGTAGGGGGTCATCGGCTTGTGACAGTTTTCACAAGCCTTTCCCAACCCCTTGAAGAAAGAATAGCGGCATGAAACTGTTTGCGGCGGCGATTGTCTTTGTTTTGGCCCAAGCCGGCGGGTGCAATAACCCCAACGGCGGCGGTGTTCAGGACTACGGCTCGATTGTCGGCCGCGTGCTGGATGCGACAAACAACCGTCCGGTTCCAAACGCACTCGTGGCGGTCGGCGCGCTCTACACGGGCTACTCGAATCCCGACGGCGCCTTTAACCTCTCCGGAATTCCGATTGGCCGCCAAGGCTTGAGCGCGAGCGCGCCGGGCTACGCGACGACCACGGTCACCGTTCCGGTGCACAAGGACCAGACGACCAACGCGTACTACGTCCGGCTGCTTCCGCTCTCAGGCGGTCCGACCGCGCCGCCGCCTCCGACGCCGACCCCCACGGCCGGCCCGGCGACGCCGACGCCCGCGCTCACTCCTGAACCCAGCCCAACCGGCAGCACTAGTCCCTCGCCGTAGTGGCGCTCAACCTCCTGGCCATCGCCGGCGGCATATTCTTGGTGCTCGTCGCACTGCGCGACGTGTTTCAAGGCGTCATCGTGCCGCGCGCCGAGAACACGGTGCTGCGCGTCAGCCACTACTTGAACCGCAGCTGCTGGCGCGTGTGGCCGTGGATTGCCTATCTGCTCTACCGCGATGCCCGGCGCCGCGAAAATTTCTTGGGAACGTTCGCGCCGCTTATGCTCGTGATTTATCTGGCGACGTGGGTGGTGCTGCTGATCGCCGGCTGGGGTTTGATTTTCTATGGGATCCGCGATCAGCTGCGTCCCGCCGGTCTATCGTTTGCCGAGTGCATATATTTTGCCGGCGCATCTTTCCTCACGATCGGCTATGGCGACATCGTCGGCGTTACGACGCTCTCGCACATGCTGTCGCTGGTGGCCGGCGCCTGCGGCCTCGCCGTGGTTGCAGTCGTGGCGACATTTCTGTTTTCGATCTTCGGGGCGTTTCAAGTGCGCGAACGCTTCGTCGTGACGCTGGGCGCCCATGCGGGAGCGCCGCCGAGCGGCGTCGGTCTGCTGATCGAACACGCGCAAGCCAAGATCGTCGGAGATTTGGCGCAAGTTTTCCGCGACGGACAAAACTGGATGGCCGAAGTGATGGAAAGCCATCTGGCCTATCCGATCCTCACGCTCTTTCGTTCCAGCCATGACTATGAATCGTGGGTCGGAACGCTCGGTACGCTGCTCGACGCCTCTGCGCTGGTCCTCGCGACGGTTGAAGTGGACGATGCGATCCGCGGACAGGCGCACATCGCATACAACCTCGGCCGGCATCTGACGCACGATTTCACGAACTACTTCGGCTTTCCCGATAGCGGCAGCGCCGCCGGAATCGAGCGCGCCGAGTTCAACGATGCGTGTAAACATCTGACGGAGGTCGGATACGCGCTGCGCGACGGGGGCGCCGATGGCGACGGGGCGTGGAAACGCTTCTATGACTTACGCAGAACGTACGCGGCGCATCTCAACACGCTTGCGCGCTGGCTCGAGATTCCGCCCGTTCAGTGGGTCGGAGACCGTTCGATCCTGCGGCACCCTTAAAAGCCGTGCGCCGCATCGTGCTTATGAAGGAAGCGCTTCGCATCGTTGATGGGCAGGGCGAATCCGATCGAGCGCTCGTCTTCAAATCGCGATTCCGCGATGCCGATCACCTCGCCGCTATCGGCTAGGAAAACCGGGCCGCCGCTTTCACCGGGGACGATCGGCAGCGTCACTTCGATCGCGTCGCGGCGCAACGCCGATATGCGTCCCGAGTTCAGCGACGTCGCCAACCCCAGCCCTTCGTTATCGAACTCGTCCGGAATCGGATAGCCAAGCAGTCCGATCGAAACGCCGGGCTGCGCATCGGCGCTGGAACCGAGCGTTGCGACCGGAAGATTTTTGGCCGTTGTGCGGACGAGCGCGACGTCGAGATCGCCGTCGCTCGCGATCACTGCAAACCGAACCTTGCGCTTGTTGCCGATCGTCGCAACGTGATTCCACGTTTTTTCGAGCGCGTGCTCGACGGTGAGAATGTCGCTCCCCCAATTTCCGCTGGCGACGACGACGCCGCTTGCGTACTCCGTATCGGGGCCGTCCTTCTTCGACTCGCCCGGCACGTTCATCGTCAACAAGATCGTCGCTGGGCGCAGCTTGGCCGCAGCGGCGACGAACGCATCGTCGGCGGGTTTTGGCTGCGCGCACGCCGCGAGCAGCAGAAGCACCGTGCAAGCGGCCGCCCGTCTCACCACGCCACCGACATTTCGATCGCCGTCTTCAATTCCGCGATGCCCGCTCCGGTGCGGGCGCTGACGGCCAACGACTGTTCGCGATGCGGTATTTCCTCGATCGAGTCACACTTGTTGAACGCCACGAGGCAACGCTTAGATTCCAAATGCAGCGCGGCAAGCGTGTTCTCGACCGCCGTCATCTGGCGCGGCCAATCGGGATTGGATGCGTCGACCACGTGAACGAGCAGATCGGCTTCCGCCAATTCCTCGAGCGTCGCCCGAAACGCGCTCAGCAAATCTTTGGGGAGATCGGTAATGAAGCCGACCGTGTCTACGATCCGGACGTACCGGCCTTCTCCAAACCAAACACGGCGCACGGTCGGATCGAGCGTTGCGAACGGCTGATCGGCAACGAATGCCTTCGAGCGCGCCAAACGGTTGAGCAGCGACGTCTTGCCGGCGTTCGTATAGCCAACGAGCGCCGCCAGCGGTTCGCGCCGGTCACCGCCGCGGCGCGTCGTGCGCTGGCGCCGCACTTCTTCCAATTGTTTGTTTAAGATGCTGATGCGCGCTTGAATGCCGCGGCGGTCCACCTCGAGCTTCGTTTCGCCCGGACCGCGCGTGCCGATGCCGCCGCCCAGGCGCGAGAGATCTGCGCCGGCGCCAATCAGATTCGATTGGCGGTAGCGCAGCTGCGCGAGTTCCACTTGCAGCTTGCCTTCGCGGCTGCGCGCGTGCCGCGCGAAAACGTCGAGGATGAGCATCGTGCGATCGACGATCGGAAGCGGAATAATGTTTTCGAGATTCTTCCGCTGACGCGGCCGCAAATCGTTGAGAACCAGCACTAAGCCGGCCCGCAGCGATTGCGCGAGCTCTGTGATCTCTTGCGCTTTTCCCGTCCCGACGAGCGTCGCCGGGTCAACGCGCGCACGCTTCTGCACGATTCGGCCGACGGTCTTTACGCCGGATGCTTCGGCGAGCGCTTCGAGCTCGGCGAGCTCGGGTTCGATCGGACGCGCAGGATCGGCGGTATCGACCGCTACGACGAGCGCCCCCGTTTTTAACGAGCGATCGGGCGCAGACGTGCGATGAGCCATGACAGGGCTTCGTTATAGCGGGGACCGGGACGGTACAGCAGATCGGAATTAGGCACGATCAGCAGCCGCTTCGCGCGCACGGCCTGCAAAGAACGCCACGGTTCGCGGCTTACGCTCTGCTCGAGTTGCGCATCGCGCGCGGCTAAAAGCGCATCGGGCTGCAGCCGCAACAGCGCTTCTCCGCTGAACTGCGCGTACGATTGCGGCAGCGCAGCGACGGCATTGCGTCCCCCTGCGAGCGAAATCAGCGAAGAAATATACGAGTGCGGGCCGACCGTCCAAATCGGATTGGTTTGGAGCACGACAAAAACCGAGGGCCGCCGCGCAAAACGTTCCGTGGCTTGCAGTTTTTCCGTTTCTTTGCGCAAACTCGCAACCAGCGCACGTGCCTCGGCGGCATGCCCGCTGAGCGCACCGAGTTCGCTGATGTCGTCAAACAAGTCCACATAGCTGTCGTCGCGCAGCAGCGAAATCTTTATTCCGGCGCGCTGCAGCGCGGAGACGGCGCGCGCCTGCGAGGGAATGCCGACCACGACATCGGGATGCAGCTCGACGACCTTTTCGGCGTCGACGCTCGAGGCGTCATTGACTTCGGGCAGTCCCTTCGCACATGGAATTCCCGAACTGAATTGCGAGACTCCCGCCAGCTGTTTCGCGGCGCCAATCGCGCAGAGATCTTCGGTCAACGAAGGGATGAGCGAAACGATGCGCGGATGAGCCGTCGCTGCGTTCCCCGGGACTTGGTGAGCACACGCCGCCAACCCCGCAAACAGCAGCACGGCGAGCGCGCGGAGATTCAAGCGCATTGCGCGACAAAACGTTCGATCGCCGGATCGCCCGCTAAGAAATGCCGGTGCAGAAAGCTCGCAAGCGCGCGCGGACGCCAGGCTCCGACGCGCTTGCCGTCGATCTCGTATGCCGGATCCTCCGAGAGCGCTTCGTTTGCGTAATGAAACTCGTATGCGCGGATCTCGTCCCCGCCGGCGTCGCAGACCGAGTCATGCAGTGCTCGCGCGCGCCGGTACCCTATATGCATTTGCGGCCGGACGATGCTCGTGCGGCCGCGCAGAACGCCGCACATCGGAAAGACTCCGCCGGTGGTTTCTATCTCTTGTGCCAAATACATCAAGCCGCCGCACTCCGCATACACCGGAATGCCGGCCGCTACGGCCGATGCGACGCTCCGGCGCATCGATTCGTTTTCGGCGAGTCCCGGCGCGTGCGCTTCCGGGTAGCCGCCGCCTAGCCACAGCCCTTTTGCGTCCGGCGGGATCGCTTCATCGCGAAGCGGCGAAAACGGAAGGACGCGCGCGCCTGCATGCTCGAGGGCTTCGATCGTTTCGGGATACACGAACCACAGCGCCGGATCGCCGGCGACCGCGATCGCGGTCCGGCCAACGCTGCGAGATTGCGGAGCGGCGCTTTGCGGCGCGGCATCGAAAAACGCGGGATCGATTTGCGGCTCAAGCACGTCCGCTATCGAGCTCGCGATTTCGCCAACGTGACCTGCGCGGTCGCGGTCTAAACCTAAATGCCGTTCCGGAATGGTCCACTGGGCGCGGTGCGGCAACACGGCAAGCACGTCTATACCGGTAGGTTCGAACGCTTTACGAACGGCATTTTCATGCGCCGGTCCGCCGGCGCGGTTCAGTATGACTCCGGCAATGTTGACGCGCGGAAGCATCTGCGCGCAGCCGATCGCTACCGCAGCCGCACTTTGCGACATGCGCCAAAGATCGATCACGAGCACGACCGGCGCGTCCAAAATCGCGGCAACGTGGGCAGTGGACGTTTCACCCGAATTGTCGCCGTCAAAAAGGCCCATCATCCCTTCGAGCAGGGCGAACGATCCGCGCGCTGCGCGTTGCACATGGGCGCGCACCTTGAGCGGACCGTCCAACCAAAGATCGACGTTGCGCGCGGCTTGCCCGCAAACGTCTTCATACAGGCGCGCGTCTATATAGTCAGGACCGATCTTAAACGGCTGCACGGCGATGCCGCGACGCGCGAGCAACGCCGCCAGCGCCAACCCCGTTAGCGTTTTGCCTTCCCCGGTCGCCACCGCGGCAACCACAAGCCGATCGTTCACGCCGCAGCTTTCCAAAAACCAGGAAGGCTAGCCTGCACCGCGGTAACCCGGCATACACGTTTGTGCGCGGGAAGCCGGTCGAATGCCGGCACGGTCGCGCCACTGTATGCGGGGAGCCGCCCGATGTCACTCCTTTGGGGGGAAGGCACGGGCACGAGGCTACGATCCGCGAGTCAGGATACCAGCGCAAACGACGCACACAACCGCCTCGCGAAAGGGAAAGGGTTGCAATGTTCTCGTTTCTTCTGGTTATTACGCTCGGCGCTGCCGCCGCGTCGCCTTCGCCGTCGCCGCTTCCGGAAATCGCCCACGTTTACACGAGCGATCGCACCGACAGTACGCTGAAAAATTCCGCGCGCACGACGTACGTCGTCACGCGTGCAGAGATCGAGCGCCGCGGATATCGCACCGTGGGCGATGCGCTCGAAAACCTGCCGGCGTTCGAGTATTCGCCTAACGGGCCGATAGGGAGCAGCGCGGAATACGGCGTGCGCGGCAACAACAGTTCGCAAGTGCTCGTGCTGATCGACGGCCTGCCGGCTCCAGGATCGTTTGCTAACTCGGTCGAGCTCGCCACGATGCCGACGACCGGCGTCGACCGTATCGAGGTCGTCGAGGGCGGCGGTTCGACGCTGTACGGCACCGGCGCGATTGGCGGCATCATCAACGTTATCACCGAGCGGAAATCTACGGACGGAGCGACGCTGCGCGCGGGCTCCTACGGGGATGCTTCTCTCGAGGCGCGCACGCCGAACATCCAAATTTCCAGAATCGTCGCGCGTAACGATTTCACGCTCGCCGATGGTTCTACACGGCCCGACAGCGATTACCAGAGCTCTGACCTGCATGCGAATTTCGGCAGCCGGCTCGGTTCGTTTGATGCGATCGTGCGCGCCGAGATTTCAGGCGATCGCCTCGGCGCGGCGGGCCCGACCGACTTCCTCTCTCCGACTTCGCGGGAATCCGATCTCAATTCGGGCGCGAACCTTACGCTTACGCGCAAAACGATACGCTCTGAAATGACCCTGCAGTTCGGCGGCACGCGCCAAGCGATCACGTTCGCGTGCGATGCAGTCAACGATCTGAATTGTTTTCAAACCACGGAATCGTTAAATACCGAGGGGCGGTTTGACTTCGGCGCACGCAACGTCGTCAGCGGCGAAAACGAGCAGCTGCTCTACGGCATCGATCTGGCGCGCGGAACCGTGCGCGCCGATGCGGGCGGGTTGTTTTCGACAAACAGCTTCGCGCAAGCCGCGGCGTACGTACAGCAAAAATTCACGACACGCTGGGGAAGCGCATACGCGGGTCTCCGGGGCGAGCGCGACGGTTCGCTCGGCGGCGAATTCTCGCCGTCAGCCGGCTTCGTCGTACATTTGTCCGGGCAAGCATCGATCAAAGGGAATCTGGCGACGGCGTTCCGGGCGCCTAACGCCAGCGAGCTCTTTTTTCCGGATTTCGGTAATCCGGCGCTCAGGCCCGAGCGCGCGAAAGTGGCCGACCTTACGTTCGTCGATTCGGCGCCCTTTGGCGGAGTATCGATCGGATGGTTCGGCGACCGCACGAACAATTTAATCGTGACGACCTTGATCGATCCGGTTAACTTCACCTTCGCGCCCGAGAACATCGGACATGCGTTGATCGAAGGCCTGACGTTCGATGCCAAAACGCAACCGCTGCACGGATTTACGGCTTCATTCAATCTCACCGACCTCTACCGGGCGCAAGATCTCGACACGCGGTCGCGCCTTCCCGACGATCCGGTCCTGACAACAAACCTCGGCCTTGATTACGCCGGCACAGGTCTGGTGGCGGCGGCGGGCGCGTCGGCGCATTCCGCCGGAGCGCATGGCGCAAGTGCATTTACGCGCGCCGACGCCTACATCTCCCTGCGCGCGGCGCCCAACGTGCTCTTCACAGTGCGCGCGTACAACATCGGAAACGAGCGCTACGAAGCGGTCAGCGGGTTCCCCATGCCCGGCCGCACGTTCGCGTTCGAACTTTCCACGCACTAGCGTGATTCTTCGTTTCGCAGCGCTGGCCGCCGGATTGCTCGGTGTCGCGGCGGGAGCGCTGCTCGTCGGCGGTACCGTGCTTTGGCCGGCCGCGATCTGGAACGCGCTGCTGCATCCCAACAGCGGTGAGATCGCGACGATCGTTTGGCAGCTGCGGCTTCCGCGGATTGCGATCGGCGCGTTCGTCGGGGCATCGCTGGCGATTGCGGGCGCGCTTCTGCAAGGATTGCTGCGCAATCCGCTGGTGGATCCGTATCTGACCGGCGTTAGCGCGGGCGCGGCGGTTGCGATCGTTCTTTCAATATCTGCCGGCGTTGCGGCCGCGGCCGTTCCCGCGCTCGGATTCGCAGCAGGGTTGGCAACCGCGATAACGGTCGCGGCGCTGGCGCGGCGCGGCGCGAGTTTGGATGCGACGCGTCTCATTTTGGCGGGCGTCTCGCTCTCGTCGCTCTTCGCCGCGATCATCGCACTGGTATTAACGCGCGTGCAGGGCGCCGGCAGCGCGCCGGCGATCGTCAGTTGGCTGGCAGGCACGCTCTCCGGACGCTCGTGGGGCGACCTGTTCTTCGCGGCGCCATACGCGTTTCTCGGTGTAGTTTTGGCGCTCTTGAGCGCGCCGGCACTCAATGCGTTGCGTTTAGGGGACACGCGGGCAGCGGCGGTGGGCGTTGACGTCGGCCGCGCGCAATGGACGATCCTCGCTTCATCGTCGCTGCTCGCCGCTTCCGCCGTCACGCTCTCCGGCACGATCGGCTTCGTCGGTTTGATCGTGCCGCACATCGCGCGCCGCATGGTCGGATCCGATGCGCGGTATGTGCTCGCGGCGTCGGCTCTGCTTGGCGCCGCGTTGACGATCGTCGCCGACGCGCTGAGCCGCACGCTGTTCGCACCCGCGGAGATCCCGATCGGCGTGCTGCTTGCGTTCATCGGCGTGCCGGCGTTTCTCTATCTCTACCTTCGAGACCGGCGCACGGCGGCAGCATGATCGCGGTTCGCGATCTGGAGCTGCGCGTCGCGGGAAAGCCGCTGCTGGCGGCGATGTCGTTCGATATCGGGGCCGGCGAGTTCGTGAGTATTCTGGGACGCAACGGCGCCGGAAAGACGACGCTGCTGCGCGCGCTCGCCGGCTTGCGCCCGGCCGACGGCGGAAGCGTCGCATTACAGTCGCGCAGCGTCGCCGCATTCTCGCCGGCGGAACGCAGCCGCGCGATTGCCTTTGTGACCAGCGACGACGTCTTCGCGGATCGCTTGACGGTGCGAGACGTCATCGCGGCCGGACGCTACCCTCATCACCGCTGGTGGCAGTGGACTCAAGATTCGCACGACGCAAAAGCGATCGCAGGCGCACTCGAGGCGGTCGAGTTGCAGAGTTTCGCCGATCGCGAATTTGCCACACTCTCCAGCGGCGAACGGCAGCGCGTGTGGATCGCGCTCGCGATCGCACAGGAAGCGCCGCTGCTTTTTCTGGACGAGCCGACCGGCCATCTCGATCTGCGCGCGGCACAGCATGTGCTCAAGCTGCTGCGCGAACAAGTGCATGCGGGCAAGACCGTCGTCTGCGTGCTGCACGACCCCAACGAAGCCGCGGCGTACGCGGACCGGGCGATGCTTCTGGCCGCCGGCGGCATCCTGGCATTTGATCGAAGGGATCGCGCCCTCACCCCGGCCCTGCTCGAGCAAGCCTACGGCCTGAAGATGGAGTCGGTGACCACCCCCTCGGGAATCAGCCGGATTTTTCCCTCGGCGACATGAGGCCGGGTCGACAAGCAGCATAACCCGCGGCCCCAACCTTTTACCGCGTGGCTAAGGCGCCGGGACGAGAAGCATGGCAAGATTGTCAAAAGGCGCCTTTTTTGTATATAAGGGAGAACGCGCATGGCAATCACGGCCGGAGAGCTCAAAACATCCGTTTCATCCAACGGCAACGGCGTACATAAAAAGAGCTCGCCGAAAGCACTCGTGGAGTACATCAAAAAGACCGGCATCAAAATGGTGGACTTCAAGTTCACCGACGTTCCGGGGACCTGGCAGCATACGAGCGTGCCGGCCGATCAAGTCGACGAGGATCTGCTGTCTGCCGGAATCGGCTTTGACGGCTCTTCCATTCGCGGCTTCCAGGCAATTCACGAATCCGACATGATTCTGAAGCCCGACGTGAGTACGGCTGAGGTTGACAGTTTCTGCGGCGTTCCGACGCTTTCACTGATTTGCGACGTCTTCGATCCGATCGCCAAAGAGCTGTACCACCGCGATCCGCGCAACATCGCGCGCAAAGCCGAAGCGTATTTGCGCTCCACGGGAATCGCCACGACCGCCTACTTCGGACCCGAAGCGGAGTTCCATTACTTCGATCGCGTCTCGTATGAGAACTCTCCCAACCGTGCGTTCTACGAAATCGATTCCAACGAAGCGCATTGGAACAGCGGAAACGAGCAAGGCTCGCGCGGTTACACGCTGCGCGCGAAGGAAGGCTACTTTCCGGCGGGTCCGGCGGACACGACCGCCGACGTCCGGGCGGAAACCGCTCTGGTTCTCAAAGAGTGGGGCATCAACGTTGAGATGCAGCACCACGAGGTGGGCGCGCCGGGCCAAGCCGAGATCGATTTCCGTTTCGATTCGCTGCTTAAAACGGCCGACAACCTGATGACGTTCAAATACGTTGTGCGCAGCGTCGCGGCGCGGTTCGGCAAAAGCGTGACGTTCATGCCCAAGCCGGTCTTCGGCGATAACGGCAGCGGCATGCACGTGCATCAATCGCTCTGGGACGAAGGCGAGCCGCTGTTCTACGACAAGGACGGCTACGCCGAATGTTCTCAGACGATGCTCTACTATATCGGCGGTTTGCTCACGCACATCGATTCGCTGATGGCGTTCTGCGCGCCGACGACCAACTCGTACAAGCGTCTCGTGCCGCACTACGAAGCGCCGGTGAACGTTGCGTTTTCGGCTCGCAACCGTTCGGCGGCCATCCGCATCCCGATGTTCTTCCAAGGCAATCCGAAATCCAAGCGGCTCGAATTCCGGCCGCCCGATCCCACCGCGAACCCGTACTTGGCGTTCTCCGCACTGCTCTGCGCGGGACTGGACGGTATCAAGCGCAAGATCGATCCGATCGCCGCGGGCTTCGGGCCCCTCGAAGAAAACATCTACGATCTGCCCGCGGAGAAAGCTGCGAAAATCCGCTCCGTTCCGGGCTCGCTGCGCGAGTCGCTCGACGCGCTGCGCAACGACCACGCGTACCTCACCGACACCGGTGTCTTTACCGACGACTTCATCGATCTGTGGATCGCCTACAAAACCGAACGCGAACTGAAACCGGTGGAGATTCGTCCGCATCCGTACGAGTTCTATCTCTACTACGACGCGTAGACGCTCGATAGAGTCGGCCTCAACCGCACGGTATGTTTAGCGGTTGTGGCCGCCCTATCTTCGCTTGATCTCCAGAGGGGCAAACCTCTGATCTCCAGATAGGCAAACTTCAGAGAGGCTGCGAAACGGCTCGGCATATGGAGACCGGGATGCTCGCGGCGATCTTCAAGAGTTATGACGTACGCGGCATCTATCCGGGCGAACTCAACGACGACCTTGCGTACAAAATCGGGCGCTGCTTCGTTCCCTTGCTCGGGGCCAAGAACGTTGCGGTTGGGCGTGACATGCGCGATTCCGGCAACAGCCTTTTTGAGGCGTTCGCGCGCGGCGCATCGGAAGCGGGCGCCAACGTCCTCGACGTCGGCCGCGTTTCGACCGACGCTCTCTACTTCGCAGTTGGGAAATACGAGCTCGACGGCGGCGTAATGATTACCGCTTCGCACAATCCGGCCCAGTATAACGGCATGAAGTTCACGCGCTCGCAAGCGCAGGCGATTTCGCTCGACACGGGGTTGGCGCAGATTCGCGATCAGATCGCATCGGGGAATCTCCCACCGCCGGCAGCGGCGGCAAAGGGACAGGTCACGCGCCGCGACATCCTGGACGAATTCGCCGCTCACTGTCTTTCGTTTATCGATCCGGCTCGGATCAAACCGTTCAAGATCGCGATCGACGCCGGTAACGGCATGGCGGGCGAAACCGTGCCGCACGTCTTCAAACATCTGCCATGCGAAGTGGTACCCTTGTATTTCGAACTCAACGGCAGCTTTCCGAACCATCCGGCAAGTCCGATCGAGCCGGAAAACATGGTGGACTTGCAGGCCGCCGTGCGCAAAGGAGGCTGCGATCTCGGCGCAGCTTTTGACGGCGACGCCGACCGCATGTTCATCGTCGACGAGAACGGCAACCTGATCGACGGCAGCACCGTCACCGCGCTCGTCGCGCTCAACACGCTCAAACGCCACCCCGGCACCAAGATTCTGTACAACCTCATTTGCAGCCGGAGCGTTCCCGAGCTCATCAAGGCAAACGGCGGTATTCCCATTCGCTCACAGGTAGGGCACTCGCTCATCAAGCAAACGATGCGCGAGCAGGACGTGATTTTCGGGGGCGAACACAGCGGGCATTTTTATTTCCGCGATAATTGGTACGCCGATTCGGGAATGATCGCGCTGATGCAGTGCCTCGAGCTCTTTAGTGAAGCCAACAAGCCCGTGAGCGAATTCATCACTCCGATCGACACGCGCTTCCGGTCGGGCGAAATCAACACGGAGGTCAAAGACGTTCGGGGTAAAATGCGGGAGATCGAAGAATTTTACCAAGGTGCCCAAGTCGATCATTTGGACGGCATCACGATCTCTTATCCCGACTGGTGGCTGAACGTGCGTCCTTCGAATACCGAGCCGCTGCTGCGCCTGAACGTCGAAGGCGACACACGCGACCTCATGGAGAAACAACGCGACGAGGCGTTAGGGTTGATACGCGCGTGAACGCATTCGTCGTAGGTCCCGCGGACATTGCCGTCGGCGACGGTTCGTCGGTCAACGGGCGCATCGCGGTTGAAAATGGCCACATTACCGAAATACTGCCCGCGGGCGGCGCGACCGATCACCGTTTGCCGGCCGGAACGCGCATCGCACCCGGACTGATCGACATCCACACAAACGGCGCCGGCGAATTCTTATTCAACCGCGATCAAGGCTACGCGGTTCCGGTCGCCGCCGTCGAGTATGCCCGTCAAGGCACGACCGCCTTCCTGGCCGGCGTCATGACGGCGCCGTGGGAGTCGATGCTGCACGCGGCCGGTGAAATTGTGGAAGCAGCGCATCAACTCGAAGAAGATCTCCCGCGCGGCGCACGCTGCTTGGGCATTCATTTCGAGGGCCCGTTTCTCAACCCAAAGTTCCGGCGCGTCCATCAGCAGCAATGGATCCTTCCGGCGACGCGCGAGCGCACGCGCGCGCTCGTTGAAGCATGCAAAGGCGCGTGCCTCATGGTCACGATGGCGCCCGAAGTTGACGGCGTCTCCGACGCGGCGCGTTATTTCATGGAGCACGGGATCGTTTGTTCGGCCGGCCATACCGCGGCGCGCTACCGTGAAGGCATGCTCGCGATCGGCTTGGGCTTTCGCTCGCTGACCCACGCATTCAACGCAATGCCGCCGCTCGACCATCGCGACCCGTCTATTCTCGCCGCATTCATCCAAGACGGCCGCACAACGGTGCAAGTCATCTGCGACGGCATCCACGTCGCGCCCGTTATGGTGGACTTGCTCTATCGCACGTTGCACGACCGCCTTATTCTTGCGAGCGACATCATGCCTTCGGCGGGGCCGGGTTACCACATCGCGGGCGGCGTCATGCGCGCGGAGGATGGCACGATCGCCGGCAGTGCGCTGCGCATGGACGATGCCGTCCGCAATTTTATGGCGTACACCGAGCTGCCGTTTGCAAAAGCGATCGTGGCGGCAACGCACGCGCCGGCAAAACTCCTTTCCCTCGATCGCGAAATGGGGCACGTCGCGCCCGGCGCGCGCGCGGATCTCTCGTTCTGGGACGCCGAGTACAACGTCATCGGCACCATGGTCGGCGGCATCACCGTTTTCGGCGACGTCTTCGCGCCCGCCGCGGCTTAGTGGCTTTTTGAGCCGCACGCTTCTTTGACAGCAGCGTCTTCGCCTCGACGCAGTGAGCCCAGCATAGGTCGGTTCGCCTTGGGCGAAAGCGGTTCGGCCAAGGCCAAGTTCCGGTAAAATCGCTTCGCGTCGGAGAGCGTCCATTTACACCACTCTGAGGCCGTGCGCAACCACGGACCGGGGGTCACGACACCCATCATTGGAAATGGACCTTCGATTGCGTTTGTTGGCGCGTAGTACAAGTTTCCGGGCATTCTTTGATTGAGGATCCAGTACCAGTGGGCTGAGCATGGTCCTTCAGTTGGATCGAAAACGATAAAGTCGTCCACTAGAAGATAGAACCGTTGCTTTTCATTTGTTCGAACGACAAACCGCAGAGTTCGTGAGTGCTCGAAGTGCTGAATTCGGCGAAGTAATGCTCCTTGATTCGCAGTTAGGGCGGGAACGCCGGCCTTGCCCACATCTGCTGCGTTGTAGCTTGTATAACTTTGTCCCGGTAATCTTTGACACGCAATTCCGTAGCGGCCAACTCTTATTTCAAGATCACCGCCTAGACGAGCGGCTATGTCGAGGTTTGTTGGAGGCGAGGACGCTTGAAGCGCGCAGGCCGACGGGGCAGCCAAGACCGCAACCAAAAGCCAAAGTCCTTTAGGGTTCCCGGGTTTCATGCACGATAGCAGCATGTTTTGAAGCGCCGTCGTGACTGAAATCTGCACAAAAAAAAGGCGGCCCCTTAGCGAGGGCCGCCATCTTACCTAGGATAGGACTCGTCTCGCTTATGAACCGCCGGGATTTGTGATCAGCGATCCACCCGCGACGGGGATGGTGACTGCGCCGGTGCCCAGTGACGGGCCGCCCGCCAACGCACGTCCGGTGAAGGTCGAGGCGTTAATCGTTATCGATGAAAACGCGAGCACGTTTCCGAAGAAGGTTGCGCCACCGAGCGTTGCGGAGCTTCCGACCTGCCAATAAATGTTGCAGGCACTGGCGCCGCCGGTAAGGATAACGTTACCGCTGGTTGAGCCGTTGAGCGTTGTCGTGAGCGTCGAGCCCATCTGGAAGATAAACACGGCCGTCGGATCTCCGCCGCCGTCAAGCGTCAGATTGCCCGCAGCAATCGAAGCCGACGAACTGGCCTTATAGACGCCGGGCGGTAGCGTCCCGGTTGGATGACCGGGAACGGTCTGTTGCGAGAGATCGGGCGTTCCCACGAAGGTGGTCGTTGCGGGCCGGCCGGCGGCCGTATTATAGGCGGTCGTCAGCGCGTTTTCGGCGGCGAGCGGCACGGCGGCATTCGTATTGAACGTGGCCGCATAGATCGAGTTCGGACCGTCGGCAACCGTCCCAGGCGGATAGAAGCCCGTCACCGCGGTTCCCGGCGAGACGCCGACGAGATCGTCGTGCGTCGTCCCCGTGTAGGTGACGAAGGTATTGCCTACGTTCGTAATCGTCGAGCCGGCGAGCAGTGCGAACGGCGCGAGCGCCGGTCCGAGCGTAATCGCGGATGCGCCTTGAGCGCACGACAGCGGAGCGATTGTCGGAGTGGGGGTCGGAACCGGTGTGGGTGTGGGCGTGGGGGTAATAACCGGACCAGGTGCGCCGGTCGCCGGCGCATTAAAAGGCGGAACCGTGCAGTTGCCGCCGCAACCGCCACTGCCGCCGCTGCAGGCGACTAGCGCGGCGGGTGCGATGAGAATAACGAGCGCAGCGAGGCGCAGTGCATGTAAGAAGTGCGGAGTTTTTTTCATATTCGTCATCCCCGGCTAGATCTTCACGCCGAGCCCGATGTACGGACCGTTATGCGTTTGACCGATTGGTGCGTTTTGCTTTACTTGATACTGATTGGCAGCGTAACCGCCATAGAGATAGACCGGGAAGTGCTCTAGGACCAGGGCGAGACCGATATCGTATTTCGTGATCGCGAATTGCTGGCGATAAGATTTGCCGTTATTCACACTGAGCGGATTAACGACCGTATACGTACCGCTGGCCGACGGATAGTAGAAGGCCGAACCGAAGAAACTGATCCCCTTTGTGAGTTCGGGCAGTTTTTCAATGCCCACGCCAACGCCGGTCAGCTTCGGATATCCGTAGTTAGTCGACGTTTGCAGGTAGCCGGCGCCGACGTAGATTTTCGGATCGGCAATCTTATACTCCAAACGAGCATCCAGACTGCTTTGCCGCGCCATGAAGACCGGCGTGAAGGCCGAGCCGCCGTCGATGGTCGAGAACTTGGTGAAATGATTGCCGTTGAGATCGGTGAGCGTGTCGCTCGTGACATATGAATCCAAACGATAATCAACCTTGACGGCAAACGGTGAATTTCTCAGCACGATAGCGGCCGCTGCGAAGAGCGAGCGGCAGTACTGACCGGCCGAGAACTCGTTGTAATTCTGATTGTGCGCGACTGCCGCTTGAACGAACATCGTATACGGCGGTTCGGTCGGCACCGGTGTCGGAACGGGCGCGATTGTCGGCGCTGCCGTCGGCTCGGGCGTTGGCGGCGGGGTCGGCGGAATATACCGCACGACGACGAGCCGGCGTGTCGGAACCCACTGCACGTAGGCGCCCATACCTTCGGAGATCACACGGACCGGAACGAGCAAAATACCTTGATACATGATCGGAGGCACGTCGAGCGGGCGCGTTTCGCCGTTGATGACGACCTCGGGTTTGTCGAGCGTGACCGAAACGGTCGCTCCGCTCTTGGTGGCAGTAACTGTTTTACCGTCGGCCGATGCCGTGACCGTAGCGCCCATTTGTTCGAACATGCTGCGAAGCGGCACGTAGATCTGGCCGCCTTTCACCAGTGCGGCGAGAACGCGACCTTGTTTGAGAACGTCCGGCTTGGCGTAGACCGTGTGGTCATTGTAAAGAATCGGAATTTCGCCCGAAGGCGGCGTGCCGAAGGCGGGCGGCGGCGGCGCGGGCGATGCCTGCGCGACTTGAACGGCAGCTGTCTGAGCTGCCGCGGGAGATCCGCCCAGCAGCAATGCAGAAAGCATAGCCGCCGTAGCATACATTGTCTTAGTTACCATTACTCACCTGAAATTCCAAAATACATCACCGAACAAGCACGGCGTATTCGCGCGCCAAAGCCATAGTTGCGAACACCGGGAACAGTTTGTCAAGTGCAGTGATGTGAAAGATGCGTGACAAGTTCCGGCCGGCCGCGACGCACAGGTGGCTGTCGGCGGCATTCACCACCGACCACTGCTGCATGGCGACCATTGCGTTGAGAAACGTCGTGTCGAGGTAGCTCACGTCAGTGAGATCGAGGAACGTCATCGCGAGCGAGCCCTTTTCTCGCATGGGCGCAAACCCGCGCTCGATCTCTGCTTTTTGTGAAATATCGAAGTCGCCATGAAAGGCAAACTCGCGGACAGCTGACATATATGCTCAGTATGGACTCGCCGCGAGGTAGCGTCTGCGCATTTTTAACGGAGAGCTAAGACTCGGTGTGTTTTTTACACAAGGAACGCGCGCCCCGGGTGCGTATAAATGCATACCTAACATCGGCCCCTGGGTGAAGCATACGTGCGCAAATCCAACCTGAACGGCTCAAGGGTGACGCCGCAGCACCTTGAGATGAACGCCATCCTCAAAGGCTTGGACCCTCTGGAAGCGGCGGCTGTTATGGAAGGCGCCGTGCTGCTGGACCTGGCGGTCCGCGACCGGGTCTATCAGCCGAACGAAAAAATCGACGAGGTCTTCTTTCCGCTTGACTGCGTGCTTTCAATCGTGAGCCGTATGAAGGACGGCAACGCCATCGAGGTCGGCACGATTGGGCGGGAAGGCTGTTCAGCCATCCCCTTGCTCCTAGGCGCGACGACCACCGCGAACGAGTCCTACTGCCAGGTGGGAGGAAGCGCCATAAAGATCGATGCGGACGTTTTTCAGTCGCTGCGCGCAAATCCAAAATTCAGGCATCTGCTCGATCGCTACGTCCAGGCCTACGTCAACATGCTCGGTCAGCTCGCTGCGTGCAACCGGCTGCACAACGTCTACGAACGCTGCGCGCGGTGGCTGCTGATGACTCAGGACCGCGTCGGAACGAATGAGATCGGCTTAACGCACGAATATTTGGCGATGATGCTCGGCACGCAGCGCTCCGGCGTCACGATTGCGGCAGGCACGTTGCAGCAAGCGGGCTTCATCCGCTACGCGCGCGGCGTCATCACGATTCTCGATCGCGAAGGGCTTGAGGGTGCATCGTGCGAGTGCTATGAAGTCGCCCGCGAACAATTCGGCGGCCTGATGCGCTCGACGAACACGCACTTCTAAGCGGGCGTGCGTCCTACGCCGGCGTGACGCCTAAGTATGCTTCTGCCACGGCGGGATTTTCGAGGAGCGCAGCTCCGGTGTCTTCGAATCGCATTTCACCCGTCTCTAAAACGTAGCCGCGTTGCGCAATGCGCAAAGCCTGCTGCGCATTCTGTTCTACCAATAGAATGGTGGTGCCGTTTGCATTGAGCGATTTGATGACGCTGAAAATCGTTTGAACGATAATCGGCGCGAGTCCGAGCGATGGCTCGTCGAGCATCAGTAATCGCGGCGAACTCATGAGCGCGCGCCCGATGGCCAGCATCTGCTGCTCGCCGCCCGAAAGCGTGCCGGCGGATTGCGACAGCCGCTCTTCAAGGCGCGGGAACGTCTCGATGACGAAGGCCAGCCGCCGTTCGACCTCGCTGTTTGAACGAACGGTGTACGCGCCGAGTGCGAGATTTTCGCGAACGGTCATGCGCGTGAAGACGCGGCGGCCTTCCGGGGCGTGACCGAGCCCGAGCCGCACGATTTGGTCGGGCGAGCATTTACGCAGATCTGTTCCATCGAAGAAAACCGCGCCGGTGTAAGGCGCCAGCCCGCTGATGGCGCGCAGCGTCGTGGTTTTTCCGGCGCCGTTCGAACCGAGCAGCGCGACGATCTCGCCCTCTTCCACGCGCAATGAGATACCGCGCAGCGCGCGGATGCCGCCGTACGAAACGCTGAGATCGCGGACTTCGAGGAGACTCACGCGACCGCCGTCCCGAGGTAGGCCGCGATAACGCGCGGATTGCTGCGAATTTCCGCCGGTTTGCCGGACGCTATCCGTTGGCCATAGTCGAGCACCGTAATCTCATCGCTGACGCGCATGACCAGCCCCATGTCGTGCTCGATCAGAAGAACGGTGATGCCGCGCTCGCGGATTGCGGCAACCAGATCGGCCAGCTCGCCCTTCTCGCGCGGATTCATGCCGGCCGCGGGTTCGTCGAGCAGCAACAGTTTGGGGCGGCTCGCCAGTGCGCGCCCGATTTCAAGACGGCGCTGCGACCCGTAGGGCAGATTACGGGCGTACGTTTCGGCGACGCCTTCCAAACCAACGAACCTTAGCAATTCTCGCGCTCGTTCGCGCGCGGCTTTCTCTTCGCGACGCTGCCGCGGCGTATGCAAGAGCGAATCCCACAGGCGCGCGTGTAGGTGCGCATCTTCTCCCGCAAGCACGTTATCGATAGCCGCCATGAACGAAAAGAGCCGGATGTTTTGAAACGTGCGCGCGATACCGGCTGCGGCGATGCGATGCGTAGGCCAACCGTCGATGCGCGCATCTTCGAAGAATATCTCACCGGCGCTCGGCCGGTAAATGCCGCTTACGATATTGAAGACGGTCGATTTTCCGGCGCCGTTAGGACCGATGATCGCCGAAATGCTTCCGGCGGCAACATTCAGCGACAGATCGTTGACCGCGACGAGCTCGCCGAAACGTTTGGTAACGCCCTCAAGCCGCAGCATGATGCAATTCCTCTTTGCGCTGACGGCTCGGCAGCAATCCCTCGGGCCGAAAGAGCATGATGCCCACGAGAATTGCGCCGTAGATAAAGAAATGATAGTTGCCGAAATCCACGTGCAGGCCAGCGCTCGCGGCGATGGTGTTCGCTTGCGGAAGCACGACGTTGTTGACGAGCACCAACACCAGCGCCCCGACGATAACGCCCGGAATGTTCCCCATGCCGCCGAGCACGAGCATCGAGACGATCAGCACGCTGACTTGAAACTGGAAGAGGTCCGGGGAGACCAAGCTCAACTTGGCGGCAAAAACGACGCCGGCCAAACCGCTGAACGACGCGCCCAACGCAAACGCCGCGAGCTTAACGGCGGTCGTGTTGATACCCATGTGTCGCGCAGCGAGCTCGTCTTCGCGGATCGCCATCCAGGCGCGGCCGAGCCGGCTGTCGCGCAGGTTATAAGCGAAAAAGAGCGCCAGCGCGATCAGCGCCAGCACCACATAATAGTACGGTATGGTGCTCTGTCCGAACGAGCGGCCGAAAAACGACGGAAAGTCGAGCGCGCCAATGCCATTGGGACCGCCGGTGTATTTCGTGAGGTTCTGAAAAATCTGTGGCACGATTTCGCCGAAACCGAGCGTAACGATAGCCAGATAATCTCCGCGCAACCGCAAGGTGGGCGCGCCCAAAATAATCCCGAAGATCGCCGCGAACGCCGCCGCCAAGAAGAGCAGCAGCCAAAACGGCAAGTGCAGGTTAAATTGCGGGCTTGCCATCATTGCATACGCGTACGCTCCGATGGCGAAAAATGCCGCGTATCCGAGATCGAGCAACCCGGCAAACCCCACGACGATGTTTAATCCGAGCGCCAGGAGGACAAAAATGCCGGCATCAGCGAGCACGTTGAACGTCGCGTCGTTTCTATCGAAGAGCGGCGCGCACAAGAGCGCCGCGCCCAGCAGCAAGAACAACACGCGCTTGGCCCGCAGATCGTTCAAGCGCTGTGCCGCGATGACGACCGCGATCGCCACGAGAAAATATAGGTAGATCATGCGCGCTCGTACACGGCTTCACCGAGTAAGCCCGACGGACGAAACACGAGCACGAGAATCAAGATCGCGAAGACGGTGACGTTGCTCCACTGTCCGCCGAATTTCCAGGTCGCAAACGACTCGATGATGCCGATGACGAAACCGCCGAGCATCGCGCCGGCGATGTTGCCAATTCCGCCAAGCACCGCGGCGGTAAACGCCTTGAGCCCGGCGCCGAACCCGTTGAAAAACCACGTCGACTGATAGTAGACGCCGGAAACGAAACCCGCAACGCCGGCCAGCGCGCTGCCGATCAAGAACGTCAGCATGATCGTCTTGTTGATGTTGATGCCCATCAACTGCGCGGCGTCGCGATCTTCGGCCGTGGCCCGCATCGCGCGGCCCAGGCGCGTGTTATGAATAAAGAGCTGAAGCGCCACCATCATCACGACCGCCAACCCGACGAGTAGAAATTGCTGCGCTCCAACGGCAACTCCCGCGATCACGATCGATGGATTGGGCACGACCGCCGGAAACGGAACCGGAGCCGGGCCCTTCCATATCTGCATGGCGTTTTCGAGGATGAACGAGATGCCAATCGCCGTGATGAGCGGCGCCAAACGCGGCGCGTTTCGCAACCGCCGGTACGCGAGCCGCTCGATCAGTACGCCGACGATCCCGCACAGCAGCGCCGCACCGATCAGCGCGATCGCGACGTCGACAATCAGCGCCACCCCGTGCAATTCCCCGGAGACGCCCAGTGCAGTGAATATGGTCAGCGCAAAAAACGAGCCGAGCGTGTACACATCGCCGTGCGCAAAGTTTATGAGCCCGATGATGCCGTACACCATCGTGTAGCCCAGTGCGATCAGCGCATAGATGCCGCCAAGCGCGATACCGTTGAAGAGCTGGGCTAGGAATTCATGCATGAGCCCGCTCGCTATTGCTAGAGCTTCAATTGGATCTGCCGGATAAAGTACGACTGCCCGTTCTTGAAGCCGTAAAGACTGAGCACAGGATTCGTGACATCGCCGTACTTATCGAAACTGATTGGACCAATCGGCGTCTCGAGCTTCGTCGACGCTACGTTTGCGACGACCGCTGCGCGTTCCGCCTCGCCGTGGGCATTCTTGATCGCACGAATGATTGCCGCCGCCGCAACCTGCGCCGCCGCGTAGGCGTTGGCGCTGTACGGACCGATGTCGGCATTGTACTTCGTGCGGTAGGCTTTGACGAACGCCTGCGCCGCCGGAAGTTTCTCGGCGTTCGGAGCCGCCAGCGTGTAATAACTTCCGTCGGCCTGTCCCGCCGCGACCGTCGCCAGATCGGCGAGACCGTCGCCGCCCATGTACGCGATCTTTCCGAGTCCGACGCTGAACATCTGTTTGCGGATCAACCCGCCGCCCGTACTCGTGACGCCGCCAAAAAATACAACGTCGGGCTTAGCGGCGAGCACTTTGAGCAGCAGCGATTTAAAATCTTGCGTGTTCTTGGCGAGATGATCGCGCGCGAGCACCGAACCCCCATCGTTCGCGAAATCCTTTTCGAAGCGATCGGCGAGGTCGAGTCCGTAAGTCTCGTTATCGTCGATGATATACGCGCGTTTAAATCCGAGCGAGCGCGCGAATTGCGCTAGCGCGGAACCTTGACGAGAATCCGTGGTGCAGACGCGGAAAAACGTATTCAACGAAGGGTTCGCGCGCCGCAGTTGCGCCGCGTCGGGACCGATCGTCAGGTTATCGGCGACGACCGACGGACCAATCTGCGCGAGCCCCGCCGCATTCGTCACCGGAATTTCCGCGCGCGCGACGTTAGAATTGTACGGGCCGACAACCGCCAGCACCGCCGCATCGCTGATGAAACTGCGCACGTTGGAGACGCCCTGTTCGGGATTGTGGACGCCTTGCACGGAATCGTCGAGCGCTTCACCTTGCAGCGTGAATCCGCGCGGCATTTCCTTCTGCGCCTCGTCGACGGCCAGCAGCGCGCCTTGCTCGGTGCTGATACCGACCGACGCATCGCCGCCCGATAGCGGCAGATCGATACCGATCTTCACCACTTGCCCGGAAGGAACCGGACTGGGAGCGGCGGTTACCGCGGTCGTTGTCGTCGTCGTATTTTTTGAAGTCGAAGCGTTGTTCGCCCCGGAACACGCTGCCAGCGCCGCCAGCGCAACAGTTGCAAGTATCAGACGCATGCGGGCGGGTTACGCTGAAGCTGGTTCGAGTTCCCTCACGGCCGCTGCATTAAAGTAGGCCGCTTTCGGATGGTGCATGATAATGGCCGCCGTCGATTGCTCCGGAACGATTTGAAAAGCCTCGGTCAGTTTGACGCCGATCGCATTGCCGGCATCCAGTAAACGGAACGCAATTTCGTGCTGCGAGAGGTCCGGACACGCGCCGTATCCCCACGAATATCGCTTTCCGCGGTCGTCCGGCAATCCCAATTCGGCACGAATCTGACGGTGAGCGAATTCGGCCAGCGCCTCCGCGCTCTGCACGGAAAAGCCGTGCAAGAAATACGATTCGCTGTACTCGCCTGCCGCGTGCAGTTCGGTGATTCGTTCCGATGCACGCGATCCGACGGTGACAACCTGAAGCGCCACGACGTCGATCCCGCGTCCGTTTTCCGGTTCGCGCAGGTAATCCGCGAGCGAGAGATGCTCGCCGCCGGCCTGCCGCACAAACGTGAAGCGCGCAATCTCCCGCGACGGATCCTCCGGATCGTACACAATCGCATCGTTGCCGCTTCCCGCCGCCGGAAAATAGCCGTACACGAAACGCGGATCCAAAAACTCCGCAGCCGATTCCTGATAGCGGTGTAAACGCGGTTCGAATTCCTCGCGCACGAGTTTCTCGAACGCATCGCCTTTCGTGTTTGCCGCCCCCCACGAAAGCCGGTACAAACTGCGCATATCGAAACACGGCCAAAGCTTGGCCGGATCAATCTCGCGCACCGAACGCGTTCCGAAGAACGGCGGCTTCGGAACCGGAGCGAGATCGTTCTTCACGGCCGAGTATTGGATGACTCCGTTGGTCGCCGCGGCACTTGGCGCGGCAGCGCGCGGCGCGAGGGCCTCACGTTTGGCCTGCTCAACGAACCTCTCACGCTCGGCGGGATCGCCGGTCAACGTCTCCATCACCTGCAAGCCTTCGAATGCATCTTTGGCGTAGAACAGGCCCGGCTCGAAGTAGCGGTTGCCTTCGAGCACCGAGATTCGCCGGCCGAAATCGCGATTGATCGCCGCGCCTCCAACGAGCACCGGGAACTCCAAGCCCCGCGTATCTTGTTCTTGCACGCAGACCGGCATCTGTTTGCTCGTGGAAACCAGCAGCGCGGAAAGGCCGATCGCGTCGGCTTTTACTTCGATCGCTTTCTCCAAAATCGTATTCATCGGCACTTGCTTGCCGAGATCGAAAACGGTGTAGCCGTTGTTGGCCAGAATCGTGTGCACGAGATTCTTGCCGATGTCGTGCACATCGCCGAAGACGGTGGCGAGCACGACCTTGCCTTTGGTCTGGCCTTCCTTCTTCTCCAGGAATTGCTCGAGATGGGCGACGGCTTTTTTCATGACTTCGGCCGACTGCAGCACGAACGGCAGAATCAGCTCGCCCGCGCCGAATTTGTCGCCGACCTCTTTCATCGCGGGCAGCAGAATTTCGTTGAGCACCTCGACCGGGCCGCGCGTCTGCAGCGCCTCGTCGATTTTGGCTTCGATGCCGTCTTTGCGGCGGCGCAAGATCGCGTTGTGAATGCGCACCTCCGGCGGCGCGCCGGCGTCGTCGTCTTTTTTCTCGCCCTTGCCGTCGGCGGCGACTGCGCCCTCGTAGTGCTCGATCAGGCGCTGCAGCGCGTCGGGCCGGCGGTTGAAGACCATGTCGTCGCAGAGCTCGCGTTCGGTCGCGTCGAGTTCAGCATACGGCGTGATCTCTTTGGCGTAGACGAGCGCAATGTCGAGTCCGGCTTGAACGCAATGGTGCAGGAAGACCGAATTGAGCGCCGCTCGGGCCGCCGGATTCAATCCGAACGAGACGTTGCTGACGCCGAGCGAAGTCAGCACGCCGGGGAGCGCCTCTTTGATCGCCTTGATGCCGTCAATCGTGTCGACCGCCGAGCTGATGTACTCCTGATCACCGGTCGCGAGCGTGAAGGTCAGATCGTCGAATATCAGCGCACCGGCAGGCAAGCCGTACTCTTTGACGACGATATCGTAGATGCGCTTGGCGACCTCGAGCTTGCGCTCCGCGGTTTTCGCCATGCCGGTTTCGTCGATCGTCAGCGCGACAACGGCCGCGCCGTGTTCCATCGCCAGCGGCAAGACCGCATCGATCTTCGCGCGGCCGCTTTCCAAGTGCACCGAATTGACGATCGCGCGTCCCGGATAGGCTTCCAGCGCCGCTTGCAGCACCTTCGGTTCGGTCGAGTCGATCATCAGGGGAACTTCAACGGACTGCGCGAGCTTGCGCACCATCAGACGCATCTGCTCGTCTTCGTCGGTGCGTTCGGTCAACGCACAGCAGACGTCAAGCGCATGCGCGCCGCCTTCGACCTGCTCGCGCGCGACCAGCGTAATGTCGTCGAAGTTCTCCTCGAGCAGCAGACGTTTGATCTTGCGCGAACCCTGCGAATTGATACGCTCGCCTACAAGCAGCGGCCGCGGCTCTTGTTCGAGCGCGATCGCGGTCATGGCCGACGCCGCAAACTGTTTGGGTTGCGCGACCGGAATGCGCCCGCGTTTTCCCGCGCTCGCCAACGCATCAACTTCTGCGCGGATCGCGGCGATGTGCTCGGGAGTCGTGCCGCAACAGCCGCCGACCACGTTCACGCCGAAGTCGCGCACGAACTCCGCCAGTTCGCGCGAAAGTTCCGCCGGCGTTTCGGGATAGATCGTTTCGCCGCGCGGCCCCATCAGCGGCAGGCCGGCGTTCGGAATCACGCTGATGTACCGATCGGAGTTTTCGCAGAGGTAGCGGATCGGATCGCGCATCTGCGACGGACCGGTCGAACAATTCAAACCGATCACGTCGACCGGCAGCGCACCGACCGTCGCGCAAATCGCGCGAACGTCTGTTCCCAGCAGCATGCGGCCTTCGGTAATCAGCGTCGGCTGCGCTTGAATGGGAACGCGGCGCATGCCCTTGGCAAATTCGCGCGTGATGCCGGCGACGGCCGCTTTGAGCTCTAGCAGATCCTGCATCGTTTCGAGCAGCAAGAAATCCGCGCCGCCTTCGACCAAATGGCGCGCCTGCTCACCGTACATATCCGCGAGCTCTTGGAAGCTGATTTTTGATAGCGACGGATCCGACGACGAGATCAGCATGCCCGTCGGCCCCATGGAACCGGCCACGAAACGCGGGCGCTCCGCGGTAGAATATTTATCGCATGCGGCGCGAGCGAGCTGCGCGGCGGTACGGTTGACGTCGGCGACTTTGCTGCCCAGTTCGTACTCGTCAAGTTTTAGGCGCGACGCGGTGAACGTGTCGGTTTCGAGGACATCGGCGCCGGCTTCCAGATATTTTTCATGGATATCGCGCACGATATCCGGGCGCGTCAAAACGAGAGCCTCATTGCAGCCCTGATAGCGAACACCGCCGAAATCGTCGGCGGTGAGTTCGAGGTCCATGATTTGCGTGCCCATGGCCCCGTCGAAGACGAGCACGCGCTCGCCCAAGAGTTGCAGGTAGTCCGACAAAGTTATCCTTCGCGGGCGATGATTTCGCCGACGGCGCGCCCAGCCCGATTATATACTATTGGGCGCTCGAGGTCCGCGAGTTTGGTCAGCTGGGCGGGTGAGAGCACGCCAAGGCTTTTGAGCATCGCCAGAACGGCGGGGCCGCGAGCGCGGGCCGTTCCGTCGAGGACCTTGCAGACCAGGCCGAGGCCGGGAGTCAGCACGCCGGCGCCGTGCACGCCTTCTGCTCCGGCTTTGCAGACGATGTTGCCGCCGCCGGCCTCCATTAATCGCGCGTCGAATTCGCCGGTGCCCGAAACGAATTCGGGAAAAGCCATCATCGCATCGCGCACGATCTGCAGCGCCGTCGCATCTTCGGCGTTTACACCGTCGAGCGTCGCCAATCGTAAAAACGACAGCGCTCCATTACGCAGCGGAACCGCGTAGACGGGAATGCCGCAACCGTCCACGCCGACCGGCATCTCCGCCACCTTCGCATCCGAGACGCGGGCGCAAAACTCCAAGATCAGTTGCTCCGCCGGATTCTCCAACTCAAGATACGTCCGCGCGTCGGCGCCGATGATCTTGCATAACGCCAGAATGCCCGCGTGCTTGCCCGAACAGTTATTGTAGATCGGGGTCAGCGGAAGGCCGGAGCGTTCGAGCTCGGCGGCGGCCGCCGCGTTGTACGGCGGATGCACGCCGCATTGCAGCGCGTCCTCGGACATACCGATCTTCTGCAAAATCGATCGCACCGCTTCAACGTGAAACGACTGCCCGCCGTGCGAACCCGCCATGACGGCGATCTCGCGCGGTTCGAACCCAAAACGTTCGCGCGCGCCGGCTTCGATAACAGCCGCGGCGATAAACGGTTTGGCACTGGAACGTAAGAAAACGGGGAAGTCGTCGACGTCCCCGTAAGCGAGCACCGTTTTTTGTTGTGTGTCTACAGCGCACGCGGCGACGGCGTGGATCGACTCCACGAAGCCGCCGCGAGAAACCTCAACGCTAAACGAGGGCGGTTTCGACAATCCGCGTGTCTTGTTCGGCGAACACCGGGTTCGAAAGATAGCGTTCGCCGGTATCGGCGGCAACGGTCACGATGAGCTTGCCTTTCGACTCGGGACGAGCCGCGACTTGCAGCGCCGCCCAAATGTTCGCGCCCGAGGAAATTCCCACGAGCATGCCCTCTTCGCGCGCCGCCCGGCGCGTGGTGGCAATTGCGTCTGCGTCGGTGACGCGGATCACCTCGTCGTAAACGCTTGTGTTCAGGATCTTCGGAACGAACCCGGCTCCGGTTCCTTGGATCTTATGCGGTCCGGGAGTGCCGCCGGAGAGCACCGGGGAGGCGTCGGGTTCGACCGCCACGATCTTAGCGCCGGGCTTGCGCTCGCGCAGCACCTCGCCCACGCCGGTAATCGTTCCGCCGGTTCCGACGGCGGCCACGAAGACGTCAACGGTGCCGTCGGTGTCGCGCCAAATCTCTTCAGCCGTGGTGCGGCGATGGATCTCCGGGTTGGCCGGATTTTCGAACTGCTGCGGCATGAAATATTTGGCCGGGTCGCTCGCGCGAATCTCGTTGGCCTTGGCAATCGCGCCCTTCATCCCCTCAGCACCGGGCGTCAGCACGACCTGCGCGCCATAAGCTTTAAGGAGGTTCCGGCGTTCGACGGTCATCGTGTCGGGCATGACCAGAATCAGCGGATACCCTTTGGCGGCGGCCACGAAGGCGAGCGCGATGCCGGTGTTTCCGCTGGTCGGCTCGATGATTACGGAATCGGGACGCAGGCGGCCCTCGCGTTCAGCGGCTTCGATCATCGAAATTCCGATGCGGTCTTTCACCGAACCGGCTGGGTTGAATGACTCCATCTTCACGGCGACCATTCCGGGCAGCCCCTTGGCCAGCCGGGGGAGTTTAACGAGCGGGGTGTTGCCGAACGAGTCGGCCAGATTCTCATAGATGCGGCTCATGCCAGCCAAGAACCGCGTCCGGCCGGCAAAAGCTGCACAGGCGGCTAGCCCGGCCCGACGGAAAAGAGAGCGGTGTTCTCGCTGGCCGATAAGTCGCTTTACGTGGAAGCGATCGATCTTTGGATCGACTCGATGCGTTCGCGCGGCCGCTGCTACGTTTCGCACGGTCACTCCGACCACGCGCGCGAGCACGACACAATCGTTTCGACTCCCAACACGGCGGCAATCTGCCGCGCGAAATTCGCGCGCCGCGAAGCGCGGACAATGCAGCCGTCGCTGCTCGCCGGCTTCAAAACGCCGAAACCGCCGCGTCCGCCCAGCCAATTTGAAGAGCACGGCTTCAACGAACCGTGGGTGAGCGGAAATCACCGGCTGACGTTGTTTTCCGCCGGTCACGTGCTGGGCAGCTCGCAGATTTTGATCGAAGGCGAGCACGGCAGTTTCGTTTACACGGGCGACTTCAAACTCGACGCATCGCTCACCGCCGAGCCTCCAGAAGTAAAGCCGTGCGACCTGGTGCTGATGGAGTGCACGTTCGGCCGGCCGCAATATGCGTTTCCTCCGCGCGAGGAAGTCGCTGCCGACATGATCGCGTTCGCGCGCGACGCGCTCGACGCCGGCGCGGTGCCCGTCTTCTTCGCTTACTCTTTAGGGAAGGCGCAAGAAGCCGTGGCGATTCTCGGCAACGCGGAGATCGGCGTAACCGTGCACGGCGCGATCGAAACGCTCTGCCGCGTCTACGAAACGTGCGGCGTGCAATTGCCGAAATATGAGCGCTACGACGTGCTGACGTTTAACGCGAACGGCGCCGTCGTGTGGCCTCCTTCGGGTAAAGCGCTGCCGAAAGCTTTGCGCGGCAAGCCCGTGCGCACGGCCGTGTTGACCGGCTGGTCTATGGATCGCAGCGCCCGGTTCCGCTACGGCGTCGACCGTTGCTTTCCGCTCTCCGATCACGCGGATTATCCGGCACTGCTGCGCTACATCGAAATGGCGCAGCCCAAGAAAGTCTTGCTTAACCACGGCTGGCCGGATTTCGTCTACCGCCTGCGGCGGCTGGGCATCGACGCGGAGTATTTGGAAGAACACTCGCAACTCGCGCTATTCTGAGGCATGTTCCGTTTCGGCGAAACCTGCGCGGCGATTGCGGCGCGACCCGGAAAGCTCGAAAAAATCGCGCTGCTCGCGGAGTACTTTCGCTCGCTTGATAACGCCAATCTGAGCGCGGCGGCGCGCTTTTTTACCGGCAATCCGTTCGCCGCGCGCGACGATCGCAGTCTGGGCATCGGCTGGCGCACGATCGTCGCTGCCGCGCAGAACGCGTGGGGTGTCAAAGAAGCCGAGCTCGGCGCGAATTATCGCGAACACGGCGACCTCGGCGCGGCACTCGGGCCGTTCGTTCGTCCCGCAGTGGACCTGGCGCTGTTCTCCGAAACGCTGACCCCGGCAGCGCTCTACGCGCTTTTCGAAGAGATCGCGAACGCGCACGGGAAGGCCGCCGGAAAGAAACGCGAAGCCATCTGCGAACGCATTTTACGCGCTTGCACCGATGCAACCGAAGCGACGTACGTCATCAAGATCATGACGGGCGATCTGCGCATCGGTTTACGCGAAGGCTTGGTTGCCGACGCGGTTGCCGCGGCGTTCGAACGCGACGCGCACGACGTCCGGCGCGCCGTCATGGCGGCGGGCGACATCGGCGCGGTGGCGATCGCGGCACGCGACGGGAGGCTTGGCGACCTGCAGATCGCTTACGGCTCGCCGATCGGCTTCATGCTTGCAACGCCCGTGCTCTACGGATCCGATTACAAAGACTTGCGCACGGGCACGTGGCTGGCCGAAGAAAAATTCGACGGCATTCGCGCGCAGGCGCATAAGACCGGCGAGCGCGTCAGACTCTTCTCGCGCACGCTGAACGACGTCACGCAATCGTATCCCGAAGTCGCCGCCGCGCTCGAAGCGATTCCCGGCAACTTCATGCTCGACGGCGAGCTCGTCGCGATGCGCGGGGAAAACGTGCTGCCATTTCGCTACTTGCAAGCGCGCCTGCAGCGTAAGACCGTCGAAGCGGAGCTTCTTCAGGAGGTGCCCGTCAGCTATGTCGTCTTCGACATGCTCGCGTCGGGCGAAGACTTCTTGATCGACGAACCGCTGGTCGAGCGCCGGGAACGCCTGGCTGAAACGATTATGCCGCGCGAGCATCTGGAGATCGCGCCGTTCACGCGCGTTTCCGAAACGCCCGCACCGGAGGAGTTGCACGAATTGTTCGCAGCGGCGCGCGGCCGCGGACATGAAGGCCTTATGCTCAAGCGAAGCGATTCTCCATACCATCCCGGACGCCGCGGCAAATGGTGGCTCAAACTCAAACGCGAACTCTCGACGCTCGACGTTGTCGTGGTGGCGGTCGAGTGGGGACAAGGCAAGCGCGCAAAAGTGCTTTCCGATTATACGTTCGCGGTGCGGGCAAACGACGGTGAGCTGCAGACGATCGGCAAGGCGTATTCGGGTTTAACCGACGCGGAGATCGCTGAGCTGACGACTTGGTTCCTAGCTCACCAGCGCGGAAAACGCGGGCACGCAATCGCAGTCGAACCGGCAATCGTGCTTGAGGTTGCGTTTGACATCATCCAGCCAAGCAGCCTGCACGAAAGCGGATTCGCGCTGCGTTTTCCTCGCATCGTCCGGCTGCGCGGCGACAAGCCGCCCGCGGAGATTGATACACTTGCCCGGGTCGAGGAGATCTACCGGGAAATGCTGTCTCGCGAGAGCGGCCAAGGGGCGCCGTCGGCGCTATCGAAACGCGCTCCCGAAGGGGATGGAGCTCCCCGATAACCGCCGGTGACGGCTAATGGCTCCTGTCAGCACTGGACGCTTAGACGGGAGTTTTTTTATGAACATGTGGACGGTCGCGGCGATTTGGATGGCGCTGGCCGCTTTGAGCGCCGTCATTGCCATCCGGATCAAAATGCCGGCCGCGCTCGCCGAGATTATCGTCGGGATGCTGGCGGGCAATTTCATCATGCTGCACACCAACGCATGGATCGATTTTGTCGCCGGGTTCGGCAGCATCTTGCTGACGTTTCTCGCCGGGGCGGAGATCGATCCGGCAGTGCTCCGCAAACAGCTCGTTCCTTCGACCGTGCTGGGCGCCGCATCTTTTCTCGCGCCGTTTCTCGCCGCGATGGGCTATGCGCTGTTCATCGCGCACTGGAGCGCTCCCGCGGCTAAGATCGCAGGGCTTGCAATGTCGACGACGTCCGTCGCGGTCGTCTACGCGGTCATGGTTGAGTCGGGACTCGCCGGGCGCGAGTTCGGGCAACTGATCTTGGCCGCATGCTTTTTTACCGACTTAGGGACGGTCGCCGCCCTCGGACTGCTCTTTGCCAACTACAATATCTGGCTGGCATTACTCATTGCAGGCATCGTCGGTGGAATGATCGTCATGCCGAAATTGCTTCCCGCAGTCGTGGAGCGTACGCGCAAATATGTCAGCGAGCCGGGCTTGCGGATACTGTTTGCCGTTATCTTCGTGTTGGCGGCGCTGGCAACGTACGCGAAAAGCGAAGGCGTTCTGCCGGCGTATTTCCTCGGCATAGCGTGCGCCGGTTTCCTATTCACCTACCCCGACGTCAAGCGCCGCCTGCAAACGATGACGATGGCACTGCTGGCGCCGTTTTATTTCATCAAAGCCGGCACGTACATTTCATTCTCGGCGGCTGCGGGCAGCGTTTGGCTGATCGTCGTTCTCTTCTTCGTAAAGATCGTCGCGAAAATCGCGGCCGTGCTTCCAATCGCACGGTACGGGTTTCGCTACTCGCGGGAGAATGCTGCCTACCTGACGCTGTTAATGGCAACCGGCTTGACGTTCGGCACGATCTCGAGCTTGTACGGGCTCACGCACCACTACATCAATCAGACGCAGTACACGGCTTTGGTAACGGTCGTGATATTGACGGCGGTCGTGCCGACGCTCGTTGCGCAAACACTCTTCAAACCCGCTGAGGAGCCCGAAGAAATGGAGGCTGAAGTTCCGTAATGGGTAACCCAGTGCGTGGAGGTTGGAGCATGATTGGAAGACTTTTTCTGGCGGCCATTGCGACCGCGGTGCTGGCAAGCGGCATCGCGACGGTGCATGCAAAGACGGCGGCGTCTCCTTTGGTCGCACTGCAGCTGCGCGGTCACTGGACGTGCACGCAAACCGGCGGCAATAACGGAACCTACAGTCAGGATTGGAGCGCCCCGCTCGGCGGACTCTGGCTGCGCGCCACCGACAGCGTCAAGGGACAGGTAACGGCGGAGCATACCCTCACATTCAACAAAGCCGACAGCACGTGGGTCGTGCTCGACGCGTTTCTGGCCGGCAACTATGACGTGCTGCACGGAACCGCGTCAGGCAGCAATCATATCGCGTTCCATGCGGTTTATCCGCAGATCGCTCTGACTGTCGTCTATAGCCGGCTGTCGCCGGCCAAATACACGCTCGACGTCACCGGCAACCTTCAGGGCAAGAAGCTCCTAACGCATAGCGTCTGTATGAAGCCTTAACTATGGCGGCGTCGGCCTGGGCGAGGCGGAGCCTTGCAGGCCGTCGATAATCTGCAGCGGCGTTCTCAGCTGCGCGATCAGTTCTTGCGCGAGCTGCAGTTCGGATGGCTTGGAGCGGTGAGCGCGTTCGATCGCGAGCGCTTGCGTCATCGCCGCATCGGCCTGCGCGCGGCCTCGCGGAACGTTTCCGCGTTCGGCGTCGGCGGCGCCGATGTAGCCGTCCAGACCGGTTTCGAAGAGTTGCAGCTTGTAGCGGACGTCGGCGCGGCTTTCTCCCCGGCCGCAGGCTTCGGCTTTGGATTTGAGTGCAACAAACGCGTTATATGCCGGCTGCGGCTTCGTACGCATCATGTCGCGCGCCGATTCAAATCCATGCAAGAACGTCTGATACGATCCTCGTCCGCACTGCGCGCCGGCCGGTTGCGATAGCGCGATTGTGAAAACCAATGTTGCGCTAAGTACGCAAAGAGCACGCATATCATAGTCTCCCATCGTCGAGCAGAACGACGCGTTCGGCGGCACGGCGAATCCGGTCGTCGTGCGAGGTAATGACCACCGTCGTCCCGCGCTTGCGCGCCAGGTCGCTCAGAATGTTCGTGACAATCGCGCCGTTCTCCGTATCGAGCTGTGAGGTCGGCTCGTCGGCGAGAATCGCGCAGGGATCGCCCGCTAGCGCCCGCGCGATGGCGACACGCTGCTTCTCCCCGCCGGAGAGTTCGCGCGCAGGCCGGTTCGCTTGTTCCTCTAAACCAAGCTGCGCGAGCGCGTCACGGGACGCTTTGCGGGCGCGCCGGCCGCGAATGCCGCGAACGTTGTAGGCGAGCTCGACGTTCTCGGCGCCGGTCATCGCATTGAAGAGATTGAATCCTTGAAAAACGTATCCGAAACTCCGTAATCGGAAACGCGCCAGTTCGTTGCGCCCCAAGCGGGTGATCTCGGTCCCCAGCACCACAACGCTGCCGGCGGTCGGCGTCAGCAATCCGCCGACGATCGAGAGCAGCGTGCTTTTCCCCGATCCGGACGGCCCCATGATGAGCAGCAACTCGCCCTGCCGGATGTCGATCGAGACGCCCTTGAGGGCATGCACGGGCTTCGTGCTCGGGTACGTCATCCGCAAGTCGTGTACCGTCACCGCAACCTTGTCAAGCATGTTACGCTCGGAACACCAAAGCGGGATCGGAACGAACGACGCGCTGCATCGCGATCATGCCCGCGCTGATGCAAATAACGAGCGCTGCGGCCAGCACAAGCAGCGCGCCGCCGGGCGTGATCAAGATATCGACGCCGCGCTCGGCCGCTACGCCGCGAACCGCAAACGTGAGCGCCAAGCTCAAGACGTAGCCGATCACCGCCATGCACGTTGCTTGCAGCGCGATGACGCCGTACAGGTAGCCGTCACTCACGCCGATCGCTTTGAGTGTTCCGTATTCCTGGAAGTGCTCGTTGATCGACGTGTAGAGAATCTGTCCGACGATCACCACTCCCACGAAAGCGCCCATCAACGCGATCAGCGATAGAATGAAGCCGATTCCGGTTCTCTTGACCCAGTAGTCGCGAGTCGCCGCCAGCATTTGGTCGCGCGTCAGCGCGCGAACGTGCGGAACGCTGCGCTGAATTGCGGCGGCCAGTTGCGCGGAATCGGCCGGGCTCTGCGCTTTCACCATCACGTACATAATGGGATCGGTCTCTTCCAGCGGCGGCGGCGCCGATCCGGGGGGCGAGAAAAACGACAACGCCGACGGCGTGTACGCGTTCGCCGTCTCGAGCGACGTGTAGAAAAACGTGGCCGAAACGATCGGTTGAGTGCCGCGCGTCACGTACGCCAGATGCGCCGGCAACGAGCCGATCACGCCGCTCTGTCCGGCGCGCAGGTCCAAGATATGCAGCTGCGTGGCGTCCACCGCAAAGGCGTACGGCTTTTGCAAGAGATCCAGCGTGGCGCGGTTGGCGCCGCCGGGATTAAAAAGCGTCCCACGCGGATCGAAACCGATGATGCGTCCGAGCGCCAATTCGTCATGCGGGCTGCGCCATCGCGCGATGCCCAGAGACATCGCCTCGGCTCGCGCTACCCCCGGCACGGCGCGAATCTTGGCGACGGTGCCGTAATCGATGGGAAGCGTGCCTTCGAAGTAGATCATCTCGGGCGCACTCACCCAGACATCGGCGCTCGATTCGGCAATCGGCAGCGTGGTCGAGTTCGAAAAGCCGGTAAAAAGCGCAACCTGAACGGTGAGCAGCGTGACGGCGAACACGACGCCGGCGAGCGCCACGAAAAAGCGCGGCAGGTCTTCGAACAGCGTCTTGCGCGCGAGCGTGAGAATCTTACTTGTTCTTGAAGCGCGCGGTGCGCTTTTCGTTGTACGAGGCCAATCCTTCTTTGGCGTCTTCGCTCTTGAACAGCAGCGACTGCAGCTCGCGCTCCAGCGCCAGCGCATCTTGCAGCGGCAGTTCCATGCCCGTCTGCACGGCGCGCTTGATATGCCCGACCGCCATCGGCGCTTTGTTGGGCGACGTAAACTGCTTGGCGTATGTCAGTGCTTGATCGCGGAAGCTGGCCGCGTCGCCTTCGTACACGTCGTTGACGATGCCCCACTCCAACGCTTGCTCGAAGCTGAACGTCCGGCCCATCGCCATCAATTCGATCGCGCGCGATTTCCCAACTAAGCGCGCGAGCCGCTGCGTGCCGCCCGTTCCCGGTAAGACGCCCAGCGCCACTTCGGGCAAGCCTATTTTGCCCGCGTCCTGACGGCCGATGCGGATGTCGCAGGCCATCGCAATCTCCAAGCCGCCACCGACACAATGGCCATTCAGCGCGGCGATAACGAGTTTGGGCGTCTGTTCGAGTTTCGAGAGCGTTTCGTTGGCGTGCAGGCAAAAATTGTATTTGAATTCCGGCGTGACCGAGTTGAGCATGGCGATGTTCGCGCCCGCCGAAAAAAACTTCTCGCCTTTGCCGGTGAGCACGATCACTTCGACCTCTTGATCGAAGCGCGCATCCAAAATCGCTTCGTCGAGCTGGCGCATCATCTCGTGCGTGTAGGTGTTCGCCGGCGGATCGTCCATCTCGATGATGGCGACGTGTCCGTCTTTCGAATAGTTGATGACGCGCTTGCCGTCGCGCGCACGTTCCTCGCGGCCGAACGGGGTCTGCACGGCGGCGGGTCCATTTGCGGTTGTAGCCATTACTCTTTTCCTTTAGGTGCGATCCAGTTCGAGTCTTTGGTCAATTCTTGGACTTTCTTTTCGTCTTCGGCCGTCGGCAGCACGGTAGGCAGGTACGCGTCCCATTCGGATTGCGATAACGAGCGTCCGTCGATGCTCCAGAATTGGCCAGCGTACTGGCCGATCTTCCGGTTGAACCGGATGTCCGGCACGTAGAGTTTGGTCTCCGCGGCGTTCACGGCATTCACGCGCTCGACCGTCTTGGCGATCTCGTCGTAAAATTGGCCGCGCGCGCGTTCGTTCAAGTGTTCTTTGTCGGCGGTTTCGCCGGTCTTATCCTCATCGACGCGTCCCTTAATACCCCACGTGTATGCCCACTGTGCCGAACCCGAATGGTCGGTACCGAAAAGATCGAGCGAACCGGAGATCCACTTGTTGTAGTATTTTTGCTGCAGGTCCACGGGAATGACGCCGGCCTGCGCAATGCGGCGCAATCCCGAGATCCCGGTTCCCATGTGATAAGACTCTTCGCGCAGCATCGGACCCATCGACTGCGCGAGCGGCGCGAAGCCCGAATGTGAAAGCATCGTCAACTGAAATTTTCCGTCGCGGTCCATGAAGTTGGTGTAGGCGAAGAAATCGAGCCAGTGCGTCACATCGTCGTTAAACGCGTTGAGCAGGCGGTTCTTCTTGCCGTAGGCGCGGCGCTCGAGCAGTTTCTGCGCTTCGATCTTTCCGTCGTTGCCGAAGTGCGTGATCAGCAGGTGGCACATCTGATAGCCGTGGCGCGTCTCTTCGACCATGATGCGCACGAGCGAGGCTAAATCGTATTCCGACGGCGCGTTGTTCACCAGGAAACGCTGCTGCTCGTTGGAGGCAAACTCCGTGTCGCCCTGATAGACGATCATGTTCATGAGCGCGTCGCGCATGCGCTGATCGGGGACCTGCAGGAGCTTCTCCCAGCGCGACTGCCCTTTGAAATCGCCGAAGTATATTTCGCTTGTCGGCAGTTCGCCGTACTTCGCTTCGAATTGGTAGCCGGGCATGTAGCGCTGGATCAGTTCCTTATTCAAGCCGATATCGTTCTGCCAATCCTCCAGCAGAGCAAGCCAATCATCAAACGTCGCAATCCGTGCCATCAGGTCTATCCTTATACCACTATGCCCTGCGAGCCTCGCGCCCCCTATCTCCCAGGCCTCTCGCGTGCTAAAATTACTACGGCGACACAGTGATTACGCTACGCGAGGGGCCGCCTTAAATAGGCGGCTCTTCTTATTTAATCCGCGTCTTCGTGAAAATGCAGATGGCAGCCGTCTTCGGCGTCACGCAGCACTTCTTGCGCCTCAGAAAGCATCGCTTGCGAAACCGGCGGCACCGATTCGATCTCGCCTTCCTCCGCGAGAAAATCGCTCTCTTCCCAATCCTCCCAGGTTTCGAGCGGCTCGCCTTCAACTTCGGCCGGAAAGCGCACGCAAAAGCCTTCGACCAGATGCAAGCCGACCACGAGCACTTTCGTTCCGCGCGGAAAGAACGTGCCGTCTTTCCACAGCGTGCCGTACGTGGTTTGGTAAGTCGTCCCGATTTTTAGCGCGTCGATCGCTCAAACTCCAAACGGATCGATCGGCTTCTCGCCGATGTATGTAATGATACTTTTTGTCTCCGAATACGCGGCCATCGTCTCTATGCCTAATTCGCGGCCGTAGCCGGATTGCTTGTATCCGCCGAACGGAATGCCGGGGAAGACCGCGTAAGGCGTATTGACCGCGACCGTGCCCGTACGCAGCGCTTTGGCGGCGCGGTTGGCGCGCCCGATGTTTTGCGACCAAATCGTGGCCGAGAGTCCGTACTCGCTATCGTTGGCCAGTGCGATTGCCTCGGCTTCATTCTTAAAGCGCGTGATGCTCGCGACCGGCCCGAAGACTTCTTCGCGCGAAAGGCGGTGCGACGGCTGCGTTTCGTACGCGCTGACCTTCCAGAACTTCCCTTCCTCAAAACCCTCGCCGATGTCGGCCGGGCCGCCGCCGAGCAACAGCGTCGCGCCTTCGCCCGCGCCGATCTCGCAGTAGGACTTGATTTTGTCGTACTGCTCCTGCGTCGTGATGGCGCCGATCTGCGTCTGCGCGTCCTCCGGATTGCCGACGCGCAGTTTGGCCGCCTTTTCCGTGAATGCGGCGATAAACTCATCGGCGACGTTCTCTTGCACGAGCAGGCGCGAGCGCGCTTCGCAGCACTGGCCGGCGTTATAAAAGATGCCGTAGAGCGCGCCGTTGACGGCTTGCGTGACGTCGGCGTCATCGAAGACCAGCGAGGGTGACTTTCCGCCCAATTCGAGCGTAACGCGTTTGACTGTTTGCGCGGCCGTCGCAGCGACGCGTTTTCCGGTTGCGGTGCTTCCCGTGAACGCGATCTTATCGATGCCGGGATGTTCGACGATCGCTTGGCCGAGATCGCGGCCTTCGCCGGTGATGACGTTCAGCACGCCTTCGGGCAAACCGGCTTCGAGCGCAATCTTCGCGAGCTCGAGCGCAGTGAGCGGCGTTTGCCCCGCAGGCTTGAGCACGATGGTGCAGCCCGCCGCCAATGCCGGCGCGACTTTCCACGACGCGAGCAACAGCGGAAAATTCCACGGCACAATCGCGCCGACGACGCCGACGGCCTCGCGCACCGTCTGCGCGAGATAATTCGGCATCGGGCCGGGCAAGCTGTTGCCATAATTTTTGGTTGCGGCGCCCGCGTAAAACTCAAAGCAATCCACTATCGCACCCACCTCGCCCTTGGCAGTGCCCAGCGTTTTGCCGTTGTCGCGAACTTCCAGCAACGCGATGCCGGCGGCGCGCTCGCCAATCAATTGCGCCATTTTATAGATGATCTTCGCGCGGCGCGAAGCGGCCATCGTCGCCCACTTGCCGCGCTCGAAAGCTTCGCGCGCCGACTTTACGGCGCGGTCGACGTCGCCGGCCGAGGCGTTGGCGACTTGCGCGAGGACAGCACCGGTGGCGGGATTGGTGTCGTCGTAGGTGGCGCCGTCCGATGCGCCGCCCCACTGATTTCCGATGAAGAGTTGAGTCTTATTCGCCGCTGCAGTTACCGCCATCAAAGCCTTTCAAAAACCGTACTGATCCCTTGACCCACGCCGATGCACATGGTTGCCAAGCCATAGCGCCCTCCGCGACGGCGCAGCTCGTGCAGCAGCGTCGTCGCGATACGCGCGCCGCTTGCACCGAGCGGGTGTCCAAGCGCGATCGCGCCGCCGTTAGGATTCGCCCTCGCCGGGTCGATCTCCAGGTCGCGTAAGCACGCAATGGATTGCGACGCGAACGCTTCGTTTATCTCGACGAGGTCGAGATCCGCGACGCTCAGGCCCGCGTGCGCGAGGGCTTTCCGTGTCGCCGGGATCGGACCCAAGCCCATGTAATCGGGATGGACGCCGGCGGCGGCGGTCGCAACGATTCGCGCAATCGGTTTCAATCCAAGTTTTCTGGCGGCATCCGCTTCGCAGAGCAGCAGTGCCGCGGCGCCATCGTTTATCCCCGACGAGTTCCCGGCCGTTACCGTGCCGTTTGTTTTGAATGCGGGCTTGAGTTTCGACAAAGCCTCGAGGGTGGTGTCGGGACGCGGGTGCTCGTCGGCTGCGACATCACCAACCGCGACGAGCTCCTCGGCGAATGCGTTTTTCGCAACCGCAGCTCTTGCGCGCATCTGTGACTCGTAGGCGAAGCGGTCTTGCTCCTCACGCGAAATCTGATAACGCTCGGCGACGTTCTCCGCCGTTTCGCCCAGCGAAACCGGCGGATACATCTCTTGCATGCGCGGATTGACCATGCGCCAACCCAAAGTCGTATCGTAGAGCTCGGGGGCGCGCGCGAACGGCTTTTCCGCTTTCAGCTGAACGAAGGGCGCGCGCGTCATGGACTCGACGCCGCCCGCGATCACCGCATCGCTTTCGCCGTAGGCGATCGCGTGCGCGGCCGAGTTGATGGCCTGCAGGCTGCTGCCGCACAAGCGGTTCATCGTGGCGCCCGCTGTTTCAACGGGCAGTCCCGCCAGCAGCGCAGCCATACGCGCGACGTTGCGGTTGTCCTCGCCGGCTTGGTTGGCCGCGCCGAAAAAGACGTCCTCGATTTTTTTAGGGTCGACGCCGGTGCGGTCGACGACAGATTTTATGACGAGCGCCGCGAGATCGTCGGGGCGAACGTGTGCCAGCGCACCGCCGTATCTTCCGATCGGCGTGCGCACCGCGTCGATGACGACCACTTCGCGCGCGCTCAAAACGGCGTTATTCCGGGATAACCGATTATGCCGGTGTTAGGCTTTGATTCAACGACTCCCTCGGCCACGGCTACATCCATCGGATCTTGTTCGCTTTCGACATCCAACACCCACAACGCGCGGTGCGGCGCGAAAGCTGCACCTTCGGCGCCGGCGAGCCGCTGCAGGATGCGCGCAATCCGGTCCGCGCCGATTTCGCGTCCCCAGGCAATCGGGCCCAGCGGATAGTTCGTTCCCAACTGCATCGCAACGTCGACGTCGTCGGGCGTCGCGACGTCTTCCTGCACCACGCAGACCGCTTCATTGACAATCGATCCCACCGTGCGGCCCAGAAATAGGCCTGGAGTGTTCCCGACGAAGATCACGCGCTTGCCAATAGATTCAAAAAGTTCTTGCGCGAGTTCGAGGGCATCGTCGCTCGTTTCTTCTGCATCGACGATCTCGACGGCGTTCTGGCTCGCAAGCGATCCGAGCAACCCGAAGCCCACAATCCTCTCCGGATGGCGCAACCGCCGGGAAAGCGCGGCAAGATCGGTTGCATAGGCGTCAACGAGAATCACAGTCTCGGAAGCAAAGAGCCGCTCCAGTTCGGCGATGAATGAACCGCGATCGCTCACGCCGTCGCCACCGTCAATGACGACCGTGGAATCCAGCGGCATCGCTTCAACTGCTTCGGGATTTTCACAGACGTTTACGTGCGTGTACGTTTTGTCGAGCGCTTCCCGCAATTCGATGGCGACGTTGGTAAGACCGATGATGAGAACTTTTTCGTCTTGGTTGATGCCGGAAGGCGGCGCCGGCGGCGCATCGTCGTGAACCGGCTTTCCCTTGCTGTAATCATAGAAGCCCGCGCCGCTCTTGCGTCCCAATTTTCCGGCCGACACCATTTCGCGCTGCAGCGGCACGGGTTCGAGGCGTTTGGCTCCGGTGCGTTCGTAAATTGACTCCGACGTCGCGAGGTTCACGTCGAGCCCGATCAGATCCATCAGCTCGAACGGACCCATGCGAAAGCCCGCTCCGCGCGCTAAGAGATCCAATTCTTCCAATGTACCGGCGCCGGCGTCGTAAGCGCGCATCGCCTGAAGGTAGAACGGACGGGCGACCCGGTTCACGATGAAACCAGGAGTGTCGGCGGTTACGACTGCGGTTTTTCCAAAACGCTCCGCTTCATTGCACGCGCGCTCTATGGCCTCATCACTCGTTCGTTCGCCGCGCACGATTTCGACAAGCTTCATCGCGGTGGGCGGATTGAAGAAATGCAGGCCGAGCACGCGCTCGGGATGCTCTACTCCCTGAGCGATCTCGCTCACTGAAAGTGACGACGTGTTGGTGGCAAGTAACGCTCGCGGCCCGAGCGCTCGCGCGAGCGCGGCAAAGACCGATCGTTTCAGGTCGAGGCGCTCGGGCACGGCCTCGATCGCGAGGCCGGCTTGCAGTCCCGCTGGAATCGCTTCATAGTATTGCACATTGCCCGCGCGGTCGGTTGCCGCACGTGCGATGAGGCTGCGAGCCCGTTCGCGGGCGGACGCGTCCGGCTCGATCAACGCGACGCCGTCGCCGGCCAGCGCTGCGACGGCCGCAATGCCCGCGCCCATGGTCCCGCCCCCGATCACTACTGTAATCACGCTTACTCTTTGTTCGGGGACGCCCGCGGTCCATGCCGAAACCGGAGCGGTAATGAGCGAATCGCGCTGGCGCGTAACTTCTTCGTCGTTCGTCGTCGACACCGAACACTTGCGTTTGCGCAAGGACCGGATCGAACTTCCCGACGGGCGAACCATCGAGGAGTACTACGTTCGCGAAAGCCGCGGCTTCGTCGTGATATTCGCGTTGACGCCCGACCGGCGCGTCGTCCTGGTCCGGCAATACAAATACGGCATTGACCGAGTGTTGTTGGAGCTGCCCGCCGGCGCGATCGATCCGGGCGAGCAGCCGCTGGAGACCGCAAAACGCGAGTTTTCCGAAGAGACCGGCTACGAAGGCGACATGGAACACGCGCATAGCTTTTGCACCGATCCGACGAACGCCGACACCGTCGCGCACCTGTTTTATGCGCCGAACGTCACGCGCGCGGGGAAACAGCATCTCGGTCTGGGCGAAGATATTATCGTTGAGTTGGCGACGCTCGAGGAGTTGCACGGTTACGTGCGCGACGGCACGATCGACTCGGTCGCGCATGTCGCGTCGATCTATCTGATGCTGGACCGCCTGCGCTAGCGCATTCCAGCGCGCCCCGCTAGCGATCCGGACGCAAAAATTTTCGGCGGTAGCGGTGCTGCGGCGGCTGCGACGGACGTCGAAGTTCTTGCCGCAAGCCCGAGACGGTTCCCAGCGGGTAGACGAGGTCATGCGTCGCGGCGACAACTTGCAGCTCGTTGCGCGAGGTCGCGCCAAATGCTTGGAGCGCTTCGAAACAATCATCGCCGCAGACATCCAGGCCTTCTGAGTACGCCGTTAGCGCCGGCACAACGATGATACGCGGTCCAGCAAGAAACACCGGTGCCGACGTCCCGTTGCTTCGAATGCTCGGGTGTAAATGCCCGATGATCACCCCGGCCCTCGAGAGCGAGGGCTGGTCACCGTGGATCATTAACCAGCCGGAGCGTTCGGCATATTCGACCGTGTCGCCGAGCACATCGGCGCCACGCGTGTGCCCTTCATGGTTGCCCGCAACCAGCGTGACGGTCGCAAGCGCGCGCAGGCGCTCCAGCCCCGACTGCACCTCGCGCGCCGCGCCATCGCTCATGCGTGCGCCGTGGATTATGTCGCCCAGAAAAAGAAACTCGCGCGCGCCAAATTCTAACGCCGCCTTCTGCAGCACCGAGATTGCGTCGCCGGTGCTCCAGGTCGGCAGCGCCCCGCCGATGACGTCTTCGTAGGCAAGGTGCGCGTCGGCCGCAACAATAGTCCGCGTTTCGCGCACCCAAAGCAATCCGGGCGCGACGGCGTCGATTCCCTCGGCCAGCTGCGCGCTACGCGCGGCCGATTCACGAAGCACGGCGTTCCACCACTTCCTGCACGCGCTGATGCAGCGCCTCGACCATGCTCGAGCGATCGTCCAGCACGACCGCGTCGCCGAAACTCGACGTGATGATGCCGAACGTGAACGGCGTGGCGGCTTTGGGGTGAAAGACCCGGACCGGATGCTCGATCGATTCCAGATAGGCAAGCGCGCCCGGCGCATCGAGCAGATCGCGCGTCACCGTGCGCAGCGTTTCGCGCAGCAGCGGAAAATCGCGATCGCTTGCAAATATGCGCTCGAATATGCGCTGCGAGTTCCATGAAAGCGCGCGGCGGCGCAGCGTCTTTCCGCCCGCGCGCCGCAGCACCAGCAGCCCGGTATTCGCCACGTGGCGGAACTGATTGCGCAGCAAGTGCGAACTGCGCAGTCCGGCCAGCAGATCGCCTTCGAAGTCGTGCGCATGCAGCATGTTTATCCACGTTTCGTCGCGCATGGACTTGCCCGCCGGCAAGGTGAGCAGAAAGCCGTTGTCGTCGGTGGTCAGCTGCACGTTCGCGCGGATCTGCCAAAAAATCCGCGTCGCAATCGCGCGCGCCAGCGTTTCGTTGATGCGCCGGCCCGCGCCGGTGTGAAAAACCGCGCACTGCTTGCGGTCGATGCGGTAAATCTCGATGACCGGATGTGTTGCATCCGGCACATCGGAAAGTGCGATTTGCTCGGCAATGTACCGCACCACATGTCCCGCTTCCAAACCTTCAAGGCCATAGCGGGTGCGAAGGTAGTCATGCGCGCTCCCCTCGACTTGCGCCCTATCGGGCGCTCCTCGGGGTCCTTCGACAAGCTCAGGATGACAATCTGAGCGTAAGCGTTCTGCCACGCCGTTGCGGAGCGTATGAATCTCCGCGGCGAGCGCAGTTGGAATGCCGCGCAAGTGCGAGCTCCATTGCGGAACCGTCGGACGGCCGGCGTGCGGTTCGACGATAATGCCCGTGCTCGTGAGTTCCTTGACGCGCAACGTGCGGCCGTTGAGCACGAAAACATCGCCCTGACGGATCTCGCTCAGGAAACTCTCTTCGACGCGACCGATCGCGTGACGCGCGCCTTTGATCGTCACCGAGACGTGCTGCTCGTCGGGAATCGTGCCGACGTTTTCGAAGAAGGCAGCGCAGACTTCGCGGCCGAGTCCGTAGAGCGCCTCGCCGTCAAATCCTAAGCGCCGCACGTGCGCTTCGTCTTCGCCCACGCCGCCGCCGGAAAGATAGCGCGCGCATGCGAGCAGATCGCCGCGCTCGAGCTGCGCGAAGGGATAGGCGCGCCGCGCGATTCGCAGCGCATCGTCGATCGCCAGGCGCCGATCGTAGCAGACGCTGCCGACGAGCCATTGTGCCAGCACGTCCAGCGGCGCTCGCGGAATCGCGGCCTCTTCCAGGATGGCGTCCGCGATGCAGCGTTTGGTCGCGGCAGCTTCGATGATGTCGTCGCGATCTTGCGCGATCACCGTACCGCGCGCGACCGCCCCCGGACGGTGCCCCGCGCGCCCGATGCGCTGCAGCGTCGGCGTCATGCCGCGCGCGCCGCCGATCACGACCGCGCGGTCGATGAATCCGATATCCACGCCCAGCTCAAGACTGGAACTGCAAACGACGGTGCGCAGTTTGCCCGCGCGCAGCGCGGCTTCAACGCGATGGCGCACGTTGCGCTCGAGCGCGCTGTGATGCACGCCGATGCGCGAATCGTACTGCCGTTCGCGCGTCTGCCCGTTGACTTCTTCGATACTTTCCGGTTCCAAGATCTGCGCCATACCGTGCGCGATCAACTCCGCTTGGCTGCGCACGTTGGTGAAGACCAGCGTCGTGCGCTCGTCGCGGGTGAGCCGCGCGGCGGCCTGCGCGACCGTCGCCAGCGGCGCCATCGCGTTGGGGAACGGAGCCAGCACATCGATCGATATGGAACGCAGACGGCGCGCGTCGACGATCTCGCACTCGCGATCGGTGCCCACCAAAAACTTGGCGACCCGGTCGAGCGGGCTGATGGTCGCCGAAAGTCCGATCCGGTTGAACGGCGCTTCGGCCAGCTCTTCGAGCGATTCGAGCAACAGCGCGAGCTGCGCGCCGCGCTTGTTGGTCGCCAGAGCGTGCACTTCGTCGACGATGACCGTCTCGACCGTGCGCAGCGTCTTGCGGTAGGACTCCATCGCCAGCATGACTGCGAGTGATTCCGGCGTCGTCATCAAGATGTGCGGCGGCCGGGAGAGCATCAGGCGGCGCTCGTCCTTAGGCGTATCTCCCGTGCGGACGCCCGTTCGGATATGCGTCTCACGGATGCGGCCGCGGCGCAGCCGCGCGCGCGGCGAATTGGGGCGCTCCAGCAGACCCATCTCGCGGAGCGGCCCGCGGACGTTATGCTCGACGTCGTAGCCGAGCGCGCGCAGCGGCGAGATATACAAGGCAAAAGTCCGCGGAAAGAGCCGGTCCTCGTCGCGCCGGTGCGCGAGGGCCGAGATGACCGGCAAGAAGGCTGCGAGGGTCTTTCCGGTGCCCGTCGGCGAGGAAACCAGCACGTTCCGGCGCTCGAGCCCCAGGGGTATGGCTGCGCGCTGCGGTTCTGTGGCTTCCTTTAAGACGTCGCGGCACCAGCGCGCGACCTCAGGGTGCAGCGCGTCAAAAAGCGGCTCCATGGTTACGAACATCTGTTCGACGGCGCGGAGCCGCTCTCTGCTACGGGTTGGCGGCTTGAGCGAGCGAGTCGGTCGTCAGCGTCAGGGTCAGCTGCTGCTCGACGCGGTTATCCTGGCCTTGGCCGGGATGCGTGCGCGTGATGGTATCTTCCTTAACTTGCGTCGGCACGCTAAGGTTCTTATTGTAGACGAGCGAGCCATGTGTATCGGCTCGGTAGCCCGACGCACCCTCGACGGTAAGGACGCGCTGGAAATCGATGTTGAGCATGCCGTCATGGTTATCATGAGAGATCGTGTAATCGTTGATTTCTTTACCGCCGGCGCCGCTCTCGATATTCTGCCAGTGGTGGTTGCTATCGATTGTGGACGGGTTCACGAAATTGCGCCCGAGGACGCGGAGTAAAGACATCTCTTCTTCATTGACCTTGGCGTTCGGATCGCAGATGACGCTGCCGATACCGTAAACGACGCACGTTGCCGGCGCGGCCGTGCGGTCCCCGCGGCCCTGCTCTGCGATGCTGACGACTAGCCCCGTGTCGGGCTGTACGCCCATGACGTCGACAGTAATCGCGCCCTTGTCGCTGTTGCCGCCTCCATAATGCGTCATGCCGCTGCCCGTGCCGCCGCCTGCCTCGCCGATTCCTGAGGAGTGCACGGTGAGATCGGACGTGCTGGTCCAGTCGAACGTGTAGGCCAGATGGCGCATCGGCTTCTGTTGAGCGCCTGCGGTAGTGCTCGCAAGCCCGCAGAGTAAAGCAAACGCACAGAGTATATGAAGGTGTCGGTTCATGGCGGAAACTTCGGTTTGGCCAGGACGAAACCCGTCAGCCGGTTCCCCAGTAGTATGGGGCATGCTCAGTCTTTTCATGCGCTTAACGCTCCTGGTCGCCGCCGTGCTCGTCGTGCTGTTCGTCGTCTCGTTCCTGGTCGTGCACATCGTCGTACCGGCGCTGATCATCGCAGCGCTCGTCGTCGGAGTGCTCTTCCTTGTGAATCTGTTCCGGCGCCGCACGGCTTCGGCAGCGATCACCCGCTACCGGGGCTAACGAACGAACGCGGCCAACTCGGCCGCGAGCGCCTCCGGTTCCTCGAGCATCGGAAGATGCCCGCTGTTTTTCATGAGCGCCAACCGCGCCGCCGGAAAGGCGGCGCGCACGGTTTGCGCTTCCGAAACCGGCACGACCTTGTCGCCGGCGCCCGCGACGATCAGCACCGGCATCACCAGATCCGCGGCAATGTCGTCGGAGTCCACCCGCTGCGCCATTCCCCGCAACATCGCCGCGGCACCGCGCGGAGAATTCGATCGCACGATCGCGCGCGCGTGTTCGACCGCGCCGAGATTTTCTTGCAGCGACCGGTCGGAAAACAACTTCGGAATATAATTTTCGACCGCCGGCTCGATACTGTTTTCGCGTTCCAGCCGATCGGCGAGATCGTTCCGGAAGCCCGCCATTTCAGGCGAATCCGCCGCGAGGCGGCTGCAGACCAGCGCTAATCGCGCAACGCGCTCGGTATACATGCGCGCAAACGCCAGTGCGACGAATCCGCCGAGCGAATGGCCCACGATCGTCGCGCGATCGATCGTCATCGCGTCTAAGATCGCCGCGAGATCGCCGGCCAACGTTTCCATCAAGTACGGTCCGTCGGGCGCGCTCGATCGTCCCATGCCGCGTAGATCGGGACGGATCACGCGATGCGTTTGCGCGAGCTGCGAAGCCTGCGCATTCCAGATTTCGCGCGTCAGCGGAAACCCGTGGAGCAGAACGATCGCGTCGCCGTTGCCATCAGTCGCGACATCGAGCTCGGCTCCGTCAACGTAAAAACTTGTCACGGCGCTCGTAATACTGTATAACATAGGCAACACCCCTGGCTACTTACCTAGCCAGAGAAAGGATGACTGAACTTAAATGGCAGTCAAACGTAGAAGGAAAAAGGCAGCTGCGAAAAAGGCAGCTCCGCGTAAGCGCCGTAAGGCAGCGCGCAAGGGCGGACGCCGTAAAGGCGCACGCAAAGCCGCTCGCAAGACAACGGCTCGCAAAAAGACGACCCGCCGGAAACGCCGGAAAAAGGCCGCCTAACTAAAAACGCTTCGGCGTTTTTCCTTTAGCGCGCCGTCTCCGGCGCGCTTTTTTTTGTCTCCCAATAGGGCGCATGACGTGGGCATTTTCTCCTATAATGACCCCTATGAGCAGAAAACTTTCAGGCGGCGTAGCGCATGAGCTGCCGGCAGACCTGCGCAGAGGTTTATCGTCTGACCGTAAGGCTTTGGCAGCTTGGGAAGATATCACACCGCTTTCCCGCAACGAGTGGATCTGTTGGACCATCTCCGTGAAAACACCGGAGAAGAGGCGGGAGCATGTCAACAGAGTCGTCTCGGAACTTAAGGAAGGGATACGCCGCCCTTGCTGTTGGTACGGATGCGTTCACCGCAAGGACAAGGCATTGAGCCCTTCGCAGAAGTTTGTACTCAGTAGAAGAACGAGAAAATGAGATGCGCCAGGGTTAAACGGTGCGCAATATCGGGCGCGTCAGCCACGGCCATAAGGTAAAGAGCGCCGTCGCCGCGCCGACAATGAGAAACGCCATGTGCAGACCGATCAGCGAACCGATCGCGCCGACGACGAGCGCGCCGCCCGGGACCAAGCCTATCGCCACCATCGTGTAGACGGAAATCGCGCGGCCCCGCACGTGATCGGGTGAAAGCGTTTGAATGAGCGTATTGGAGGCGCCCAGCAGCGTCATCGTCGCCGTCCCGATCAGCAAGAGCACCGGGAGCGCGAGCCAGAGATTCCAGATGAATCCCAAGGCCAGCACGCCCAGGGCCATCACCATCGCCGAGATGAGCCAGATGGTTCCCCGGCGCTCGCGCGCCCCCAGGTACGCGGTCAACAACGCGCCGGCAAAACCGCCGACGCCCGTGGCCGAGATCGCAAGGCTCAGGTCCAAAGCGTTGCCGTGCAGCGTGTTCACCACAAACGCCGGCAGCAGCATGCTGTACGGCCGCACGAGCAGCGCGGTCACCACAAAGATCGCGACAATCCACTTCAAGATCGGATGCTCGCGTAGAAATCGCATCCCGTAGACGATCGAGTGCAGCCAATTCCCTGGCCGCCCGGTGCTCGGCGGCGCCGGCTTCATAAACACGAGCGCGAGGACGACGGCGAGTGTTGCTGCCGCATTCACGTAAAACGAACCGGCAATCCCTACGGAGATGATCAGCACACCGGCGATCGCCGGCCCAATCACTGCGGGCGCATTAAAGGCGACCGAATTCAACCCGATGGCGTTGCCCACATACTCGCGTTCCACCATGAGCGGCACCCAGCTTTGACGCGCGGGCGAGTCAAACGCCAAAACCGTGGCGCTCGCCGCGTTGATCAAGATCAACCCCAAGATGTTCATCCAGCCTAGACTCGTGAAGACCGCGAGGATGAGCGCCAGGAGCGCCATGATGGAATTGGTGATGAAGAGCACCCGGCGGCGCGGCCAGACGTCGGCAACGACTCCGGCGACCGGCGAGAGCAACAACACGGGAATCGCGCGGCCCAGACCTTGGAAGCCCAGATACAACGCGGCCGTGTGCGCATCGCCGGCGAGTTTGGCGATGAAGTAGCCGGTCGCCGTCAGCTGCATCCACGATCCGAGATTGGAGACGAGCAGTCCGATCCACAAGAGCCGGAAATCGTGGAAACGCAGCGCCGAGAATATGGTAATGCGGCGGCGCGGAAGCCCGCGCTCGACGCTCACGCTCACCGTGCGCCGGCCGCGTTTACGATGATCCCGGCCGCCCGTTCGACATCGAACGTCGAGGTGTCGAGCGCGAGATCGTAGGTCTGCGGGTCGTTCCAGTCGAGGTCGTAGTACGCGCGCAGATACTCGCGGCGCGCGCGGTCGATGCGGTCGATTTCGGCGGCGGCCGTTTTTTCGTCGGCGCCGGCCGCTTCCATGAGATGATGGATGCGCCAGTCGCGCGGCGCGGTCATGAAGACGCGCAGTACGTTCGGGCCACGGCCTAGGATCGCGTGCGCGCCGCGCCCGATGATGACGACGTTGCCGTGCGCCGCGTATTCGCGCACGGCTTCCTGCACTTCGCGTAGACACTCTTCATCGAAGGACGGTCCGTCCTCGGCGCGGACTTCGGGAGTGCCAAGCTCGAGCCCGCGCAACATGCGCTCGCTCATCGTGCGGCCGAGGTCTTCGGCCTCCTCGACCGCTTCGGGCGAGGTCCGCAGCCGCTTTGCGACGACCACCGGCAGCTGTTCGTCGACGAACTCGTAGCCGAGACGTTCGGCGACGCGCTGCGAAATCGCGAGCGCGCCACAGCCGTACCGGTTGGAGATCGTGATGACCACGCTCGCGTCTTTCTCCGAGGGCCTCCGCGAGCCTCGGACTAAAGAGGAGCCAATGCCGCCGATCATTCGAACGCACGATTTGCGCAAGACTTTTCGCTCGCCGAAACGGCGGCCGGGCGTCGGCGGCGCGCTGCGCACGCTCTTTTCGCGTGAAATCGAAGAAAAGGTCGCCGTTCGCGACGTCACCATGGAACTCGAGCCGGGCGAGCTCGTGGGCTACATTGGGCCCAACGGCGCCGGCAAGTCCACGACGATCAAAATGCTGACCGGCATACTCGTGCCGACCGCGGGCACGATCGAAGTCGCCGGACTCGTGCCCTACGAGCGCCGCAACGAAAACGCGCGCAATATCGGCGTCGTCTTCGGGCAGCGCAGCCAGCTCTATTGGGATCTGCCGCTCGTCGAATCGTTCGAACTGCTGCGCGCCATTTATTCGATTCCGAAGGACCGCTACCGCGAGAACCTTCAGCGCTTCATCGAGATGCTGGAGATGGAGCCGTTTCTGCGCACGCCGGTGCGGCAGCTTTCGCTGGGTCAGCGCATGCGCGGCGATTTCGCGGCGGCCATGCTGCACAACCCGCGCATCGTCTACCTCGACGAGCCGACGATCGGACTTGACGTCGTCGCGAAGGAAGCGATTCGCGAGTTCGTGCGCCACATCAACCAAGACCGCGGCACGACGATCATCCTCACCACGCACGACCTGGCCGACGTCGAACGGCTGAGTCGCCGCATCATCCTGATCGACAAGGGCACGGTCATTTACGACGGCACGGTCGATCACATCAAAGAACAGTACGGCACGCACCGCACGCTCGTGCTCACGCTCACCGAGCCGCACGCCAATCCGGCACTGGAAGGCGCTGAGATTGAATCCAACGATCGCGGCCTGGTGCGCTACCGTTTCGATCGGCGGCGCGTACGGCCCGACCAGTTGATCCGCGAAGCCACCGAACAATACGAATTGCGCGACGTCAGCATCGAGGAACCGGACTTGGAATCGATAATCCGAAGAATCTACGTCGAAGGCTACGAGCAGGAGCCGGTAAACACATGATTGTTTCGAGCGGAACGAAGAAACCGACCATCCACGCGAGCGCGTACGTCGCGCCATCAGCGACCGTCAGCGGCAACGTCACCGTTGAGGAAGGCTGCGCCGTGCTGTTCGGCGCGGTGATCAGCGCCGAAGGCGCGCCGGTCACGATTGGCGCCAACAGCGTGGTGATGGAGAACGCCGTCGTCAAATCCAGCGGCGGAAAAGTCATGCAGTTTCCGTGTTCGGTCGGCGAGAGTTGCATCATCGGGCCGGGCGCATACGTCGTCGGCGCCACGATAGAGCCGGGCGCGTTCATCGCATCCGGTGCGCGCGTCTTCAATGGCGCGACTATTGAGGAAGGCGTGAGCGTGGCGATTGGCGCTATCGTCCACGTGAACACGCACGTGAAAAAAGGCCAGCACGTGCCGATGCTCAACATCGCGCACGGCGACCCCGCGACCATCTACTCGCCGCGCCAGGCCGAGGAAGTGCACAATAAGATGCAGTTCTTCCAGGACGTTTTCAATCTGCCTGATTCGGATGACGTGCGCGCGAAAGCGGCCGAAAACTACTCGAAGTTCCTGCGCAAGACGCACGCGCAGGACGCGGCCATCGCCGAGGCGCCGAAAAAAGCCGCGCCCAAAGCGCCGCCGCGCAGAACCGAAGAGCCGCCGCCCACGCAAGCCACCGAGGTCGAAAAAGTCGTCGATGTGATGTTCGTTGAGTTGGAGGAAGCGCGGTTGCGGCGCGAAGCCGCAATCGAGCGCGAGAAGAAAACCAAGCGATGACTCTAGAGCCCTACGTCGAGTTCGCGAAGAAAGCGTTCGCGCGCGAAGCGACGTACCGGCTCGAGGTTTTCACCGAAATCGGCTCGCTTATCGTGCGCGTCTACTTGCTGCGGTCGGTCTGGACGGCGCTCTACGCGCAAAACATCGCGCCGATGAACCTGCCGCTGCACAGCATGATTACCTACGCGACGGTCGCACTGCTGATGTCGCTGATTTTAGAAGTTGACGGCACGCGCCTCATTCGCGAAAAACTTCGCGAAGGCACCATCGCGACCGATCTCATGAAACCGATCAGCGTTCCGTTCTACTTCTTCAGCGACGGGTTCGGACAAACCGGACTGCACGCGCTGCTGGTTATCCCGTGCATACTCTTCGCGCTGCTGCTGGTGCATATCGACGTGCCGAGCCCGGCCGTCTTCGGGATGTTCTTGCTCTCGTTCGCGATCGGCTATCTCTTGAACTTCTTCGTGAACTTCGTGATGAACGCTATCGCGTTCTGGACGCTCGAAACGTTTGCGATTCAGTTGATCGTGCGCTGGGTGTCGGATCTGTTGAGCGGCCAGATCATCCCGCTGACGTTTTTCCCCGGCATCTTCGGACGCATCGTCTTCGCGCTGCCGTTCGCGGCGATCTACTCGACCCCGCTGCTCATCTACGTCGGCGTCATTGCGCCGCAAGATTACGGACGCATGCTGCTCGTGCAGATTTTATGGCTCGGTCTTTTTAGCACGCTCTCGCTTTTCATGTGGAGAGCCGCGGCACGCCGCGTGGTGATCCAAGGCGGCTAGCGCGCTACTCCCACATCAACTCGTCCACGTAGCACCACTTCCAATTTTCGCCCGGCTGAAACGATGTGATGACCGGATGTTTGGTGGCGTGAAAATGTTTGGTTGCATGCGTGTTCGGCGAGTCGTCGCAGCAGCCGATGTGTCCGCACTCCAAACACTCGCGCAGGTGCACCCAGTCGCTACCGATCTTTAGGCACTCCTCGCAACCCTGCGGCGTCTTCGGTTTGACGTCGTGAATGTGGTCGAGGTGCTTGCAAGCAACGCTCATGCCGGAAGATCCCATAACACAACTTCACCGCTTCCTTCAAGTTCGAGGCGCTCGACGTCGTACGTGCGCACGGCATCACCCGGACGCAACACTTCGCCGTTAACTTTCAGTTCGGATCCGTTTACCGGCGGACCGGCAAACAAGAATCCGTAGCGCTGCGGCTGGAACGTGTGCCGTAACGCGTGTTTTTCGAGCCGCGCAACGCGCAGCGTGGCATTTTGCGTGAGCTTAATGGGCGCGTCGACGTTCGGCTCGCCCGACGCGACGGTCAGCCACGTGTTCTCGCGATCCTTGTCGGTGAAATCCATTTGCCCGTAGGTCGGCGGCGTTCCGCTGTGACCGGGAAGCACCCACATCTGCACAAGATGGAGCTCCAGATCTTTGCGCGCGTTGAACTCCGAGTGGCGCACGCCGGTTCCGGCGCTCATGAACTGCACGCCGCCCGATTTCACGACGCCGTGGTTGCCCATGCTGTCCTGATGTTCGAGCTCGCCGCTAAAAACGTAGGTGAGAATTTCCATGTCGCGATGCGGGTGCGGCGGAAAACCCATGCCCGCCGCGATGCGATCGTCGTTGAAGACGCGCAGCGCGCCCCACTGTTCGTTCGCCGGATCGTAGTAGTCCGCGAAACTGAACGAATGGTACGTCTTCAGCCAGCCGTGGTCGGCGTAAAAGCGCTCGCCGGCGCGCTGAATCGCGAACTTCGCCGGCGGCTCGGAAATGGTTCTCATGCACTCTCAGAATCGTCGGAGCCAGGCATGAGGTTGCGCATCCGGCCCAAGAGCAGATGAAAGTAGAGCAGACCCCGCACAGGCCCGAGCGCTTCGAGCAGTGCCGCCGGGTCGAGGTCCGGGTCGCCCGAGAGTTCGCGCAGCGAGCGGGCCACGCCGGAGTCTTTCAATGGAAAGACGTCGAGCCGCCCCATCCCGCGCAGCAAAACCACTGCCGCGCTCCACGGACCGATGCCGCGCACGGTGACCAACTTCGCCGCGGCCTCCTCGGTCGAAAGCCCGGCCAGCGCTTCTTCTGAAACGACGCCGTCTTCAACCGCGGCCGCCGCGCTTCGCAGATGATCGATTTTGTTCGCGCTCAGGCCCACCGCACGCAGCGTATCGTCGGCTGAAAACAATACACTCGAGGGACTGAAAAACGGGTGGAGCGGATCGCCGTGCCCGCCGTACGGCGCGCTGAGCGTCTGAACCGTGCGACGCATGATCGACGAAGCAGCGTGAATGCTGATCTGCTGGAAGACGATCGCGTGCGCCAGCGCTTCCCAGAGCGAGGGATAGCGCGGCGGATGCATGCCGCGCAGGCGCTCCGTGAGTCGCGCGAGCCACGGAAACGGTTTGACGCGGCGGTCCCATTCGGCCAGGTTAACCTCGGCGCCCAGCATCGCGGCAATGGTGGCCGTCCAGCGCTCGGGCTGCGACCCGGCGATCCGCAGCTGCAGCGCATCGTCGCGAACTTGCCGCACCTCGATGAGGTTGTTGCCGTCATCATCGCAGAGCACGCGGCGGTATACGCCGTCTTCGCTCAAGACGTCGACCACGTTGGCCGCGAGCCGCCGCAAGGCGTCGGCCGTCAAATCCAGCCGGTACGGTTTCCGGACGGGAAGCTCGGTTTCGAGCGTGAACGTTTCGGTCATCCGTGCTCGCTACGTACTACCAATATTGGCGCATCAACTTCTTGACGATGCTCGAGTACCGGGCGAACTTCATCATGTGGTTCGCGTTCACGATCGTGTATCACGCGACCGCCATCGCTGCGCTCTGGGTGACGCTGCGCACGTTTCCGTCGATGAACGGCTGGGATTTCAGACAGATGGCGTTCCTGTATGCCCTCTGGATGCTCGGACACGAATTTCACAACGCGTTCTTCTTCAACGTCGTCAGCGTTCCCGAATACGTTCGCGAGGGCCGCTTCGACCGCTTCCTGGTGCGCCCGCAGGACACGCTTTTTCAAACGCTCACCGTGCCGGCGCAACTCTTTCCCGACGGCCTAATTCTCGCAGTCGTGTGGATGGTGCTGGCAACGTCGTACGCCGGCGTCAACGTCGACGCGGCGTTTCTGCTCTTCGTGCCGCTGGTCATGGTCGGGGGCGCGCTCATCGATCTGGGTATATCGCTGGCCGTGGCCACGGTTTCATTTTGGTTCGTGCGCGTCGACACGCTGCGGTGGGTGGTCATGTCGCTCGAACAGGAATTCACGCGATATCCCATCAGCATCTATACGCGCGGCGTGCGTTTCTTGTTGGCGTTCGTCTTTCCGTTTGCGTTCATGAATTATTTTCCAGCTACGTTCTTGCTGCACAAAGCCGAGACCGGGTTTTCACTCTCGCCGCAGATCGGCTTGCTGACGCCGCTGGTCGGCGCAGCCTGGCTCGCGATCTCGTATGCATTTTGGCGCTACGGCTTGCAGCATTACCAGGGAACGGGGTCGTGAAAAGAGCCACTTTCGTCGCGGGCGTGAGCGCCGCGGCGCTGTGGCCGAAACGCGCGTCCGCGCAGCCCTTCGACGAGCTCCTGCGCGCGGCGATCGATCGCATTCCGGCGACGGTCGGCGTGTACGCGCGAACGATGGCTCCCGGCGCTCCGATAGCTTCATATAACGCCGCGCTGTCCTTTCCGAGCGCCTCCACGATCAAAGTGCTGATCATGCTGACCGCCTTCCGGCTCGCAGAGAGCGACCCGTCGGTGATGAGCAAGGTCATTACGTTTCGCAGCGCCGATTTCATCGGCGGCTCGGATTTTCTGGCGCACGCTTCCAACGGCGACCGCTTTACCGTGCACGAGCTGATCGTCCCGATGATTCAAGTCAGCGACAACACCGCCGCAAATATTCTGATCACACACTTCGGTTTCGATGCGATCAACGCAACGGCACATCATGCAGGCATGAAGCACACGCAGTTGCGCCGGCATTTTCTGGACACACCCGCGATTCTCAAACACCACGACAACCGCACGACGCCGCAAGACATGGCGAGTCTGCTCTTCCAAATAGAACGCGGAACGCGCGAAGCGGTGCGCACGGTTGCATCGCCCGAATCGTGCCACGCGATGATTCAAATCATGCTGGGTCAGACCGACCGCGACAAAATTCCCGCGGGCGTACCGAATGGCACGGCTGTGGCGAACAAGACGGGCGAACTCACCGGAACGCGCGCCGACATCGCGATCGTCGATCCGTTCGGGAATTCACCCTACGTGCTAGCGGTCTACACGATGAACCTCAACGACTGGGGCGGCGGAGCTACCGGCATCGCCGATATTTCGCGTATCGTCTATCGCCGGGTCGCGGGAACTATGCTCTGATTGTCACCCTGAGTTTGTCGAAGGGTCTATCGTCACTTTCGTCATTCTGTCGCCGCGGCGAATCGCGTCGAGCGTTTCGAATCCGTCGGTCAGTTGGCCGAAGACCGTATATTGCTTGTCGAGAAATCGCGCATCGTCGAGGCAGATGTAAAACTGAGAGCCGGCCGAGTCCGGCGACGAAGCGCGCGCCATGGCTACGGTTCCGCGCACGTGCGGACGGTCGTTGAATTCCGCCTTCAGATTGTAGCCGGGGCCGCCGGTGCCGTCGCCCTGCGGATCGCCGCCTTGAATCACAAAGCCCGGCTCGACGCGATGGAAAGCGGTGCCGTCGTAAAATCCGGCGCCCGCGAGTTTGATAAACGCGGCGCAGTGCTGCGGCGCGTCGTCGGGATAAAATGAAAAGACCATGTCGCCCTTGGGCGTGCTGATGCGCGCGACCGACGTGCGCGCTTGATCGACCAGCGTGCGGAGTTCCTCGCCGGTGGGTGCCGTTTGCGTTGCCATTTAGCGCGTTTTGTGCAGCCGGACTCCGAAGGCCTTGCCCTCCGCGAGTGCGGCTAGCTTTTCTTGCCGGCTCAATTGCTTGAACCGGGCCTCCAAACTCTTGGCTTGCGATGAGTCTTCCGCTCGCATCCAGCCGACCAGGCGCACCGGCAGGCGGGACCGCGTGTATTTGGCGGCGCGGCCGTCGAGATGCGATTGAACCCGCCGGTCCAGGTTATCCGTCCAGCCGGTGTAGAGCGAGCCGTCCCGGCACGAGAGAATGTAGACGAACATATTTTCGTGAAAGCACTTTCATGAACATTGGCCGCATTCTTTCCGCGAGCGCGATCCTCGCGCTGACCGTTGTCTCCGCTTCCGCCAAGCCCGCCGCCGATTCGCGCATTGCGGCGATGGTCAGCGCGGTTTCCGCCTCGGACTTACGAGCGTACGATATGCACTTGGTGGACTGTTACACGCGCAACGATTTTTCGGAGACGATGAACTCGCCGACGCGGGGCGTTTTTGCGGCGCGCGATTGGATCAAAGCGCAGTTCGACGCCGCGGCGGCAAGGAGCGGCGGGCGAATGACCGTCGCGCTCGACACCTATCTGCAGGACAAGACTCCGCGCACACCACGCCCGGTCACCGAATCGAGCATCATCGCGACGCTGCGCGGCGACGAGCCCGGGCCGACGTACGTGATGTCCAGCCACTATGACGATTGCGACGGCGACTGTACGGACGGCGTAGGACAAGCGCCCGGAGCCGACGACAACGGCTCGGGAACATCGGCCGTGCTGGAATCGGCCAAAGTTATGGCGGCGCAGCAGTTTCACGGGACGATTATCTTTGCCGTTTTCGATGGCGAAGAGCTCAACCTCTGGGGCTCGGATCATTTCGCGCGCGAGCTGAAAGCAGCCCAGACGAACGTTGTTGCGGATCTCAACAACGACATCATCGGCACGTCGAACGCGCCGGCCGGATCGCCCGATCGCCACGCCGTCCGCGTTTTCAGTCAAAGCGTTCCCGACGACGCGAAAATCAGCGCCGTCAACGCCGCGGGCTCCGAGGACGACTCGCCATCACGCGAGATCGCGCGGTTCGTCAAGAACGTCACCGAACAGTACGTCCCGCCGATGACGGCGACACTCATCTACCGCGCCGACCGCTTTCGCCGCGGCGGCGATCAAGAGTCGTTCACGGCGCAGGGCTTTCCGGCGATCCGCTTCGTTGAAATTCACGAAGATTTCCGGCATCAACACCAAAACGTACGCGTCGAAAACGGCGTCCAGTATGGCGACTTACCGCAATACAACGATTGGAATTATCTGGCCAACGTCACGCGCATGAACGTCGCCGCGCTAGCGGCTCTCGCGCTCGGGCCGGATCAGCCGGGCACGGTTCAAATCATGATCGACCGGCTCACCAACGACTCGACCTTGCGCTGGAAGGCCGCCGCCCGCGCGGCCAGCTATGAAATCGTGTGGCGCGATACAACTGCGCCGCTATGGCAGCACGCCAAAAATGTCGGCAACGTGACGCAAGCGACGGTTCCGGTCAGCAAAGACAACTATATCTTGGGAGTGCGCTCGGTTGACGCGAACGGGTTAGTTAGCCCGGCTGTCTATCCGGTGGCTGTGCGTCAGTAATCAACGGCGCATCCCCCGCATGATTTTGCCTTCGGTATTCAGGTAATAGCGCGAGCCGTCGAACCGCAGCGGCTCGGCGAACATCAAATACAGATACTTGAAGTTTTCTGAAAACGAGTAAGCCGGGAAATAATCGCCTTGCGTCATTGGACGCGTCCGCACGTCGGTGAGGACCGTATAGCCGCGCGGCGTGCGGCAATTCCGGCGCAGCGCTTGGAAATATTGATACGCTGTTACGCGATATTTCGGATCCTTGGTCAGAAACCACAGGTCGAACGACGAGTTCGGATACTCCGGGCGCAGCCAATGGCGCGGGCTGACGATCGAAAGGTCGGCGTAGTTGATGACTTCTGGAATAAGCTCGTATTTGTCGAGCGCGGCGGTCCAAGAATCGTAGAATGCCGCCCCGACGTCGCGGTTGCCGCCCTTGGCGACTAGTCCGGCGTAGAACGCAGCCAGCTCCGACGTCGTCGTATCTCCGGTCGGCGCGCCGGTTTTATAGTTGACCGTTTTGAACCAGAGATTTTCGGAGACGCGCGTCACTTTGTTCTTGATGATTGCGTCGGTCAGCATGCGGTACCAGTCGCGCGGTTGCGTGAGGTTCAGCATTTGCCAACCGCCCCAGAGATATTCGTAAAACGAGTCGACCGGTTCGTCGGGCGCGACGTCGTCGGTGTCGATGAACTCGCCCTTCTCCACGTCGAAGGTCGTGCCGAGCAGATCGAGCTCCGAGCGTTTGGCGATAACGGCTTCGTAAGCTTTCATGGAGGCCTGAACATATTTTGGCTGGCCCGTCAGCCGCGTAAGGTCGCCGAACTCCAAAATGTTCGAACCGATCTCCGCGAGCACCATCTTCGGTTCACGCACCGCGCCCGTCTTCAAGTTCGCGTAGCGGTAGGGCGCGCCGGTGGGCGATTTCGTGAAGCAGACGAGCAAACGATCCACGAGATCGCGGGCACCGTCGGCCAAGAACCGCTCGCCGGTTGCGTAATATCCGGTCAGTAATCCGGCAACCATGCGAATCACGGCTTCAAACATTTGCACGTCGCCGTCTACGTCGAAATCGAGGTGCGAGCGAAGCCACGCGAGGCACGACCCGAGTTCGTCATCCAGCCCCATGACGTAAAGCGTATCCATGGCTTCGATGATCGAGAGTCCGAACGAGTGGTTCTTCAGGAAGAAATTCGCCGGCTTGCCGCTGATCGGGCGATACTCGTCGTAACCCCAAGCGATGTATTTATAACCGTGCCAGGCGTGTAAAAACTCGTCGCGCACCTGCGCAGCGATCGCTTTCGGCGATGGCATTGAGGAGACGGCTGCAAGATCTACAGGCAAGAGAGTCGCGGCGGCGGTCGTGGCCAAAAAACTTCGTCTTCGCATCAACAGGGGAGAGACTCCTCGATCGCGCTCAGTGTCTCGTCGACGTCGGCCTCGCTGTGCGCCGTCGAAAGAAACATCACTTCATTTTGCGACGGCGGCAGCAAGATGTGGCGCTCGAGCATCGCACGGTAATAGGCGGCGTAGCGTTCGCGGTCGCTTTCGCGCGCCTCGTCGTAATCTCGCACCGGCGGTCCGTTGCGAAACATGAAATCAACGATCGATTCGGATTGAACGACATTGTAGGCGAGTTGGCGCCGCGCAAAAATTGCGCGAATCCCGGACGCGAGCCGTTCTGCTAGCGCGCGCACGCGGGTGAAATACTCCGGATGCGCCTCGAGTTCGTCCAGCACACGGTGCGCGACCGCAATCGAAAACGGATTGCCCGCGTGCGTTCCGCCGGTAAATACGGGCCCTTCCGGCGCAAGCACGTTCATTACGTCCGCGCGCCCGCCGAACGCCGCAATCGGAAATCCGCCGCCCAGCACCTTGCCGATCGTAGTGACATCGGGCTTTATGCCATATGCATCTTGCGCTCCGCCCATGCCGGCACGCGGCCACGAGATGATTTCATCGAAGATCAGCAACGCGCCGGCGTTATCCGCGCACGCGCGCAAGCCCGCCAGAAATTCGGCGCGCGCCGGGACCAAGCCCATGTTGGCGCAGACCGGCTCGACGATCATTGCCGCAAGTTCGCGTTCGCGCCCGCGAAGCGCACGCGCCACGCTTTCGAGATCGTTGTAACGCGCGACGGCGACGTCTTGCATCACGCCTTCGGGAATGCCGCTGCGTCCCGTCTCCGCCGTCTGCGCCGACGCGCCCGCGCTGAAAAGTGCGGCGTCGAAGTGTCCGTGATAGTTTCCGGCAAACCGCACGATGAGATTGCGCCCGGTGAAAGCACGCGCCACCCGGATCGCGCTCATCGTCGCTTCGCTTCCGGTGGTTGTGAAACGGACGCGTTCCATCGAAGGAATATGCGCGCATAGGCGCCGCGCAAGCAGCTCTTCTTCCGCGTGCGTCGATCCGAAAAGCACGCCGCGCGCCGCGAGCTCGTCGAGTCCGGCCGTCAGCGCGGAATGATTGTAGCCGAAAAAGAGCGGGCCGTAGCCCATGACGTAGTCGACGTAGCGCTCGCCGTTCTCATCGAACGCGTAGGCGCCGTCGCCGCGGCTTTGCACGAACGGTTTTTCGCCGACGGACCAGCCCGAGCGCACGGGCGAGCTGCATCCGCCCGCGAGCGTGTTGTGCACTTAAGCCGGCGCGAGGTGTTTGGAGAAAAACTCTTGGAGTTCGTTGACCGCGCGTTCGACCTCGAACGGCAGCACGCGCGCGCCGTCGGCGTGCGCTTGCGCGTTGCCGGTATAACAGCGATCGCCATACGCCGCGACTGCGAAGCGAGGGCGGCCCAACTGCTTGGCAAAACGCATCGTGAGCATCGCGCCGCCGTCGGTTTCGCTGGCAATCAGCACGACCGCGCGCGCGTGAGCCGCCTGCAAGCGGTCGCGATGCGCGAGCGTGGATTTCGTGGCCGCTTCGCCCGGAAGGCGCTCGCTGACGATCGCGCCGCCGTTGGCAACGATCTCTTCTTGCAGCGCGCGATGTTCGGGCGGATAGGTGACGCCCAATCCGGTTCCCACGAAAGCCACCGTCGGGATACCGGCATCGAGCGCGCCGCGGTGCGCTGCGGCGTCAATTCCAAGAGCGAGGCCGCTGACGATCGGCTCGCCCAGGCGGCCCGAAAACTCGCGCGCAAATCGCCGCGCTTGTTCGGGCGGCGTACGCGTGCCGATCACGGCGATGCCGCGGGCGGGCAGATTCCCGCGCACGCTCAAAAAAGCCGGCGGATCGTCGAGCTCGCGCAAGCTCGCCGGATAGCGCGGATCGGCGATCGTCACGAACGAGGCCCCGAAAGCCGCCAGGGTGTGCGCGGCCTCGCGCGCCTGCCGCCGGGCGTGAGCCACGCGGCGGCCGGCATCCGATTCCAGCCACTCCTTTAATGATGAATCCTCACCGCGCGCGAGCGACCGCAGACGGCGCGACGGGACGTGCATGTAGGCCGCGCTAAGCAAGGCGAGCTGCTCGTGCGACATCTCTCGCATAAGGCCAGAGGCTTCGGAACGCGAACCCCTGGGCCATGCCGCATCTCGAAATGGCGATCGGGCCGCAAAGCAATATCGCCGAGTTGGTCCGGGATCTGCCCATCGCGGCCGAGGTGCTGGGGAAATTCGGCCTGCACTGCGCCGGCTGCGGCGTCAACAAGTACGAAACGATCGAGCAGGGCGCCAAAGCCCACGGCCTTCGCATCGAGCCGATCATCGCTGCTCTCGTGCAGGCCCGGCTTTCGGGTTTCGTGCCGAACATCAGCAACGAAGATCGCATTCCGCTGCGCCGCGCGCCGGGCGAATTCAAACGGCACGGCAAGATTTCGCACGTCGTGCCGATCATGTCGGGCAAAGGCGGCGTCGGAAAGTCGCTCGTCACCGCGTTGATCGCGCTCGGGCTGCGTCGCCGGAATCTGCGCGTCGGCATTCTCGACGCCGACATCACCGGGCCGTCCATTCCAAAACTCTTCGGCTTACGCACGCCGCTGTTGCTCGAAGTCGATCCAAACGCCAAACCCGTTCCGCAAGGCGCGAGCGCGCCGCCGCTCATGGTGCCCGCGCAATCGCGCACGGCGATCGAAATCGTCAGTTCGAATCTGCTCACCGATCAGGAAGATACCGCGATGATTTGGCGCGGTCCGATTCTGTCGGGCGTTATCCGTCAGTTTTACGAGCAAGTGCTGTGGAGCGATCTGGACTATCTACTGATCGATCTACCGCCGGGGACGTCGGACGCGCCGCTTACGGTTTTACAGTCGCTGGCAATCGACGGCGTCATCCTGGTGACGATGCCGCAAGCGCTCGCGACGATGATCGTGCGCAAAGCCGCGAACCTCGTTCATCAGTTGAAGAAACCGATACTCGGCGTGGTTGAAAACATGTCGTACTTCGTCGCGCCCGACACGGGAAACACATACGAAATCTTCGGTCCGTCTTATGCGGAGCGCGTCGCTGAGCTCGCGAAAGCGCCGCTGCTGGCGCGCATTCCCATCGATCCGGAAAAAGCTCGGCTCGCTGACGAAGGCCGCGTCGAAGAGATCGACGATCCTATCTGCGACCAACTTGCCGGCGCGCTACTCGAAGCGATCGAGGCGCATCCCAGGCCGAAGGAAACGATCTCGATTATTTAGTTTTGGCGGCGGAAGCGACCGCGTCGACAACCGCCGGCGCAACCGGCAGGGCTGGGTTCGTGTAGCCGGCGATGATCGCGGCCTGACTCGAAACGTCCGGTGAGATCTTGAGCACGTGATTCATGCCCGGCACGACGACCAGGCTCGCGCGGGGATCGCCGCTCTTGAGCGCTTGCGCATCGGCCATAGTGACCTGTACGTCGGCGGTACCTTGCACGATCGTCGCGGGAATTTTCAGCTTACCTATCTCGACGGCGGGATCGTACTTGAACCATGAAATCAGATAGGGCTGTACCGAGGCGTGAAAGAGCGACTGCAGTTCGGGCGGTAGCGCGCCGGTGTAAACCTTGCCCGCGTTCAGTTGAGCGATGATCGTATCGGCTTGTGCCAACAACTCGGGCGTCAGTGCCGGACGCAACTGCTCGCGAATAACCGTCGACGCCGGCCGCCCGGCGCCCTCAAGCGAAACGTACGCTGCCACTGCGGCGCGCTGCGCCGCGATCATGCCGATCAGCGAGCCTTCACTATGGCCGGCAATACTGATGTGCGCGAATCGCGGATCGCGCGCGAGGAGCGCCACCCAACCGGCCGCATCGTCGATGTACGTATCGAAGCGAATATCTTTTTCGGCCGTCATCGCCGCGGCGCTCGCCGCAATGCCGCGCTTGTCGTAACGCAACGACGCGATGCCCCGCGCCGCGAGCGCCGAGGCGACCATCTTCAGCGAATCGTTTTTCCCGGGGAGCAGCGGATTGTTGCCGTCGCGATCCGTCGGCCCGGAACCGGCAATCAGCAGCACGACCGGCGAAACCTTCGCGGCCGGCACCATGGCCGTTCCAAAGATCGATCCGGTCGCTGTGTGCAGAACGAGCGCCGATTCAGCGGCGGCAAATGCCGGCAGCGGGATCGCACACGCGGCGGCGGCGCCGCCGGTTAGAGCAAGAAACTTAGAGCGTTCGATCTTCTGCATAAACGATTTCTCCGTCGCACCAAGTGGACAAAACGCGGCAGTCCGTAAACGCCGCGCCGCCGAGCGGATCCTTATCGAGCATGACGAGATCCGCCGCATACCCTTCGGCGAGTAAACCCGTCCGCTCTTCTGCGTGTCCCAGCCGCGCAGCATTAAACGTATACATCGTCAGCGCAGATTCCGGGGAGAGGCGCTCGCCGGCCTCGTGGTGTGAGATCGCCGCTTGCATACCTTGCAAAGGATCTAATTCACAGACCGGGCTGTCGTCACCGCCGCAAAGCACGCCGCCGGCCTGCTCGATGCGGCCGAGGGCGTTCATCGACCGCATGCGCTGCGTTCCTAAACGCTGCTCGTACATTCCGCCCGAACCGCCCCACAGCAAATCGAACTGCGGCTGCATCGAAAGGTAGATACCCAGCCGCGCGCAGCGTTCGATCTGCTCGTCGCGCGCGATCTCGAAGTGTTCGATGAAATGCCGGCAGCCGTTCGCACTCGGCTTGCCGTTCAAGACACGCTCCCAAGCCGCGACGGCCTGCTCGATCGCGCGATCGCCGATCGCATGCACGCCGGCCGAAATGCCGAGCGTTTCGGCCGCGGAAAAATAGTCGTAAACCTGCGCGTCGTTGAAGCGCAAATCGCCGCTCCCGCCCTTGCCACCGGAAAGAAACGGTTCGCTTACCGCGGCGGTGCAGCTGCCGATCGAACCGTCCAAGAACACGTCTCCGCCGATAAAAGGCAACCCGAGTTCTTTCGCCAGCTGCGGGTCTGGCTCGCAAACCTTCGGATACCACTTGGCTTCGGGCAGATCGCGCAGCGCCGCAATTTCGGCCGCATACTCATCGCGCGCGAAGCCGACGAACTGCGCATGCAAATGCAAACATCCACGCGACAACGCGACTTCGACGGCGCGCGCCTCGGCGGCTCGCTTGGCACCGTGCGGCAGCACCGCCATAAATGCCGACTGCGCGCGCCAGTTCGCTTCGAGGAAGAGCTTGCCGCTCGGTTCTCCCGCGGCGTTTTTTTCAATGCCGGTCGTTTCCGCGGGCAGGTTCAGCCACGCAAACGTTTTTCGGTTCACGATGCACGAATGTCCGTCGATGCGGACCAGCATCGCAAAGCTATCGGCAAACTCAGCGGCAAGCGGCGCTGCATCGGCGGTGCGGCCGTCGCGCCACGCGCTTTCGTCGTACTGGCCCGCCAGTACGAAACTCTCGCGCGGCAACCCGCGCACCGCGGCAGCGAATTCTTCATACGATCGCACGGCGGCGAAATTGCGCGCGCCCGTGAAATACCCCGTGTCCGTGAGGTGAACGTGGCAGTCCGCAAAGGCCGGCAAGATCGTCGCGCCGCCTAGATCGATCGACGCGACTCCGGCCCCGGCATCGGACGGATCCAAGGACGCGATCCGCCCGCCTTCCAAAACGAGACCATCATGGCGGGAATAGGCGCGCGCGCGCGGATCGTAACGGTAGACGCGCGCGTTTTTTAAGACGAGGGCCGTGTCGAGAGCCAAGCCGTTAGGTCCGTCTTGCGGCCGGCGTATGTGCCGCCGCGCAGCTCACCGCGAAGTTCGCCAAAGGTGCCGAACGCCTCGGCAAACGCGTCGTGCTTGTGAATCGATTCGTAGTTGACTTGAGAGGCGCTGATGAACGTCCCGTCCGGAAAATCCTCATACATCTCGAGCGCTCCCGCCAAAATCCCGCGCACGACGTCTTCGACGAACTTCGGATTGTGATGCGCCTTGTTCACCACGAAAAACTCGTCCGGCCGTTTGAGCAGATCGTACGTTTCGCTCGACATCGCGCTCTCGACGATCTCAACCAGATCTTCCACCGTGGGCATCTCTTGCGAAAGCGCGCCGATGAGGACGCTGCCGCGCCCGCGCTGGTTATGCGTGGCAACGGGAAGCGCTTCGAGCGCGCGCCGCGCGTCGTTTTCGGAAAAGCCGGCTTCGCGCAGATCGGAAAAGCTTTGCTCGCGGACCATGGCCTGCGCGCACGGGCACGCCGTCATGCCCTCGGCTTCGATCCCGATCGCGCGGCGAACGCCGGCGGCGTCGGCGTGCGCGATGCCCGTCAGCGTGTACGTTTCCTCGCCGCGCTTTCCGCTCACCGGCGTCCACCGTTCGAGCGCAAAGTCGGCGCGCAGCCGCACGTCGGCGCGCACGGCGCGTTGCGTCCGCACGATCTCCCGCGCGATCGCCTCGACCAAACTCTCCATGCGCGCCGGCGCATCGGCCCGCGCGAGCACTTCAAGCGCCGCTTCTTCCAAAATTTCGTGAAACCGCGACATATGTACGCCGGCTTTATCCGTCGCAAGGTCGGCGACCATTGTGAACTCGCCGTTGAAAACTTGTTCGCGGCCCGCCACGTTCAGCCGCACGATCCGGCGCACGCGTGAGACGCCGACGCGATCGAGCGAGAGCTTCACGTCGGGCGTTTCTTCCTGGCGGTTCGCATCGAAGTGCAGCGAGCGAGCGCGCGGGTGTATGCCGTTCGATTTCAGGGACGCCGCGAGCTGCGCGAACTGCGGCGCGATTTCGGCAAGCGGCACCAGATTGTAGGGACGCTGCGCGAGCGCTGGATGCACGTAATCGTCGCCGGCCGCCAACAGGTCGATATCGATCGCCCGGGCGGCCAGGTGCCGTTTGCCCGGACGTCCCACCGCAACTTCGACGCCGCGCGCCAATTCCTGAAAACTATCGCGATCGAGTTCGGTCTCCAGTTCGGCCGCTACGTTCAAAAACGGCGGGCCCTCGGCGCCTTCCGCGGGGGCGCTTTCAAAAAATGACGAAACCGCCACGACGCGGCTTCTGCGGCGAAGCCGCTGCAGAGCTGCCAGAATGTTGGCCTGCCGGTCGCCGAGGTTCGAGCCGATGCCGACGTGGACGCGCACGCAGCAGTACTTAGGGACGAGGAGAGTAATCGCATGCACAACCGGCGCAACGTTGCCCCTTCCGAACGGTGGCTCTCGCTCGGGGCCGGAATGCTGATGGGCGCTGCCGCGGCTCACCTGCTCTACCGCGCCGCCACCGGTTACTGCACGATCTACGCCGCCCTCGGAATCGCGTCGGTGCCGGACGGCCAAACTCACAATCGCAATGCGAGCGTTCCTTACGGCACGGGCGTGCGCGTCGAGGAGACGATCGCGATCGAGATGCCCGCCGCCGGGCTCTACGCGTTTTGGCGTCGTCTGGAGACGCTGCCGCAATTCATGCATCACCTGGACGACGTCACCGTGCTGACGCCGACGCGATCTCGCTGGCGCGTCCACGCGCCGGCCGGAAAGCTCCTTTCGTGGGAAGCCGAGATCATCAACGATGTGCCGGACGAACTCATCGGCTGGCGTTCGCTGCCCGGTTCGGCGATCAATCACGCCGGATCGGTCCACTTCGATCAGCGCGGGAGCGTCACCGACGTGCGCGTCGTTCTTGAATACGTACCGCTCGCGCGATTCGGGGCGTCGATTGCAAAACTCTTGGGTGAAGAACCGCAAAAGCAAATCGCCGAAGATTTGCAGCGCTTCAAGTCGATCGTGGAACGCGGGGAAATCTGCGCGTCATAGCCGGGTCGGGGCCGGCGCTGCTCTTCGATTCACCAATTCACGTCTTGAGAGCCGCTTCGCCGGACGAAGCATGGAACGCGCTCGACGCCGCCGGTGCGGCACTTTCAGCAGGCTACTACATCGCCGGGTTCCTTTCTTACGAACTGGGCGCAACCAGCCTGGGCGTTTACGATGCGCCCAAGACGATCGATCTCGACTCGGGGTCACGCGAATTTCGCATGACGCCGCCCGTGCCGCGCATTGCACGAAGCGAGTACGACGAAGCCATCGGCGCGATTCGATCGGCCATACGCGACGGTGAAGTCTATCAAGTGAACTATACGCTGCCCTTCGACTTCTCGTTTTCGGGCGAGCCGTTCGATGCATACTGTCTGCTGGCAAAGCAAAGCGAAGCTCGCTACTGCGCCTACGTGGAAGACGGCGATCGCGCCCTGCTTTCGTTTTCGCCGGAGCTCTTCTTACAATTTGACGGCGCCCGCCTGGTCACCAAACCGATGAAAGGGACGGCGCCCCCGGCAGCGGCCGCCGAGTTGGAAAACGCCAAGAATCGCGCGGAGCACGTGATGATCGTGGATCTGCTGCGCAACGACTTGCATAAGATCTGCGCGGACGTGAGCGTTGACGAACTCTTTTCGGTCGAGCGCTACCCGACGTTTGCGACGATGACGTCCACGATTTCAGGAACGCTTGCGCCCGAGCGGAGTCTGAGCGAGATATTCCGCGCGACTTTTCCGTGCGGCAGCGTCACCGGTGCGCCCAAACGCGCGGCGATGGCGCACATTGCGCGCTTCGAACCGCAAACCCGTGAAGTGTACACCGGAAGCATCGGTTATCTGACGCCGGAACGACGCGGGTGGTGGAACGTCGCGATCCGCACGCTGCAGATCGATCGCGCGCAGGGCGCGGGCCGTTTGGATGCCGGCGGAGGAATCGTCAGCGATTCGCAAGCCGCGGAAGAATGGAACGAGGTGGCGCTCAAAACCGCTTTCCTCAAACCTGCTCTAGAGACTTTTGCGTGTGTGGAAACGTTGCGGTGCGGACCGCGCCCGAGCGACGTCAGCGCGCATCTCGAACGCTTGCGCGCAACAGCAGAACATTTCGCGATCACGTTCGACGAGACGGAGCTGCGCCGCAAATTGGAAGAGATCAATGCGCGCGGACTGCCTACGCTGGTTCGAATCCGTCTGCTGCTTGACGGAACGGCGGAGGTCGCGACCGAGCCACTGCGGGAGCGCCCGGACCGGATCGCGATCCGCGTTTCGGACGAACGAGTCTGGTCCGGCGATGCGATGCTCAAGTACAAGACGTCTTGGCGCCCCGCTCACGACGCGGCCGCTGAGTGCGCGCAGCGCTCGGGATGTTTCGATGCGCTGCTGCAAAACGAACGCGACGAGTTGACCGAAGGATCGCGGACCAATCTCTTCGTCCGGATCGGCGGAACGCTGTATACGCCGCCGCTGGGCAGCGGCGTTCTGCCCGGCGTCCTTCGCCACGCTATGGTTTCGCACGGCGATGCCGTCGAACGGGTGATGTATGAAAACGACTTACGTTCTGCAGACGAGGTATTCGTGGGAAACTCGGCGCGCGGATTACTGAAAGCCGAGCTGGTAAGCGATCGCAATCGTGTCTGAAGGTTCGCTCTATCCGTACGTTCTCCAGCCCAAACTCGCGCCGGCGATTTGGGGCGGCAGCGATTTGGTCAAGGAGTTCGGCAAAGACGGCGATCCGACCGCGAAAATCGGCGAGAGCTGGGAGTGCTGGGATGAAAATCCCGTGACGAACGGGCCGCTCGCGGGGCAAACTGTCGCGCAGTTGCGCGCATCACTCGGCCCTAAACTGCTGGCTTCGATCGATCCGTCACGCATTTTTCCTATCCTTACGAAGATCATCGACGCCTGCGATTCACTTTCGGTGCAGGTGCATCCCGACGACGCCTACGCGCAGCGCGTCGAACATCAACCCAACGGCAAGACCGAATGCTGGTATGTCTTGCAAGCCAAACCGGGCGCGGAGCTCGTGATGGGCTGGACACGCGACACGACGCGTGAAGAGTACGAGCAGCGCGTCGCCGACGGATCGCTCGGAGACATTTTGCGCCGCGTACCAATCGAAGCGGGCGATGCGTTTTATATCCCCGCCGGAACGCTGCACGCAATCGGAGCGGGCATCGTCATCTTCGAGACGCAGCAGGCCAGCGATTTGACCTACCGCATCTTCGACTGGAACCGCGTCGGACCCGACGGCAAGCCGCGCGAGCTGCACGTGCAAAAAGCGGGCGACGTCTTGAACTATAAGGCCGGAACGTCAGGTGCGCTTTCCGAGCTCGCCTACGCCTACGAGGGCTTTGCGCGGACGGCGCTGATCGCCGATTCGCACTTCATCGTGGAGCGCGTCACCGCGACCGAAACGCCGGCCTCAATGGGAACGCACGACCGTCCGCTCATCGTCATGACGCTCGAAGACGAACTCGAGCTCGCCTGCGATGACGGGAGCGCGCACTTGCACCGTTACCAAACAGCGCTCATTCCGGCCGCCGCGCAGGCCGTGCGCATCTCCGGCAACACAACCGCGTCGCCTTTCCTGTTGGTCACGCCGCCCGCGTCGGCAGAAACCATGAAGCAGCGCCTGCACGACGCGGGCGTCGCGCAGCCGGTCATCGAGCAGTTTCTCGCGCAGTTCGCCGCTAGCTGAAACGGCGGATTCGCGCGCGCAACTCCTCGCCCGCATCGAGCGCATCTTGCGGCACCAGCGGGCGCGGATCCGGCCGTAAGCGCGCGATATCCCAGCGCTGCTCGGGTTGCGTTCCAAAATAGCCGTCGCGCAATGCGGCTTCCGCATGCGTCATGATGTGGTCAGCGTCGACCGGAACGCGGTAGCGGGCCGCGAGTTTCGCCGCCACCAAGCACAAAGCGTCGATCAGCTCCGGCGTGAGCGGATACGGGCCGAAGTCATCGGGCCTGGAGCCTTGCATGCCCATGACCGAAATTCCGAGCGCAAACGAATTCCGCTTGCGCGTGTGGGCTGCGTATGGCTCCGCGGGTGCATCGTACACACTGCGCATGTTTTCGCGAACGTCGTGGGTGTTGACGACGATGATCTCGCCGTCATCGTCCAGCGCCACGCAAAAATGGTAGGCCGGAAAAACCGACCGGTAGTCGTGCGCGGACCAATGGATGTAAATGTTGTCGATGCGGCCATCGGGCAAATCGGGCGCCCACTGCGTCAGCTTCCAGGACGGATACTCCACGACGTCGTCGTTCGACACGCGCGCGCCGGTGCACTACAGGATGACAAAATGCGTTCTTCGCTAAACCAAGAGTTGCAATGATCGGCAACTCTGCGCCCGTCCGCTGGCGCGGCGGCCTTGCTCCGGGACATGAGCGGCGCGACGGCGAGCTGTTCGCCGGCGGCGTTTCCGCGGAAGAACTTGCCACGGCGTACGGCACGCCGGCACTTGTCATCGATTACGACGTCTTCGATGCGGCGATCGCACATTTCTTGCAGGCGTGCGCTCCGCACGCGATCGACATTGCCTATGCCGGCAAAGCGCTGCTGCTCGTCGCGCTCGCCCGTCACTTAAAACATACGCCTCTGCACCTGGACGTCTGTTCGCTCGGAGAACTCGCCACGGCGGAACGCGCTGCGTTTCCGCCGGACCGGATCGCTTTTCACGGCTGCGGAAAAACCGCCGAGGAACTTGACGCAGCCGCCGAAGGGCGCGTCGCGCGCGTGATCGTCGATAACCTCGAAGAGCTGCGGCGCCTGGCAAGCCGTTCCGGCGGCGCGAAGATCCCCGTGCTGCTGCGCATCAACTCCGGGATCGAAGCGCACACGCACGAATTCGTGCGCACGGGTGGCGCGCGCACGAAGTTCGGCTTCGATGCGGCCGCTCTGCCGGCCGCCCTGGAGACGCTCAAGAAATCGCCGGGCTTACACTTTGAGGGCCTGCACTCGCACATCGGCTCGCAAATCTACGACACGCAAGCGTTCGCCGAAAACACGCATGCGCTCATGGAGCGAGCTGCTTTTGCCGCGGCCGCCGGCTTTGTGACCGAACGCATCGTCGTGGGCGGCGGTTTCGGCGTTTCGATGCATCCCGACGAGCCCGACACGTTCGATGCCGACAAGACGCTCGCCGAGATCGCAAACGCTGCGCGAAAAGACGCCAAGCGCTGGAACATTCCGCTTCCCCAGATCGGCGTCGAGCCCGGCCGCGCCCTCATCGCGCAGGCCGGCACGACGATCTATCGCGTCATGTCGGCCAAACGCGAATCGGGCAAGCCGTTCGTCATCGTCGACGGCGGCATCTATGAGAATCCACGCCCCGCGCTTTATGGTGCGTACCATCATACGTACGCCGCTCGTGAAAGCGGGCCGCCGCAGGAAACCGTTCTGTGCGGCCGTTCCTGTGAAAACGACGAGCTCGGCACCGCACGCTTGCCGGCGAACCTGGCCGAGGGCGATCTGATCGCGATGTGCACGACCGGGGCATATACGTACAGCATGGCGGGAAATTACAATCGCTTCCCGCGCCCGGCGGTCGTCGCCGTGCGCGGCGGAACACACACGCTCATCGCGAAGCGCGAAAGCATCGACGACATCTTGCGGAGCGACTGTGATGAATAAAGTGATGGCAACGTTGGTCCTTGTTCTCGTCATCGGTGCAATGCCCGTGCGCGCGGCCGATATGTCGTCCGTCGCGACGCTGGCGAAGCCCGCGCCCGGCGGCGCGCCTTGGAAAGCGGCGCAGATTGCGGCGCTGCATCGCACGATCGAAAAACTGCTGGCCGCGCCCACGCTGCGCGGCGCGCAGGTCGGGCTGGTCGCAATCGATACGGTGCGCAGGACACCGATCTACTCGCAAAACGCCGACCAGGAATTCATGCCGGCTTCGAACTTTAAACTGCTGGTGGGTTCCGCCGCGCTAAAGATCCTGGGCACCGGCTTTTCCTACGAGACGACGGTCGCTTCCGACGGTCCGCCGGTCAACGGAACGGTCCCGGGAAATATCTATTTGCGCGGCGGCGGCGATGCGTTATTGACGGCAAAGGATCTCGACGACGCGGCCGCGGCCGTGGCCGCGCAAGGCGTAACCGCCGTCTCGCGCGGCGTTATCACCGATCCCTCGCGCTACGACTCGGTCCGCTACGGCTACGGCTGGTCGTGGGACGATCTTCCTTTTTACTATGCGCCGGTCGTGAGTGCGCTCGAGCTGGAGGATGGAATCGTTCACGTCTATTTTTCACCCGGCGCGGCAGCGGGCTCTCCCGCCGTCCTCCGTGTCGAGCCGAAGAGCAGCGCGTTCGCGGTCGAAAATCTCCTCGTTACGGGCGCTCCCAAATCGAAGGATACATCGGAGATCGTGCGGCCTTGGAATCTTCCCACCGTCATCGAGATCACCGGGAGCTATCCGCTGGGAGCCAAGGAATCCGGTGACGTGCGGCCCGCGGTCCCGGATCCCGAAGCCTACGCCGGCGACGTCTTTTTCAAGGCTCTCCAAGCGCACGGCGTCAGCATTACGCAGGCCCTGGGTCCGGGAAGCGGCAGAACCCCCGCCTACGCAACGATCTTATGGAGCAAGCATTCCGAAGCGATGCCGCAACTGCTCGCCGACTTCTGGTATCCCAGCGACAATTTGATGGGCGAAATGTTTTTGAAAGAGCTCGGCTACCGCCTGAAAGGCGCGCCGGGCACCGCCGAAAACGGAATCGCGCTCGAGAATCAGTACTTGAAGTCGGCCGGCGTCGATCCCGCCACGGTCACGATCTCCGACGGTTCGGGACTCTCGCAATACGACCGCATCACGCCGCGCGACCTTCTGCTGATCCTGCAAAACGATTGGAACTCGCCGAACCGCGACGTGGTTCTCAACGCTTTGCCCGTAGCGGGTGTGCGCGGTTCGCTCAAGAGCTCATATAAAGGAACCGCCGCCGAAAACAACGTCTTTGCGAAGACCGGCAGCATCAGCCACGTGCGCACGATTTCCGGCTACATAAAAACCAAGACGCACGGCCCGGTCACATTTTCTTTCATGATTAACCAGTGGATGGGCGAAGATCAGCCGCACGGCGCAGCCGACCTCGCAACGCTGCGCGGCGCCGTTCTCGCCGCGCTCGCGTCGCAATAGCTTATGCTCGGCGCCAATTTCGAAAGCGAGATCCGCGAACAGCCCGATGTGTGGCGCGCGCTTGCGGCGTCGAATAAGGCCGAAACGCTCGCTCACGCCATTCGCGAACGCGACGTCGTGCTGCTGGGCAGCGGCAGTTCGCTCTTCATGGCGCAGCTTGGCGCGCTCGCGCTGCGCCGGCGCGGCATACGCGCGCACGCGCTGGCCGCAACCGAAGCGCCGCTGGACAACGTCGCGTACAGAAATGCGGCGATCATCGCCTGTTCGCAAAGTGGCAGGTCGGGAGACCTGCTCGAAGCGCTCGATGTGCTGCAGCCCAAGGATCTGATCGCAATCACCAATACGCCGGATTCGGAGCTCGGGCATCGCGCCAATCTCACCATCGATCTCGCCGCCGGTCCGGAGCTTGCCGTTCCGGCCAGCAAGAGCGTCAGCGCGACGGCCGCGATCCTACTCTGGGCCGCCGGATTGATGGCGGGCACGCACTCGCGCAGCGCCGGCAGTTTGACCGAAACCGCCGAGGACGTGCGCAGCTGGCTCGACGGGCCAGGCGTGGAGGCCGTGCACGAAGCGGCGCAACGCATCGCGCGGCGGCGCAGCGTCGTCATCGTGGCGGCGGGCTACGGGATTCCGGTTGCGCACGAGTTCGCGCTCAAACTCAAAGAGGCCAGCTACATTCACGCCGAGGGATTTTCGGCCGGCGAGTTCCGCCACGGAAGCGCGGCGATGCTCGACGCCACCTGCGCGATCATCGGAATCGTGGACGACGTCGCGCGTAACATCGTCAACGGCCCGATGCTGGAAGCTGCCCAGGCGGAGAGCCTACGCTACGTCATCGGCGGCCACATCGGTGACATTCCGCTGCTCGGTCCCGTTGTGGGAAGTGCCTTTAATACGCTGGCTTGGCTGGTCGCCGCGCAAATGGTTGCGCTCCACGTCGGCCGGGCGCGCTACGTTGAAAGCGACGCCCCGCGCGGGCTGGCCAAAACTTTGGAGGCCGGTTCACCGCGCAGGAGTTAAGGTCCTTAACCAGGGATTAATATAGCAGCGAACGCGCGTGGGACCACGCCGGTCGCTTTTCTTTTGTTATTTTGCCGGCGGAGCAGTCACGGGATGCGTACGAAGCAACGTGACGGGGCCGCCAGCAAGGAGAGCGGCGCATGACACATATACGACACCTGTGGCGGTGCACGGCTGCGGCAATAGCCGCGGCTATCCTCGTTGGAAGCTTCGCCATTCCGGTACCTGCCCTGGCGGCCAACACGGGCGCCATCGTCGGTACGGTCACGAACACTGCCACCGGCGCACCGATCGCCAACGTCGACGTCACGGCGGCTTCACCGGCTGCGACGGCGCGGACGAAGACGGACTCGCGCGGGTTCTACACGCTCCAAGCACTTTTTCCGGACACGTACACCGTCACGTATCAAATCAACGGTTACGCACCCATCGTCATACCCGGCGTTACGGTTCAGCAAGGACAGACCGTTTCGCTCAACGAGACGATGACGAACGCGTTGCGCACGATTGCGTCCGTCACCTCACGGGCCGCGGGCAATCTCGTGCAGCCGAACGTCACGTCAGACGTTTACAACGTCTCGGGAGCGCAGCTGAACGCGCTTTCGCTGGGAAACGACCTGCACAAAACACTGTACCAGTACGTGCAAGGCGTGCCGGGCGTCACGTCGACCGGCTTTCCCGCACAGCCGCGCATTCACGGCGGCAACATCACGGATATCGGTTATGAGTTCGATGGGATTCCGATCAAGGAGCGCATCACCGGCTTCTTCACGACGAACCTCTCAAACGTCGGCATCGCCAACGTCGAAGTCTACACCGGCGGACTCTCCGCAGGCGACGCCGCGAACGGTCTGGGAATCATCAACACGGTCGTGAAGTCGGGCACATATCCGGCGTTCGGCCAGGTCTCGTTCGGCATGAATCTGTACGGCCAGAACTCTCAACTGACCGCAGAGTTCGGCGGAGCCACTCCGAACCGGCGCTTCTCGTGGTACGGCGCGATCGACAAGACCGATCAGCTGAACTACTACAGCTCCGGCCTGACCTATCCGGCCGTCCTGATCGAAGGCTTAAACGGTCCGGGCCCGGTGAAGACGACCGACATCGTCGGGAATTTCCACTACCGGCCCAACAGCAAAGACGACTTCCAATTCCTGGTGCAAAACGGCATCGGCGATTTCATGTTCAACTACCTGATGGCGCGCGCGCCGGGTGAAGCGCCTCCGGTAACGGCGGTTCCATGTCCCGGCTATGTGTCGTCAACCGTGACGTACACGGGCGCGACCGGCGGAACGGCCCCGAACGGGCAACCTTGCCCCGAGGGCCTGTACTTCGGAACCGCGGCAAACAACAACGGCAACATTTGGCACCACTACTCGGGTATCGGCAAGCTTCAATGGAACCACATCATCAACGATCACTCGTTCTTCAGCTTCCGGGTTGCCGAGAATTTCAACCAGTACATCTTCGATCAACCGATCGTCGATGCAAACTTGCCGCAAGAAAACACGCCTGACTTCCGCGTGAGCGCGAACTGCCCACTCGAGCCGTATCTGCCGGGCACGCCGGTCGCAGCTGCCGGTCCGGGCCTCGGCGGCAGAGCATGTTTGCAGCAAGCCAACTGGCTGAGCACCGGATTCTACGGAGACCGGCGCTCGAATATGTGGCTGGCGTCGCTCGATTACACCGACGCCGTGAACGCCAACACGACGATCAAAGCCGGAATCGGCCAAGAATACGATATCAACCTCTACAATTATTACTACACGTTTTTCTTCAATCTCAACGGATCGTATCCGGCGAACAACTTCATCTCGAACTACCCGACTCACGTTCCAAACGCGTATGTCGATCTCTCACTGCGCAACAACAGATGGCTGGTTCAGCCCGGCTTGCGTTACCAGCGGATGTACTACGATTATCCGGGCGGCCCGCTCCAGGTCGGAATCTTGAACCCGACCTTCTCGGCGACGTACACGATGGGACCCAATGACGTCATCCGAGGATCGTACACGGATTCCACGACATTCGTCGGCAGCGGGTACGTCTATCGAATCGTTCCGCCCAACGCCCTCAATGGCGGCTCCGCAACCTCGCCGCCGGCCACGCCGTATAACCCGTCAGCGAATGGCTTCGCAGCCGATCCGACGCGTATCCACAGCGCCGATCTTCAGTGGGAGCATCAGTTCGATGCAAACACGTCGCTGAAGTTCGGACCGTGGATGAACAAAGCGACCAACACGTTCTATCTCTACCGGCCGCAAACGAGCGCCGACGGAGTGCTGCCAATCACGTTCGGCGCGCAAGTGCCGCAGAACGGCGGTATCCGGCAGGCGTTCGGCTTCGAGCTCGGAGTCAACCATGTCGACCCGCGACCGATCGGCGTGTCGTGGTGGCTCAGCGGAACGTACGACAACTTCTGGACGTCGATTACGTCGTCACTGGCGTCTTCATATAACGTCGCGCCGTTGCCGACGCCGATAGTCACGCGCGGAAACCTGATCCGCTCGGCGTTCGACCCGCTCTGGAGCGGCACGCTCACGGCGGATGTGCACTATAACAACTTCCACTTGATTCCGCTCATCTATTATCAGGGACCCTCGTACTCGAATATCGGCGTGCAGACGATCTGTACGATCGGTATCACGAGCAGCGCGAACACCTGCCTCAACACGTTCCACGGACAGGTGCAAGCGCCGCAGATCGGACAATCGGAGACCAGAACGCAAGGATACTGGGTGGTCAACACGAGCGCGCTCGTGCACCTCGGGCCCTCCCACGACTTCACGCTTGGTCTGCAAGTCCTGAATCTGTTCAACCAAACGCATGACCCGACCGGCGAATGTACGGCGACGCAGCTCGGAAGCACGCCGTCGCTTTACACGGGCTGCGGTCCATTCTGGCCCAACTCGCCGGCCTTGTCGCCCGGACCGTACCGCACGTACCAAGACTACTCGCAGACTGCGCAGCAGTTCGAGCTGTTCTTCGTCAAGCGCATTCCGTAAGCCGGAAGCGGCAGAAGCTCGGGGGCGGTGCGAAAGCATCGCCCCTTTCTTTTGTCGAAAACACCACGCATGACAGCCGCACTTCCGCTGCTCCTGGGCGCGCTGCTCGCGCAAGCAACTCCGGCGCCGCCGCCGATGCCGGCGGGCTTGGTCTATTACGGGAAGCCGGCCGCTAAACTCACGATCGTCTCGCGTCCGCTCGGATTCGATCCCGACGGAAATGCTCGCTGGCTGCTGGTGGCGCGTTTTCTCGACGCGCAGGGCAGACCGACCCGCATCATGACGGGCAGCGACCTGGATTGGCTCTCGCGCGACGGGTACGTGCAGTGGCAGACGCGCCTGCGGTTTGGCCAGCCCGCGGCCATTCTCAAAACGCATCGCAACGGACCGCTGAAGATCGTCGTGCGTTCGAATACGCCGAAGCTCGGCAGCGTAACGGTGACGACCGATACGCGCACGTGGACCGGATCGCGCGTTGTCGCGCAAGCGCTCGGTCCGCATGCGATCGAAGTCGGCTGGTTTCCGCAAGAGAACGTCCTGGCCCGCGTGGTGCGCATCGACAGTTTGGGAAGGCGCGCGATCATGAGCGTCATCGCCGGGCCGAGCTCGTCGTTTCGCGACACGACGGTCGAACCGGGCGCACGGTACAGCTATCTGCTCTACCGGAGCGGCTATCCGCCGGTGAAAACGGCTGCGGCTGTTACGCCGGCTGCAGCGCCGGCTACGTCGATCTCGGCGGCTTCGGGAAAAGGGATGTGGCTTTTCTTTACAACGAATCCGCTCGATCCGCTGTACTACAAACATCTCGATCCGCAAGCCATGGTCGACCAAGCCGTGCGCGCCGGTTTGCACTACGTCGAACTGCGCACGGCGTACGGCGCGTATTGGGAGATCACGCCCGAAGCGAAGAGCACCATCGATGCGATCATCGACGGCTTGGCGGCGCACGGCATTGGCACGATCGGGTGGACGGTTCCGCGCGACACGACGTTTGAAGATCTCCAAGCGAGCGTGCGCACCGCTTACTACCGCACGGCCAAAGGTACGCCCCTGACCGGACTGGCCGTCGACTTGGAACGCGGCGACGAATTCATGGGCGGCGACCCGCAAAAGTTAAATGCGCTGTGGTTATACATGCAGCATCTGCGCGAAGCGCTGGGGCCGAAATATTTGCTGGTCTCCACGGTTGAGGATCCTTACCTGGAGCATCTGGATCTCGCGAAATATCCGTACCGCCAAATCGCACAGTCCAGCGACGTGCTGCAGCCGATGGCGTACTGGCGCATGATGCGGCGCACGCCGACCACAGCGGCACAAGTGAAGGTGCTGCTGAGCGCGTCCTACGCAAAACTGATAGCGCTCAGCGGGCGCCGTCTGCCGGTAAGTATCGGCGGCCAAACGACGGCGGAGGGACGCAACGGCTATCCGCCCGCCGACGAGATCACCGCCTCGCTCGAGGTCAGTAAGGAAGTCGGCGCGATCGGCGAGTGTTTCTTCGCCTGGGACGGGACTCAGCCGTATCAGTGGGAGGCCCTGGCGGCGCACCCCTGGTGAATCTAACGGCGGCCCCGAGACGTTCTAGTCAATGATGAGCAACCAAACAGCGACCTTCGCGGCCGGATGCTTCTGGGGTGTCGAAGCGGCTTTCCGGCAGCTTCCGGGCGTGCTGGAAGTCACGAGCGGATACACGGGCGGACACACCGTCGCGCCGAGTTATCAAGACGTCTGCACCGGGCGCACCGGACACGCTGAGGCCGTGGAGATTCTCTACGATCCGCAACAGATTTCGTACGATGCGCTGCTCGACGCGTTCTGGAAGATCCACGATCCGACGACGGCCAACCGCCAAGGGCCCGACATCGGAACGCAATACCGCTCTGCGATTTTCACGCACGGCGACGAACAGCAGAAACTCGCCGCTGCGTCGCGGTCGCGCGAGCAAGGCAATCAATCCAAGCCCATCGTTACCGAAATCGTGGCTGCGGGTGAATTTTATCCGGCCGAAGAGTATCATCAGCGCTACTTCGAAAGAAATGGTGTCGCATGCCACATAGCACTATGACGCGCGCGGCGTTTGCCGCCAGCATCGCTTCTGCCGTCGGCGCATTGGCGCTTATGCGTTCTGCGCACGCGAGCGAAAGCTACGCGGTCACGCACACCGACGCCCAATGGCGGCAACTGCTCGGACCGGCGCGTTATCCGATCTTGCGCGAGAACGGGACCGAACCGCCGGGCAGCAGCCCGCTCAACGACGAGCACCGTTCGGGGACCTATTCGTGCGCCGCATGCGGGCTCGCGAACTTTTCTTCGAGGACCAAATACGATGCGGGCGAAGGCTGGCCGAGTTTTTGGGCCGCGCTTCCCGACGCGATTCGCACGCGCGCGGACTACGAGCTCGCCGATCCGCGCACCGAAGCGCACTGCCGCCGCTGCGGTTCGCACCTCGGACATATTTTTGACGACGGACCGCCGCCCACGGGAAAACGCTACTGCATCGACGGCTTGGCGCTCAAATTCGCGCCGGGAAAAGCCGCCTAGAGCGCGCCTTTGTTGGCGCGGGCCATGACGTCATTGAGTGTCAGGATTTCGATTTTTTCCGACTCGCGAATGTACGACCGGAACTCTTCGGAGAGATAGAACGCCACCAGTCCTGAAGTGAAGCCGCTTCCGCCGATAACGATGTACGCTTTATCGTAGCTCGGATTCTCGCGAAGCGCGTGCAAGAGTTTGATCACTTCGTACGGCACTTTTTCTTCGGCGCTGCCGGCGGTCTGCTGCCACTTCAACGAGACAAGAAAACGGGTTCCGTTTGGGCGCATGCCGACCAAATCGGCCCGGTGTTTTCCGCCGCCCGGTTTGGTACCGACGATGACCTGTTTTTCGACGGCGTAACTGTTGTTGAGCAGCACGGCTTCGACGCCCGCTTCGAGCGTGGAACCGGTCTTCGTGCCGACGCTGCCCGGGAAAAGCATCAGACGTTACGCATCGCCAGCATCTCGCGCGCGTCGTCGCGGTTGCCGTCGCAACTGATCCGGCGCGGCGCATCGAGGATCTTCACGTCAAATCCCAGCTCGCGGTAGAGGCGCAGAACGCGCTTTGTTGCCTGGTTTGAAGCAATCACCGGACCGGGGTGAGCCGCAAGTCGTTTGGCGAGCCTTCGCTGGTCGGCCCATGTGAAGCCGCCCGCGGCGTACGATGTGAATTCCACATCGTAGGGCGGATCGGCGTAGATGAAATCGTCGTCGCGGATATCGATCGCTTCAAAATCGCCCTGGACGATCTCATAGCGCGAAAGCGTGGCGCGATAGGGGAGAAAGTCTTTCGTGCATTCGACGTGCTTGTAGCGGCCAAAGGGGACGTTGAAAAAGCCGCGCGCGTTGAAGCGGCAGAGTCCGTTGTAGCCGGTGCGGTTGAGATAATAAAAGAGCGCGGCGGCCTCGGCCGTTTCGCCTTCGCCTTTGCGGATCAACTCGTTGAACCGGGCGCGGTTGTGCGCGTAGATCGCGCGGTCGTTTTTCAGCGAGACGCCGGCGGCGCGCAGATCCAAGCCGCGCTGCAGCCAGCGATAGAATGAAATCAGGTGCGGGTTGACGTCGCCCAGGAGCGCGCGGCGCGGCAGCAGTCCGAGTGTGACCGCCATCCCGCCGGCAAACGGCTCGACGTGCCGGCGCTCGCGGTGTCCGGCCCACGTTTCGAGCAAATGCGGGACGAGCCAGCGCTTCCCGCCGGCCCATTTTAACGGCGGGGAGAGCGCTGCGGAGGCGATCTCCTCGACTGCGACGGCCATGGCGCGATTATTGCCGGGCAGGGTGCCAGCTGCCTGTCACTCTGCGCCGGGCGTCTGCCGAAACTTTGCGAGCCGCAGGGCCGTTGGTCGCAAGGTAGAACGAGACTCGGCCGTGCCGACGTAGCTCAGTTGGTGGAGCAATAGTTTCGTAAACTATAGGCCGCCGGTTCGAGTCCGGCCGTCGGCTCCATGTGGAAAACGCAACACGATCTGTGTTGCGTTTTTTTTATTGTGCCATGCGTATGGCACTCTCGGGCACTACGATAGGCCCATGAAAAGATCTGTATGCAAACGAGATACATGCAACAACAAAGTCAAACGCAACGCTTCGTACTACTGTTCGCAGCGATGCCAGTTCGACTTTCTCTATGCAGAGTATGTGCGGAAATGGAAATCCGGCGAAATCGAAGGATCGAGGAGCAACTTCGACGGCCCAACGCACCGGGTCCGCCGGTACCTCCTGGAATCGAACGGCTACGCTTGCAGCATCTGCGGATGGGGCGAACGGAACCCAAGAACGGGCCGCGTTCCTCTACACGTCGACCACATAGATGGGAACGCCCGAAACAATCGGCCCGAGAACCTGCGCCTTCTCTGTCCGAATCATCATTCGCTCACCGAAACCTTTGGCAACGCCAATAAGGGGAACGGACGCGCGCTTCGGCGTGCGCGGTACATCAAGGGAATCGACGGAGTTCACTTCTCGCCGCTGATCTTGCCCCGTTGGCGCGCTCCGTTTAAGGCTGGTACACGAACTTCTGCACAAAAGCGGTTGCGGGCGCCGTTGCGGTAGGTCGCGTTCCCCATACCACCCATATATCGCCCGTTTTCGGGTCGATCGCGACCGTGTGCGGACCGGGCGTCATCGGCAACGTCGCGACGATCTGCGCCGGGCCGTTCTGATTGATTTTGAGCAGCGTAATACCATTGCCCGCGCAAGCCATCATCTGCCGTGTGACGTCGAGATCGCATTGGTCGACACGCGACGGATAATCGATCGTCCACAAAAGCTTGCCCGCGGTCGAATATCCCGACATTTTGTTATTCGAGCCGGCTACCAGCAGCATATTGTACGGCGCGTCGTACTGCAGCGGATGGTTGTGCTTGATCTCCGGCGTCGGAATAACGCGCGTCAGCTGCATTCGCTGCCCGTCGATGACGGCGATCTCGCTGTCGCTATCGATGTTCTGATAGATCTCGTGGGTCGCGGGATTGATCTGCAAATACTCCGGCTTATGGCCCGGAATCGTGACCGTGCCGATCTGCTTGAACGTCTTGGAATCGATCACGAAAATGCGCGTGCCGTCGTCTTCGTCGCCGAAGATCCGACCGAGCTGCGCGTCGTAAGCGATAGCATCGACCGGACCGCCCACCGCAACGCGCGCCACTTCTTTCAGCGTCGCCGGGTCGACTTCGGACATCGCCTTCGCGTCGCCGTTGCCGGTGTACACATGACCCGTGGAAGCATTCGGAGCGGAGCCAGCCGAGCCGCCAAGCTGCACCGTGCCCGTAACCGCGCCAGTATCCGCATCGACGATCAGCAGAACCGCGCCGTGCGCCGCATAGACCCGACGGTGCAGCGAATCCACCGTCACGTAATCGAAACCGCCGGGAGGCGTCACCACCACGGGCGGAGCTGCAGCTACAAGAGGCATGGTCTACTCCTTCTTATCGGCATCGTGAAACGTTCCGCGCTTGGCGCCGGCATCGAGCTCTAAATCGTCCAAAAAGTAATAGACGATTTTCCGGTCATCGAAGCCGACTTTCGCCAGTTCGCGGCCGTTGAGCGTCACCACCTCGTGAATGTGCCCGGATTTGCCGGCATAAGCGTAATTGACGGCAGTGTAGCCGGCGTCGTCGGGTTTGGGCCGGGGAACGGCTTTGACGCCGCGCAGCGGGGTGTTATGACGGTGCATTAGAAACTGTCGCTTTCTATGGAACAAGCCACGATCATTGAGTACAACGGGAAGCGTCCGAAAGTAGACCCGTCGGCCTTTATCGCCCCCACCGCGGTGCTCATCGGCGACGTCGTCGTCGGGCCCGATTCGAGCATTTGGTTCGGAGCGGTGCTGCGCGGCGACAACGGCCCTATTCGCATCGGTGCGCGGACGTCGATCCAAGATAACGCCGTGATTCACGTCAGCGAAGGCGGCCTCACGCAAATCGACGACGACGTGACGGTCGGACACGCGGCCATCATGGAAGACTGCCACATCAAATCTCACGCACTCATCGGCAGCAATGCCGTCGTACTGACAAATGCGACGGTCGGCGAACGCTCACTCGTAGCCGCCGGAAGCGTTGTCGGCGAGGGTTCCGAGATTCCCGACGGCGTGCTGGTTGCCGGCTCTCCGGCCAAGGTGAAGAAGCAACTGAACGGCGAGTCGGCCAAGTGGATCGCGATCAGCGCGCGCGAGTATGTAAAGCTTTCGCGCTCCTACCGGTCGCAGGGCATCGGCATTCGTGAAGACCAGCGCTCGCCACGTTAGCACGCGCCGTCGATGGGTATTGCATAATACACAGGAAAATGAGGAGAACCCAATGGCCGACCGCCAGTACAACGAAGAAAACATCTCAAAACGGCTAGCAAGCTTGATCGTAACGCGTAGCCCCTCCAGCCGCGGCGAAATCCCGGAAGATAATTTGGCCGCAACCGATTCAGACGACCGCGCGCGCGGCCCGCAACCGGTCGAGCAAGGCGACACGGGGGAAGTCGACCAGCAGGGTTAGCAGGCGATGGACGGCGAGCGCTAGGCGAACGCGCTCGCCGTCCCGAAGAATTCGGCCGTGCAAGTCAACGATTTGACGATCCGCGCCGCCACGGTAAACGGCTCGGGTAGTCAATCCGCGAATTTGGTTCTCACCAACGCGATTTTTCGTTTGGGCATTCCCGTCGCTCCCAAAAACGTTTTCCCGTCGAACATCGAGGGGCTGCCGACGTGGTTTGACGTGCGCGTTTCGCCGCAGGGCTACCAGTGCCGCAGCAGCAGCATCGATATGTTGATCGCGCTCAACCCCGCGACGTGGCACGCCGATGTTCTCGCCGTCAAATCCGGCGGCGCGATCCTGTACGAAGAGACGTTCGCGGTGACCGGCGCCACGAAACGCGACGACGTAACGTACTATCCTGTTCCGTTCGCGAAACTGGCCAAGGAAAACGTGGCCGACGCGGCCCTGCGCAAGTACCTGACCAACATGATCTACGTCGGTGCACTGGCGGAGCTCCTCGGTATAAGCGAAGAGTCCATCGAGGCCGCGCTGCGCGCGCAGTTCCGCCGCAAGCTCAAAGCGGTCGATACGAACATGGAAGCCGTTCGCTTGGGCGCGAATTACGCGCGCGAACATCTGCCGAAAAACGATCCTTACACGCTCGAAGCGATGCCCGGCCACAACGACGGCTTGATGCTGATCGAAGGCAACTCTGCCGCGGCGCTCGGCTGCGTGATGGCCGGCTGCACCGTCGCCGCGTGGTACCCGATCACGCCTTCGTCGTCGCTCTGCGAGTCGTTCATCGCGTACTGCGATCGCTACCGCGTCGACAAAGCGACCGGCGAGCGCAAAGTCGCCGTATTGCAGGCCGAAGACGAACTTGCCGCGATCGGCATGGTCTTCGGCGCCACGTGGGCGGGCGCACGCGCCATGACCTCGACATCCGGACCGGGTCTTTCATTGATGGCCGAATTCGCCGGACTCGGTTACTACGCCGAACTTCCCGGCGTCATTTTTGACGTGCAGCGCGCCGGCCCATCGACGGGTTTGCCGACCCGCACGATGCAGGGCGACGTCGCTTTCGCGTACACGCTTTCGCACGGCGACACCAAGCACATCGTGCTGCTCCCGGCTACACCAATCGAAGCCTACGAGTTCGGAAGCCAAGCATTCGATCTGGCCGATCGCTTCCAGACGCCGGTCTTCGTGCTCAGCGATTTGGATCTCGGCATGAATCTTTGGATGACCAAACCCTTGCCCTATCCCGAGCAGGGCTTCGATCGCGGTAAAGTGTTGAGCGCGCAAGAGTTGGAGGCGGCCGGGTCGTGGGGGCGCTACCGCGACGTCGATTCCGACGGCATTGCCTATCGCACGCTGCCGGGTACCGAACACGCCAATGCCGGCTTCTTCACGCGCGGCTCCGGTCACGACGAAACGGCGCGCTATTCCGAAGATCCCAACGTCTACCGCAACAATTTGGATCGCCTCTGGCGTAAATTCGACACGGCGCGCTCGGCGGTGCCGGAACCAATCGCGGAAGAGACGGGAACCGCCTGCGGATTGATCGCCTACGGAACGACGCATCACGCAATCGTAGAAGCGCGCGAGCAGCTGCGCGCAGCGGGCGTCGAAACCGGCTACTTACGCATACGCGCGCTGCCGTTGAACTCGGACGTGCTCGCATTCATCGAGCGTCACGAGCGCGTCTATGTCGTCGAGCAGAATCGGGACGGCCAACTCTACGGAATACTCCGCACCGAATTGCCGGCGAGCGCGATCGAGAAATTGCGTTCCATCCGGCATTACAACGGCGTGCCGATCGACGCGTCGGCGATCTTCGAGCCATTACTCGAATCCGAACGAACGGAGCTCGTCCCGGCATGACCAGCGGAGCACCTCCGGCCAACGTGAACGCAGCCGGCCTTACACGCGACGTCTACAAAGGTTTGCCCAGCACGCTTTGCGCGGGCTGCGGGCACAACTCCATCACCAATCATCTAATCAAAGCGCTCTACGAATACGGCGTCGAGCCGCACAAACTGGCCAAGATGAGCGGCATCGGCTGCTCCTCGAAGACGCCGGCTTACTTCGTCGAACGCGCGCACGGCTTCAACGGCGTGCACGGGCGCATGCCCTCGCTCGCCACCGGCGCAAAGATCGCCAACCGCGAGTTGATGGTGCTCGGCATCAGCGGCGACGGCGATACGGCCAGCATCGGCCTCGGCCAGTACTGCCACATGATCCGCCGCAACGTCGACTGCACCTATATCATTGAAGACAACGGCTGCTACGGGTTGACCAAAGGCCAGTTCTCGGCGACGGCCGACCGCGGTTCGGTGCTGAAGAAAGGGCAGGTCAACGAGCTCGAAACGATCGACGTCTGCGGACTGGCGATCGAACTGGGCGCGACGTTCGTGGCGCGCTCCTTCTCCGGCGACGGCAAGCAACTGATTCCGTTGCTGCAAGCGGCGTTTTCACACCGCGGCACTGCGGTGCTCGACATCATCAGCCCCTGCGTCACGTTCAACGATCACGAGGGCTCGACCAAGAGCTATGCCTACGTCAAAGAGCACCACGCGATCTTGCATACGCCCGACTACATCGTAGGCGGTCGGGAAATCACCGTCGATTACGAGCCGGGTACGGTCAAGGAAGTGCAGTTCGACGACGGCTCGCGCATTTTGCTGCGAAAACTCGAGATCGAGTACGATCCGGCCGATCGCGTCGGCGCGCTGACCGTCCTCAATCAGGCGCGCGATCGCGGCGAATTCGTGACGGGCCTTCTTTACGTCGACACGCAAGCGCGCGATTTGTGCGAACGCGAGAAACTTCCGAAGAAACCGCTGGCGCAGCTCGCCGAAGACGATCTCCGGATTTCACGCGAAGATTGGAAGTCGCTGATGGAGTCTTTCGCCTAACCGCTAGGCGGCTGGGAAGTGCGACTCGTCCCCGTACGGTAAGAAGAGCGTGTACTCGCGCTGGAAGCGTAGTTTGACCGTGCCCGTGGGCCCGTTGCGATGTTTGGCGATGATGAATTCCGTGAGATCGGGCTCGGGCGTTTCTTCTTTGTAATAGCCTTCGCGATAAAGAAACGCGACGATATCAGATTCTTGCTCGAGGGATCCGCTGTCCCGAAGGTCTGCCAGCATTGGGCGCTTCTCGGAGCGCGTCTCGACGCCGCGGTTGAGTTGCGCGAGCGCGATGACGGGCACGCCGAGATCTTTGGCCGTCGTTTTCAGCGTGCGGCAGATGTCGGAGAGCTCTTCGTTGCGGTTGGAGTTTCGGCTCAAGACGTTTGGCCTGACCAACTGCAAGTAGTCGATGAAAACGGCCGACAGGCCGGCGCCCGACTGCAGACGGCGGCAGCGGCTGCGAATCTCGGCGATCGAGATCGCGCCGGAGTCGTCGAGATAGATCGGCAGCTCGTTGAGCACGCCCATCGCATCGGAGATCTTCTCCCAGTGATGTGGTTTGATGTTGCCGCGGCGCATGTCGTGCATGCTGATGTGCGCTTCCGCACAAATCAAGCGCTGCACGATTTCGTCGTTGGACATTTCCAGCGAGAAAAACGCCACCGGCTCGGTCTCCACGCGCGCCGCGGCGACGGCCATGTTGAGCGCGAACGACGTTTTGCCCATGCCCGGCCGCGCCGCCAGGATGATGAAATTCCCCGGCTGGAAGCCGGTCGTCATATCGTCGACGTCCCGGAAGCCCGAGGTCAGCCCCGTGAGGCCGCCGCGGCTGTGAAAGAGCTTGTCGATGTTCTCGAAGGCCGGCTTGAGGAGCTGACCCACCGGGACAAAGTCGCGGTGCAGCTGGCGGCGGCCAATTTCAAAGACCATCTGCTCGCTGCGGTCGAGCGCGCCCTCGACGTCTTCTTCGTTTTCGTAGCCGTACTGGGTGATCTGCGTGCCGGCGTGGATTAATCCGCGCAGCACCGCTTTTTCACGCACGATTTTGGCGTAGTATGTCGCCGACGCCGCGGTTTGCACCGTATCCATGAGCGAAGAAAGATAGGAAATGCCGCCGACCTTTTCGAGTTGGTCGCGGCGTTTGAGCTCTTCGGCGATCGTGATTTTGTCGAGCGGCTCGGCGCGATCGTACAAATGCAAGAGCACGGAATAGATCGTCGCGTGGACGTGCGCGTAGAAATCTTCCGGGCGCACGATTTCGCCCGCCGCTCCCATGATCTCCCGGTCGACCAGAATCGAACCCAGCAGCGCCATCTCCGCCTCGAGATTTTGCGGCGGTATGCGATCGATGACGGGCAGATTCGTTACGGTCATGAGCGGGCTGACATACTCCGCCGGGCCTTGGGCGCTTGCCTTGTGGATTTCTTGTGGAGAGCTAAAGCTTTAAACGCCTGCTCGATGGAGGCGACCGGAATCACTTCGATTCCCGCCAGCGCCCGATCGATTTCGCGCATGTTTTCCTTGGGGACGAGAATCGCGCGCATGCCCGCCTGACGTGCGGCGTAGAGTTTTTCGACGATGCCGCCGACCGGGCGGACCTTGCCTTGAATCGAGAGCTCACCGGTCATCGCGACGTCTTGAGGAACCGGCGTCTTGCTTAACGCCGAGTAAAGAGCGAGAAAAATTGCGAGGCCCGCCGACGGACCGTCGATGTTGCCGCCGCCGATCACGTTGATGTGCAAATCGTAGTTGGCGGTATCGAGTCCGGTGACCGCGCGCAAAACGGCGGCCGCGTTAAAGACGCTGTCTTTGGCCATCTTGCCGGCCGCATCGTTGAAGCGGACCGAGCCTTTTCCGGGCGCACCGGCGCTAAATGCGACCGCTTCGATCTCGATGATGCTGCCCAAATAGTGCAGCACCCCTAAACCGAACGTTTTTCCGATCTCGCGAGCCGCTCGCCCGCGCACCAGCGTGTGCGGTACCAGCCGCCCGGCCTGAACCACGTTACGCACGTGCTCTTCGGTGATGATGACGTTCTCGGCGCGGCCGGATTTGGCAGTCTTGGCGGGGGCTTTGGCGCGATAGAGCGCTTCACCGAAAGCGTCGGCGACGATTTGCACCGCTTGGCGGCCTTCGATCGTGTAGGAAGCGATCAGTTGCGGCACGCGGCGCTCCGCTTTGGCGCCCAGCCGCTTGATAGCGGCGCCCACAATAGAGACGATCTGCGACTGCGTCAGCGGTTCGAAGTAGACGGCGGCCGCGCGCGAACGAATCGCCGGATCGATGTCTTCAGGTTCGCGCGTCGTCGCGCCGATCAGAATGAAATCGGCCGGAGCGCCTTCCCGGAACAGCCGCTTGATGTACTCCGGCACGTTGGCCGAGCTCTCGTCATAATAGGAAGACTCGAACGTGACGCGTTTGTCCTCGAGGACTTTGAGCAGCTTCGTTTGGAGAAGCGCGTCCATCTCGCCGATCTCGTCGATGAAGAGCACGCCGCCGTGCGCGCGCGTCACCATGCCGAGCTTGGGCTCCGGAATGCCGCTGTCGGCGAACTCGCGCCGGCTGCCCTGGTAAATCGGATCGTGAACGCTGCCCAGCAGCGGATTGGTCGTCTCGCGCGGGTCCCAGCGCAGCGTCGTGCCGCTGGCTTCGATGAAGGGTGCGTCTTTGGCAAACGGCGTGTACGCCCGTGCCTTGGCGACCTCGAGCGCCAGCCGCGCCACGGTCGTCTTACCGACACCGGGCGGGCCGTACAAAATCACGTGCTGCGGATAAGGCGACGAAATCTTGGCCAGCAGGGAACGGATCGCGGCTTCTTGCCCGACGATCTCTTTAAACGACTGCGGCCGCAGCAATTGCAACGCCGAAGCCGCCAAACCGCGATCGTTGAGTTGCTGCAGTTCTTCGAGCTTCTTCTGCGTCGCCGGCGTTTCCGGACCCGCATCTTCGCGCAGCGCCTCGAGCTTTAAGTCCTTGAGATAATCCTGGTGGCGCTCGATCATCTTGGTGTTGATTTTGCGCTCGATCGAGTCTTCGACGTTCTTCTGCGCGATCAGATCGGCCAGCTGCTCCTCGATCTCACCCAAGACGCGCCGGAAGCTGGCCCGGCCCGTGACCCGTTCGATGGTCGGGTCTTCGAAGACCAGGCGCTGCAGCGCGCAAACCCGGTCGGGAAGCGCACCCGAGCGCATCATTTTTAGCGCGTTCATTTTGCCGGCGCGCAGGACGAGCTTATCCGAACCAATCGTGTTGGCGAGCACGTCATAGAGCGCCGAAACATAACGGCCCATCTCGTCTTCGCTGCCGAATTTACGACGGAACCGGATCATGCCGGCTCCGCGACGACGTCAACTGTCGCTTTGGCAACGACGCTCCTTCCGAGTCGAATCTCGACCGGATAGGTGCCCACCGCTTTGATGGCCGTCTTCATCTCAATTTTGTGTTTGTCGACCGGCGCCGAAAACGTCTGCGTGAAGGCTCGGGCAACGTCGGCGCCCGTTACTGCGCCGAAGAGCCGGCCGTTTTCACCGGCTTTGGCGCGCACGACGACCGGCTTGCTTTCCAACAGCGCCGCAAGTGCGCGAGTTTCGGCCAGCGACTCGGCCTCGCGCTTGTCGTGCGCTTTCTTCTGCTCGTCGAGCACGGTCAGTGCGCCCTTGCTGGCTTCGGTCGCCAGTTTGCGGGGCAGCAAGAAATTACGCGCGTAGCCCTCGGCGACGTCGACGACCTGGCCTTTTTTGCCGAGCGGCTTTACATCGCTCAACAAGATCAGGCGCACGGCCCTACTCGGTGACGAACGGTAAAAAGGCGATAATGCGCGCGCGCTTCACGGCGACGGTTAACAGCCGCTGATGTTTGGCGCAATTTCCGGAGATGCGGCGCGGCAAGATCTTGCCGCGTTCGGAGACGTATTTTCGCAAGCGCATGACGTCTTTATAATTGATGTCGATGGTGCGCTCGGTGCAGAACGTGCACGGCTTCTTTTTCACGCGGCGATCTTTGACCACGCGCTTGGTCTTCAGTTTGGTTTTGGGAGGCATCAAGTTTCCTTTACACTAGGTGGTAAACGCCCTCGTCCAGATGACAAGAGCCTAGCGAAGTGACGGCAAGCGCCACTGCCTTTGGAGGGTTAAATCCGGCGCGGCTCTCCCGCCCGGTAGCGGTAGACGATTCGCCCTTTGGTCAGGTCGTAGGGCGAAATTTCGAGCTCGACCCGGTCCCCAGGCAGAATTCTGATGCGGTGGCGGCGCAGGCGGCCGGCAACGTGGGCCAGGACCGTATGCGAGTTCTCCAGTTCAACGGAGAAGCTGGCGCTGGGAAAAACCTGCACGATCGTGCCGAAAACCTCGAGGGGCGCTTCTTTCGTGGCGCTGGGTTTGCGGCGTTCGAGCGGTTGCTTGGAGCCTCGTCTCAAGGGCAATGATTCCTTCGCGGGAGAGGTGCGGGGGCGACCGGAGGAAGTTCGAGCCCCCCGGGGGGTCACCCTGGCCCATCCAGCCTCCTAGTGAAACCTTCGCCGATGGCGAAGCGTTGCAGGAGGGTTATCAGGCTTCGAAGTCCGCATGGTCTACGTTCCAAGTACTAGCGAGTCGGATCCAGAGAAACTCAAAACCAAACTAAAAACTAGGAGACTCGTTAGAAATATGTATACCGATGAAACGCTGACCTGTGTGGATTGTGGACGTCAGTTCACATTCACGACCGGCGAGCAAGAATTCTTCGCCAGCAAAGGCTTCACCAACAAACCCAGCCGGTGCACCGATTGCCGCGCAGCCCGCAAGTCGGGCCGCTCGGGAAGCGGCGGCGGCGGCGGCGGTGAAGGCTACGGCCGTCAGCGCGAAATGTTCACTGCAACGTGCAGCCAATGCGGCGGCGTAGCGGAAGTCCCGTTCCAACCGCGTGGCGACAAGCCCGTGTATTGCCGCGACTGCTTCGCCCAACGCCCCAGCTACCGCTAAATAAAGTAAGCGCTCTTCCGTAAAAGGGAGGGAGACTCACTACCATAAAGGGCCGCTTCGTGCGGTCCTTTATCTTAGCTGCGGGGCTTATTGCCGCCGTGCTATTTGGCGCACGGCCGGCACTTCAAGCGCTGACCGGTTCGAGCGACCGCAATCCGTGCGGACGCGCGCTTCCGGTTCCATGGGCTCTGCGTCTGCCCGCGACCGTTCCATCGGGCGAACCGATCGCCATCGAGCACGCCCTGCTCGATTACTTGAGCTCTTACCGCTACCGCGACCTGGGTTGGTGCGTAGACAAGAGCCTGCGCGACACCGGGCCGTATATTCACGGCGTCGCTTACGGCGTGCATCCCACGGTGCGCATCTATTATTCGCCCGAAATGATGGCCTGGCTGCGCAACGGACGGCGCGGCACGCCGGCGGACGGCGCGGTGATCATCAAAGAACAGTACGAGAGCGGTAAACCTGCGTTAGCATTTGCGGGCGAAACGAACGCGCAGCTCCGGCCGGCGGACTGGACGATCATGATCAGGCGGGCATCGGCGTCGCGCGACGGCTGGTTCTGGGCGGAGGTGTATCAGGGCATGTTCGGCGCCCAGAATGCGGCTCAGACGCAGTATCCGAGCGCGGGCTTCGGCATCTACTGTTTGCGCTGCCATGCGTCGGCGGAAAAGGCGCTGACGTTCGTTTCGCTGGAAAATATCGAAGGTTATCCCGGCGAGCCGCTTCATTATTTCGTGGACAATTCGTGGCGCGTCAAAAAGCCGGCGCCGCCCCAGGCCGCCGCCGCTTCGCAACCAACTGCTCCGCCGTCCCGAACGCCGCTCGCCGTGCAAACCTTTCCGCCCGAGTCCGTCGACACGTATCTCGCAAAGGCGCACGGAGCACATATTTTTGTGACGTCCGATCAGTGCATGGGATGTCACAGCGCCGCTCGCACGCTGCCGTTCGGACCGGTGATGTGGGTGCGCGGCTTCAACGTCTCCGAATACGGCGAATGGCGCTGGTCTCCGATGGCGCTGGCGGGCCGCGACCCGGTCTTTTACGCGCAATTCGAATCCGAGCTGGCATACCTGCGCACCATGAAAGATGCGCACGCGAGGAACGCGCTACGCGGACAAGTCACAGCGATCTGTTCGACGTGTCACAGCGTCATGGCCAAGCGCGCGCTCGCGGTCGATCATCCGAAGCTGACGTTCACGCCGCAGATGGTATTCGACGCCGACCCTTCGCACTGGAGCTACCACTACGGCGGCCTGGCACGCGACGGCATCAGCTGCGCCGTCTGCCATCATATCGTGCAAACCAAGACGCCCGCGGAGCAAGCGCCGCTGGCCTACTTCCTGAATCATAAGATCAACGGCACGTACGACCTGGGAGCGCCCGATAGAATCTACGGTCCGTTTAAGGACAACGAAATCGTCACGCACGCAATGAACGAAGCGCTCGGCGCCAAACCGCGCTACTCACCCTACGTGACGTCGTCGCGTCTCTGCGGCAGTTGCCACACGATCAATCTGCCGGTCGTGGACGCTCCGCCCGTCGCCGCCGTTCCGAAAGAACACAACGTGGAACAGGCGACCTATCTGGAATGGCTCAACAGCCGCTTCCAAAACGAATACGGCGCGCTTCCCGGCGCGAAGTCGTGCCAAGACTGCCACATGCCCTCCGGCGTTCGCGACGACGCGAGCGGAGTCGCACTGACACATATTGCGACGAAGATCGCGCTCATCGAAGATACGAGCTATCCGGCAACAACCGGAGCTGCGACCCATGCCGATCGTAACGTGCGGTTTCGCAAAACCGGTTTCCGGCGGCACGAACTGTTGGGGTTGAACGCCTTCTTACTCTCGCTCTTCAAACAGTATCCCGACGTCCTGGGCGTGCGTACGAGCGATTACATGAGCGGATCGTCCACCGATCTCGACGACGCGATCGCGCACGTCATCCAACAGGCGCGCACCGCGACCGCAAAAGTCTACGTGCGCACGCGCCTTGCGGGCCGGAAACTGATCGCCGACGTCGAGGTCGTCAATCTGACCGGGCACCGCTTCCCCAGCGGCGTTGGCTTCCGGCGGGCGTTTCTCGACGTCGAAGTCCGCGACGGAGCCACACCGCTCTTCGTTTCGGGCCGCTCCGACGCCAAGGGGCGCATCTTAGGGCCCGGCGGCCGCGTATTGCCGAGCGAATTCTTTACCGCGGGTCCCGGCGGCCGTCAACAGTACCAAGAGCATTTTGACGAAGCGCATCCGATCACGCGTTCCGATCAAGTCGAGATATTCGAAGAGCTCGTGCGCGATCACAGCGGACGTTTTACCACGTCCTTTATCCGGCGCGACCAGGAAGTCAAAGACAACCGTTTGCTGCCGCAAGGGTGGACAAAGAGCGGGCCGCCGCCGACGATGCCTGCCTATTTCTTACGCGCAACGTATCCGCACGGCCTCGCCGCGCGCGATCCCCGCTATCAGGACGGAAAGGGTCACGCGATCGTCCGTTACGTCGTCGCGCTTCCCGCTTCAGTCGATCCGCGGCGCGTGCGCGTCGAGGCGGTTCTTTACTATCAGTCGTGGGAACCGGTCTTCATCGCTGAGCGTTCGAGCGGTACCGGGAGCGCCGCGCAGCGCTTCGCTGCCCTGGTAGATCGCTTGAGTCTGGTTCACACGCCTTTGGCGGGCTGGAAGATCAAGATTGCGGAAGGCTCGGCCCGCGCGCGGTAAATGCGATCAAAATCGAGATGCAGATCGCGATCGAAAGCGCCGCGCAGACGAGCAGCGCGTCGTGCATCGCGTGAACGAACGCCTTATCCACCAAGGGCGTGAACGTTCGTGCCACATCGAACAAGTCGCCGTGCACCACGGCGCGCACCGTTTGCGCAATAACTTGGCGGGACGCGTGCAGTTTGGCCATGCGCTCGGCGATCCGGCCGCTCATAACGGCCGAGAGTATCGAGCCTAGCACGGCGATCCCGAACACGCCGAAAATCGACCGCCCGAACGCCAGCGTTCCCGACGCGAAGCCTTCGTCCGAGGCTTCGATAACCGAAAGCCCGACCGCCGACGCCGGCGTGCAGATGATGCCCCACCCCAGGCCCGCCAGCGCGAGAGCCGCCGCGATTTCCCACGGCGGCGTATTTTGTTCGATCGCCGACAGCCAAACGATCCCGGCTATGGAGAACACGAAGCTGAGAACGATGTTCCACGGGAACCCCAGCTTTTCGCGAAGCCTGTTGCTAAAGACATTCGCCGCGAAGTATGCGGCGTTGCACGGTATCAAATACAAGCCGGAGGAAATTTCTGAAAGCCCCTGGATGTCTTGCATAAAAAGCGAGACGAGCAGCATGACCCCGTACCACGCGAAGTTTACAATGCCCAAGAGCAATACGCAGATATTGAACGTGCGCAGTTTGAAATAGCGCAGGTGTATCATCGGCCATTTTGCGTAGCGCTCAACGACCAGAAAGAGCGCAAAGCCCGCAACGGCGATACCGAACGCGGTCAGGATGACCGGCGAAGTCCAGCCATTATGGTTTCCTTCGATCATCGCGTAACTGATTGCGACGATCGCAGCGATACTGAGCAGTTGTCCCGGAAAGTCACTGCCCGTTTGGGCATGCGGCGTAGTTTCGGTCACGAAGAATAGGCTCGCCATGACGACAATGCCGAGGGCCGCCGAAAAATAAAAGATCGCCGGCCACGCCAGCCACTGGACCAGCGCGCCGCCCGCCAGCGGGGCGATGCCCGCCGCAAGTGCGGCGACGGTCGAGAAAAGCGCGACGGTCGAATCGCTCGCCTTGGAATCATGCGCGCTTTCCAGCAGTAACGCTAACGGTAGCGAGAGCAGCGCGGCTCCGCCGATGCCCTGCGCCGCGCGTGCAACGATGAGCTCGGCCGGATCGCGCGAGAGCGCACAGGCAATCGACGCGAGCACGAAGAGCCCGATGCTCCACGCCAAGATGCGCTTGCGTCCATACTGATCCCCAAGCGTGCCGGCGGCCAGCGTAAAACTGCCCTCCATCAACGGATAGATGCTGACGATCCACTGCTGATCGCTAATGCCCGCATGGAGCGCCTGACGCATGGCCGGCAACGCGAGATACACGATGCTCACGTTGAGGACGGAGATGAATGCGGCCAGATAGAGGCCCGTTCGGGCGAAAGGCGTGCGCCAATCGGTCGCGGCACCGCGAACGGGCAGCCGCGGCCGGACCGGCGTTACGTGCAAGCTAGGCCGGAGCTGACGAGAGAGCGCACTTGTTCATGCCGACTTCGAGCTCTTCAGCGCGCGCGGCAGTGACCGGCGCCCCAAGATTGATCTTTCTGATCTCGGCATAAGCAGCAGGCTGACTCGAATGGGAAACGCGCTCCTCGACGCTTTCCAGAAACGCATCGCGGTCGGCGATTGCCGCGGCCGCCAGCAGCGGGCCAAGCCGGCGTTCGCAGGCGCCGCGTACGTCGAATTGCGCCGCCGAAGCCGCGTGCGCGGGAAGAACGACCGTTTGCGGATCGAGTTTGCCGAGCACTCCCGAAAGCGACTCGTAAAGAAACCGCGTCCATTCGCGAGCTTTGTTTCCGAGGTCCGGGCGCCCGACGCCCTCGGGCAGCAGCGTGTCGCCGCTGACTAAATAGCGATCGTCCACCAACAGTGCGGTGCTGCCAAGCGTATGACCGGGAACGGGAAGCGTGAGCACGCGAATCTTCGCGCCGCCGATATCGAACTGCTTGGGCATCGCATCGCGCGTCAGCGCGCTGCCTTGCGCATCTTCGTCTGCCAAGTGATAACCCGAGCCCGAATCGTGCGAGAGTCCGGAACTTCCGGAGAGATGATCGGCGTGCAAATGCGTGTCGGCCGTGGCGCCGATGCGCAAGCCGTTTCGAGCCGCAAATTCCAAATACACGTCACCATAACGCGTTGCGTCGACGATGAGCGCTTCGCCGCCCGATGCAACAATATAGGAAAGACAGCCTTTGGCCGGACGCACCACTTGGTAGATCGCAAAGGCGTCTGCGTCGCCGTTCAAGCGAACGATGCGGTGATGCGCGGCCCACGCAAGCATTCCGCCATCGACATTGATCGCGTTGATGCCGCGTTGACGCAGTACTCCCGCGACGTACTGCGAAGACCGGCCGCGCGCGCAAATCACGTAAACAGAATCTGCTTGGGGAAGCCGGGAAAGCGCGCCGTCTTCATCTTCGACAAACTCCGTGTACGAAACGTTGGCGAACGCCGGGATGCCCGGCCCTTCGGGCCGCCACTGCTGCGAATCTTCAGCATTGCGCGCATCCAATAAGACGGTGCCGGGGTCCGCCGCGCCTTGCAGCAGCCGGTCGAAGTGCGCGATGTCAACGGAGTGATTCATCTTCGGCTCTCCGGAAGGTCTTCCGGAACGCTTTTAAGCAAGATTCAAGCCTCCGCCTTTTTCACTATGGAGGTACCCGCGTCCATGGATCATGAGAACAAAAACGTATCGCGCGGCGAGGCGCTCAAGGCGCTCGTCGTGCTTCCGGCTCTAGCCGGACTGCTCGCGGCCGGTTCGTTTTCGACCGCCGACGCCGCCGACAACAAAAAGCAATTCAAGTACCAAGATAAGCCGGGGCCGCACGGCCAGAAATGTTCGGGCTGCCGCTTCTTCAAAAAGCCGAACGGCTGCTCGATCGTGCACGGCACGATCAGTCCAAACGGCTGGTGCATCGCCTGGGCGAAACGTTAGTCCTTCGTCCCAGCTCGGCGTCTTAAAAAGCCCCGCCATAAGGAGTGAGCGATGAGTTCGGTTCGAGTTTTGGTCGGAACGCGCAAGGGCGCCTTCATTCTCACTGCGGATGGCAAACGCGACACCTGGGACGTCAGCGGCCCGCACTTCGCGGGCTGGGAAATCTATCACGTAAAAGGATCTCCCGTCGATCCGCAGCGTTTGTATGCCTCGCAAACGAGCAGCTGGTTCGGCCAGGTCGTGCAGCGCTCGAACGACGGCGGCCAAACCTGGGAGCCTGTGGGCAACAAGTTCGAATATGCCGGCGTTCCCGGAACCCATCAATGGTATGACGGAACCGCGCGGCCGTGGGAATTCAAACGCGTCTGGCATTTCGAACCATCGCTCAACGATCCCGATACGGTGTATGCCGGCGTCGAAGACGCCGCGCTCTTCCGCACCACCGATGGCGGCCAGAACTGGGAAGAACTTGCCGGATTACGCGAGCATAAAACGGGAAGCTCGTGGCAGCCCGGCGCGGGCGGCATGTGTCTGCACACGATACTGCTCGATCCGGTGAATGCGCAGCGCATGTTCGTCGCGATCTCGGCCGCGGGCGCGTTTCGCAGCGACGACGCCGGCACAACGTGGAAGCCGATCAACCAAGGCCTTCACTCGGAGTATATTCCGGACCCCGCCGCGGAGGTTGGACACTGCGTGCACCGCATCGCGATGCATCCGTCACGCCCCGACGTCTTGTTCATGCAGAAACACTGGGACGTGCTGCGCAGCGACAATGCCGGCGAGATGTGGACCGAAGTCAGCGGCAATCTGCCAAGCGACTTCGGTTTTCCCATCGACGTACACGCACACGAGCCGGAAACCGTCTATGTCGTGCCCATCAAAAGCGACGGTGAGCACTTCCCACCCGAAGGAAAGCTGCGAGCGTATCGCAGCCGCACCGGCGGTAACGAATGGGAAGCGCTCACCAACGGTTTGCCGCAGAAAGATTGCTACGTCAACGTTTTACGCGACGCCATGGCCGTGGATTCACTCGACTCGTGCGGAATTTATTTCGGAACGACCGGCGGTCAGGTTTACGCTTCTTCCGACTCAGGCGACAGTTGGAAGCCGATCGTTCGCGATCTGCCGGCGGTGCTCTCGGTCGAGGTGCAGACGCTGGCATGATCCGGGTCGTGCTGCCGGCGCATCTGCGCACGCTCGCGCGGATCAGCGGCGAGCTCGAGCTCCCGGTAGATGGGAAAATCACGCAACGCTCCGTGGTCGACGCGCTCGAAGAGCGTTATCCGACGCTGCGCGGCACGATTCGCGACCAGGCGACGAAAAAACGCCGTCCCTATATACGCTTTTTCGCCTGCGAGAAAGATCTCTCGCACGATTCGCTCGACGCGCCGCTCCCGGAGCCGGTTGCAGCCGGAAACGAACCGCTCCTGATCGTCGGAGCGATAGCGGGCGGCTAGCGTTTGGCTAAAGTGGTCTCAACGGTGCGCGTCAGTTCCGCCCCGAACAAGAGCAGCTGCGCCGAATAGTAGATCCAGAGAAGCACCAGGATGAACGCTCCGACACTGCCGTAACTCGAGGCCGGGCGCGCGTGCGTGAAGTAAATGGAGATGGCCGCTTCGCCCAGGAGCAGCACGACGCCGGTAATCGCCGCTCCCAGAGCCGAACTCTTCCAGCCGACGTCGGTCTGAGGCAGCACGCGATACGTGAGCGTCAGAAATAAGACGAGCGCCAGAATATTCACAACGATGCCCGTCTTTAGGCCGGCGGCGTCGGCCACGACGAGCGATATCATCGCCAATACCGCCAGCGCGCCGACGATCACGAGGGCATGAAGCCGCAACACGATCGTTTGCCACCAGCCGCCGCGCCGCCGTTCGGGAATCTCCCAAATCTCGTCGAGCGCTTCCTGAACCTGCATGAAGATTCCAAATGCCGAGAGCACCACCAGCGCGCCGCCGGCGACTATCGCCACTGGACTGGTGCGGTGTGACGACGCTGAAACCAGCATGTCGACCAGTTGCGCGCCTTGGGTCCCGACCATCAGTTGCAGCTGATTCTTCACCAGATGCTCGGTGTGAACAGCGCCCAGCACTGTGCCGGCCAGCACGATGATGATAAACAGCAAGGGCGCCAGCGAAAAAACCATGTAAAATGAAAGCGCGGCGGCCAGCCGGGAAACCCGGTGCCGCCGCCAGTTCTCGAAGGTCTTCCGAAGAATCTTCAACCGGACATTACGCGCTGCGTCTGACGGCTTGAACCGCGACCACCGCCGCTACGAGCGCGGCTGCGGGTACGGCCCAGCGCAGCCAGCCCGGACGCTTGCTTTCCTCATCGAAACGAAGCACGGTGCGCTCGCAGTGCTCGTGCTCCGAGTCGCCGTCGAGAAAAATGTTGCGATGCTTGGCGCAGTGCTGGTTGAGACATGTGTAATACGTCGTTTCCATAACGGCCGTATACCCTATTTAGCACCAAGAGCTGCGCGCCGTGTACGTCAGCACGGTATGGCTGTCGGCCGGAACGTCCACGGTCCACGTCGCGGTCGAGGAGGAGCTCTTGGTGTGCGGCAAACTCTCTGTCAGAATCTGCCACGTGCCGGGAATCGATTCTACGACCAGCACGTCCTGCGGTATCTCTTTTGCGTTTGAGATCGTAATCTCGTACGCCGAATCGTCCCAGCAGTCGTGCTCTTCGAAGTTCGTCTGCCGCTTGCGGGCCGTCACATCGAACGAATCCCCAAGATGGAGCCGGACGGATTCGTTCCGAGGCGTGTGACCGATTTGATCGGTCCCCAACAGTTGCGAAAGATTGTGGGAATCGTTCTGGTAGAGCCGCACGATGCCGGCGGGCAAGGGAATACCGAGATCGCCGCCGCGATTTTGAAACGTCACGTAAACGCCGACCGGGAGCCGGTCGCCCAAATCGGCGTCTTCGTTACGATAATAGCTTTGCGATCCACGCAACTCCAAGGTCTTGTGCACCGGCACGTCCCGCGCGCTAAGGAGCGAGATCTGTTTGGTTTGTTTATCCAAGACCGTCGTGGGGCGAGTCAACGTATACAGGTGGTATTCAAAATAGTTTTCTTGCTGGAACGTATCCGCCTGGACAAGATTCCCCGCGGCGCGCGCCGTAACGTTGGCAATCGTGCGAAGCGCTTGGGGCTGGATGATATTGACGTTTCCGGCGACCAGCTGCAGGCGGGCGTTGTCGTAACCGGTTCCGCTGTTGTTCGAAAGGGTAATAAGCCCGGTAAGCTGCAACCGCCGCTCGTCGGAAGTGAGTAAGCCCACATAGTCCGCGCGCCAGCTCAAACCGCCGGTAAGGTAGCTCAGATCGAGTATGTGTGGGCCCGCGCGTCCACTCTGCATATTCAGCACGAGCGTCGGACGGTCGCGAAAATTGCTCGATGAAACCGGAAAGGCAATGTGCCCGCGCAGGTCCGTTTCGATGCGGTCGCGGTACTGCAGCACGATCCCGCCGCTGGTACTGAGCACGCGCGCCCTTTCGCGCGTTTCCCGCTCCCCGGCGAAGCGCGGATCGTGAACGACGATGACGTCGCGCCCGATGTATTTGTCGAGTAACGCGCTTGGATTGAAGAGATCGTAGTCGAAATTTTGCTCGGTGACGCTGACGCCTCCCATGGGTCCAAGCGAATCGAGCAACGCACTGGTGGGGTCCATGACCGCGCTCACGTCTCGCCACGCAATGCGGTTGGCGCCTTCATCCAGATAGACGCGCCGCCGATCGTGCACGAGCGCGGTACCGGCGTTGTACACCGTGAGATTCACGAGTTCGCGCTGCGCGACGGTGCTCGTGCGCTCGCGCGGAGCCGCCGCAGCGTTCCCGGCCGGCACGAGCAGCGCTAGTAACGAAAGAATGATCGACGCGATGCGTAACATACAAAGCCTCCGGTCGGAAGAATGTTGCATGCAAAACGAATTGGGTTCGGGCTGTGTGACGACGAAAAAAACTGATCGGTTAAAATTGTTTGGCTACGTCGCGCTCGAACGGGTATACGTGCACCATCCAGCCGTAGACGTTGTCGAAGAAATATCCGCCGGCGGCTTCGCACGCCGCGCGCGTATTGATCGATCCGCTAAAACCGAACTCGCGGCTCTCCTGCGCGTTTAGCGGCCGATCGGGATGCGGCTGACAGACATCCCTATGTGAGTGCCAGTGCCCGTACACAAGAGGAATGCGGCGATCGAGATCGTCCATCGATGCGGTGATCGGCGCCGAAAACATGACGCCCGCGAGCTCGAAACCGGTGGCCGTCCGGCGATACAGCAGCGCCATCGGTTTGTCGGGATCCAGATGGCGCGCGTTGGCAACCAGGTTGCGCGCGTTGACAAAATGTTTGAGCGCGCCGGCCGGTACGTCTTTACCTTCGGGAACGTATCCCGCAGCTTCGGCGTCGTGCACGTCGCGATATTTCAACAGACTCGTTCGCAAGTACCGCATCAGCCGATTGACGTGCGCGCTTTGGCGCTCGTCGAGCGTGGTGCGCTCTTCGCTCATGCGTGTGTGACCGAACGCGTCCATGCCCATGCCGCTCGAGCGGTGCTGCTTCTCGCTCCCGTAGGTCGAGAGCCCTTGTCCCTGACAGGCGCACAGGGCCAAGCACAGTGATATGATTGCGAGTCGCACGTTTTTGGAAACGCGCGGAAGACGCTCTGCGTGACGGCCATCCACAGTGTGAAACAATCATGTCTCATAGGCCGTAAGTCGCGCATATGAGCTCTACCGATCGGGACGCGAGGTTTGCGGGCTTCCTGTACCTGCTGCTGACGCTGCTCGGCTTATTCGGCCTCGAGTACGTTCCCTCAATGCTCTTTGTGACCGGAAATGCGGCGGCAACTGCCCATAACATCGCCACGCATGAGACGCTTTTCCGTCTCGCCATCTTCAGCGAATTGGTCGCAATTGTTTTGGAACTCTTTGTCGGCGCTTTACCGCTTATTCGAGAGTGTCGACCGGCTCCAAGCGCTGCTGCTCGTTATTTTGGGCGGACTCATGCCGGTTCCACTCTATTTTCTGAATGCGCTGAACTATATTGCCGCTCTGATACTCGTACGCGGCGCCGATTTCTTATCGATATTCAGCGCGCCTCAGCGCTATGCGCTGGCAATGCTGTTCCTGCGGCTGCACCACTACGAGCTGTTGGCAAGCTTTATTTTTGCCGGGCTATGGCTCTTTCCGTTCGGAATCCTCGTGTTCAAATCAGGTTTTCTCCCGCGAATTCTCGGCATCTGGCTCATCGTAAACGGATTTGCGTATCTGGCCATCACGGTTTCAGGATTTCTGTTTCCACAATATTCAGACGCCGTCGGCAACATCACGTCCCCCATACTGTTTGGAGAGATCGCGATAATGCTGTGGCTGTTAGTCATGGGCGCAAGACAAAAACCGCAGGCGGTCATGGCTGCCAATGCGCCGCAACGATTCGACCCACGTTAGCGAGAGCCGCGTCGCGAGCCTCTGCGGCTAGCAGGGAGCCGGTCAAATAGGCCGCGATAACGAGCGGCGCCGCCCCTCGTTTCCGCCACACCACTGCGACATCGTTGCGGGTGTTGCTGTCACCTGTGGCATTATTAGGGCCGCCCGTACCGGTTTTGTCGCCCACAGTCCAGACAGACGGCAGTCCGGCTCGCAAACACGTCGCGCCCGTTTTAGAATTCACCAGCCATTGCGCAAGGTTTGTGCGCGAGCCCGGCGACAGCGCGTCGCCCAGAACGAGTTTCTGCATGTTCGTGGCCATCGCGCGCGGCGTCGTGGTATCACGTGGATCGCCCGGCAGCGCACTATTCAATGCAGGTTCGTTACGATCTAAAGTCGTCACCGCATCGCCAATCGCGCGCGCATACGACGTGAATCCTTGGGGTCCGCCAATCGACTTGAGCAGCAAATTCGCGGCAGTGTTGTCGCTCCACTCCATCGCGGCCTCGCACATTACGCCGACCGTCATGAATCCGTCCTTGAGGTGTTCGAGCGCGACCGGAGCATAAGCAAAAATGTCTGCGCGCGAATAGGCAATGCGCCGTTCGAGATGCTCGTCGCCCCGGTCGACTCTTGAAAGAACGGCCGCAACAGCGACGAGTTTGAACGTGCTGCACATCGCAAAGCGTTCGTCAGCTCGATACGAAACGGACGCCCCCGTTCCGGTGTCGAGCGCGAAGACGCCAAGCCGTCCGCCCGTACTTTTTTCCAGGCTGCTAAACTCGCCGCCCGGTTCCTCGTTGCGCCGAGCCGCCGCGCTTGCTGCCGCCAGCGCAAGAGCTGCCATTCCGCTTGTCAGAAATCTTTTTCGACGCATGGCTATATGACTTCACCGTCTCCCATAAACAAGCGACCGAATAATTCGCGCACCTGATCGTCGCTGATCTTCAAAGAACCATCGGCACAGCTGAGTTCAAACATCGTCCAGCCGGGGAGTTCCGTTCGATTCCATCGGGCGGGCATCCATACGCCGCTTTCCTGCGAAACCCGTAACGCGCCCTCGCGTAACCGTTCGGCCTCACCGCGTACGTACACGTGCATCATATTTGTTTGCGGAACCTTCGGCGTGACTACGACGTCCTGAAACTCCGATAAGATAGCGGCTATTTCTCGGGCGCGTTTACAGTAAAGCGGGACTCTCGGCAGATAGCGGCGCAGGCCGTCCCGCGCGGAGACGATCATCGGATACTGTTGCACGAGCCGCCCGCCGTGGCGCCATTGCCAAGCGCGCGCTTCATCGATGACCGCTTTCGGACCGGCAAGTGCAGCGCCGGCTACCGCATTCAAAATCTTGTAAAAAGATACATACACGGTATCGAACGGCTGCGCCAGCTCCGGCAACGGCCGGCCATAAAATGGCTGCGACTCCCACAGCCGCGCGCCGTCGAGATGCATCACGATGCCGGCGTCCTTCGCCCATCGGCATATATCCAACACGTCGTCCCAAGGGCGTAATGCGCCGCCGATGTTTCGCTCGGGCAGTTCCAGCACGAGAGCGGAAAGCCGATCAGCTACGGCCTGCAAGTCGGTCAGCGTGTAAAGCGCGTTGCGATCGCCTAGCAGAACCGGTTGCAAGCCATGCATCATTTGCATGGCGTTGTTTTCCGATACCACGAGATGGCTCTGCGGATGCACCGCCACATTGCGGGAATCGCGCCGGTCGGAATGGATGCGCAGAGCGATCTGCTGCGCCATCGTGCCGCTGGGCATAAAGACCGCCGCCTCTTTTCCGAGCAGCTGCGCGATCTCGCTCTCGAACGACTCAACGAGCGCGCCGGCTCCGTAGACATCGGCGTATTCGTCATCGCCGGCCGCTTGGGCGATCTCGGCCAGTCGCGCCCGAACCGGGCGCGGCGGATGTCCAAAAAACTGCCGGCACGATCGCATAACGTGATCTCGATCCATGCTTAGTGCTCCAAAGCCTCGATGATTGCGCTCACGAATGACTCGCCGCCACCGTGCCCGGCGTCGTCTAACAGATGCAGCTTACTGGTGGTCCACATTTTGGAGAGACGCCACGGAATATCCAACGGGCTACTCACGTCGAAGCGGCCGTGAATCAGTTCGCCGGGAATGCCGTTGAGAATCGACACATTTCTGAGCAATTGTTCGTCTTCAAGAAACGCGGCATTCTTCCAATAATGGGTGACCAGACGCGCGAAGCACAGGCGAAACTGCGCGTCTTCGAACCGCGGATTCGGTCTATGGTCTGCGGCAAGTGAAACGTGAGCATCCTCCCAAGCGCACCACTCAATGGCTGCCCGGTCGCGAACTGACTGATCCTGATCGAACAGCATTGCCGCATACGCCTCAACGAGCGGGCGGCCTTGCAAAGCGCTCGGAACCGCAGCGGCAAAACGTTCCCATTCCCGCGGGAAAATCCGTCCAACGCCTTCGGTAAGCCACTCGACTTCGCGCTGCGAAGTAGTCGTCACGAGCGCGAGCACCAGCGCATCCACTCGCTTGCGGTGGGTCTGCGCATAGGCGAGAGCGAGAGTTGTCCCCCAAGAAATTCCGAGTACCGTCCAACTCTCGATTCCCAGGAGCTCTCGCAGCTTTTCGATGTCGCTTATAAGATGCGCTGTTGTATTCGCGCGAAGATCGGCGCGCGGATCGCTCGCCAGCGGCATGCTGCGACCGCATCCGCGCTGGTCAAAAAGCACGATGCGGTAAATCTGCGGATCAAAATACCGGCGCGATCCCGGTGTAGACCCTGCGCCGGGACCGCCGTGTAGATACAGCGCCGGCTTGCCCTTCGGATTCCCGCAGCATTCCCAATAGACTCGATGACCGTCGCCGGCATCGAGCAGCCCACAATCATAAGGCTCGATAATGGGAAATTGAACGCTCATTTTCGACCGTTATTCGCGCCATAGGACCGGTCGACTTCTGCCTACGAGCTCGTGTGCTCGATAACCACGTAGAGCATCGCGCGGGAAGAGCCGGTATTGGAATACGCATGGCGTTCATCGGCCTGAAATGCGATCGAGTCACCCGTCTTCAGCTCGTAATCGCGATTGCCGACCCGCACTTCGAGCGAACCTTGCGTCACATGTACGTATTCGGTCGTTCCGGCGGCATGCGGCGCAACCGTGCCGGTGCCTTTGTGCGCCGGAATCGCAATCTGGACGATCTCGCAACTGCCGCCCGGCAGATCGGGCGCCAACTGCCTGCGTTCGATACCGTGAGCATCGACCAGCTTTTTCGCACCCTTCTTACGCCGGATCGAAACCCGGCCCGACACCGCACCGGCGTCGGCGACCAAATCCGACAAGCGAATTCCGAACGATTCTGCAATCGCGGAGAGGACGGCGATGGTCGGGGATTTGGTGCCGTTTTCAACGTCGCAGATCATCGAAGATGATACTCCGCTCTGTTCGGCCAGGGTCCGCAGACTGACCCTGCGTGCCGCGCGCAGCTGGGAAATGCGGCGCCCGACCGCTTCGGCTAGGTCATTTGACTTACGAGAGGACGAGTGTCCACTATCGCGAACAGGCACTCCGAAATCTATTCGACTTGCAGTCAGTTATCCCAGCTCGGCGGCGCACAAGGAACGGACGAAAGCACATGCAGCGTAAACATGCCCTCGCGACGATCGCCGGACTCGCCGGCGCTCTTGCGGCTTCGTCGGCCATGCCGGCGGCGGCCGCCTCGGTTCCAAACCTTGGCAAACCCTTGACTCCGCCGGCTCAAGGGCCGATCCGGGTGGGATTCGTGATCGGACCTGGTCTCGTCGCGATCGATTGGATCGGCCCGTGGCAGGCCTTCGGCGACGCGTATTTGGGAACGGTCATGGATATGTCGGGCCCTGGGCTCTTCGATTATTACGCGATGACCGAGACGGGCGAGCCGACCATCATGGACGGCGCAAAAATCGGACCGCAATACTCGTTCGCGAATGCTCCGCAGCCGCACGTGTTAGTTGTGCCTGGACAACGCGGATCCGCCGCGGCCGTTGCCTACATCAAGGACGTGGGCTCGCGGGCGGACGTGACCATGTCCGTCTGCACCGGAGCATTTCTGGTTGCGCGCGCGGGATTGTTCGATGGCCTGAAAGCGACCACGCACCACACCGCGTATGATGAGTTCGAAAAGGCCTTTCCCAAAGTCACGTTAATTCGCGGAGCAAAATTCGTCGAGAACGCGGCTGTTTCGGCGTCGGGAGGCGAATCCTCAGGCATCGATCTCGCGTTGCGTGTCATCGAGCGCTACTACGGCACGCAAGCTCTAAAAAACACGGCGTACAACATGGAGTATCGTCGAAGCGCTAGGCCGCAAAACATTAACGACGTCTAGAAAGGCCCCGGGATGAAACGTCGCGACCTTCTTTCACCCGCCGGTCTTGGCGTTGCCGGCGCGCTCATCGCGTGTCTTCTTCTGATCGCGGCTGCTCGTGCGCACGCCTCGGCCGTGACGGATACGCAAGCTGCGGTGCTCGCTCCACTAAAAGCGTTTGCCGCCGCCTTCAACGCCGGTGATCGAAATTTTCCGTCGGCCGCTTTCACCGGCGATTGCACCACTATTGACGAATTCGATCCGTTCGCGTGGCATGGGAGCGGATCGATCCGCGTGTGGTACCGCGAAACAACCGGCGGCACCACACGCGGGTACCGGCACTTTCTGGACGCACATGAAACGCTGACTTTAGAGAATGCGCGCATCATCCGTCAGCGGGGATCGAACGCATATGCCGTTCTCGCAACTCGCCTGCACTATATGCAAAGCGGCAAACCGCGTCTTCAGCACCTGGATTGGACGGTAGCCGAGGTCCGCACGTCATCGGGTTGGCGTATCGCCGCGCAGGCTTGGGCACTTCTTGACGACGCCGCCGCGCAGAATGCCGCCGAAACGAAGGTTCCCTTCCATATCGACCGCGGCGTCATCGTTTTCCAAGCGAGCATGAACGGCCGCGGCCCGTTCGACATCGTATTCGATCCGGGTGCGCAGGGCGTTCTTACCAGCGTTGCAGCGGTGCCGCTCGGATTGAAAGCGGGCGCGACCGCAAAGATACAATCGCTGCGTATCGGGGACATCGAGTTTCGCGACGTGCCGCTTCCGGTATATGAGGGAGACCCCGCGGACATTTTTAAGCCGAGTCCAAATGAGCCGGCGGTCGCGGGCGCGCTTGGGCCCGAGATCCTCAATCGCTTCGCCGTGCGGCTCGATTACCGAGCGCAGACCATGACGCTAACGCCGCTGGAAACGTTCGCCTATGCCGGTCCCGGAGTAGCCGTGCCTTTCACGATACAGAGTGACGACATCCCACTGATTGCCGCTACAGTGGACGGCGTCTCCGGTATTTTTCAGTACGATGTTCGCGCGCGCCCCGGGCTCTACTTATTCGAGCCGTTCCTTCAGCGCAGCGGGCTCGCGCAACGCTATCCAAGCACCTTCGACGGCGTTGCGACGCTGACGGTTGCGCGGAAAACACTGGCTAACGTCGCGACGCGAGTTGGGCCACCTCGCACCGGCGCAATCGCCGGAGCAACTGAAGCCGGCTTGCTCGGCTATGGCGTACTTTCACAATTCACGACGACGATCGACTACCGCCGAAAGGTCATCTACTTCGAAACGCCGTGACGCGACCTGAGGGCCCTTAGGGCGTCTGCGCGAGTCGAATGCTGCCGTTTAACGTCGAAATGGTTAGGCGACTCTTGCCCGACCCAATCGTGCCGTCAGCGTAGTTCAAAATACGCATTTGGCCGCGCCGCGCTCTGAGCGGAAGGGCGCTGGAAATCGAGCCATTCAAGGTTTTTAGATGCACTTGCGCGCTTGCGGAACGCGGAACCATGACGTCGATCGGCCCGTTTACCGATGCGAACTCCAATCCGCCGCTCGGCCAGTTCGGACTTTGCATGGCTACGCGAATGGCGCCCTGCACTGTTTTTGCTTGCGCGTACGACGAGGTGGTGACGTACACGTGACCATTCACGGCCGCTGCATCGATTGGACTTGAGACATCGTTCACGTCAATCGAACCATTGACGGTGCGCAGAGTCGCTGCTGTCGGCGCGGGCAGTCGCACGCTGAACGCGACGCGCGTATCGTTCCCTCCGGAATCGTGATCGTGATAATGGCTGCCGCCGTTTTGGCGGCACGTTTGGCCGGCGTCGCCGCTTTGCGGATACACTGCGCAGATCAACACGCCCTGGCTCGTGTGTTCCATATGGATCTGTACGGAATTTGGATCTGAACGATCAGCTGTCCGCAGCGCAGTGACCGTTACCTGGTCTCCGGGGGCGCGCTGCACCGTTATCGGGCCATTTACGTTTTCGATTTCCAGCGTTTGGCCGGGGGCGAGCCGCTCGCCCCATTGGTAGGGAGGGGCACCTGCGCCGGCCACGGCCGAAGCGCCGGCAAAGGCCAAGGCGAGAAGGCTACAGAGAAATATGCGCACCGCGAACACCTCTTAAAGAATTAGTAGTCCAATGGTACGGCGTTCTGCGTCCAATGTCAACTATGGAATTAAGAGCCGGTGCCGGAACGCCGCTGGCTGAAGAGTTTCTCGGACTGCGCGGTTGAATGGCGCTTTCATGCAGCTGCCCGGAGTCTGCGCGGGTTTCCTCATCGGACTGCTTTTGGCGCAGAGCGCGCCAGCGGCGGCTCAGTCCGGCATAGCGTTCGATGAATTTGAAAACGCCAATGTTGTTTCTCGTCCCCTTCCGCTTCCGTCCGACTTCGAGCGCGTGTGGACCAACGCATTGGCTCTTGGTCGTACGTTTCAACCGTACGATCCTAAGGTCGTCTCGCCGAAAGCCGGTCTTCTCGAGCATGTTGCGATACTCGGAAACAAGATTCGCATTGAAAATGTCTTTCAGCCTGAACTCGTAGAGATTGACACGCTCGGCCAAGCGAATGCCGTGTTTTTGAATCTGGCAGCTCGTACATATTGGACGGGCAATTCGTCAAGCTACCTACGGCCATTTAGTGCGGGCGATATCGGCGTCTTGACCATCGCCGGAACGCCGGTGCTAAACGCTACGGTGCATCCAGTTTCGGATAGTTGGCCGAAGATGACGGTCTCCGGAATGACCTTCGATGGAACGACAACGCGAACAATTATTCAAACGAACGCCGCCCCACCATGCCGCCCGGCAACCGGTGTCGTCGAAACGACGATTTTTTCAGCGCCCGCTGTGCCCGAGCAACGGTATCAGGAAGAATTTTATCTCGGTGGCGCGGCGCTCATATGGGCTCACCTCGCTGCGTTGACGCACTGTTCCGTGCGCGCCGCCTCGCTCGTCGATCAGTTGAGCGGATATCCGGGCTTTTTGCTCTACCGCGCGATGATGTTGGAAGTAGGCGGACCAGGCACCGAACTTATGTCTTTGCCCGCTAATATATCAGCGGATGTCATGATGCGCGGCCATATCAAAGTGCTTACCGATGCGGACGCGGGACTTTTTGCGATCCCGCCGGGCTTTGTCCGACGGAGTCCTTAGGTGTCGCCAGATTGAGGGCGCAAAGCTACCGCCGTTCAAAGATATAGATGAGCGGCTCGTCAGTGCCTACCGTATTCACGATCATTGTAAGAGTCTTGAGATCGCGAGAAAGTTCAAACCGCCGAGTCTGTGTGATCTTGCCTTTGGATTTGCGCGTTATCTCCACGGCATGCGCGCTTAGCCGCCGCGCCGACGATGAAGAACTTGCGCCCGCGTTGGGACGCTCCTTGCCGTCGAAATTCGCGTTGATAATCCAGTTGCTCAGAGATGGGATGGCAAAGGAAAGGCCGTTGCTCTCGTAGTGACGGACCTGCAGGGTTATCTCCGAACCGAGCGGCGTTATTACGCTGAGCCACCGACCCGCAAAACCTGATCCGGCTGCCCTTCGCTCGTACACATAATTGGCGCTCGACGGCGAGCCGTCTGGACTGAAAGCCGTGTAGTTGTCTTTGAGCGATTTGCCGTTTTTGGAAAGCGTCCATGTCGCCGCGAGGATCTTTCGACCACCCTTCGTGCGTACGACCCGCCAGTTTGGTCCGTCGGCGGCAACGGAGAGCGTAGTGCCTGCACTGGCGGGCTGTTGGGTTCCATTGACCACAATCGTCTCGACACCGCCGCCGAAGTCAAACCCATATGTGTTAGCGCCGACCTTCGTCACGGTCATCTGATCGGTTTGCTTAACGAGCTTCCATTGCCCAACGAAGGGATCGGCCTCAGCTCGTAGCGGGCTTGTCGCGAGGGCGGAAACCAACAGCAACTGAAAAAATGCCCATTTCGCCCGCCTCATTGTGCCGCTACTCCGTTGAACCGGGGCGTAAAGAGCAACCAGAACGTGAGGCCGACTCGATAGCCCACAGGGCGACCACGTCTGCATAAAGGTAGTTGAGTAGCGCGAAGAGCCATAAAAAAGACAACCGCTCCTTGATGTCACGCATGTCGGCCTCCCACGGAATAGTTACGGTCCTGCGGCGTATTCGTTTCACCCGTAACGGCCCATTTTTAGTCCGAAGGAATTAGGAGTACTCCGAAGGAATTCGGGGTTGCGATGGGACGAAAACGGGCTTCTGCCCTCACCGACGCGGAGCTGCTGCTCATGGAAGCGCTGTGGAGTAAGAAACGCGCCACCGTGGCGGAGGTGCGCGAACAGCTGCCGCCCCCGCGGCCGAGCTACAACAGCGTGCAGACGCGGCTCAACATCCTAGCGGATAAGGGCCTAGCCCGCCGCGACGAGCACGGACGCGCGATTATCTATCGGCCGGCGGTCGAACGCGAGCGGGTCGTTTCCTCGGCGGTAAAGCAATTGGTTTCTCGTTTCTTCGACACGGGCAGCATGCTTGCGCTACGCGTGATTGACGAAGAAAAAATGACGGATTCCGAGTTGGCGCAACTCGAAGCCGCCATCGTGAAAAAGACAAGGACGCGGTCATGACTTCACACGATTACTTGGGAGCGGCGCTGCTCAACAGCTTGTGGCAAGCGCCGCTGATTGCGTTGGCCGGCTGTTTGCTATTGCGGGCCGTGCCGCGTGTTAGTGCCTCGACGCGTTACGCTGTCTGGCTGACGGCGCTGATCGGCTGCGCATTCTTTCCCCCGTTGACGACGCCGATGGAGATCTCGCTGCGCATTCCCGAAGGGTTGTTGCAGGCCATTGAGATCGCATGGGTGGCCGGCGCAGCAATATTGCTGGCGCGCACGGGCCTGGCTGCGCAGACGCTCTCGCGCATCAAACGATTGGCCTATCCATTGGATGTTCCGGCGCGCGAAGGCCTGACGCTTTGGAACAATCGCGGCCTTACCCATCGCGATGTGCGTCTCTGCGTCAGCACCGACGTGGACACTCCCGTTGCCATCGGTCTATTCGATGATTTGATTCTGTTGCCGGAATGGCTGGTGAACTCGTTACCGGTAGCCGAGCTCGATCGGCTGGCGATGCATGAACTCGCGCATTTGGAGCGCTACGACGACTGGACGAAACTGTTGCAGAATATCCTGGCGTCGCTCATGTTCTTCAATCCGGCAGTGCGCTGGATCAGCGTTCAGGCGGAGGTGGAACGTGAAGTCGCCTGCGACGACGCGGCGGTGCAAGCCGGCAGCGATGCGATCACTTATGCTGAGTCGTTGACGCGCCTCGCGCGCGCGGTTTCATGGGCTAGCCGTTTTTCGCTGGCGCCGAGCCTCTTTGCCGCGCGCCGCACGCTCTCGCGCCGAGTAGAACGACTGTTGCAGCCGGCAATCATCTCGCGCTCGTTTTCGCGTCCAGCCGCAACCTCGTATGCCGCGATCTTGCTGGCCACATTCTTTGCAATCAGGGCGCTCACGCCGGTTGCCACGCAAGCCTTCACGCTTCCGCCGGATGACGGCGCGGTGCACACGCGCGTGGCAGCGTTATATGACGACATGCGCCGCGGGCGCTATCACGGCAACGGTTTCGGGCGCGCGGAGACAGTGCTCAGGCAGCTCGGCCCCATAACGAGTCTGCGTATCAACCATGTCTTGAGCGTAGGCGCCACAATGGAATATTTTTACGACGTGCGCACTTCCCATGGCAGCGCATCGATGCGCGTTCGGATGGATAGCGGCATGCGCATCAGCGCATTTACCGTGAACGTAAACGGAACGCTCGAGGACGGACGGTATCTTCGCGCGTTCATGACCACCGAGCCGCGCAGCAAGGAGAACTGATGATGCTGTTCGCACTGACCCTGATCGCGGCGACCGCCGCGCCGGGGACAGCTACGCCCGAAGATATGCGGAACATCGCGCTAAGCACCGCGATCGTGCAGCGCATCGGCGACAAACTCTGGCCGAACTGGACGCAGACGCCGTTTGCGGTCGATTTGGTGACGGCGGCCGGTCCGATAGCGATCAATTTTCCGCAGCCGGTTGCCATACCGTCTTTTCCGCCGCAGCTGGAAGCCACATTCCCGTTTCCCAATGGCGTGCCGACGATCGTTATCGGTGAACCGCAATTTACACAGGCCTCCACGCCGATCCGCTGGAGCGTGACCCTGCTGCACGAGCATTTCCATCAGTGGCAGTATTCGTGGCCGCAGTACACTGCGACGATCAAGGCCTTGAATCTCGCGCCGCCCGGCGATACCAACGCGATGTGGATGCTGAACTATCCGTTTCCTTACAAGGATCCGAAGACGAACGCTACCTACGTCACGATGACGCACGCTTTGGCGCGCGCGGTTCGCGCGATCGGCAAAAACGAGTTTCGGAGGGACGCGGCTGCGTACGTGCTAGCGCGCGATCATTTCAAAACGATGCTCAAACCCGACGACTATAAGTATTTCGCCTTCCAGTGCTGGCAGGAAGGCACCGCGCGCTACACCGAGATCATGGTAGCGCGCCTAGCGGCCGCGGAACACGGGCGCGATCCCTCATTCCTGACCGATGCGGACGCCGCCGGATTGGCGCAAGATTCAGCGGCCACGTATGAGCGTACGCTCAAACGCTTGGAAACCAAAGCCCTTTCCGACGACGATCGTGTGAACTTTTACGCATTGGGTGGCGCTGAAGCGTTGCTGCTCGATGCGCTCAAGCCGGGGTGGCGCCTGCATTACTTTTCGCCGGCTTTGGATCTAGGAGCATTCTTATGAAGTTCCCCTCGCGTTTTTTCGCTAGATAACCGTGAGACAGCATGAGGGGGGTCGCCCAGACAAACTCATCGTCCCGAAAGCGTTCGATGCGATTCACTGTTGCGCCGAGCATGGAGGCTGTTTACCTCGGGGGTCTCAAGGTTCTCCCGGATTACATATTCGCCAACGCGCCCCAACCGAACGTTATCGTCGTGCCGGCAACCAAAGCTTTGCCCGAATCCCTCGCATGGGTAAAGACAGCAAGCAAACGTGCCGACATTACAATGTCGATCTGCACCGGCGCATTTTTCATGGCGAAGGCCGGACTGTTCGATGGACAATTTGCCACCACGCATCACGGGTACTATGACATTTTCGCAAAATGGTATCCCAAGGTAAAGCTGGTTCGTGGACCGCGCTTTGTCGAAGATCGCAACGTGGCCAGTTCCGGCGGTGAAACTTCGGACATCGAGCTTGGTCTGCGCGTCGTCGAGCGCTATTTTGGAACAGCCGCTGCCAATTCGTCAGCTGAAAACATGGAGCACGTTCGCACGGAGCGTCCGTCGCGATGGGCCATTATCTAGCGGTTTTCCCTAGATAATGCAAGACAGCACTAGAGCGTCAGAACGCTAAAATCGCGCTGTCTCACGATTTGGCCGCATTTCACAGTATCTCCCCGTTTTCGCCTGCATTTCACAGTAACTCGCCACGATCTCCATCTAAGCAAACCGTGCGATCTCGTCGAAGTTAAAGCGCGGCAGGCGCGGGAAGAGCTTGCTGTCGTCGCCATAGCCGATATTGATCAAGTATTGCGACGTCCAATTGCCGTCGGGGAAAAAGGCTTCATCGACGATCTTCCGGTCAAAGCCGGCCATCGGGCCAGCGTCGAGGCCGAGCGATCGAAGTGCGACGATGAAGTACGCCATCTGCAAGACCGCGTTGTCCCACGCGAATTCGCGTTGCGCCGCGGGTCCCATCGCCGCCAGCGTCCCCTTGAGCATCTCACCGCGATCGGGGAACGTCCGCGGAAACTGTTCGTAAAATTTCAAGTCGGTCGCGATGATCGCCGTGACCGGCGCTGCCATGGTCTTCTCGATATTTCCGGCTTGAAGTGACGGGCGCAGCTTCTCTTTGGCCTCGGCGGATTCGACGAAAACCAGACGCAACGGGAGCCCGTTGGCGCTGGTTGGCCCAAGCAGGGCAAGGTCCACCGCGCGTGCGAGCATTTCGCGATCTACTGGGTGATCAAGGAAACCGTTTGGCGTTCGGGCTTCGAGAAAGAGCGTTCGTAGCGCAGCTTCGTCGAGTTCTCGGGCTGCCTTCAGGTAGACGATTTGGCCCTTTGTCAGGTTTACGGTCGCGTCGTAGATACGGCCGGCGGCGTCGGCGGCGGGCAATGTCTCGATGCTCATGGGGGGGTCCTTTCCCAACCGGGGGCAAGCAGGCGACGGATGTTGTCTAAACGGCTGGTGTTGTGTATACTACTAGCGTCGGACGGCCAAGTCAACCGACAAACCCGGGAACTTGTCGCTTAGCCGACACTGACGGAAAACTGATGACAATCAAGACCCTAGACGAGCCTCGCGTCGATCCGCGGGTTACTCGCACGCAAACCCTGATTCGCAACGCGTTCAAGTCGCTGTTATCGGAGAAGAGCTTCGAATCGACCAGCGTACAAGACATTGCCGAGCGGGCGACGGTGAACCGCGCGACGTTTTACGCCCACTTTCAGGATAAGTTCGCGCTTTTGGACGTGGTCATCCGCGACGCTCTACGGCAGCACCTTGCCGAAAACGATCCTGATCCGATAACATCCGACTTGCGCTCCCTGCTTTCTGCCGTTGCGAAAAGCGTATTCGGGTTTGTCACGGCGCACGGTAGATGCAAAGTCGATCGCGATTTCGAGCCGCAGTTCGAGCGCGCGATGGAGGCCGAACTTGGCGAATTCCTAGCGCCAAGATTCACCGCTTGCACCGCGCACGTGATAGCTACGGCGATAGTGGGCTCGGCCATGCAATGGCGCGCGGGCGGCCGCAAACAACCGGCGGATCGGCTCGTGCGTGAAATCGTCGACATTCTCTCCGATGGGGTCGCCAAGTGACACCGGCACGAATTCGCAAGACTACGCTCGCCGCTATTGCCGCAGTCCTGGCATTCGCGCTTGGGGCATGCGCAGGCAAGGCAAATGATACACCCGGATCAATCGTCGTCGGGGGCGTGACGCGCACCTACGTGGCGCACGTTCCTGCGAAGCTTGGTTCGAGCGTTCCGCTCGTGCTTTCGTTCCATGGACATTTTGGAACCGGCGCAGGTCAAGCTCGCCTCACGAATTTCAGTGCGCTCAGCGACAGGTACGGCTTCGTCGTCGTCTATCCCGATGGAATCAATCGGAGCTGGAACGACGGGCGCGGGGGCGCCAACGACATCGGTCTCGTGAAGGCGCTGATTGCCGATTTCTCGCGACGCTACCCGATCGATCCAAAACGTATTTACGTCAACGGATTTTCGAATGGCGCGATGTTCTCTAACTATGTCGGATGCACGCTGGCCAACCAAATCGCGGCGATTGCAACGGTGGAAGGCTACATGCCCGCCGAAGACGCAGCCGGATGTCATCCGGTACGCCCGATACCGCTGCTCGAGATTGCGGCAACCACGGATCCGGTCATGCCGTTCACCGGTGGCCAGATCAAACTCTTGGGCTTCAACCGCGGATCGCCGGTGCTTTCAGCCAAGCAGACGCTTTCGATATGGACGAAGAACGCAAAGTGCAAGGGACCGCCACAGTTTGCCGCGCTGGCGCCGATCGCGCCGAACGACGGTACCAACATCACGCGTACCACCTACACTTCATGCGCCAGCGACGCGAGCGTCGTGCTCTATACGGTCATTGGTGGCGGACACGCGTGGCCCGGCGGGCCACAGTACGCTCCGAAGCTCATCATCGGACGCGCGAGCACGCAGCTCGAGGCAAGTAAAACGATCGTCGCTTTTTTTCTTGCGCTAAAACGCTAAAACGGCGTTGTCTCACGATTTGGCCGAATTTCACAGTATCTCGCCGTTTTGTCCCGCATTTCACAATATCTCGCTGCCTTGACAGGGAAGTAATGCGTCACCTATAGTTATAGGTATGAACCTTGCGCGATACTTCGCTGGCCTGATTACGCTCGCGGTAATGGTGTTTTTGCCCGCTGCGATGCAAGCGCAAGGAAATGCGCCAACCGTTCCCCCTTCCGTGCTGCAGTGGGCTAAAGTGAACGCGATGCCCATGGACATCAGCGCGATTCGGCCGCTCGTCGCACACGCACGAGTGATCGGGCTGGGTGAATCGCAACACGGGGTGGACGAGTTTCTCGGGCTTCGAAACCAACTGTTAGAATTCGCCGTCACGTCACTCGGCGTGACCGCGCTCGCGGCTGAGACCGGATACAACGAATCCACGGCCGTAGACGAGTATATTTCAGGACGTGGCGAGCTCTCAACGGCAGTAATCGCCTCGGTGTTTTCATGGTCGAGTCCTGTTGCCTACTCAGAGAATGAGGCTCTCCTGAAATGGCTGCGCCAATATAATGAGCGGAGTACCACCAAGAGAAAGATTCATTTTTACGGCATTGACCTAACAGGTGGACGCAGCGGGCAATTTACCGAAGCCCGGACTGCCATCGATTCGGCCCTTGCCTATGTTGATCAGGTCGATTCGGCTCAGGCTACTGCGTTACGCGTGCGCATCGGACCGCTTGAGACAAGTTTCGCGTCCACATCGTACGACTCACTCACCGCTGATCAACAGAACACGCTGACCGCCGCGATTGACGATCTCGTCTCGCTCTTCGAGCGGCGGGCAGTCTCTTGGCCGGCCGCCACGACCAGCGACGAATTCGAAAAGGCGTACCGCTCGGCGATTGTTGCAAGAGACTTGAACGCAAACTTTCGAGCTACCGGCTCGGAAAGCAATCCCCAAGCGCAGCGTGAGCCCGCGATGGCAAAAGAACTCGCCTGGGCGTTGCGTCGTGAAGGCGCGCAAGGACGCATTTTGTTGTATCAGGCTAATTGGCATGTCAGTAAAGGTCCGATGGTCACCGATAAGTTCACATCGGGCCTCGGCGAGTATCTTCATGCAAGTCTCGGCCAGGATTATGTTGCTCTTGCAACATCGTTCGGGCGAATAAATGGAGCGGACACCGCGCCGGACGAAAACAGTGTTGCGGCGTTGCTTTCCAAAGTATGCCGCACCGCTTGCTGGATCGATCTGCGGAAAATACCGGTTGCGGGCCCGGTGGCCGTTTGGATGAATACGATGCGCCCCGTCGAGGGGGGCCGCCCCGACAAACTCATCGTGCCTAAAGCGTTCGATGCGATCCTGTTCTTTCCGCAGGTGCACGTCGCGAGCTAATAGTCTGCCGAAAGCGTCCGCGGTTATTGAGCTTTCAAGTCGTATGGTTCGGGTTTCCCTAATTTCACATTATCTGGTTATTTTCACAGTATCTCACGGTTTTTCGCTAGATACCGTGAGACAGCGCTAAAACGCTAAAACGGGATCTCTTCGTCCAGCGCATCGCCTAACGGGGCCGCGCCCGCTGCAACCGGCGTGCCGTTGCCGAAACCTTCGCTTGCTTCTTGCTGCTGACGATCTTGGCGCGAGCCCAGCATTTGCATCGTGTTGATCACGATCTCGGTCGCTTGGCGCTTGTTGCCTTCCTTGTCGTCGTATTGACGAATCGAAAGCCGGCCTTCGACCAGACACGACATGCCCTTCTTTAAATAGGTGTTGCACGTTTCGGCAAGTTTCTCCCAAGCGACGATGTCCACGAAGAGCGTGTCTTCGGGTTTTGGGTCGCGCTTGTTGGGATTAACCGCGATGCGAAACTTGGTGACGCCAGCGCCGGAAGGGATGTAGCGAATCTCCGGGTCGCGCACCAGCGTGCCGACCAAAATCACTCTGTTAAACGATGCCGCCATGATGCCTTACCTTTTCTTCAGATGCTCGTTACTGCCATGATAGGCCCTCAGACTGCCACCAGTCTGGCACTCTATTCGGCGGGAGTCGGTGCCTGCGGCGGAACCGGGGGCGCCGCCGCGGCCACTTTTTCGGCCTCGAGGGCTTGCTTGTCGAGCCGAATCAGAAGTGCCCGCAGAACGTCTTCGTTCAACCCCAATTGGCGCTCGAGTTCTTTGGCGGCCGACGTCTCGCTGCGGAACCGCATGATGACGTAAATCCCCTCGCGCACGTCGTGCATCTCGTAGGCGAGGCGCTTCTTGCCGAGCTTGTCGACGTTGAGCACTTCGCCGCCGTTGGAGGTGAGGGATTGGGCGATCGCGGCCGCGCGCTGGTCGGCTTCGGCCTCTTCCAGGTTGGGGCGCAGCAGATAGGTCACTTCATATTCGTTTGCCATGGCGGGTCGCGGTGTTCCCCGAGGGGGGCCGGAGGGCCTCTCAGGGGCTTCTCACCCGTGTTTGGCACATTCTAAGGAAGGATGGGAACAGAGCACTAACCGATGCCTATCGCCCGCTTCGCCGTCAACCGGCGCGTGACCGTAGCGATGATCGCCTGCGCGATTGTCGTGCTCGGAATTTTCGCTTTCCCGCGGCTGCCCATCGATCTGCTCCCCAGCTTCTCGCCGCCCGTCATCAACGTGAGCGTCAGCTACACCAACGTGGCGCCTCAGCAGATGGAGACGCTTATCACGCGGCCGCTCGAAAACGCGGTCAGCCGCGTTGCGGGCATCCAGCAGATCAATTCAACGTCGTCCGAAGGCAGCAGCAATATCACCGCGCAGTTCTACTACGGCGTGAATATCGACACGGCCGCAGTCGACGTGCAGCAGCAGGTCTCGCGCGCGTTCAGCAGCCTTCCAAACGATCCGAACCTCTCTCAGCCGCAGATCAGTAAATTCAATCCGAACTCGCTGCCGGTCGTCCGCATGTTCGTCACCGACCCGAACATGTCGATGCGCGATTTGGGCGATCTGTGGACGAACACGCTTTCCGACGAATTCTCGGCCGTCTCCGGCGTCGCATCGGTCTCGGTCAGCAACGATCAAACGCGTGCGATCATGGTTCAGCCCGACCCCAATAAGCTCGCGGGCTACAATCTCACGATGGCGCAGATCGTCCAGCGCATAGGCCAAGAAAACGTCAACCTGCCGGCCGGCGTCGTGCAGATCGCCAAGAACGAGTATCAAGTTCAAACCAACGCGCTCTTCACCGATCCTACGCAGATCGCGAACATCGTCGTGGCGACCAAGAACGGCGCGCCCGTCTTTTTACGCGACGTCGCCAACGTCAGCGACTCGATCGAAGAGCAGCGCACGTTCCAACGCGTGAATGGAATCGAAGCACTGGGCGTCTCGGTGACCGCGCAGCCGAATGCCAACGTCGTACAAGCGGCGCAAGGAATCTACGCCAAGATCGATCAGATTAAGCAACGCTACCCCGGCATGCAGTTCGCTGTGACCTTCGATCAAAAAGGCTTCATCACGCAGGCCGTCACCGCACTTGAACACACGGCCCTGTACGGCGCGGTGCTCGCCATCCTCATCATCCTGCTCTTCTTACACTCGTGGCGCTCAACGGTGATCGTCGCGGTCTCGCTTCCGATCTCGGTGCTCGGAACGCTCTTTGCGGCGTACATGTTCGGTTTCACGCTCAACACGATGACGCTGGGAGGTTTGGCACTGGCCGTCGGCCTGATTGTGGACGACGCGATCGTCGTCATCGAGAACATCTACCGGCACATGGCGCGCGGCCAGCATGTCAAAGAAGCTGCCGAAAGCGCCGTTACCGAGATCTTTTCAGCCGTGCTCGCGTCGTCGGTAACGGTTATCACGGTCTTCGTACCGCTGCTGCTGATTCCGGGGCTGCAAGGGCTGCTGTTCATGCCGTTTGCGCTGATGGTGATGTCGGCAGTCGCAATCTCCCTGTTGGTCGCGCTAACCACCGTGCCGATGCTCTCCACGATTTTACTGCAAGACGAAAAACCTCACACCAACGGCCACAGTCAAGGCGCCTACGCGCGCTTTACGCAAAAGTTCGACAAAACGTACGAACGCTTTGCCGGATGGTACCGCGGCCGGCTTTCGTGGTCGCTCGACCACCCCGGGCCAGTCCTGGCGGCGGCCGGCGCGATCTTGATCGTCACCTTGCTCGCGCTGCGCCTCGGCGCGGTTGCGACAGAGCTTTTCCCCGCCTCGAACTCCCCGTTCGTGCGTTTTACCTTGCGCATGCCAAACGGAACGGCGCTCAACGTCACCAACGCCGTAGCCAAAGACGTCGAAAGCCGGATGCGCAAAGATCCGCGCGTTGACGTTCTGGCGGTACAAGTCGGCGGCGGAGGCGGCGGATTCGGCGGCGGAGGCGGGGGCAACAGCGCAAACGTTTCAATCGCGCTCAAACCCAACACGACCAGCGCGCAGGCCGGCCAGTTCGTCACGCAATGGCAAGGCGCGCTCAACGGCACCTTCGGCGGACGCCGCGGCGCAGGCGGCGGCGGAGCCGGAGGCGGAAGTTCGAGCGGTTCGTCCGCGCGTCCCAGCAACCCGCAATTTGCGAAGATGCGCGCGATCTTCGGAAAGCCTATTCCGGGACTTCAGGCGTTCGGGCGCACGCAAGACATCGTGCAGAGTATCATTGCGCGCGGACAAGACAGCCTGGACATTCAGATATACGGTCCGGACTTCAACACGCTCTACAACATCTCGCAGACACAAATTATTCCGAAGCTCGCGCAGGTGCCCGGCGTCACGCGCCCCGACACCGGCATCACACCGTCTCAGCCGCTGCTGAACATCAACGTCGACCGGGTGAAAGCGGCCGCGCTCGGACTTTCGACGCAGACGATCACCCAGACCATCGATACCGGCACTAGCGGCAGCATCGCATCATATCTTCAGACGAACGGAACGCAGTATCCGATCATCGTGCAACTGCCGCCGGATCAGCGCCGATCGTACGAGTCGATCCTGAATCTTCAAGTGCCTGCTCCGGGAGCCGGATCGCTCGTCGCCGGTGGAACGATTGGCGGCGCAGGCAGTCTGCTTTCAAGCACCGGAACGCAGAACCTCAGTCAGCAATACGCTCTGCCGACGATTCCGCTGGCCGACCTCGCGACCATCGCCGTGGGTCAGGGACCGTCGCAAATCACTCGCCAGGACAAACAGCGCGAGATCGACGTGACCGCTTCGGTTGCGGGCGCGCCGCTGGGCGCGGTTGTGGCACAAGCGCAAAACATCATGAACTCGATCACGCTGCCGCCCGGATATTTCTGGGAGTTCGGCCAATCGGTCCAACAGCAGAATCAAACATTCGGCAGCCTGGGTCTGATCGTACTGCTCGCCATTCTGCTCATCTACATGCTGCTGGCGGCGCAATTTGAATCGCTGCTGCATCCGATCATCATCATGGTCGCCGTGCCGCTGTCGCTGGCGGGTGTCGTGATCGCGCTGGTGGTCACGCAGCGCTCGTTTGGGCTGACGGCTTTCATCGGAATTTTGATGCTCGTCGGCATCGTCGTGAAGAACGCGATCTTGGTCGTCGAGTTTACCAATCAATTGCGCCGCCGCGGGCTGCCCGCGCGCGACGCGCTGCTGCAAGCCGCGCCGATGCGGCTGCGTCCGATTCTCATGACCACGCTCGCCACGGTGGGCGGTATGCTTCCGATCGCCTCAGGCATCGAAGCGGGAAGCCAGACGCAAGCTCCGCTCGGAACCGTCGTGGTCGGCGGATTGCTCTGCTCGACGGTCCTCTCGCTCATCGTCATTCCGACGCTGTACCTGTGGTCGGTCAACAACATCGAATCGCGCTTTGCCAAACGGCGCGCTAAACGCGAGCGCCGTGCGCACGTCGGCGAAACGCCGGCGCCTTCGGGCGCACCGGCCAGCTAGCGCACAAAAAAGTAGGCCGACATTCCCACGCCGATGCACAGCACGACGATGCGCGTGATCGAGGAAGGCACTTGCCGGAAAAAGCGCGCGCCAAAGTAACCGCCTAACATCGTAAAGATCGCCATCACGAGCGCGACCTGCCACACGATGATGCCGGCGATGATAAACGGCACGAGCGCAACGCCGTTGATGGCCACCGAGAGCACCGTCTTCAAGCCGTTCATCACGTTCAGGTTCGGCAAGCCCGAAAAAGACAGAATAGCGAGCATCAATATTCCGATGCCCGCGCCGAAATAGCCCCCGTACACAGCGACCGCGAATTGCGCCGCGAGCTGCCACGGCGTATGAGCGCGCGCTCCCGAAACGCTTTTGTTTGTCAGCCACGGACTGATCGCGAAGACCACCGTCGCAAACAGCAGCAGCCACGGGATCATGCGCACGAAGATCGCGGGCGGCGTCTTGAGCAAGAGAATCGCGCCGGCTAGCGCGCCGACCGAGCTCACAATGAGCGCCGGCACGAGCATCCGGCGGTATCCGCGCACCTCTTCGCGATAGCCGCGCGCGGACGCGACAACGCCCAGCCACATCGCCGTGTTGTTGGTAGCGTTGGCCGGAATCGGCGCCACGCCGGTGAGCACCAGGGCGGGGAAGGTCAAGAAACTGCCGCCGCCCGCGACGCTGTTGATCGCGCCGCCGGCCAGCGCCGCCACAATGAGAACGAGGTAGTGGTTCAGAGGCGCTACGACGACTTCGTTTCGCGCTTGGTTACGCGATAGACGCGGCGAACGTCTTTGAGCGTTTCGAGTTTGCGCAGAATTTTGTGCAAATGATCCAAATCGTGGATTTGCACCGTGAGGCTGACCACGGCATGGCGGTCGCGTTTGACGCGCGCGGTGACCGAACTGACGGCAGTCTTGAGCTCGGCAAAAACGGCCATCACGTCTTGCAGCAGCGCCGCGCGATCGAGCGCCTCGACTTCGATGTCAACCGCGTGCGTGATCTCCGTCTTGCCGATCCAGCTCGCCTCGAGCATGCGCTCGGGCGTCGCGGTCATGTAGGCAACGTTGGGGCAATCAGCCCGGTGCACGGAGACGCCCTTGCCGATCGTGACGTACCCAACGATATGATCGCCCGGAACGGGGCTACAGCACTTCGAAAGCCGGACGAGCACGTCGTCAACGCCCGCTATCCGGATGCCGCTGCTCTTGCGCACCGTGCGCCGTGAAACCGACGGCGGACGCGCGATCGTATCGAACTCGACGACTTTGGAAGCTTTGAGTTCGTCCTTGATACGGTTGATGACCGAAAGCGCCGAGGCGTCGCCGAAGCCGATCGCCGCGAAGAGATCGCTCGGCGCCGTATAGTTCATGCGGCGCGCGATGCGCTCGATGAGTTCACCGCGCAGCACTTCGAAGCCGATGTGGCGGCGCGCTAACTCGCGTTCGACGGCCTCTTGGCCCGCAAGCACGTTCTCTTCACGCCGTTCCTTGCGGAACCACTGCTTGATCTTGTGTTTTGCGCTGCTGGTTTTGACGGTCGAAAGCCAGTCGAGCGACGGCCGTCCGCTCGATTTGTTGACGAGGATTTCGCAGATGTCGCCGTTCTGCAGCGCCGAATCCAGTGGAACGATGCGTCCGTTGACGCGCGCGCCGACGCAGTGGTTGCCCACGTCGGTGTGAACGGCGTAAGCGAAATCGAGCGGCGTGCCGCCGGCCGGCATGCTGAAGACGTCGCCCCGCGGCGAAAAGATGAAGGCTTGCGAATCGAAGAGATCGAGTTTGAGGTTTTCCATGAAAACCCGGGAGTCGCGCATATCTTTCTGCCATTCGAGCAGCGCGCGCAGCCACGAGAGTTTGTTCTCGAATTGGTCGGCTTTGCCGCCCTCTTTGTAGCGCCAGTGCGCGGCGATGCCGTACTCGCTCGTGCGGTGCATCTCCCAGGTGCGAATTTGAATTTCGAGCGCTTCACCTTCGGGGCCGACCACGGTGGTGTGCAGCGATTGATACATATTGGGTTTAGGCATCGCGATGTAGTCTTTGAAGCGGCCGGGCAGCGGCGTCCAGAGCGCGTGCACCGCGCCGAGCGCGGCGTAACAGTCTTTGACCGAATCGACGATGATGCGGATCGCCGTTAAATCGTAAATCGTCGAAAAATCGCGCCCGGTCTTCATCTTCGTATAGATCGAGTAGAAGTGTTTGGGCCGGCCCTCGATCTTCGCGTTGACGCCCAGCACGCCGAACTCGGCGTTGAGTTTGGTGATGACCGACGACACAACACCTTCGCGTTCTTTTCGCGTCTTGGCTACGCGCTCGACGATCTCGCGGTAGCGCTCGGGATCGAGCACGCGCAGACACAGGTCCTCCATGTCCCACTTGATCTTCCAGATTCCCAAGCGGTGCGCGATGGGCGTGTAGATGTCCAGCGTTTCGCGCGCGATCGCCAGCTGCTTGGCCGGCGGCAAACTCGAGAGGGTGCGCATGTTGTGCAGGCGATCGGCGAGCTTGATGATGATGACGCGGATGTCCTTAGCCATCGCCATGAACATCTTGCGCAAGTTTTCGACCTGCGCTTCTTCCTTCGATTGATACGGAATACGCGTGAGTTTGGTGACGCCGTCCACCAAACTCGCGATCTCTTTGCCGAATTCGGCAGCGACTTGCTCGGTGGTGATGCTGGTATCTTCGACGACGTCGTGCAGCAGCGCGGCGGCGATCGTCTGCCGATCCATTTCGAGCTCGGCCAAAATGCCGGCGACCGCCAGGGGGTGTTCGACGTAGGACTCGCCCGAGGCGCGGCGCTGCCCTTCGTGGGCTTGCACCGCGGTGGAATACACGCGCTGCAGCCACGCGACGTCGAGCGACGAGTCGTAGGTTTTGACGGCGGAGGCGAGCTCCTCAAAGGTCATGATACTCACCTGCATCATGCCATAGGGCCGGGGCCGAACGCAAAGCGGCTAGGTGAAAAAGACGAGCGCGATCTTGCCGTCGGGCTGGAGCGCGAATTTCATATCGATGCTGCCGTGCTCGCAGAGCATCGTGTAGACGTAGACGCGGATACCCTTGGCCTGGCTGATCCCCTTGAAGGTCGCGCTTTGCAGCGCCCCCAGGGCCGCCAAGGCTTTTTCAGAGGCGTCGAGCACGTCGTCGCTCAGCTGCGCATTGACGTCGTCGGAGTACCGCGTGCGGTCGACCGCGCCGCCTTGCCACGCCACGAACTGCTGCACCGCGAGCTTGTGCATTTTCGGATCGTCGGGCGCCGGCTTGGGCGGAGGCAGCGGCGGCGGCGAGTTGTCAGCCGGCGGCGCCGAGACTTCGACCGAAGGCGCAGGCGATGGCGAAGCCGGCACGGTTTGCGCGTGAGTCGTCGTCACGGGGAAGAGCGCCACGCCCAAGGCGGAGGCGAAAAATATGAGGCTGCGTTTCATGTTTAGTACGTGATGAATGAGGTAACGTCGGCGCCCTTCAAAGCGTCTCGGCCCTTGAGCGCCTCGAGCTCGATCAGGAAAGCGAACCCGGCGACGTCGGCACCTAGGCGTTCGAGCAAGCGGCGTGTGGCCGCCGCGGTCCCGCCCGTGGCAAGCAGATCGTCCACCACCAGAACGCGGTCGCCGTTGCCCAGAGCGTCGGCGTGAATCTCGAGCGAATTGGTGCCGTACTCCAGCGCGTACGATTCGCTGAGCTTGCTGTAAGGCAGTTTGCCGGGCTTACGCACCGGGACGAAGCCCGCGCCAATTGCGTAGGCGAGCGGCGCTCCGAGCATGTATCCACGGGCTTCGATGCCGACCACGTGGTTGATCCCCGCCTGCTTGTACTTGTCTACAAAGAGATCGATCGCAGCCTTGAAGGCTTGCTTGTCCTTGAGCAGTGGGGTAATGTCACGGAACAGGATCCCCGGCAATGGGAAATCGGGGATAGCGCGGATATGGCTCTGAATTTCCACGAAGCACGGGCTTCCGCGAGCCGGCACATGCGGCCTTTCCGTTGTTCCTGGGGATGATCTAAAGCTGGACTATCCATGAATCACACCGGACAGGGCAAGCACTCGCGGGAAGAGCCCGCGGAGTCGCAGCCGTTTTCACTGCTCACCCAGGACGACCACCGCCAGCGGCTGGTGATGGCCTTCGCCGCTGCCTTGGCGCTGGAGATGGTTCTCGCGCAGCTGGTCCCTTGGCGAACGACCACGATCCCGCCCGAGCAGCCCGAGATCATCACGATTGCGAAATTGGTGCGCATCGAGCGCAAACCGACGCCCACTCCCAAACCCATCGTGCACGCGCACGTGATCGCGCCGACCAACGTGCAGCCGAAGGTAGTGAACCCGGGCAAGCCTTCGCAAAACGAGCATATCCGCCGCGTCGCCGCCGCGCGCCCGATGGTCCACACGATATATCATAAGGCGATCGCACGCATTCACATCCCCACCGGCGGCCAAGGCGCGGGCACCGGCAAGGCTAAAGCTCTAACCGGCGGCGTCGGTACGGGCGGCACCGGAACCGGCGAAAGCGGAACGGGGAACGGCACCGGCGGAGCGCCGGCCGCCCACGAACCGTGCGGCTATGTGGATTTCATTCCTTACGATCAGCCGACCATAGACAGCAGCACGGGGCGCGTCTGGGAGCATATCTCGATGACGGTGCGTTTCCCCGACGGGACCGCGCAGAGCATCGATTTGGATTACCCGTGGTTTTACCCGTCCAGTTCGGCGGACCCGTTCAGGATAACGACCGCGAAAACCGCGCTCTTCCAATTCCCGCCGTCAGGCCAGAGCGTGCCCGCCCTCGTGCAATACGTCATGGATCACACGACGCCGGCAGGCAACACAAAACTCAAGACGTGCCCAACGGGCTAACTTTCTTTTCGTTAGTGAAACCCGCATAGCAAGAGAGCGGTTAAATCTCTTATGTGTCGTAGAAAAGGGCCTATGAGCCTACGGTATTTTGCATTGCTCGCGGCGCTTTGCCTGACGGGATGCATCGATGCATCGACCTTTTCCAGTCACAACGTCGAGACACGGTTCCACCGCGCGATCCCGGCCGCCGGCGCCACGCACATCAGCGTGGTGAACGTTTCGGGCTCGATCAACGTCACCGCGTGGGATCGTCGCGACGTCGACGTGAGCGCGCTCGTCTACGGAGCCGATCAGGACTCCGTAAACCGGACGCACGTCGTCACGCAAGGCGGATCCGGCATCACGATCAAGACCGAGTACGACAACAACGGCGTTTTTGGAAATCACAACGGCGCCCAGGTAGACTACACGATTCGGGTTCCCAAGACGATCGCGGTTTCGGTTACCAACGTCAGCGGCCCGACAACATTGAACGGACTCGCCGGCGACGTTGACGCAAATGAAATCAGCGGGCGGCTCGACGCCGGCCTCGGGCGCCTTGCCGGCCCCAGGAGCATTAAGTTGGACGCCGTGAGCGGGCGCATTACCGTTCGCATCGCTCGCGACAGCAGTGCGCGCGTCAACGCGAGCACGCTCAGCGGGTCGGTCAATCTCTTTTTCCCGTCGGACCTTCACCAAGGCGTAGTCGGAAATTCCGCGACCGGACAGATCGGCAACGGCACATCCTCTATGACTCTTCACACCGTCAGCGGCCCAATCGCTGTAGAACCGGAGTAACTCCTATGAATATCCGCAGCATCGCGCTGGCCGCGGCGGCAGCGCTCGCTCTGGCCGCATGCGGCGGCGCGAATAACGTGGCTCCGCCGGTGTCCGGCAAACTTCAACTGGGCGCGCCGCTTTCTTTCGCCAAGGCGGCGTACGTTGACGCATTCGCGACCGGCGCGATGGGCCAAATCACCGCATCGGGCTGGCAAACGCCGAACATTTTGCTGATCGCTTTCGCTGACCCGACGACGTCATCGAGCAACGCAACGATCGCAAGCGCGCTCAGCACGGCGGCATCGAACCGCTCCGCTTCGGCGAGCGGCAACCAAACGTTCTTGAGCATCGGCGGCGCGACCGTCGTTCCGTCTTCGTGGCCGCAATCGCCCGCCACGCTCGCTGCGAACATGGCGGCGCAAATCAATACCTACAACGCCTCGCTCACCGGCAACAATCAAGTTGCCGGCGTCGATCTCGACCTCGAGAACGGGTTCACGTCTGCAACCGTCAACAGCATCGCGCAGGCGATGAAATCTCAAACGCTCGCCAACGGCAAGCCGCTGCTGGTATCCATCGCACCGCAAGTCGTCGGCGTCACCGGCGTCAACGTCGATGCTACGACTCCGGCCAATCTCGGGCTTAGCGCGGGCGGGCTCAACAACAATTTTGGAGCGGCCGTGGCAAACGGCTTCGTTGACGACGTCTTGGCGCAAACCTATAATACCGGTCCGACCGGCATCGTGCTCAACAACGTCACCAATACAAACGGACAAGTGGTCAACGGCATCGATGAAAGCAATATTCTTTTCGCTCAAGGCATCGCGCAGGCGCTCAACAACGCCGTGCAGACCAGCTGCGCGGGCGCTACGACGCTCTGCATTCCGGCTTCGTCGAAGATCCTGGTCGGCGAGCCCGTCAACCAAGGCGCGGGCGGCACCTATACGATCTTCAATCCCGCCGCTCCGGCCGCTCCGCCCGTCCAGTACGATCAGACCGCAATTCTAAACACGCTCGCAAGCGAACTGAACTACATCTTCTCGGCGAATCGCCCGGTCTATTCGCACATCAACGGCGTAGTCGTATGGCAGCTCGGCAACGATTACGCGCCGCGCCTCTATGGCGACGCGTACGCCGTCAACGGCGCTTTCAGCACGAGGATCTTCGGCGCGGCCGCGCCGCCGGCGGGTCCGAACATTCTGCTGCAATTGACCAACAACTCGTCGAGCGCTTCGGCAGTGACGACCCTGATCACGTCGGCACAAGCCTACTATCCCTTCCCGTCGGTCAATCCGTCAAGCTTCACCGTGTGGTGCACGCAGGCGGCCAGCAGCGGCACCTGCCCGGATAGTTTCATCCTCGACACGATCGGCGCGGCAACGTTCACGGTTCAGGTTACGCCGAGCACCGGCGTGGCGTGGCTCTGTCCGGCTAACGCCAACGGTATCGGACCCAACAGCACGATAACGCTGCTCAACAACCTCCACTACAATCTGCAAGTCAACAACGACTTCAAGTCGTGCGCGTTCGGAACAATTCCGTAGCAAGGCCTTTCTAAATACCGCGCTCAGTGGGATAGCCTCTCGCAGACTTGTGGGAGGCTATATGCTAGAGTTCGGAATCTACCGCGACGGCGACAACAACTTGGATCAATCGCAAAGCGCGGTGATCCGCCAAGCGCGAATCGCGAGCGCGGAAAATACCGCGATCCAATTCACGGTCGAAGATACGTCGAGCGGCACGTTCGGTGGCGCTGCCACACGGCGCACGACGATCCAGGATGGAATCGAGACTCCCGACGGCGCGCCGTCATCGCTCGACGACATGGCGTCGCCGAAGACTTTGGCGAACTTCGTAGCGCGGACGCTGGACAACGCCGAGCGATCCGGCGCAAAGCAGACGTGGATCGAGCTGGTCGATCACGGCGCAGGTGACGGCGGCGGCCTGGAAGCCGATTCGTTTCACCAGATCATGCCGATGCCGCAGATCGCGCGAGCGATTGCCACCGGCATAAAGATTCACGCAACCGCACACCCGGAGGACGCGAACCGCACCGTGGATGGCGTGGTCGCGAACCAGTGCTTGATGGCGTCGCTCGGCTTTGCCGATGCGCTTTCGCACGCGGGCGTCAAATGGCTTGCAGCCAGTCCGGAGACGATGGTTTCTCCAGGCGTCCCGAGCAGCGTCGCCGACGCGATCGCAAAAAAGGCTGACGATCCGCGGGCGATGGGCGCGGCAATCGTGCGCGACGTCATGCAACAGAACTATGGCACGGGCGCCTTCGCTTGGAAACCGGCAGCCGCGTTCGACGTGCTCGATCTCGATCCGCGCAAGCGCGCGGACGTCGAGCGCAGCGTCAAGACATTCAACGATACGGTCGCTTCGCGCTCCGCAGATGCGACGACGGTTGAATCGCTGCGCGACGACGCGCGTTCGGTGCGCGGCATGGTGCGCTTTTCCGACGCGACGCCGGACATGCCGTGGCACGCCGACCGTCCGGCGCTCGCCCTCTATTCGAAAATCGCGAGCGATGCTCGATTAGATGCGCCGTTGCGCGAGGCCGCGGCGGATGCCGGAGCGTCCGTGCGCGCGCTCGTTGTCGCGCACGGCGAAAGCGACTCGTTCGAACCGTTCGGCGGATCGGATTACCGCGACGCGATCGGTCCGACGGTGCACTTTCCGGTGACGAAACGATCCGTGGACCCGTGGGCGCCGCGCGTCACCGAAACGCACAACGCGTTTTTTGCCGAAACCGACGCCGCCGCGGCAGAGCGCGTTTTGGCATAAAAGGGAGACATGAAGCAGGTTCACAATTCGCGATCTCTACAGATGACGAACCCAGCCGAGGCGCAGCTTCGCCTCTGGTTCAGCCGCTTCGAACCACTCGCGCCTGATAAACTCGCGTGAGATAAGATGCACTTAAAAAGAGGCCGGTCGTTTTACGACCGGCCTCGCGTTTCGATCCGCTTCGGAGTTACTGCCCTCGCAGGAACGCCGGGAGCGTGATGATGTTCGCCTTTGCGTCTAAGGCTTGCTGAGCGAGTGCCGAGAGCGCTTCGAGATGCGCGCGCGTCAGTTCGTTCAGTCCCGAGTTTTGCAACCCTTGCGCTGCGAGCTGCTTCAACTGCTCGAGCTGTATGCGCGCGAGGGCTTGCGCGTCGGCCGGAGTGCCGGTCGCCGGCGAGAGCCACAGGTCCGACAAGCGTTTCGCGTAGGCCAATTGCAGATTGCGGCGGATCGGGCCGGCGCTGTTAATGCCGCCGGTTAGATCGCCGAAGATACTGGCGCGGGCCCAATCGAAGAGATTGGTCAGCGACATGGTCGCGCCCGGACTGTACTTGGTCTGCAGATCGTCGATGCGCTGCAGCGTGAGCGGAGCGAACAATTCGCTCAGCACCTGGTTTTGGCTGGCGTTGATGATCGAGGTGACGGGGATGTCGTGCCGCGGTGATGGATTGTACGCCCATGAGGCGCCTAGGAAATCCGACCACTCGGAGTAGGTGAGCTTATTGAGGACGTTGGGGTTGAAATGCCAAGCTGACTCGGAAAACAATCCGTTGGCGAGCCGAGTCCATGCTGCGCGTTCGTCCGCAATCGAAACCGGGCTAAGCGGTTGCGCCGCTCCCGGATCGCCCTTGGCCGCACGCGAGATATACTCGCCCCCGATCCAGTTCGCCGGCATTGCTGCGCAGCGCAGATAGGTCGTCAGGGGTGCGGTAAAAGCCAGACGGGCTTCGTCGAACGAATGTCCCGGCGCCGGAAAGCGTTGGCTGACCGCGTTCATGACGTTGTGCATCGTCTTCATCTGCACGTCGCACCATTCCAGCGGGTGATTCGTAAGATCGTAGGTGACGACGCGCGGATCGATCGCGTGACCGCTTTGATGCGAGTTGTCCTCGTCGCTGGCAAAGCGATACCAGGGGTTCGACCAGCTCGACGCCCATCGCCGGAGTGTCGGGAGTTCGGCATTTGGCGACGAGGCGTTGGGGATGTAGCCGTATCCATAACGGATAGCATAATAGTCGTACGGTCCGAGTGCCGTTTGGAAATAATCGCCTTGCGGCGTGCCTTTTGGCCACAGGTTGACCGGACTGTATTCCATGACGGAATTTGATACGCCGTAGCGTGACGTAAAGGCCTTGCTCTGCATTTGCTTCGCCGTGTACGCGTACGTACCGATGAAGTTGTGCTGCAATCCGAAATCGTGTCCCGATTCATGCAAGATGACCGAACCGATCAGGTCTTGCACGAATTGGTTCTCAGCAGCTGCCGTATCGGGAATTCCGCGCGCGGGAGCGACGACATACCGGTAGGTCCGGCCCGCGAGACCCTCGACCGCGTCGAAGTTCACGCCGATATTGAGTTCTTCGCCCGTACGCGGATCGGTAACGAGCAGGGCTTCGGCGCCGAACGCCGGCGACGTGGTGTTCAGCCAGCGAAGCATGTTGTGACGGATGTCTTCCGGGTCGAACGACGCATCGCTGGGCTGCTGCATGACCTGCACCGCATCCAAGATGCCGATCTTCCGGAACGCATTGTTCCAGGTGAGCAGCGCCGACTTTACCGTATTGCGATACTGGTACGGAATATCGCTGCTGAGATAAAAGATCAGCGGGTTCGTGGCGCGCATCGGCGCCGATGACGTACGCTTTCCAAAGTTCCAGCGCATGATGTAATGAACGGTGCGGCCCGCCGCCAGCTGATCGGTCGAGAAGTTGACCAGCGGCTGCGTAAAGTAGCCAACGCGCGCATCGGCCAAGCGCGGAACGTACCCGTCCGATGGCGCCTGGATAATGTTATAGGTCATCAAGATTTCGAGACTGCGCGGGTCGGGCGCATTATCGATGCGGTTGGGCGCGGCCGATTGCCACGTCTGATCGACGCGCAAGACGTCGTTTTGCGGAAAAGCTTTGGTCACCGCAAAAAACGAGCGCGTCGGATCGAGCCGGTACGATCCCAAGCTGGGCGGACCGGTGTTGATGCTCGCGTCAAAGTCCGCGATGTCGCCGAGTAAGAAAGACGCCGGAATGACGACGGTACTGTCATCGGCGGCCGCAATCGGCGCTACCGCGACGACCGAACTGGGCAGCGACTGTCCCACGCCTGCGGCTTCAGGCGTGTTCGGCCGCGTGATCGTGTACGTGTTGGGCCAGCGAATGACGACGGTGTCGTCAACCTTTTCAAAACGGAGCACGCGGGCCGGCGCAACGTACGGCTCGCCTTGGGCCGGACCCAATCCGCCAAGTCCACTGGAGGGCACGGAAGTTTGGATGAAGTCGGCGCCGAGTTGCGAGCGCTTGAGCGCCAAATAGACGCGGCCGGCTTTATGAATGATCGGAATGAGTCCGTCTTGGAACGTCGCGCCCCGCATGAAACTATCGTAAGGCGCGGGGCCGCCTTGCTGTGCCGCTGCTGCTGCCGCGGCTGCCGCTGCCGCCGCGGCGGCGCCCGGTGGCGGAGCCGTTTGTGCGGCGGCCGGAGCGGCCAAAGCCAACACAAAAAAGCCGCCGAGTATAACGCGAAAGAGACTGGTCGTCATGAACCCTCCGGATTAGTTAGGGGCGCCTCAGGCGCCCAGACCTATGAATTTCAGCGAATGAGCGGTTGACCCTGCGGATAAATCGGACGATTCACAATACGTTCGAGGGTTTCGGCTTTGGAGGTGAGGACGAAGTCGCTGAACTTCGCGAAATTCTCACGCTCGGCTTCCCCTTCAGCGAAGCGTTCGTTGCGCGTCAGGTCGATTTTTCCCGAGGCCGGCAGAAAACGGACAAAGCGCCCGTCGTCGTCGATGCCCGTTTCGATGAGTCCCTCGTCTTCGAAGATGCGTAACGCCGCGCCCACCGTCCGTTCTCTGACCTTATCGAACTGCAGGGTATCGGCGATATCGCCTTGCGTCATGCGGACGACGCCGTCCTGAGACAACCCGCGGATTCCGCGGTAGAGCTCGCGCAAAACGCCGATGGTGGGCGCTTCCTGATCGATGATGTACTCATTGATGCGGCGGTCGCTTTCGCCGAAGAGCAGATGGATGTGCGCAGGGTCTCCGTCGCGGCCGGCGCGGCCGGCCTGCTGATTGAATTCGGTGAACGAAAAGTTGAGGTGATAGAGCACCACGTTGCGGACATCGGGAAGATCGATTCCCTCGCCGAAGGCCGACGTGGCGATGACCGCGCGCAGCTCGCCCGAACGGAAATATTTTTCGACGTCTGCGCGGTCGGCGGCCGGCATTCCGGCATGGTAGAACACGACGCCCGCGCCGAGATCGCGGCGCAGCCCGTCGGCGACCTTCGATACTTCGGTGCGCGAATTGCAATAGACGATCGCTTTTCCGCTTCCGGCCAAAGTGTCGCGCAGATAACGAAGCTTATCTTTCGTGCCGCGCGCGTCGACGACGTGCAGATTTTCGCGCACGGACGGATCGATCACCCACGCGTTTATTCCCAACTCGGCGACGACGTGACCGAAAGCTTCGTCGCGCGCCGTTGCGGTTAAACCCAAGACCTGCGGTGTGCCGAGCAACGCGATCGTGGCCGATAATTTTCCATACGCCGGCCGGTGGCTGGATTCGTACGCGTGGTGCGCTTCATCAACGACCAGCAAACCGGGCGCGCTTTTTCCCGTGAACGCGTCACGGTGGAATTGCAAGAATTCCGGCGTTCCCAGAATGATGTCCCAGTCGCCTGATTCGAGCGACGACATCAAATGCGCGCGCTCTTCTGCTCCAATGGCGCCGTTCGCGCGCAGAATGCGCAAGCCGAATCCGTCGAGCCGGCGCTTGAGCGCTTCGTACTGATCGTTGGCGAGCGCGCGCAGCGGGTAGAGCACTAAGGTTTTTTGACCCGACTCGAGCGCGCGGTACGCGGCCGGGTATTGAAAGCAAAATGACTTGCCGCGACCGGTTCCCATGACGGCGAGCGTATTTTTTCCGGCCTCGAGCCGCGCCAGCACGTCGCGCTGCGCTTTGTGCATCTCCGACTCGCCGATGAGCGCCCGGCGAATGCTCGCGTGATCGGATTGAGCGCGCGCTTGCACTGCAAACGCATCGAGGGTGTTGCTTTGCACGCGAAAGACGCGGATATTCACGCCGAAATTCTTGCCGCCGGTGCCGCCGGTTACGTGCTCGACGCGGGCGCCGTATGCGATTCCCGCATCGATCAGCGGCGCCAGATGTTTGGCTATCTGTTTGCGCAGGAACCCGAGTTGCAGATTACCATACCGCACGGCGATGGCGTTTGCGTCGAACGGGTTTGCCGGCTCGCGCTCGAGCTGCAGATCGACGCCGGGTACGATGCCCGCTGCGACGTCTTGCCGCCCCTCGAACGAAACGCCCATGATCTTGGTCGGAAACGCATCGCGCTCGCCGATTCCGGCAAACGCATCGCGCTCCAAGAACTTCTTCTGCTGCGCGAACATGCGCGCCACGAAGTCGTCAATGGACTCTTCTTGATTGTCATCCTGAGCTTGTCGAAGGACGACGGGCGTCGCGTCAAAGCTTTCTAAGAGACGCTCGAACGCGGCCTCCGAGGGAGTCGGGAGAGGGAGTTTCCTATTCTTCGCGCTGCGCGTCATCCGGTGGCAGCGGCCGTTCCGGTTCGAAGCCTTCCAGATTCATGGTGATTTCTTCGTGGCCCTGATCGAACGCGGTTTCGTCCCCGCCCGCGGCTTGCGCGTCCAGCGGATCCATCGCGCCCGCATCTTCAGCTGCCGCCGGCGCGAGCTCGTTGCCCGCAGCCGCGTTCTCGTCGCGCCTCCGTTTGTAACGCGCGGGCGAACCCGGCGTCACCGTACGCGAAGCTTTGGCTTTCTCGCGGCGCGCCTTGCGCGCCGCCACGATGTCTTCGCGCGCCATGCCCGAGTGCGCGCCGAGCGCGCGGCTCTCCGCAACGGTGCGCGCGGAACGGCTGCCTTGCGCAGCCAAGCCCGCCGCGCGTTTGCGCGCGGCCGAGTCGAGTTGGCGTTTGCGGAAAAAAAGCACCAGCGGCGCCGAGTAAAAGATCGAGTGGTATCCGCCCGAGCAGATGCCGACCAGCAACGCGAACGCGAAGTTCTGCAGCGATGCGCCGCCCAGCGCCAGCAATGCTACCAGCGTAATCACGACGGTCGCCAGCGTATTGAACGAACGCGTCATCGTCTGCAGGATCGACGTGTTGACGATCCGGTCGTACGGCTGCCCCGCCATCACTCGGGTGTTTTCTCGTATGCGATCGAGAATCACGATCGTGTCCATGACCGAATAGCCGATGACCGTGAGCACCGCGGCCAGGAACGCGTCGTCTGCGCGTTTGTCTGCCAGCGCGTAGATGCCGATCATCATCGCGGCGTCGCGCACGAGCGCGATAACGGTCACCAAACCAAAGATGTAGTTCCAGCCGAAACGGAACGCGATGTAGATGAACTGGATCAGCAGCGCGATAATCAGCGCCTCGATCGCCTTGGTCAGGTATTCGCTGCCCAGCGTCGGTCCGACCGAGGTTACGGCAGACGAATTCCGGTCGACGGGCGCAACGGCTTGCAGAGCGCTCCACAGGGCGGCCGTGTTATTTCCGAATGCGGTCTGCGTTTCAATCGAGTATTTCGTCCAAGCGTTGGGGCCCGCGGGCTGGCCGACGGTCGTGACGCGCTCGTCGGTAACGTGCAGCTTCGTCAGGGCCTCGCGCACCTGATCTTGCGTGACCGGCTTGGTGAAAACGACGTCGACCGCGGTGCCGCCGGTGAACGAGAGGCCCAGACGCAGCGCGTGCGACGGCTGGAATCCGCCCCCCGGCGCCGTAACCGAACGGAACAGCATGAGCCCAAGGCCGGCAAAAATAATCGCGTACGAAATATACGAAACGATCCGGAACCAACCGACGATGTTCCAATTGAGGCGGCGGAAAAACATTACGTCCCCGCCTTGGCCAGGATGCCGACTTCTTCGGGCTTCACGCCATAGAGAGTCGGGTTGGTCGCGACGTTATTGTCAACAAGCAGATCGACGAAGAACCGCGTAATGAAGACGGCCGTGAAGAGCGAGAAGACGGTGCCCCAAAAGAGCGTGTAGGCAAAGCCTTTGACCGTGCCGGTGCCCAGCATGAACAGCACACCCGCACCGACGATCGTCGTGAAGTGGCTGTCGAAGACGGCCGTGAACGCGCGCGCGAACCCTGTGCGCACTGAGGCGCGCATCGATTTGCCCGCCCAGAGTTCTTCTTTCATCCGTTCGAAGATCAGCACATTGGCGTCAACCGCCATACCGATCGAGAGCACGAATCCGGCGATGCCCGGCAGCGTGAGCGTCGCGTGCGCAGCCGCCAGCAAACCGAACATCATGATGACGTAGATGATCAGCGCGATGTCGGCCAAAAATCCCGGCAGGCGGTACATCACGATCATGAAGAGCAGCACGAGTCCCAGGCCGAGCATCGACGCGTAAAGCGACTTGACGAGATCGATCTTGCCGAGCGTCGGTCCGATCGTTTCGTTTTCGATGAACGTGATGGGAACGGGCAGCGCGCCGGCGTTGAGTTCGTTGGCCAGCGTAATCGTTTGATCTTCGGTGAACTGTCCGTAGATCTCGCCGCTGTCGGAGATTGCGCCGTTAATCGTGGGCGCCGAAATGTAGCGCTTGTCCAAGAAAATGCCGAGCGGCTTGCCGAGATTGGCTTGCGTCAGCGCGAAAAACTTTTTGGGGTCCTTCGTTTGGAAGTTGATCTGCGGCGCGCCGGCTTGACTGTAGGCCGCTTGCGCCGCTTTCAATTCTTTTCCGGTGTAGACGGTGGGGCCGCTCGCTCTGTACGCGCCGATAGTGATCAGCGCGCACGCCGCCTTGGCGGCTTTATTCGCATTGCATTTGGCAGCGGTCGGATTCGGCCCTAAATACGCGAGCGCGGCTTCAGCCTGCTGCGCGATTGCGGGCGGGACGATCTTGTATTCCAGCACGGCGACTTGCTTGAGCAGGGTCTCGGCCTGCTCGGCGTTCTTGACCTGCGGGAGTTCGACCAAAATGCGATCGGTGCCGACTTTGCTAATCTGCGGCTCGGTGACGCCGAGGCCGTTGATGCGGTTGTCGATGACGTCGATCGTTTCGTTCTGCACGTCCGCCGTGACGGTCTTGACCTCGGGCGTCGGATTGAGCTGCAGCAACAGGCGCGCTCCGCCTTGGAGATCCAACCCGAGGTGGATCTTCTTTTGCAGCGGCAGCGCAGCGTACAGGCACAGCGCGACGATGGCGAGGACGACCAGCGCCTTCACCGGGTTCTTCCATCTATTCCAGGTCATGGCTAACCGCGGAATGTTGTGGACAAGCCCCTGTGGGGCCTTCAGGCCTCAGGCCGCCTTCACGATTCCGGCCGGCGCCAGCCGCACCTCAGGAGGCACCTCGGCGTAACTGAATACGGCGATGCGAAGCCCCGAGCGCGCCAGAAAGTCCGCGACGAGCGGCCGGACCGCGCTCGTGCAGACGATCGCCGCGCGCTGCGGAGGAACGGCCTTTGCGTAGCTTTCGGCCTGGTCGCGGATCCGCATGACGAGTTGCGGGTCGGCCGAAGCTCCGCCCGACGCGATGGCCTGCTCGAGCTGCGGATCGAGAAGCAGCGGCTCCAGCTCGGGCGTCTGTTTGCGGCGCAGCAACGCCGGAATCGCACACCGCCGGGCAGATTCGGCAAGTTCCCGCGGGTCGCGCGACGACGCGGCGCACTCGATCATGCTCTCCAATACGGCGACCGGATCGCGCGGCCAGGCGCGCTCGCGCAAAAGCAAGACAAAAGCGCGATGCACCGATGCGAACGGCAATCCTTCGGTTCCGATCTCTTTTACAACGGTAGGAACCGTCGCTTTAAGATGTTCGAGCAGCGTCTGCAGCTCTTGCCGTCCGAAGAGCGCCTCGGCGTGCGTTCGCGCGACCTCGGCGAGATGCGAGCCGATGACGGAGACCGGATCGAAGACCAGCGTCCCGTTTTGCAACGCGGCGTCGCGCCGTTCCGGCGCGATCCATGCCGCCGGAAACCCGTAGACCGGTTCGGTAACGGTCTCTCCCCCGATTCCGGATATGGCCGCAGCGTCGCCGACCGCCAGGAGCTTGCCGAGATCGAGCACGCCTTCGCCGGCCAGTTCGTCGCGAACGCGAATCGCATAAGAGTCTGGATCACGCGCAAGATCGTCGCGTAAGCGGACGCCGGGAATCACGACGCCGATCTCGGCTGCGAGCGCGCGGCGCACTTCGCCGATCCGATCCAGCAGCGCTTCGGCGGACGGCGGCACGAGCAACGCACCCAGATGGGAACCGAATTCGATCGCGATCGCGTCCACGCCGACCAAACTCAGCGCCATTTCAGGCCGCCGGATCGCTTGGCGCTTTGCCTGATCGCGGTCGCGCGCGTTGCGGAGCTCGCCCTCTCGCTGGCGCTTCCTCGCGAGGTGCGCGCCGGCCAACGCCGCGCAGCCCAGCGTTGCGAATAACGCTCTTGGTAACCCCGGCACGAGCGCCAACGCGATCAAAAGGCCGCCGGCGGCGCGCAAAATCTCCGGCCGCGCGAACAGCTGCGCCGCCAAATCCGACCCGAGCGAACCATCGGCCGAAACGCGGGTCACCATCATGCCCATGGACGTCGATATCAGGAAGGCGGGCAGCGTCGTCACCAACGCGTTTCCAATGGAAAGCAGCGCGAAGGTTGCAAAGGCATCGGCCGGCGGCATTCCGCGATACGCGATGCCGACGATCACGCCGCCGGCCAGATTCAAAGCCACGATCACAAGCGCAGCTATCGCATCGCCCTTCACGAACTTTCCGGCTCCGTCCATGGCTCCGTAAAAGTCCGCTTCCCGCTGGACCAGCTCGCGTTTTTCGCGCGCTCCTTCGGAATCTAGCGCTCCGGCGTGCACGTCGGCATCAATCGCCATTTGTTTTCCGGGAAGCGCATCGAGGGTAAACCGCGCGGCCACTTCAGCGACCCGCTGCGAACCGCTGGCAATGACGACAAATTGAATGGTAATCAGAATAAGGAAGACGATCAGCCCGACGACCAAGTTTCCCCGAACGACAAAGGCGCCGAAGGCCGGAATGATAGCGCCCACGCCGCCCGGTTCGTGACCTTGCGTCAGAATCAAACGCGTCGCGGAGACTTCGAGCGAGAGCCGGAAGAGCGTGGCTATCAGCAGTGCCGGCGCGAAGGCCGAAAACTGCAACGGTTGTTCGATCGTCACGCTCAGCAGCAGCACTAACGCCGAGGCGAAAATATTGATTCCCAGCAGCACGTCCAGGAGCGCGGGCGGCAGCGGAACGATCAAGATCCCGACGATGCACAGCAGCAGCGCCGCAAACGCGTATGTCGCGATACGGTTCACCGGCATGGCATCCCGCGCAGCTGCGCGACGATCTCCGCGACCGCCACATAGCACTCCGCCGGAATATACTGCTCGACGCGGGTTTCGTAAAGGATGCGCGCGAGCGCGGCGTTGCGCACGAGCGGAATGCCGCACTCTGTTGCAATCGCGCGTACGCGAGCGGCGGTTTCGTCGGCCGCCCGCACCAGCACACGAGGAACGGGGACCGACGGCGGCCGGTACTCCAGCGCAACCGCGATGTGCTCGGGGTTGCAGACGATGAAAGCGGCGTCTTTTACGCGGCGCAGCGAGCCGCGCGCCAGCGTGCGGTGCAACGAGCGGCGTCTGCTGCGCGCCAGCGGGTCGCCGTCCTGTTCTTTCCGGTCGCGCCGCATTTCATCGTGCGACATGCGCAGGCGGCTGCGCCGCCGCTTCATCTGAGTGAAGTAATCGCCAACCGCAAAAGCTCCGGCTGAAATGCATGCCGCGCCGGCCGCAAAGAGCGAGCCCTGCCAGGCCGCGCGGGTCAAATCCGTCATACTCGCACCGCGCAGCGCGCCCCCCGCCACGTCTCGCAGCGCCGGAACCGCCGCACACGCCGCGCACGCGAACGCGGCGAGCGATCGCAGCGCAGAAAACAGCGCTTCGCGTGAAAGAATGCGTTTGCCGTTTTCAACCGGCGAGAGCCGCTCGAACTTTGCGCGCGGTACGGTTAGCGTCAGGCCTCCTTGCAGCGTCGCGCATGCGAGCGACGCAGCGCCGGCTGCAGCGACGGGCAAGAGTACGAGGGTCGTGACGAGCTGTGCAGCGCCGAGCCAGCTTTCGCCGCGGGCCGCCAAAACAAGACTCAGGCGAAAAGCTCCGGCCAGCGACGGAACGATGGCGGCGACAGCCGCGCCCCCTCCCGCGAAGGCGAAGAGCGCGCACAGATCTTGCGACCGCGCGACGTCGCCCTCGCGCTTCGCTTTTTCCAACCGCGAGTGCGTGGCTTCGAACTGCTTCTCGTCAGCCATGAACGAAAACCAATCTCAGCCAGGGAATCCCGCTGCGCCCGAAGAGCGCGGGCACCCCCGCGATCGTTGCCAAAAGCGCCGCCCCGAACATCACCGGAAACGTCAGCGTGAAACCGCTGAAGCGGGGGGTCACGCGCGCCAGCGAGCCGAGCGCGATCTGCGCGACGAACACTAGAGCGATCGCGGGTCCCGCAACCAGGATCGCAGCCTCGACGATCGATGCCGGCAAAGTCAGCGCGAATGCGTAGAGATCGTGCGCTTGCGGAATGCTGCCGGGCGGAAAGGCGTCAAATGAGTGCGCGAACGCCAGGATGGCGATCCGGTAACCGCCCAGCAAAAAGAACCCGGCGGTGAACACGAGCGACCAAATACGGCCGAAGCCGGAAGCCGCATATATTTGTGCGTTGGGGACGCTTCCGCGAATGCCGACGTAGTCGTCCAGCGCGCGGCCGCCCGCGTACGCGCCGTCATACAATATGGAAGCGGCGATCCCGATCGCGGCGCCGATCGCCAATTCCAGTCCGGCCGCCGCGACCAGAGCCACGCCGTCTACCCCCGAGGGCCTGACCCGGCTCGCGAGTGCGCCGGTCATTGCCAACGCCAGCCCCGCGCGCACCGGCGCCGGCACCGACGGATGCGACAATCCCGGCGCCCGAAAAACGAATCCCGTACAGCGCGCGAAAACGAGCAGCGCCGCGCTGCTCATCCCGCAATGAGCGCATGCATCTGCCCGATCGCCTCGAGCAGCAGCGCCTCGCAGGCACGCATGCCGAAACCCCCGAGCAGTGCAACGCAGGCGCCGACCGCGACGAGTTTGGGCAGCAGCGAGAGCGTCTGTTCCTGCACTTGAGTCGCGGCTTGCGCGACTGCGACGAGCATACCAATCAGCGTGGCTACGCCGAGCACCGGCAGGCACAACAGCGCCGCAAGCACGAGCGCGTGATGCAGCAGTCCGTCAAACGCCTCCATAAGGCGACGTTAGCCCGCGCGGATTGCCGGAACGTTGCTAGTGAATTGCCGAGAAGGACGGACTCCAGGCCGTCGCCGCTATCAACGAGCTGACGATAGCGCGGCTCGCCGGTGACTTGTTGAGCGTGTAAAAATGAATGCCCGGCGCACCGCGGCGCAACAAGTCGGCGCACTGGAGCGTCGCAAAAGCAACGCCCAGATCTTCCACCGCCTTAGGTTCGGACTTGCGTTCCTCGAGCTCGACGAGAAGCTTCGGCGGAATCGTCGCCCCGCACAGAGCGGTAAAGCGCCTGATCTGTTCGTAGTTCGTAATCGGCATGATGCCGGGCAGAATCGGGACGCCTATGCCGGCCGCCCGAGCGCGCTCGACAAACGCAAAGTACTTGTCGTTATCGAAAAAAAGCTGCGTGATGAGAAATTCCGCGCCCGCGTCAACCTTTCCGCGCAGATGCTTGATGTCGGTTTCGAAATCGGGCGCTTCGAGATGCTTTTCGGGATGGCACGCTCCGCCAACGCAAAAATCGAAGGTGCGCTTGATCATCGCGACGAGCTCGTCGGCGTGCGCGAAGCCGCCGGCCGGCTGTACGAAAGCCGTATCGCGGGGCGGATCGCCTCGCAGCGCGAGCACGTTCTCGATGCCGGCCGCCTCCAGGTCGCCGAGCAGTAAGCGCAAATCCGAGCGCGAGCTTCCGACACAGGTGACGTGCGCCATGACGTTGAGTCCGACGTCGTGGCGGATCTGCTTGGAGACCTCGACGGTGCGCGAACGCGTCGACCCGCCGGCGCCGTATGTTACCGAAACAAACGCCGGCCGCAGCTCGCGCAGTGTCCGCGCGGTTTCCAACAGCTGCGCGTGGGCTTCATCGTTCTTCGGCGGAAAGAACTCGAACGAAAAAAACGGACGCTGCGCCGCCAGCGCGTCGCTGATTCGCATGACCTTCTCTTAACGAAAACTCGCGGCGACGCCTCCACAGACGAGCGCCCATCCGTCGGCCATGACGAAGAGCAAGAGTTTCACCGGCAGCGAAACGACCGGCGGACTCAGCATGAACATTCCCAGTCCCATCAAAATCGAGGCGACGGCCAAGTCGATGACGACAAACGGCAAGTAGAGCGCGAATCCGATCGCAAAGGCGTCGCGCAGCTCGCCCACGACGTAGGCCGGTACGAGCACGGAAAGCGGCGTCTTCTGCGGCGCTTCGGGCGAACGCCGGGCAACGCGCGCAAAGAGTTCGATGTCGGCGGTGTGCGACTGGCGCAGCATGAACTCGCGCAACGGAAGTACCGCGCGATTCAGAAACTGCGACTGCGATATTTTTCCTTTCGCATAGGGGTCGATCGCGTCGCGCGACATGCGCGAAAATGCCGGGGCCATGATCGACGCGCTCAACACGAGCGCGAGCCCGGTGAGCACCGCGTTGGGCGGAAGCGCCGCAGCCCCGATTGCGGAGCGCACGAGCGAAAGCACGACCACGATGCGAACGAACGACGTGCACATGACGAGCGCGAATGGCGCCACGGTCAACGCGGTAAGAGCGGCCAGCACGTCGAGCGGCAGCGCTGCGTGAGCGCGGCCGGCGATCGTCAACAGATCTTCCATCAGAGCTTCCTCACGGCGTCGCGGATCTTGCGGCGAGCTCCGTGATCCGCAGGCCATAATTATCGTCAATGGCCACAATCTCGCCGCGCGCAATCAGTTTTCCGTTCACCAGCAAGTCGACCGGGGAACCGGCGGCCCGGTCGAGAGCGACGAGCGAGCCGGTACCCAATTTGAGGAGCTGCGCGATCGGCATCGTGCACGCGCCCGCTTCGACCGAAACGCGCACGTTGACGCCGCCCAGCACGTCGAGGTCACGATCCGCCGTCATCGCATCGCGAACGCGCGGCGCGCGCCCAGGTTTCCGCACTGGCCACGGGCCACGATGGCGCCGTCCGCGCAAAGGCACGCGGCATCGCCCAGCGCCGAATCGAGCTTGAACACATCGCCGGGCTGAAGCGAGAGTATCGAGGCAGCAGGCAAAAATCCATGCGCGACCTCCGCGCCGAGGCGCACGTCAATCTCGTGCAAGTGGGCGGTGCTCAGTTTGGGCACGATGTGCGATGCCGGCTCGCGCGAGAGCGCGATTCCAATGCGCACGCGCGCCGGGTCTTCTACGACCAATTCAAAATACGTGACGTAGCCCTCCAGAGTCTTGACGCGATCGGCGTGCCGTGCGTCGGGCAATCCGCAAACTGCCGTGAGGCAAGCGCAGAGCGCCGAAGCGATGCGCGCAGTCACCTCGGCTTCAATGGTCGAAAGGCTGCGCGCAGATTCAACGCATTCGCCCAGCGCCGCACATGCGAGCGTAAGCGCGTCGTGCGCGCGCAACACGATGGCGGCGTCCGACTGCGCGCCGCGTACTGCGAAGATCAGCGCGCTGGCCCCGATGCTGCTCCAGGCCGCGGCGTCGGGAATGACCGGTTCGAGGAGTTTTAACGTCACCTCGGCGCCCAGGAGCTCTGACAACGTCTGCCGTGCCGCGTTGGCAACGAGGCACGCAGCCGAGACGGGCAAGGTCGACCGCGATTGAAAAAAACTCGGACGTACGCGCAGTCCGTTCACCACGCAGCTGCGCCGCGCAAATCCCAGGGCCTTCACTTCAGCAAGTCCATCACGGTTTTCTGAACGTTTCCTTGCGCCGCGCCCGCCGCGCGCAGAGCGTCCAATACCAAATACGCTTCTTGCAGCCGCGCGAGTCCGGAATCCAAGTCGCCGTTTCTGTCCGCCTGCAAGAGCGGTTGCAGCGGTGCAAAACTGCCATCCCCCGGAACGCCGATATGCGGCGCAATGCCGGCGGGCGCGGCCGCGTAATTATCGTCGCCATCCAGGAGCGTACCGGCGGGGAAACGGGCTACGGCGACGCGTCCGATCGTCACATGCTGGAATGAGCGAGCCCCCGTGGCGGGATCGACAGCGCTTCGATCGTAGGTAATGGTTCCATCGGAACCGGCGCGCGCGTTTTGCGCCAGGCCGAGCGATGCGTCCACCGGATCGACTCGCAGCGGCTGCAGCGCTCCATCCGGACTCGTGTATCCTAAAATCCCCCGTCCGCTCCCATCGGTGAGGTTCGCTCCGTTCAGATACAGGCCGTTGGGACGCATGAAAAGACGCCGGCCGGCTTCGTCGCGCGTGATGAAATACGTGCCTTGCGGCGGTTCACATGGAATCTGAGCGGCATACGGATCCCCGAGTGTTGAGTTTTCGGCAGGCAGCGTACGCAGCAATTCCCGTTCGCGCGCCGCAACGTTTTCCAGAGCGCGTGCGGTCGAATCGGAGATCAGCACCGCACGTCCTCCCGCATGCTTGCGTGCAAGACGATCCCGTGCGCGGCGGATGCGTAGCGTGCTTGCTCCAAGGCGCAGGCGACCGCATCGCGCACGCGTTTGGAGCATATGGCAATCAACCGCACGGATCCGCCGGCTGCGACGACCAGCACGCGAACCCGGGCGCGCGTCCCATCCAAAAGAAATGTCGCCGCGGTTCGCGTACTCGAGCGCTGCCGGACGAGCTGCTCGATTTGGCGCGCCAGGCGCAGCGGCGGCGTCCGGCGTTCTTCCGGCGCTACCGGTGCCGCTAACGCGGGGAAGCGCCCGGGCCGTGAAATCGTCCCCAGAGCCGGCGGGCTCGAAGATCTTGGGGCAGGCGCCAAGTGGGCCGCCGTTCTCTTCTGACGTGCAAGCCCTCGAGGGCTGAGCGGAGCTTTCGCGTCTTTGGGACGATACAGCGCAGAGTACCACGCTTGCGAGAGTGCGCGGCGATCCGCGCACGCGATGGGTGCGCTCAAGATGCTGAAATGCAATTGTTCGGAGATCGTCATGACGCGAAGCTACGCGCCGGAGATGAACGCGAAGCTGCGCTATTGTTGCCGAACTGTACGATATCGCCCGTCATCGAAGTGCGCCGCCGGTTTCACGTAGAGCTTGGCGTTGGCCAAATCGAAGGTGAGGACGAAATTCTTGAGCAGGCCCAGACCGATATTGCCCGCCGCGAAGCGATCGGCGAACGCACCTTGCGTACCGAGCATGACGTTGGCGTAGTTGTTAAAAAATCGGTACGGCCCGATGTCGAGTTCGGCGACGACCGCAGCTACGGCGCTAGCCGATCCGCCGACGCCCATGTTGTTGGCGAATCCACCGCCGGCATATTCGATGAGACCGGCATGCGCGCGGACGAAGGGACCATACACCAAAAGCTCGTTGCCGTTGCCCGTGTCGATCACAAAGCGCCCGTCGGTGCCGTTGACCCTGGCCTGAAGTTCGGTCAGCTCGCGATCGCTATCGAGGGTGAAGCTCGTGCCGTCGGTCTTCAGCGCGCCCGGTTTGGCGAAGGTCATCGTCTGCGCGTCGGGATCGATCCTGACTTCAGCCTCAGCGAAAAACGGGTAGCCCAGAATACCGTCAATGGGCTGCGCGCCTGTAACTCCGCGCAAGTCGAGCACGGTCACCATGCGCACGGGCAGCGAGACGCCGCCGATGTGAATCGAATCCAGTGCCGCGACTCCGAGCCCGCCCGTGCGCTGTGCGCCCGCAACTTCGAGCTGACCCTGCGGCGTTAATCCGGCCTCTTTGGCAACGTGCGCGTCAAGGACCACCGCCTGCGCGCCGCTGTCGAGCAGAAACGTGTACTCGCGTCCCGAAATTTTCACGCGCACGTAGTCGTGAGCGTCGTGCACTTCCAGCGGCACCGTTACCGGCACTGCCGTTTGCACCGCCGGAGCTTCGGGCAGCGTGAAGGTAGCGGCGGCGATGGGACGGTCGATGATCACCTTGAGCGTGTCGCGCGTGAGATCGAACGCGTGGTCACCGTTGGATTCAACCGAGCGCTGCGCGATCAGCACTCCCGCAAAAAGCTTGTAATCGTAGTAATCCTGCGTATCGGTTCCGTCCGTATCGTCATAGGCAATGCGATCCAGCATCGACGTCTTGCGATCGAGATAGATGGTTTCCGGCTGCCCTTGCGGCGGAGCGACGGCGATGGCATAGACGTCGCGGCCGCCGGGAAGCTGCTGTTCTCCCAAGAAACGATCGAATTGCGGCTGGGCGACGAACCCGTCGCTCTCGATGAAATCTTCCGTCCGCTGCCGCCGCAGAAGCAATCCCCGCAGCTCTCGAATCGCGCCGTTCTCGTTGACGGCATACTCGCGTCCGCCCAGACGCAGATTCGATTCGCGGCGGACGCCGGTATTCTCGTCGTAGCGCTGATCGCCGCCGGATCGCCAGCTGTGAAAGATCCCTTGCAGGGCGGCGCCGCTCACCATGCCGGCCAGCTCGACCGAATGCGCATCGCGGACGTGCATCGCAGCGATCGCTGCTTTGCGCGCCGCGAGCGCGCTCGTCAGATCCGGCGCGGACTGCGCGCGCGCCGCAAGCGGCAAGGCAAGCGTCAGCGCGCACAGCGCGCAAAGCAGCCGGTTAAGGCCGCAACTTATAGCGGCGGTAGCTCTCCAGGACGTTTTCGACGTACGCGCGAGTTTCTGCATAAGGCGGAATGCCGCCATACTTCTCGACCGCGCCCGGCCCTGCATTGTAGGCGGCTATGGCCAACGGTACGTCTCCGCGAAAACGGTCGAGGAGTCCGCGAATGTAGCGCGTTCCCCCGTTGACGTTTTGCGCCGGATCGTAGGCGTCGGTCACACCCAACTGCCCTGCCGTCGCCGGTTCCAGCTGCATTAACCCTTGCGCGCCCGTCGCCGACGTTGCGCGCGAATTAAATGCCGATTCGTTGGCGACAACGGCTTTTACGAGCGCTTTGTCAACATGCCAAGCCGCAGCGCTCGAGGCGATCAATCCGTCGAAGTCTCCGGCCGGAAGCGCCGGAAAAGGCGCGGCCATCTCCGGGCCCTGAGCCGGATCGATCTGCTCGATGCGGCGCAAGACCGCGCTCAGCGCGGCAGGCAGTTCGATGTCTTTTCCTCCAAGTATGCTGCGAGCTCGCGCAGGCGCTGTACCGCAGTCTTTGGATCGACGGCGCCGCCGTACAAGAGACGTTCGATCGCGTGCTCCCGATCGGCGGCTGAGTCGGCGTCAGACTGTGAGAGCATCCCGAGCAACCGCGCGTCGTTCGACTGCGCCAACGCCGCAATCGCCGATCGCACGACGGCGGCATCGCGCGCGTGCTCCGCGCTCACGACCGCATGCATCGTCCGGCTCACGCTGGCCGTCACGTCGATCGCCGGAAACTTCCCCGCGCCGGCGAGAACCGTTGAAAGCTGCACGTGACCGTCGAGCAAAGCGCGCGCAGCTTCGCTGACCGGATCGCGATCGTCGCCATCATTCAGAATGGTTGCAAAAAGCGTTATCGATCCGGTTTGGAAGGCGCCCGCCATTTCCGTGAACGAGGCGATCTCGGCGAAAACGCGCGGCGGATATCCGCCGCGACCGGCGCCCTCACCGGCTGCGGCGGCGATCTCGCGCAGCGCCGCGGCGAGCCGCGCCAGACTATCGACGATCAGCAGGACGTGCAAGCCGCGCGATCGCAGGGCGTTTGCTTGCGACATCGCAAGCTGTGCGGCTCCGGCGCGTTCGGCCGCCGGGCGATCGCCGGTCGCGCAATACAGGGTTGCGCGATCCGGGATGCCGCGCAGCCACTCTTCGGCTTCGCGGCCCCGCTCGCCGATGAGGGCGATGACGATTGCATCTGCCTGCGAACCGCGCACGAGCGCATTGAGGAGCGTGGATTTCCCCGAGCCCGCGCTGCCGAAGATGCCGACGCGCGCGCCCGTGCCGACCGTGAGCAGCGAGTCTACCGCCGCAACGCCTGTCCAAAAAGGTTGGCAGATAGCGCGACGTGTCTGCGGCGGCGGAGGCGCAACGCCGATTCGCCGGCGCGGAAGCACAGCGCGTTTCCCATCGAGCGGTTTGCCGTTGGCATCGAAAGACCGTCCCAGTGAGCAGAGCCCTAGCGGCGCTTCGAGTGCGGCGGCGTCGGTACAAATCACGTTCCCCGGCGCAATTCCGTCAATTGCGCCGTGCGGCGTCACAAGGATCGTGCCGTCGCAAAGGGCTGCGACGCGGCCGTACAGCACGCCGCGGGCGCAAGCGATGCGCACGCCCGAGCCGACCGTCGCCGCGGGCAGACGCGCTTCTATGGCGGAGGCGCGCGCCGAGACGACGGAACCATAAGCGATCACCGGTACGCTCGCAGAACGGCATCCAGCCGGACGCCGAGCGTAACATCGATCGTGCCGGCGCCGAGTTCCAAAACGGCATCGCCACGGCGCAGACCGGAATCGGCAACGGTTTGGATACCGTCCTCTGCCAGCGCGCTAATGTCCTCGGGATGCACGCGCACGCGAACCGGAGACTCTGCATGGAAACGCCACAGCGCGCGCCGCACGATCTCGGCGATCGACGCGGGGGCGAGCTGTAACTCGCGGCCGATAACTTCGGCTGCGATGTCGCATCGCAGGGTCGCGACCGCCGATTCGATCGCCTCTTCAACTCGCGCGTGGAACAAGCGTACATCGCGAGCTGCGGCGATCTCGCCGCTCAGATCGGGCGCATCGACGGCCGCGTTTTCGATCGCTTCGGTCGACGGCGCGGCAAGAAACTGTTCCTCGCGCAGCAGGTCCGCCAAGCTCCGAAATTCGTCAGGCGTGTGCAATGAAACTCTCCGGATCCGCGAGCAGCGGCGAAAGCGGACGCTGCATGCGGCGCACGATCGCCGAGCGTTCTTCCGGCGGATACATGTCCAGAACCGCTGCAGCCGTTGACGCCGGCAGCGCGCTGATGATCGCGGCCGCTGCATGCGGCGGCTCGTCCTTAAGCGCGCCGCGCACCTTGGCCGCGGGGATGCCCGACACCGCGGCGGCGCCGCGCGCTATGCGCGACCGTTCTATCAGCGGACGCAGCAATGCGCCCAGTGCCGGAATACTCCAACGCAATGCGACGAGAGCTGCCAGCGCACTAACCAGCGTCGGTAAGAGCGGCACGATCGCGCCGTACGCGAGCCACCACCCGTCCTTTCGCGGCACAGCCGCGTGCGCGAATGCGATCGCTCCGACCTCGAGTGAATCGCCGCGATGCGGATCGATGCCGAGTGCGGCGGCTGCCAGCGCGCGAACTTGATAGAGGTCGGCGCCACGCGCGGCATCGACGAATACCGCCGCCGTTATGCGCGCGATTCGCGCTCCGGCCGACGTCGCGGAAAATTGCCGGGTCTCGCTCCCCCGGTCCAACTGCTGTTCCGAGCGTTCGTAGTGTTTGCCGCCCCCATCGTACCGTTCGCGCTGCAGCGTTCCGTCGATCGCCGCACTCCCCGAGGGGAGGCGCCGCTCAACCGAGCTTTGCAGCGCCCGGCGATCGTAATCCACGTGCACGCGCACGATCGTCGCGCCGGCGCCGACGGCGGCGTCGAGCGCCGATTGCAAAGATGATTGAAGATCGTTTGCGTCGCCGCTCTCGATCGAATCGCCAAGCGCGATTCCGCGATCGTCGACGATCGTCACGCGCCGGCTGTCCAGGCCTGCGACACTTGCCGCGACGAACGACCGAATGCCGTCCACGGCGTTTGATGAAAGATGCGCGCCGGGCTGCAGGCGCAAGCGCACGCTGGCGCTCGCATCGTGCGCGGTTTCGTCCGCAAAATACGCCGCCTTGGCTGGAGCGACGATGATCTTGGCGTCCGCCACGCCGTCGATTCCGCGCAGCGCCAACTCTATGTCACCCGCTAAGCCGTCGCGGGCTTGCGCGTCGATCACCGACTGCGGCGTCAGCGCGCCGACTTTATCCAGCAGATCGCCCGAGCTCTCGACGTGCGCATGCGGCACGCCGGCGAGCGAGAGACGCAGCAAGAGATCGCCGCGGCGGCCGGCCGGCACCAAGACGTTATCGGTCATGGGCGTAAACGGCACGTTCCAGCCGGCGAGCCGCTCTTCGATCTCGCTGAGCTGTTCGGCATGCAGAGCCGACGAGAACAGCGGCACGCGCTGCGGATGCGCCGCGACCGCGGCGATGACGGAGATGACAACAACGGCTGCCAGCGCCGGCAAAGCTGCCAGCCGCGCACCTTTTGGCAAGCGGTTCCACGATTCGAACAGCCGGGCGAGCTGCACGCGCTACACCTGCATCGTGAAGATCGCTTGCAGCGCCTGCGCCGTTCGCTGAGCTGCCGCTGTTGCGACGGCCAACGCAACGTCGGCGCGCGCACGTTCGTAGACAGCTTCTTGAAGATCGCCCGCACCCGACGCGAAGCGATCTTCGGCGGCGCCGGCCGAACTCAAAACCGAACCCAGATCGTCCATCGCTTTACCGAATGCGTCCGCCGGCGGCGCGGCAGTGGGGACGGTGCGCGATATCGTCGGGAACGGACCCGCAACGTCGGGCACAAACGTCGTCACAAGCGCCCCATATCGATCGTGCGCTCGGCCAAATGTTTTCCGATTTCGAAGACCGAGGCGTTCGCTTCGTACGCGCGCGACGCATTGAGCACGGAGACCATCTCGGCCAGAATCCCGCCGCCGTCGTCTTTTTGGGGAATCGCGCCCGCAAAAACGACACGCTGCGATTCGCCGTCTTCTGCGATCGCGAACTGCGGCACAAGGCGTTCGTAAGAGCCTTTTGGTCCCGCGGCCTGAGAAGCGGCAACGTTGCGCGCGAGAACGTCGAGCGCGGCGCGTTGCGCATCCATGCCGCTCGCGGCCGTACGTAACAGATCGAGATTATCCATGAGTGACGGCTTTGATTTCCGCGAGGCGGGCATGAACCGCATTGAGGAGGGCCTCGGTAAAAACTGCGCGATCCGCGGCGGATGCGAGGACGCCGTCGGTGCGCGGCGAGCCAAATGCCGTTTGCGACCGCGATACGGCCCCGGCTGCCGCCGTGAGGTCCGTTCGCGCACCCGCAAGCGCTCGCATGAGGGAACCGGCTGTGTCGAACATGACGTCACGCTACACGACGGTCATGTCCGAAACTGTGCGTAAATGTTACCGCGCGGTGTCCGGCCCCGGAACCGGCAGTCCACTTCGATCCAATGGGATGGTAATCAGCAACTGCGTGACCTCGGTATAGTTGCGCACGCCCGAAGCGATGCGGTTCGACTTCAGGTAATTATTGTACATCCGCCAAGAGAACCGCGAGAAATCGATGTTCACGAAGCGCGCGTTGCGTTCGCGCAGCGCGGCGAAATCTTGCCAGACTTCCGGCGCGAACATCTTGTGCGGATAATGCGGCAGAGGCGGTAGATACAAGAATATCTCGAGCCAGCCCGAGTACTGCGCAACGGTGTCGGAGTCGCGCATGCAAGTGAGCGCGGCGATGTAGTTGGCCTCGTCCTCGCGATTGTAACCGGCGACGTGGCTCCATTCGTGCGCTTGCGAAAACGGGCGCTCGAACCACAGCAAGTCGGGCGCGAGCTGCGTCTCGAGCGTAAACGGATTGGTGAAACCGCTCGTGCCGTTCTTATCCATGAAAAATCCGGCCAGCGTGGGTTTGGCGGCTCCCACTTCGGGAGTCCAGCGGTCGCCCAGCCGTTGGACCACGGGCAGCCACGCATTGCGCAGCAGCTCGAAGGCAAGCGCTTCTCCGCGCGGAGCGTTATCGTTGAGCGCGTGCGCCGGACGCGCGAGCGTATTGAGTTCGGAGATCGAGCGCCGGCGCAGCGCGTCGACGTTCGCCGGTGTTAAGCGCGAGCTGTCGTAGGCGACACGCGTCTGCAGCGGCGCACGGTCGTAACCCCAGCCCCACCCGCCGTAAAACCAGAGCGCGTATAATCCGGCGACGCCGGCAATTCCGAACAGCATGCGCAGCAGCGGTAAGCCGAAGCGTCCGCGGCGCATGCGTTCAATGTTGCGCCAGATCTTGACGATCACCACGACCGCGCCGGCCAAGATCACCACGTCGCCGAGCGAAAACGGCAGCGCCGGCGTGATCGAGCCCCAGAAGTTCTCCCACTTGGGATACCAGCCGTTGCTGAACGCGCTTTCGACCCAGGCGGCGGGCGGATGCCAGAGCGCGGCAAAGAGCCCCGCTACGATCAGTAGCGCGTCGGCGAACAGTTGTACGCGGAGTCTTAGCGTTTGCTAAATTGGAAGCGCTTGCGGGCGCGTTTGCGGCCGTACTTCTTGGATTCTTTTTCGCGGTCGTCGCGCGTCAAGAGGCCGGCTTTGCGCAAAATCTCGCGCAGCGATTCGTCCATCGCAACCAGGGCACGCGCAATACCGTGGCGCAGCGCGCCGGCTTGACCGGACGTGCCGCCGCCTTCGACCTTGACGTCGATGTTGAAGCGCGTCAAACTTTGCGTGGCTTCGAGCGGCTGCTTCACGATTTGCTGGAGCGTCTGGCGGGTGAAATACTCTTCGAGCGGGCGTTTGTTGACAGTGATCTTCCCTTCGCCAAGCGCGAGTCTCACGCGCGCGATGGAACGTTTACGCCGACCGGTTCCTAGGAAGTTATCGTTCAAGGCAGCTCCTGCGGTTTTTGCGCGTCATGCGAATGCGTCGCACCGGTATAGACTTTTAAGCGGCCCAGGCGCACGTCGCGCAGTCTGTTAGTGGGCAGCATGCCGCGCACGGCGCGTTCGACCAGGCGCTCCGGATGTTTCTCCATCAAATCGCGCGCGGTCTGCAGTTTCAAACCGCCGGGATAGCCGCTGTGCCGGTAATACACTTTTTGGTCCCACTTGTTGCCGCCCAGCTCGACCTTTTCGGCGTTGATCACGATCACGAAGTCGCCGTCGTCGATGTGCGGCGTCCAGGTCGGCTTGTGTTTGCCCGCCAGGACGCGCGAAATACGCACCGCGAGCGTGCCGAGACGCTGGCCCGCGGCGTCGACGATATACCAATCGTGCTTCGTCTCCGCGGTTTTCTGCTGGTACGTGCGCATGGTCTTCCTTATAAGCGTGGGCAACCGACCTACTATACGCGCAGCCCGCCGCACGCGTCAAGCCTCATTAAGGCCCTGTCATGGTTCGGCATAGGAGCAGGCAAGCGCCTTCGAAGATAAAAAACTGATGAGAATGGAGCTTCGGATCTCCGGCGGTATAGCCGCCGCCTTTTTTGCTTGTACGACCATGGCCCTCGCCGTCGATCAGCCGGCCCCCAAGGGACCGCCGGTCAAGGCCATCTGCGACCAGTCGCTGCGGTCCATCGCCAACACCAGTCATGCCCGTATGACCCCCTGCATCGTGCGCCGGGGGCAGATCGTCATCGAGACCATGTACTACCAAAACGCCTCCAGCGTGGGCGGGACGGCGCTGGCGGCCTACCCGGAAGCGACCATCCGGCTCGCGCTCTCCCCCCGCGTCGAAGTCTTCGTGGATGCACCCTCCGATGTGGCCAAATCAGGGAACAACGGCCTGGGCGTCTTCTACTTCACGCACCCGGGTTTCGGCGTAAAGGCGCTGCTCTCGAGCAGCAGCACGTTCGCTTCGAGCGTCTCGTTTGAAACCAACCCGCAGCTGCACGCGCTCGCCCACTTGAGTTTGATTCCGGTTACCGACCTCACATTCACCGGCTCGTGGATGCCGCGCCGATCGAACCTGATTTTCAGCGCGCAAGCCGGCGCGTTCTGGTTCCGTCAGCGGGGAATGGGTCACGAGCAGCGCACCGCCGCAACCTTTGCCATCGGCGTCACGGCGCCGATCATGCGCAAGACCTGGCTCACGCTCCAGCTTCGCAGTTTTTCCGAAGCGGCGATTCATTCGTCCGCGCAAAGTTCGGGAACGCTGAGTTTGCAGCATGAAATCGGACGTAACGTCTTGGCGAATCTGCAGCTCGGCACAGCTTTTAACGCCGCCGGCCACTCGAAAGCGCATTACCTGGGGGTCGGTTTTACCATCCGGCGCTAATGGGCGGCTCCGCAAACGAATTGAAGCCGTCGGCGTAACGCACGCCGGCTAAGTACAAACCTTGCGGCGGCGCGGTCATCCCCGTAGCGGAACGATCGAGCGCGGCCAGCGCCGGCGCGATACTCGCCGGATCGCGTTTTCCCGTTCCGCACTCAACGAGCGTTCCGACGATGTTGCGCGCCATGCGGTGCAAAAATCCGTCGGCGCGGATTTCAATGCGAATCACATCGCCGGTGCGGCGAATGTCGATCGCGCGCAGCGTCCGCAGCGTCGGCCCGCTTTCGGGCAGCATCCCGCAGAACGAACGAAAATCATGCTCGCCGATCAGCGGCGCCGTGGCCGCTTTCATCGCTTCGATATCGAGCGGCAGCCAGACATGGCACGTGTGCCGAGCGTACAGCGGCGACCGGTCGCGCCGGTTCAGAATAACATAAATGTACGTGCGCTCAAGCGCGGAAAAGCGCGCGGAGAAATCGGCCGGTGCGATGCCGGCTTCGCGCACGGAGACGTCGGGGGGCAACTCGGTATTCGCCGCCAGCGTTAAACGCTCGAACGGAAACGCAGCCGCGGTTCTGAGCGAAACGACTTGTCCGGTGGCATGCACGCCCGTATCGGTCCGGCCGGCGCCCGTCACTTTCACCTCGTTTGCGAACAGCGTCGAGAAAGCGCGCTCGAGCTCGCCCGCTACCGTGCGCAGTTCAGGTTGAAATTGGAAGCCGGAAAAAGCAGAGCCGTCGTACTCGACGACGGCTCTGATAGTCGTTAGGCTGCGCGGCGCGGGACCTGGCGCTTCTCGTCCAGATCCAGCAAGTCGGCCCAGGTCGTGACGTCCGTCCGGTCCGGCGCTACTTGGTTGCGCAGACCCAGGAAGTACGTCTTCGACTCGCCTTCGGGCTCGTGACTCACCCATTCACGGTTCCACTGCTCGATTTCAGCGGGCGTCTTTTTGTCGACGAACTGCTTGGCGTAGGCATCGATTTCAGCATCGCTCTTGGCGTTCTTGATGACGCTCAAGAATTCTTCACCGTTGATGCCGAGAAATTCGAAGACCGCGTGGTCCATCGGGCAGTCGAAGTGGTATTCTCCGACGTTGCCGTGGGCTTTGGCTTTGCCCTTATCGAGGGCGCGGCCCAGCTGCACGATGCCCAGGTATTTTTCGTGCACGCTGCGGGGGTATGTTTTTGTTAAATCCATGCCCCTCATAACCCGGCTTACTTAAAGTAGGTTGCAGGCGGGCGGCCTATTGGTCCAGGGGCGGCACGAAGACGTCCGCCGGAATCGAGCGCGGATAGGTAATGCCGTCGAGCCTGAACCGCCAGATGCCGTGGTGCGTAGAAATCCCAAAGAAGCGAATCGTCCCGTCAATGAACCCGTCGGTCAGCGTCCAGTAGCCTCCCACGTCCCCAAAGTGCTGCTCCACGACTCCGTGAAAGCCGAAGGCGTCACGAACGCCGTAGCGCATCAGGCAGAACTCGTGCGTTTGCACGTTGATCGTGACGTCGCTCAATTGATGCTCCGGCGCGCGATCGCGCGCGACCAAGTGCAACGCGTGGCCCGGACTTCCATCGGGACAGGGTTGCGCACCGCGCTCTTCCAGCGCGTAGATCGTCGGACCCATCACGTGTATGGCCGCAATCTGACGCAGTGACGACGCCTCTTGCGGTGCAGGCGTCGCTCGTTCCGAAACGGGTTGCTCGACGTCTTGGTAATTCAGCATCCCGTCGCGCAAGGCGCGATACGTGCCGTACCACGTCGCATCGAAGAACGAACGGCCGGTTACGTAACGCTTTCCGTTTTCATCGATAATCTCTGTCGCGTAATCGTCGGTGCGATGCCGCAGTTGCCACGTGCTCGGTCCGTCGCCGCTTCCGATACCAAGCCAAACGAAATGATTTCGGACGATAAGCTTTACCGGCATGCCTTCGTCGGTCGAGTGCAGCACCGCACTTTCAAATGCGGGCTGCGCGCGAGACGAGGTCGCTTTCACGGCTGAAAGATACAGGCTCTCGGCGGGCGAGGGCGAGGGCGCGGGCGCATCCGCTTGCGCGAGCTGCATGGCACCGAGCAGCATGCCGCCAAGCACGAACGCGATCTTCAGCATGTCCCCAATACGCTCGCCGGCGGCGAAACGTTCCGAGCTAATGGCCGAGCGGGAAGGAGACTCCGGCAAAGGGCATCAGCAGCGTGTTGCGGTCTGAAAGCGCCCCGTTTTGTTCGAAGTGAGCGAGATAGTTGATATACCGGATCCCATAGGCCCACACCGCGCCGCGGGTCTGCAGAGAATACCGCAACTGCCCGTCAACCTGGGACGCGCGTTCCGGCTCGTCGAGGGTTTCGTTAAAAGGCGTAACTGCTTCGTGAATGGTCGAGTGCATCACCGGAGTCAATCCGATTTGCAGGCTCAGCGACCGGATGGGCGAGAGCGCGACGGCGTACCCGATTTCATAACGCATTCCTCCGACGCGCGAGCGATCGTATTCTGTAATCGTCAACGGCGTCGGAGTGCAAGGATTCAAACACGGCACGACCGTCGTTTGAGTTGTCACCGTTTCCTGATTGTACAAAATCGCTCCCAGCCCGGCGCTCCAGGGCGTATTCGGTATGCGGTAGCGCAGTGTTCCGAAGCCGTAACTGATCTTCGTGGTGCGGCTCGCCGCCATAATGCCGCTATTGTATCCGACCGGGCCGATCGCTGGCACCCCTTCGACTTCGAGTTCGAAACGTTTGAACGGTATGCGCACATCGAGCAGCGGGATCGGGAGAAGCGGCACGCGTTCGCGCCCCGCCCTTTCCTCGTGCGTGCCGATACTCGCGTTGAGCGTCAAGCCGATACTGGGCCGGTCGTCTGCGCGCGCGACGCCCGCCCAGAGCAAGGCGAACGCGATGGCGGCAGCCGCGCGTTTCATCCGTGCTGCCGTTGGAGCGGAAAGAGTAGGACGTCTTTGATGCTCGGCTGATTCGTCAGCAGCATCACCAAACGATCCACGCCGATGCCGATGCCGGCCGTCGGCGGCATGCCGTACTCGAGCGCGCGCACGAAATCCCAGTCCGGTTCGGGAATCTCTTCGTCGCCGGCCGAGCGCTGCGTGATTTGCCCTTCGAAGCGCGCGCGCTGATCGTCGGGATCGTTTAGCTCGGTGAACGCGTTGCTGATCTCGGCGTTGGCGATGAACAGTTCGTAGCGGTCGGTGATCTCCGGATCGTCTTGCCGCCGCTTGGCCAGCGGCGAGATAGCGACGGGGTACCCCGTCACGAAGGTCGGCTCGTGCAAGTGCGGCTCGGCGGCGCGTTCGAATATCTTGTCCAGAGCGTGCGCGTGCGAAGGCGACTCCGGCAAACCCAACGTCTTCAGTATGGCAGCCGCGCCGCCCGGATCGAGCAATTGTTCGCGCGTGTAGCCGCCATGCTCGCGCAAAAGCTCCAAGTACTCCACGCGCTTGAACGGTCGCTTAAACGATAGCGTCTTTTCGCCGATTTGCAGCTCGTCTTTGCCGCCCGTCACGACGTCAACCAAGTGCGCGATGAGCGCCTCGTTGAATTCGCGCATGTCGTTGACGTCCCAGTACGCCGCGTAGAGTTCGAGCATCGTGAACTCGGGATTATGGACCGGATCGATCCCCTCGTTGCGAAAGATCCGTCCGATTTCGTAGACGCGTTCGAACCCGCCGACGATCAGCCGCTTGAGATTGAGTTCGGTCGCGATGCGCAGCTGCATCATCTGATCGAGCGCGTTGACGTGCGTGACGAACGGACGCGCGGCCGCGCCGCCGGCGACGTGCAGCAGTGTCGGCGTTTCGACTTCGTAGAAACCCTGCGCGTCGATAAAGCGCCGCATCTCGGCGAGAATTTTGCTGCGCGCGAAGAAGACGTCGCGCACTTCGGGGTTCACGATCAAATCCACGTAGCGCTGGCGGTAGCGCTTCTCCACGTCGGTCAGCCCATGCCACTTGTCGGGCAGCGGGTACATCGCTTTGGCCAGCACGTCGAACTTCAGGACGTGCAGTGAAAGCTCGCCCTTTTGCGATCTGAACATATAGCCGTGCACGCCGACGATATCGCCGATGTCGAGCACGGTCCAATCGGCAAACTTACCGTCGCCGACTTCGTCGCGCCGCACGTAGAGCTGCAACTTTCCGGTGCGGTCGGCGAGATCCGCGAACGCGGTCTTGCCGTGCGGGCGCTGCGACATCAGGCGCCCGGCGATAGACCAGTTTTCGCTTTCCGCTTTTGCGCCGGTTTCGAGAAAATCGTACTTCTCCAACAGCTCGCCGGCGTTGGTGTCGACGCCGTAGCGCGTCTGCGCGAACGGGTCCGCTCCGCGCGAACGCAAAACGGCCAGATTTTCACGTCTGGCCGCTACGAGCGCTTCTTCCGTTTTGCCGAGTTCGCGGGAGTCCGTGTTTAACTCGCTTTCTTCGCGGCCTTCTTCGACGGCGTTCCCCGCCGGATCGATTCAATCTTGTATTTCACGACGCCGCGCGGCGTGGCGACGTCGACCGTCTCGCCCTTTTTGTGGCCGATCAGCGCGCGTCCCAGCGGCGACTCGTTGCTGATGCGCTGGTTCACCGGGTCGGCTTCGGCCGAACCGACGATCCAGAACTCGTGGCTGGAGTTCGACTTGACGTCCTTGACCTTGACCGTAGCGCCAAGGTGCACTTCATCGGCGGAGTAGTCCGACTCGTCGATCAGACGAGCGTTGCGAACCATCGACTCCAGCTTCATGATGCGGCCTTCGATGAACGCCTGCTCTTGCTTAGCGTCTTCGTACTCGGCGTTTTCGCTCAGGTCACCGAATTCTTTGGCCTGGCGGATGCGGTCGTTGACTTCGCGGCGGTGGACGCTCTTCAAATCGTCGAGCTCCCGCTCCATCTTTTCCAGGCCCTCTTTGGTGAGGACGATCTCTTTGTCGTTCATACTTCCCCGGCCAGCGATAAGGAAAGCGCCCCTCAGAGCGCCAGCGCCGTTGGTTCACCCTGTCCGGGAGGCTCGCCTGCCATGGCCTTCGATGAGGCCCACCCCCGCCAGAGCGCCAGCGGAACGCCTACCACTATACCCCCGGCGGCGTATATTTGCGACGTTCGATCCTCAAAAATTACAGTCGCGCCGAGGACGACCATGAGCGCCACCAGTCCGAACCCCGGGATGACCACGCCCGTCCAGCGGAAGGCGGGTTTGCGCCAGAATATCCGTACCGCGGCTGCGGCGCTGGCGGCAAAGAGCAAACCCAGGAACAGCGAGCTGCCGTTGACGACGAAATCCAGCTGGGCGCGAGCGCTGGGCGACAATCCGGTGAGCAACTCCACGGCGATCACCAGAACTGCCGTCACGACCAGCGACCAGAACGGCTCTTCGCGCGCGTCGAGCGTGCCGAGTGCGCGCGGCAATACGCGATCGCGCCCCATGGCGAAGATCGATCGCGAGAGATAGAGTAGCGTCGTCCACAACGCGGAGCTGGTCGAAACGAGTACCGTGGTTAAAATGATCGGCCGCCAGATAGGCGCGCCGAGCAAATCCGCGACGTAGCGCATCGCGTCGGCCTCGTTGGTTTTGAATCCGCCAAGCGTACCCAGACGGTCAAACGCAAACATTGCCACCGCGAGGGTTGCGGTGGTGACGAGCAAGCCCGTTATGCCCCCGCGTCCGGAAGCGGTCGGATCCTTTGCCACCTCTTCCGACGTGGCGGCGGACAACTCCCAACCGTCGCTCATCCACACGCCCAGCGTCATCGCATAGATGAAACCGAAACCGCTAAACGCCAGCGCTTTCACGTCGCTTCCCGACGCCGCGTGCACGACGTTCGCGTGCGGCGAGAGCCACGCGAATACGGCGGCCACCGCTACGACCCCGATCTCGAGCGCCAGCGCCGCGGCGGTAACGATCGCCGTCGGACGCACTCCCGCGTAGAGCAGTATCGCACTGCCGGCGATCCACGCGGCGCCCACGGCCGCATCCCAAACCGGGTTTTGCGCGCGAGCCGGCGCGATCAGATCGAGCGTGTAGATGCCCGCAGGCACTGCGGTCGCTAACGTGGCGAAAACATTTGAAAGGATGAGCAGCCATGCGCCGTAGGCGCCGGCATACGCTCCGAACGCCAAGCGGATCCACGAATACGACGATCCCGCGTTGGGCGCGACGCGCGAGAGCTGCGCGTAGCCGATCGCGATGCATAGCATGATCGCGGAAACCGAGAGCAGCGAAAGCGGCGCAAACGTTCCGGCCGCCACGATCATCGGCCCCATCGTCGAAGCCAAGCTGTAGGCCGGCGCCATCGACGCCGACGACAGTACCGAAATATCGAAAAACCGCAGAACCCGCGGGAGGTGTTTCTCCGAGGCTATAGCTCGATTACCCTTGGCTTTAAGTGAAGCTCGTGCAGCACGCGCTCGTAGTCTTCAGGCGTCACGTCGGCCCACTTCTTTCCGAGCAATGCGAGCAGTGCAGCTTCCACAACGTTCGTGCCGAACGAGCGGCCCTGAAAGTCGGGCGTGGTCGTGATCAGCATCTTCACGCCGCGCTTGCGCAATTCGTCGACGTCTTTCTCGGTCACCGTGTTCGTCAGCACGATCTTTCCGTTGAGATCGTCGGGCATGAACTGGCGCATGAAGTGGAAGTCGCCGGCGATGATCTCGGCTTCGCGATAATACTGCGGGTATTTCGGCTCGGGCGGCTTGTCTTGTTTCTTCCCGGTCGGATAGAAGAACTGAAACGGCAGTTTGCAAGCATCGGGAAGATATTTTTCGGCCATCTCTTCAAACTCGCGCAAGCCTTTGACCGGCTTGTCGAGGTCGAGCGCAAAGATGAAGTCGCCGAAGAGTACGTCGGCGCCCGCATCCACTAACGCTTGCGCCATGCCGAAGCGGTCGAGCGCACTGACCATCAGCACGTGCTTCCCTTTGAGATCGATGCCCAGGTCTTCTTGCATGAAGCGTACGGCCTCGCGCTCGAGCGTATTCTTCAGCCCGCTGCCGTCCACGACGGGTGTTACTTTTGCGGCTTCGAGGAGCCGCAAACCGTCGCGCAGCGCGAACCGGTGTTTGCCCGCGTAGAGATAGACGTCGATTCCACCCAGCCCTATCGCGTCGACCTTGCCGTCTAACTCTTTGACCTTCGCAATCGCTTCGTCGAGCTTTCCGTCGGTGCCCACGCGCGAAATCTCAAAATCTTCGCCCAGCAAATTTACTTTTGCGCTGTGATCGCGCGCGCTTGAGCCGAGCGAAACCGAGACAACTCGCTTCATGCTATCCCCGAGGGCGCCGCGTTCGCACGTCGCAGCTCGGCCGCATGGCGGATTGCGGCGATCTTCTCCGGCGTGATCGCGGCATCGAATGCGCGCATGTCGGCCAGTTCGAAGCCGTCTTTGGTAGCGAGCTCTTGAATCTCGACGACTTTGTTCACGTCGATGCCGCGTCCGAGCGAAAAAGGCTCTAGGCGATTTTCGAGAGCGAGCACCATCGTTTCGCTCATGCATGCAAGCGCCGTGCGCGGCGGCAGATTCAAATCGAAATCTTGCCCAGGCTCACGCACGCGTTCGAACCGCGGGTTGCCCGGCAACAGCATGTTACCGCCTTCGGTGACCAAGACGTCGGGGCGTTCTTGCGCGACGCGCCGGCTCACGTCGTGCGGCAACGACAGCTCGCAAACGACCGCGCCCGTTTGCAGATCTTCAGGCTCGATGACGTCTTGCGTCGAGCTGGTTGCGGTCAAGATCAACTGCCCTTGCCGGACGGCGGCGGAGAGGTCGGCCGTATACGATGTTTCGCACGGCAACTCGCCGGCGATCGAATCATGGAACTTTGCCAAGCGCGTGTTGTTGCGGGCGACCATAATCAGACGCTTCACGCGGGGCGCGATCAGTTTCACGCACGCCGAACCGATCGAGCCGGTCGCGCCCACGACGACCGCCGTAGCTTCCACGGAATCGATCCCCATCTCTTGCGCGCCTCGAAAGAGGCTGGCAATGCCCGCCGCAATGGTGAGCGAGTTTCCGGTGGTCACCGGAATCGGCGAACGTTCGGCAACGGTCACACCGCCGTCGCCGACGACTCCCGTAAACGCGCCAAGCCCCGCGATGCCGGCGCCGAGTTCGGTACCGATCTCGATCGCGCGCAAGATCCGTTCGTAGACTTTCTCGCGTGGGAATCCGATGATCTGTTCGGGCAAGAGCGCCGCCGAAACGAACCATCCTTCGGTTTCACGTCCGTCGGGCGTGCGTATCCCGGTGACGTGCGCGACATTCCACGCCGGCATCCACTCCATGATTTTGCGGATGATCGGAGCGCCTTTGCCTTTCGCGCTGGGCTCGTAACGCACGACGTCTTCCAGCGAGAGCGGGTGGATCACAAAACAAAACTTCGCGGTGTTTGCGCTCACGAAGCGCCCTCCGCCTCGCGCTTGAGCGCGGCCAGCATCATCTCGCTGTTTTCGCGGACCTTGCGTTCGAGCGTCGGGCCGATCAGCTCCGCCAGCGTCGGCACGCCGAAATCGTAGTCCACGCTCAGCACCACGTGCGTTTTGCCGGCCTCCTCGGCAAACGTCCAACTGCCTTCGAATTTATCGAGGTCGCCTTCGAGCAATGTGTAGTCGATGCGCAAATTGGCATCGTCGAAACGATCCTCTTCGGTCCATTCGATGGGCGCTTCTTCGACCAGCGTCTTCCAGCGCGTCAGCATATGATCGGCGTGACGTTCGAGGACGGTGACCGATTCCACATCGGGCATAAACTCCGGAAAACGATCCTGCTGTTTGGCCAATTCGTAGACGGCGCGGGGCGGAGCGGCGATCACGATTGACGTTTCAACATAAGGCATGTGCTGCTGCTACAGTGCGCCGAGCTTCTCGCGGGCGGTGGACAGCCCTGCCTCTAGTGCTGCCAGCGCTTTGTCGATCTCGGACTCGGTTACAACCAGCGGAGGCTCGAGCCGGATGACGCGCTGCATATTGAGCGTCCATGCGGCAGTCACGCCGTGTTTCATCATCTCCGGAATGATCCAGCCGCCGTAGCCTTCGTTGGTCAGCTCCACGCCGACCAGCAATCCGAGTCCGCGCGCCTCGCGCGCCACACTGGAATATTTGCGTGCCAGCTCTTGCGCGCCCGCGAGCAACTGCGCGCCACGAACGCGTGCGTTCTCCACCAGATCTTCCTCAACGAGCGCATCCATTGCGGCGAGCGCCGCCGCGCAGGCAATCTCGCTTCCGCCGAATGTGGACGTGTGCATGACCGGATGTTTGGCATAGCCCGCATTCCATACCGGAGTGCGCGCGATGTACGCGCCGACCGGAATCACACCGCCCGAAAGCCCTTTTGCCAGCGTCATGATGTCGGGTACGACGCCGTCGCGGTCGCAGGCGAACATCGTGCCGCAGCGGCCCAATCCGGTCTGCACCTCATCGGCGATCAAGAGCGCGCCCGTCCGGTCGCAAATCTCGCGCACTTGCCGTAAATACCCGGCGGCCGGAACGTTCACGCCGCCCTCTCCCTGCACCGGTTCGACGATGAAGGCTGCCGCGTCGCGCAGCGCCTCTTCGAGACCCGTGGTCGAACCGTACTCGAGGTGGGCGACGTCTTCGAGCAGCGGCGCGTACGTATCTTTGAAATATTCGCGTCCGCTGGCCGAAAGAGAGCCGAGGGTCTTGCCGTGAAAGGCGTCTTGAGTCGCCACGATCGATCGGCGCTTGGTGGCCGCCCGCGCGAGTTTGATCGCGCCCTCAACGGCTTCGGTTCCGCTGTTGCAAAAAAATGAAATCTGCAGATCGCCCGGCGCGAGTTCGGCCAGGCGTTTGGACGCGCGCCCGAGCATGATGTTGAACATCGTTTTGCCCGACAGCGCCATCAGATCGAGCTGCGCTTTGACGGCGGCCACCACTTTGGGATGCCGGTGCCCGAGCGTGAAGACGCCATATCCGCCGGCGAAATCCAAATACGCCTTGCCGTTTTGATCCCAAATGGTGCAGCCTTGCGCGCGCACTTCTACGGGACTGCCCGACACTTTCATCACGCGGGCGAGCGTCGGATTTACGTAGAGCTTGTAATTCTCGTACGTTTCGTCATATAGCCCCTCGACTCGGCCACCTACGGTGTCCTGCTCGGGGTCGTTCGACAAGCTCACGATGACATTGCTAGGCGGCGACGGAGCGCTCTAACGATTCGATGGTTTCCTCGATGACCGCGACGACGTCTTGAGCGCGATCGAGACGCATAATGCGCTCGCGCAAGGCCGCCGCGCCCGGAATGTTCTTTAAATAGAGCGCGAGATGTTTGCGCATCTGCGGCACGGCGCGTGTTTCGCCGAGTTCTTCGAGCATCGCGCGATAGTGCATGCCGATGGCGTAGCGCAGGCGATCGGCCGCGGACGGCACCGGTTGCACCGGTCGGCCTTCCATCAGATCGCGGATCTGCGAGATGAGCCACGGATTACCGAGCGTCGCGCGGCCAAGCATGATCGCGTCCACGCCGCTTTCTTCCATGCGGCGAATCGCGTCGTGCGCGTCGGCGAGATCGCCGTTGCCTATAACCGGAATATCGACCGACTCTTTCAAACGCTTGATGTGCGCCCAGTCGGCGTTTCCTTTATAAAATTGTTTCGCAGTGCGCGCGTGCAGCGTCAGCGCTTTCACGCCGGCTTTCTGCGCGCGCTGCGCAGCTTCGACGTAGACGAGCTTATCGTCGCTCCAGCCCAGGCGCATCTTCATCGTCACCGGACAATCGACGGCTTCAACCACCGCGCGCATGATCGCCTCGCAGCGATCGAGATCGCGCAAGCACGCCGAGCCGCCGTTCGTTTTCGTGACTTTGGGCGCGGGACAGCCGAAGTTAATGTCGACAATGTCGGCGCCACATTCGCGGACGATCTTTGCGGCCTTCGCCATCACCGCCGGATCATCGCCCCACAGTTGGGTGCTGACCGGCTTCTCGAGCCCGTGCTGGTCGATCATTTCCATCGTGCGCTTGGCACTCGACGCATACTGCAGCGCGTTGGACGAGACGAACTCCGTCACCGTCAGGCCCAGGCCAAACGGTTTATAGAGGGCGCGCATGGTGCGGTTGGTCACGCCCGACATCGGCGCCAGCACCAGCGGCGGCCAAATCTCGTGCGGCCCGATGACCAGAGGCTTCATAGCGACGGTATTCTATCACCCCTTGCGCTTCCCGGCTATCGGCGTGATAGAGGGGTAGCGCCCGTAGCTCAATTGGACGAGCGGGTTTTTCGCAGAACCAGGATGCGGGTTCGAACCCCGCCGGGCGCCAACAGGTCTCTCGCAGGCGTGGACAGACGGAGGTTGCGAACCGTGATATACTGGACGCGTTCTGCGAGGAGCCTGCTACGAGGTAGCTACGGCGAGGGGATGCGGTAACGCGTCCCCTTGTTATTTTTTACCGTCAGAATAAAATCGTCGTAGTCCATAGAGACTCAGATGCGGATTGACGGCGTGGATGATCTTGGTGTGACGCGCCACCACTTCCGCCATTCCGCCGGTCGCAACGACTTTCGCGTCGGTGCCGAGCTCGGATCGGATGCGCGCGACGAGCGCCTCGGTTTGGCCGACAAAGCCGTAGATGATTCCCGATTGTAACGCCGAGATCGTATCCGTTCCAAGGGCTTTGCCCGGCGCTTCGAGCGCGATCTGCGGAAGTTTCGCGGTGCGTTCCACAAGCGCGTCGATCGAAATCCCAATGCCGGGTGCGATTGCAACGCCGAGGTAGAGTCCGTGGGCGTCGATGGCCATAAAGACCGTCGCCGTTCCATAGCTGATCACGATCAGCGGCGCGCCGTACAATTCTTGCGCGCCGATCGCCGAAGCTACGAGATCGGCACCGACTTCGCCCGGCCGTTCGGTGCCGATGCGCATCAGCGACTGCCGGTGCGCTTTGAAAAAGAGCGGCGCGCAGTTAAAGTAGCGCGCGCATGCTTCTTCCAGCGTTTGATCGAGATTCGGGACGACGCTGGCGACCACGATAGCATCCACGTCGGCCGGACGCAGCGATGTCGTTCCGAAGAGCTGCACGAAAAGCGCGCCGAGTTCGTCGGCAGTGCGTTTGGAATCGGTGCGGATCCGCCACGCCTGCGCAAGCTCGGCCTCCCCGGGCGCGAAGCAGCCCAGTTTGGTCTCGGTGTTGCCGACGTCAACCGTTAATAACATCGTTCAGTATGCAATCGAGCAGTCTGGCGGCCAAAACCTCTTTCGAAGCGGCGCCTAAGTCGCGCCGGCCGGCAGTTCCCCACAGCACGGTCAACGCGTTGGTTTGCGCGCCGAATCCGCGTCCGCCCGCGACGTCATTGACGGCGATCGCGTCCAGATGTTTGCGCGCCATCTTCTCGCGCGCGTTGGTTTCGTGATTCTCCGTTTCCGCCGCGAAACCGACGAGTATTCCGGAGTGCTTTTCTTCTCCAATAGCCGCCAGCACGTCGGACGTGCGCACCATGTGCACGTCGAGATCGCCTTCGCCCTTTTTCGTTTTCTGCGGCGAAGACTTTTCGGGACGCCAATCGGAAACGGCCGCTGTCGCGATGATCAGATCCGCGGTCTGAGCCGGGCCGACGGCGGCGTCATACATGTCCTGCGCCGAAACGACCTGGACGACTTCAACGCCGGCCGGCGCGGTGAGATGCGTCGGCCCGAGTATGAGCGTCACTTCCGCACCGCGCAGCGCAGCTTCGCGCGCGAGCGCGATGCCCGTCGCGCCGGTCGAAGGGTTGCTCACGAAACGAACGGGATCGAAAGCTTCGCGCGTCGGACCGCCCGTGATCAGCACGCGCTTCCCTTTCAGCGATTGCGTCCGGGTGAGAATCGTTTCCAGCGCTTGCAAGATTGCGTCCTCGGAAGCGAGACGGCCGATGCCGGTTTCGCGTTCGGCCAAGAAGCCGCTCTCGGGTTCGATGAATTCGTAGCCGCGCTCGCGCAGCGTGCGCAGATTTGCCTGCGTGGCCGCATCGTTGTACATCGCGTCGTTCATCGCCGGCGCGATTAGCACCGGAATGCGCGCCGCCAGCAGCGCGCTCGTCACCAAGTCGTCGGCGATGCCCTGGACGAGCTTCGCGATCACATCGGCGGTGGCGGGAGCGACGAGCGCAACCTGTGCTTCGCGCACCAGCCGGATGTGCGGGATCGATTCGGGCGCATCCCAGAGCGAAGAATAGACTTGCCGCCCAGTCAGCGCGGCAAAAGTCAGCGGGCCGACGAATTCCTCGGCAGCCTTGGTCATCGCGACATCCACGACGGCCCCGCGCTGAACGAGCGCGCTGGTCAGCGCCGCAGATTTATAGGCGGCGATGCCGCCGGTCACGCAGAGCAGCACGCGCCTGCCGGAAAAAGCGCTCATTGCCGGATCCACAGGTTATCGAGCAGGCGGGTGCGTCCAAACCGCGCCGCGCCGATCAGAAAGGCGGGCGCGCGCAGCGTTTGCAAGCGCGAAAATGTGCGCGCGTCGACCAGGTTGAGGTACTCCAAACGTGCACGCGGACTTAACACGCCGGCCGCCGCTTCGCGCGCTTCTTCCACCGTTTTTCCGGCCCTGATCTTTTCGAGCATCGTCTGCAACGCCGCGTAGAGCGTCGGTGCGGCGGCGCGTTCTTCGCCGGAGAGATAGGCGTTTCGGCTCGACATCGCCAGTCCATCGGGCTCGCGCACCGTTTCGACGATCTCGACGCGCGTGGTGAAGTTCAAATCCTCGACGAGCTTGATCAGCACGGCCGTTTGCTGCGCATCCTTTTGTCCCAAGAACAGCACGTCGGGACGCACGATGTTGAGCAGCTTTGCAACGACCGTCGCCACTCCGCGAAAATGCGTAGGCCGCGCCGCGCCTTCGAAACGCGTTCCGAGCTTTCCGACGTCGACGAACGTCGTGAAATCGGGCGGATAAATCGCGGCGGTTTCCGGCGCGAACAGCAGATCGACGCCGGCCTGCGCGAGTTTTTCCGAATCGGTCTCCAAGTCGCGCGGATAGCGTTCGAAATCTTCTTGCGGTCCAAACTGCATGGGGTTCACAAACAGGCTCACCGCAACCGACTTGCACATGTCGCGCGCCGCCGCGACCAGGCGCAGATGTCCGGTGTGCAGCGCGCCCATCGTGGGAACGAAACCGAGCGGCCGCGCAAGTTTTTCAAGCTCGGCGCGCGCAGACGCCAGCTCGCTTTCAACCTTCATCTTCACATTAGGAGCTGCGCGTAACCCTCAGCACGGTGCGACCGACCTGGAAGGGCGTGCCGGGCTCGATCCGCTGCTCGCCGCGCACGCGCCGCTCGTTGACGCGCGTGCCGTTGCGGCTTTCAAGGTCGCTCAAAAGCAAGCTGCCGGCGTCGCTGCGCAGCCGCGCGTGGCGGCGCGAAATGTACCGGTCCAGGGTAATGCAGGCGCCGGCCAAGGTCTCGTCCCGGCCGATCACGATCTCGTCTTCGAAGGGCCAGGTCTTCCCGTCAAGCGGCCCGCTCAAGACCTCCAGAACAAAGGTCGAGTGCATGAGCGCTAACTATTCTCTGCAAGAGGACGATACTCTCTAGGGCGGCGCAGCTGTATAATGGGCACGGTGAACGACAGAATCGACGAGCTGCTCAACCTCATGGAGGTGGAACCCGATGCGCTCCGCGAGGCGGAATTTGCGCAGGCCGCGTCCATTCTGGAGACGCTGGTCGGCAAGACCGTGACCTCGGCCGAGCTCGAAGACACCCGGATCGTCATCACGACCTCCGACGGCAACAAATATTTCTTCTACGGTTTCTTGGGCTTAGTCTAAGTTCGCGCGCGCTGCTGCAGCTCGTGGATGAATTCGACGAGCTCGCTTTGGTCGGGCGCGGCGATTTGCGTGAACGCGACGCCATGCGCGTACTGCTGACGCGACGCATCGAAAAACGAAAGCACCACGCGTCCGCGCACCATCATTTCGCGCTCGCCTTCCGGTAGCGAAAACCGCAGGGTGATGTTCTGGCCGGCGCTCAAATCGTTCTTGGTGATGATGCGCATGCCGCCGCCGCTCAAGTCGACGGCGCTGCCCTCCATCGCGGCATCATTTCCCGATACGGTGACCGCGACGGGAAATTCAACGGCGGCGCGAAAAAAGCGGCGCTGCTGCGGCCCCGAGCCCAACGGTTGCTCTGTGCTCACGTATTAGCCGCTTCTGTGTGGAAGCTGAGCGCCCTGCACTGGAAATGTTAGGAGCTGGTCAACGCGCGTGCCGCGAAAAGCGCGCCCAAAACCGCGTGCTCGCGGACGATTCCGCCTTGCACATAGACTTCAAACGGCTCGCGCATCGGCGCGTCGCACGAGAGCTCGATCGTGGCGCCGCTGATGAAGGAACCGCTCGACATAATGACCGGCTCGGCATAGCCCGGAACGCGGCCGGGTTCGGGGCGAAAACGCGCGTTTACCGGCATGGCCGATTGCAGTCCCTCGGCAAACGTGCGCAAGCGCGCCGCCGACCCCAGCCGGATCGCCTGCACGATGTCCGTTCGCGTTTCCCCGGCGCGCGGATCGACATCGTAGCCCAGCTCGGCAAAAAGCGCAGCCGCAAAATCCAAACCGCGCAAGCATTGTTCGACCACGAGCGGCGCGATGAACAGCCCTTGAATGAAGGCGCGGCCGAAGCCCAGCGTGGGACCGACGCCGTCTTTTAGTCCGGGCGCATACAATCGATCGGCGACGCGCTCGATCAAGTCGCCGCGTCCGGCGACATACGCGCCGCCCGGCGCAAGCGATCCGCCCAGATTCTTGATAAGCGATCCGATCGCGAGATCCGCACCCACATGCGTCGGTTCGCGATCCTCCACCAATTCGCCGTAACAATTATCGACGATAATGGCGACGTCGGACCGCTTCTTTTTGATCGCCGCGAAAATCGGCTCGCACTGCGCGATCGAAAGCGCGGGCCGCGGGGCATAACCGCGCGAACGCTGCACGAAAACCGCCGCGACACTCTTATCCTCGAGCTCTTTTTCTATTGCGTCGTGAAAATTGGTGTCGTGAAACGCATTGTCATGGTGAGCTTGTCGAACCACGCCCGAGCGGGACGCCGTCGGCGTCCCTGTCGAGGGCAGCGCGAGTTCCTTATATTTCACACCCTGGCTGACAAGCGAGTTCGGCGCGTCGGCAATCGCGTTGCGAAGCGTATCGTATGGACGGCCCGTAATGCTGAGCAGGGTCTTGCCGTGCGGCACGCAAGCGGCGAGCGCCGTAACGATGGCATGAGTGCCGCTGACAAGCGAGAGCCGCGCGAGAACGCGCTCCACGCCAAAGATGCGCGCGAGCAACGCTTCGTATTTCGCGCGCGCCGGATCATCGTAGCCGTAACCGAACGAGCCGGCAAAATCGCTTTCGGAGACCCCTTCTTCCAGAAATGCCGCCAGCACATTGGTCTTTACGCGCGCCTGCGCTTCATAGCGAATCTCCGAAGCGATCGCTTCGGCTCGCAGGGCCGCTTCACGAACCGCGCCGGCGAAACCGAATCGTTCGCAGAGAAGCTGCACACTCACGGCAACGCCGCCTCGTGCCGTTCGTAAGCGCGCACGAACGGCAAGTACACCACGGTCGCCAATGCGATATTGAAGAGCACCAATACCACTGCGCGCCAATCCAGCGTCGCGAGATAAGCCGCAGCCGGAGCGGGCACGATGCCGGGCATGTACGTGTAGGCGCGCGATACGAAGTTATTCGCCGTTGCGAAATACGCGATCGTTGCCGTTATCAGCGGCACGCCGACAAACGGCACGACGAGAAACGGATTGGCGACGATCGGCAGGCCGAATAGCAGCGGCTCGTTGATGTTGCACAGCGCCGGTCCGACCGTTGCGCGCGCAAGCAGCCGCAGGCGCGGGGCGCGGCTGAACAGCAGTAAAAATGCCACCGGCAGCGTCGCACCTGCACCGCCGGGAAAGACGAACAGAAACAGCGAGACGACCACAATGTGCGGCAGCGGCGCGTGATGCAAGAACGCATCGGTGTTCTGCCGCTGCAGCGCCAAGTACAGCGGCGTGACCACGGCGGCGAGCATTGCCGGACCGTGAACGCCCACGGTCCACAGCAATGTTTCCAAGGTCACCACCAGCATCAGCGCGCCGTACGAATCACCAAGCCGTCCCAATGGGTGTAGCGCCGCGGCCGCGGCGTTCGCCGGCGAGTAGTGCAAGAGAAAAGCTGCCAGAAATATGGCGAGAACAATTGCGACGCCGCCTATTTCTCCGGCCTGGCCGAGTCGGCGCCCAACAGCCGCGGCGCCTGCGATGACGAGCGCCAACCCGATCGCCAAGAATAAACCGGTTCCCCCGACGAGATTTAGGTAGGCGAGCGGCCGCGACAGATCGATCGGTTGCGGCAGCGCAAGTAAAAAAGCCGCGCACGTCGCGCTCACGAGCAGAAGACGCATCAATCGCAAGTGCAGCGCAAGACGATAAGCGAGTATGGCCGCCAGTGCGGCGGCCATAACCCCAAATCCGGGCAGCTCCGCGGCGACCAGCCGCTGCAAGAACGAGCCGCTTCCAAAGAGCATGAATACGGGAATAGCCGCCAAGAGCGCAAAGAAGCTGCGCGGCAAGCTCTCGCGCACGGCGATCAGTGCGGGCAGATCGCCGAACGCGCGAAGGGACGCTAGCAGTTAGATCTTACGGACGACGGCTTCGACGCGTCCGACGACGGTGACATCGTTCGAGAAGATTGGCGCCATCTGCGGATTCTCCGGCTGCAAACGAATGCGCCCGTCTTCCTTATAGAAGCGCTTCACCGTGGCTTCGTCGTCGACCATGGCCACCACGATCTCGCCGTTTTCGGCAGACGGCTGGGGCCGGACCAAAATTAAGTCGCCATCCAATATCGCCGCCCCGACCATCGAGTCGCCCTGAACGCGCAACATGAATGCATCGGATGCGCGCGGCGCAAACGACGCCGGCAGAACGAATTCACCCTCGACGTTCTCTTGAGCGGTAATCGGAACGCCCGCCGCGACGCGGCCGATGATCGGCATAACCACGCTGTCGGGCGGATTTCCACTGGGCGTTTCCCGGCGCAACGCGCGCGGCTTCGTGGGATCGCGGGTGATGTACCCACGGCGCTCGAGCGTCTTGAGGTGGGCGTGAATCGTCGACGACGACGATAAGCCGACCCGCTCACCGATCTCGCGGACCGACGGCGGATAGCCCCGCTCGGCCCGAAACTCTTCGATGACCTCGAGGATGCGCCGCTGGCGCTCGGTTGCTCCCTCCATGCCAAAAGCCCCCTGACCCACAGCAAAATGCCATACATATGGCACTTGGGCCGGTTACAAACGTACCATAAATCCGATTTGAAGGCAAACATACGTTCGAAGCCCATTGACACTCAAGCAAGCGGGTGTGGTAAAATCTAGGGGACGAACAGGCGTTTGCCACAAAATATGGGTATACTAGTTCACGAACGCCCGTTCGGCACAACATAGAGAGAGCGAGGAAGAGCCATGACCAACCGCAGACGTTTCACCCTCATGCCGGCCATCATGCTTGCCGTGCTGAGCCTTATGGTCACCGTTCCGGCTCTCTCCAGCATGCATCTGTACGCCGCCGGCGCTCAGCACTATGCGACCGTCGTCGTACAACCGGGCGACACGCTCTGGGCCATCGCCGCGACGCACACGACCCGCAGCGCCGACGTCCAAGACACGATCGATCGCATCGCCGAAGTGAACCACCTCGGCAGCGCGCCAATCATTCCGGGCCAGCGCCTGCGCGTTCCGCTCTAAGTAGCGTACACTTAATGAAAAGGCCGCAAACGCGGCCTTTTTTTATTGTCATGGTGAGTCGCTGCTATCTTCGCGAAATCAGGAGAACGCTAACTCTTCGTCACGACGAGCACGCTATGATCGCGGTGCTCTTCCAAAAACGTGAGGCCGTCGGCCATCCAGATGTCGAGTCCGCCTTGTGAATGCCTGGTAACTTCGCGCACGACGTGGATACGATCTTTGAGCCACGCTAACTCCGAGCGCGGCGCCGCCGGCCAAATCGAAACTTCGCAATCCTCGCAAAAATAACCAGCGGTCATCGCCGCCCCTTCGACATGCTCAGGATGACAACCTAAAAAGAAAGCGCCCCTGCTTTCGCAGGGGCGCTTCACCTTTACTAACCGAGCTTCGAACTAGAGCTTGATCTGAACTTCCAGGTAAGCCTGGAAGGGCAGCGCGCCCGAGAACGGAGCGAAGGGATAGTTGTACTGAGCCGGATATACCGGGCTGCCGTTGGGAGCCGATCCCGGGGTGTCTCCATAGAAGAAGCCACCGCCGAAGCCGGGCTGTCCTGCGACAGGGCCGACATAGCCGCCGTTGCCTTGGCCGTAACCGCACACGATGCTGCCCGGCTTAAATGCCGAGGACCACGCCGTGTTCGTACCGCCCCAGCAGTAGTTCAGGATGTTGGTGAGCGTCAGGTTCGCCGTCACACGGGGTGAGACGTCGTATCTGATGAGCGCGCCAACGTTGGCCTGCCACGGTTGCTGGTACTGACCGACCGCGTCGAACTTACCCGTGAACGGATTGGGGATTGCGAGCAATCCGCTGTCCGTCGAGAAGGTATTTCCGGCCGTCATGAAGTCGCAGTTCTGCGCATCTGCCGCAGGAACCACAATCGGTGCTCCGCTGCCGGTGACAGCGGACGCTTCATTGTTGTTGCAAACTCGCGGATCGATGCCGTACGTATCGGTCGGCGATCCGTAGTATGCGCCTGATATCACGGTCACGTTTGGCGCAATTGCCAAACGGCCGCGCTTGTACTGAACCCAACCAACGAACTCGTGCGGCCAGATTGCGCTGGATCCGCCCTGATCGTTCGGTGCATTCGGAGCTTCGTTCGGATAGGGATTGTACCATCCCATGCGATCGAGCAACGGCTGCGCCGCCATGTTGTAGTACGGGTTCTTAACGATGAGCGTTGGATCGGTTTGTGTCGCTGTCGGAGCGCAAGTCGGATTTGGTGCGCCCTGATAGTAGCACTGCGATCCGCCGCCCGCCGACGTCAAGGCGTTCCACGCCGTGATGTAGGTGTTCAGGTAGTCGATCGAGTTGGTTCCACTCAGCAGGTTGCCGTATTGAACCAGCGCTTTCGTATACGTATACGAAAGAGCTCCAGACCAGCCATCGCGACTCGGATCACCTTTTTGAATTTGGAGTTCGAGTCCGTAGCTGTGCTGATGGCCGCTGTTCGTGCCCGAGACGAATCCCGGCGCGAGAACAACGGTTTCGATCTGGTTGTGCGTATCGCGATAGAACGGCGACACCTTGAAGGTGACATCGCTATTGTTGAAGCGGTGTTCCCACGAGAAGTCGTAGTTGTTCGAGTACTGCACCGGATTGTCGTGTGACGGCGTGTTGAACCCGAGAGCCCAGAAGCGGCTGAAGTCGAAGTTCGCGGCGCGTTTACCCGACTGATCGGAGTATTGCTCGAACGCGGTTTCGGTCGGCTGCGTGTATTTGCCGGCCGAGAAACGCAACACGTCATTCGGAGACAGCGTGTACGTTCCGCCGATACGAGGCGAGAGCATCGTACGCGTAAACTGCGTCGCGCCTTTAGCCGAGTATACTAGCGGTCCGCATGTTACGCACCCAGGGATCGATCCCGTCGGATGCAAGCCCTGTTGGCCCGAAGGCGCCGTGCCGCACGATCCGAACGGCGTAGCCGTCGTCTTTAGCAGGGGCGGCGTCGGTTGTCCCGGCGCAAGCGGCGTGACCTGCGGCAGACCCGTTCCCGGATCGTAGCAGAGCACTTGCGCGTACGCGTTAAACCAGAAGTTGAACTCGGGGTTGTTGAGGTTTTGCAGATTGTACTGGTAAGACTCAAAACGAAGGCCGAGATTCAGATCCAGTTTGTCATTCGGCTTGAACTCATCCTCGAGCGCAGCCGATGCGAACACGGGACGCACTGTGTTGTACGTGCCTTGTCCGCCCGGCGTCGTTACGAGCCAGTTCGAGGTGCCGGCATTGAAGCTGTTGCAGCCGGGCGTGCCCGCGAGGGAACCGCCGACTGCGCAGACCGTTGCCAGATTCACCGGGGTGGGGCCGCCGTTAGCCGGGCTTCCGGCCGTCGCGGGGAACGGGTACGTTCCGTAAGCCGCGCTCGAGTCGCAGTTCACCGGCGTTCCGGTTGCCTTTCCATAACAGATCGGATTGTTCGGGTCGCCGTTGGTCCAATCGGTTACGCCCGTGCGTGAGCCAACGTAACCGGCTTCCCACGAACCGTTATTCCAACGCGCGACCGATGCGGTCGTGTAGTTGGCGGTGAGGCGAAGCAGGTTCTGCTGGTTGATTTGATCGGCAAACTGGAACTCTGCGCCGCGCGTGTGCGTGGTGAGTTCGTAGTCGGCCGTTCCGTCGCCGCCGTACGCACCGGTGATCAGACCGTCGAGGTAGGCCGTGCCTGCCGCGACCGGACCACTGATGAGCCAGTCGGAGTAGAACGAGTACCCGAAGAGACGCGCATAGGCATTGCTGCCGATGTTCTTCGTGTACTGCGCTTTGACGATTCCGACGTCATTCCAGAAGCCGTCTTTGACGTTGGCCGGAATGCCGCTGTTCTTGCTGCCGTTGGCTTGGCAACTTCCAGAGAAGGAAGGACCAAACGCGCAAGGCGCATTCAGCGAGCGGTTCGTCGCCGTATTCGGGTAGTAGTACGGCTGCGCTACCGCAGTGCTCGCACGCTGTCCGAACGACGTACCGGGCGCCCAGATGAGCGAGTCCATGTACGGAAGCGGATTGGCTCCTTGAGCGCACCCGATTTTGCCGAAGAGTGAGCCCCAGAAGTTTTCATATCCGCAAAGACCCGGGAACGGGCTTCCGCCCGTGCTGAAGCCGGCGTACGGCGTCAGCATGTTGCTGATATTCGCAAGACCGCCGGCGTCATTGGCTGAGTCGCCGTTGAGCTGGTCCTGCATGGAGTTGTCATACAACAACTGCAAGTCGTCGCGGCCGCTGTCGAATTTGTGCGGGATCGCGAAGTGCAGATTGACGACGTTATCGCGTTCGAAGATGTCCGAAAGCGACGTCTGGAACGGATAGTATCCGAAACAGGCGCCGTTAAACGGACCCGGATTTGCGTTCGTGAATCCAACCGGCATTCCGGCGTTCGCGCCGGTCCCTTGGCAAGGTCCGAACGGTCCGTTCGAATAGACCTCTGCCGCACGACTTGCGTCAGTGGTGAGAAACGCTGGATTACACGAATTGATGTCGCAGTCGATCGCGCCCAACCAGTTCGCGGCCTGCGCCGAGCCAGTGATGCCGTACTGATTGAGACCATTGGAAGCGATGTTGCTCAGGTTGGACCAGCTGCCCGCGGGGAAGTGCTGGTTGTACCCTTGCACGCCGACATAATACGAGAACGTCCGGTTCGGATTGGATCCGCCGGCTTCAGCCGTCAAGGCGTGATAGAAACCCGGTGCGCCGATGCCGCCCTTGAGCGTACCGAAACCCGGATAGGTTCCCGTCTTGATGACTTGGTTGATGAAACCGCCAAGCGTTGCCGATGACGCGCCTGAAGGCGATCCGCCGGTGTAGACTTGCAGTTCCTGTTGGCCGAGGCTCGCAAGCGAGTTGGCCTGATAGTTATCGAACGCGCGGTTGACCGGAACGCCGTCGAACTCGTAGCCGATTTGGCTATACGCGCTTCCGCGGATGTAGAACACTTGTCCCCAACCTGCGTTGCCGATGTACGACGTAACGCCCGGTTGTGAATAAATGCCCGAGTAGGCTTGGTTCAGGTTGAAACCGCCGCTCGTGCCCGAGACTACTTGCTGTGTCGCGGCATTGACCGAATAAATATCTGCGGTCGTGCCGGGCTTGACCAGATTACCGGCTGCCCGTGCCGTGACGTTTGCAATGGTTCGGAGCGAAGGTTGGATGGCGAGGGTGAGTGTGTGCGTTTGGTCCGCAAACACCGTAACTCCCGACTGTGACGAGCTGTTGTATCCGGTTTTCGTTGCCGAAACCGTGTACGTATCAGGCGCCAAAGTGAGGAAGTTGAAATTCCCGGCATTGTTCGTTGTAGCTGTGGCTCCGCCAGACGGCGAGCTGACCGTAACCGTTGCATCCGCAACCGGTCTGTTCGTCGTAGCGTCGACAACTGTACCGCTGATGCCACCCGTGGTGCCCGCCAGTGCCCATGTTCCCTGGGCAAGCATTGACACGAGTAACAGAACGGCCACGAACGCATGCCTGACTCGGAATCTTGGCATGGTTCCTCCTATGTTGTAGAGGCCAGTATGTCGGATGGGCATAGGGACCTAAGTCGCAGCCCATGCGACTGGTTTGGGCTTCTTTTCACAGAGTCTTAATCCTCTGAGAGCCCTCTGAGAGTATCCCCTAAGGAGGCAGGCCCTTAAACGGTAGCAGGCACCCGCTGGGCCAGCAGACCTGGGATGGCGGAGGGCCGGTCGGCTACTGGGACCCCGGCGGCTTCAAAGGCCGCGATTTTGCTCTGGGCGGTCCCGAAGGCCCCCGAAATGATCGCCCCGGCGTGTCCCAGGGACTTGCCGGGCGGGGCGTTCATCCCGCCGATGAAGGCCACGATGGGCATCCCGGGCATGTGCTCGCGGATAAAAGCAGCGGCGTCTTCCTCGTCTGAGCCCCCGATCTCGCCGCAGAGCACGAGCGCCTCAGTCTGGGAGTCGTTGGCAAACTCCCGCAGGCAGTCCACGAAGGTCGTTCCGATGATCGGGTCGCCCCCGATGCCCACGCAAGTGGACTGGCCATACCCCGCGCGCGTCAGAAGATCGACGACTTCGTAGGTCAGCGTGCCCGAGCGCGAGACAAGGCCGACGCTGCCTTCCTTAAATACGTGGCCGGGCATGATGCCGATCAGCGACTTCCCGGGCGAGATGAGTCCGGGGCAGTTCGGGCCGATGATGCGCATGCCGGGCGTGGTCGCGACGACCCGCAGCACGTCGTGCACCGGAATGCCCTCGGTGATGCAGACCGCAAACGTAATCCCCGCGTCGTGTGCTTCGAAGAGCGCGTCGGCCGCAAACGGCGGCGGAACAAAGATGCACGTGTGCGTCGCGCCGGTCGCGTCGACCGCATCGCGCACCGTGTCGAAGACGGGTAGACCGTGCTCGGTCTTTTGGCCACCCTTACCCGGCGTCACGCCGCCGGCGATCTTCGTACCGTACTCGAGCATGCGCGACGTGTGGTAAGACCCTTCGCTGCCGGTGATGCCCTGCACGATCACTTTTGTGTTCTTGTCTAGAAAAATACTCATGCGGCAAGCTCAACAGCTCTCGCCGCCCCCTGATCCATCGTTTCGACCGGCGTCATCTTGGCGTCGGCCAAGATCTTGCGGCCTTGTTCTTCATTGGTTCCGGTCAAGCGAATGACCAGCGGAACCTTACGCGACTTCGTTGTGTTCAGCGCTTCTACGATACCTTTCGCGACTTCGTCGCAGCGCGTGATGCCGCCGAAAATGTTGATGAACATGACTTTGGCGCCGGTGTGATTGACGACCAGCTCGTAACAGTTGCGCACGCGCTCGGCATTCGCGCCGCCGCCGACGTCGAGAAAGTTCGCGAAGTTTCCGCCCGCGTTGCGCACCGCGTCCATCGTCGCCATCGCCAAGCCCGCGCCGTTTGCGATCGTTCCGACATTGCCATCGAAGCGCCGGAAGTTTCGCGTGCCGAGTCCGGCTTGGGCCGCGAGGGCCTCGTCTTCGTCGAGCGGCAGCGTCTCTTGCCATTCTTTGAATTCGGGATTTTTGTAGAGCGCGTCATCGTCGAGTTCGACCTTCGCATCGGAGGCCATCACGCGTCCGTCGGAAGTCAGAACGAGCGGGTTGATTTCGATCAACTTTGCGCCGTAGCGGAAAAACAGTTCGTAGATTCCGCCGACGATAGCGGGAAACGCTTTGCGGTATCCGGGATCGAGCTCGGCCTGGAAGGCGAGCTCGCGCCCGATGAAGGGCGAATACCCGATCGCGGTGTCGACGAAAAATTTGGCGATCGATTCCGGATGTTTTTCCGAAACTTCTTCAATGTCCATTCCGCCGAAGCGGCTGACCATGATGACCGGACGCTTTGTCGTGCGGTCGATCGCGATCGCGCAGTACGCCTCTTTGACAATCGGGAGCTTCTCTTCGACTAGCACCGAATTCACGCGCTCGCCCTTGGGATTCTGCCGGTTGGGCGGCATTGGCGTCGCCATGATCTCTTCGGCGACCGACGCGACGTCGTCGGGCGATTTTGCGAACTTGACTTTACCGGCCTTGCCGCGGCCGCCCATCAGCACTTGCGCCTTCACGACCCACTCGGGCACGTCGGGCGTCGCCAATTCGGCGGCGCGCGCGGGAGCTGCGGCGTGGTACCCGCGCGGCACCGGAATCCCGGCGCGGCGAAACAGCTCTTTCCCTTGGTATTCCATTAAGTTCATAGGGGGTTGTCGGAATGTTCCCTCGGCGTGATTGTTACCTGCTGGGACCTAGGCGCTCATGGACGAGCGCCTCGTTTTTATTACTCTACTTTGACGAGAACCGCATCGCCCTGGCCGCCGCCGCTGCAGATCGCGGCGATGCCATACCCGCCGCCGCGCTTGCGGAGCTGGTTGATGACGGTGCCGATGATGCGCGCACCCGAAGCGCCGATCGGATGACCCATCGCGACCGCGCCGCCAAAGCGGTTGATTTTCTCAGGATCTATTCCTAAGCGTTTGGCCGACGTCAGTGCGACCGCGGAAAATGCCTCATTGATCTCCCAGACGTCGATCTGATCTTTGCGCAATCCGGTTTTCGCCAGCAACTTCTGTGCCGCCATCGCCGGAGTAAGCGCAATGTACGGCGAGTCCCATGCAACGGTCGCGTGCTCGAGAATCCGCGCCATGATCTCGCGGCCGTTAGCCTGCGCGTAGCTTTCGTCTGCAATGATCAGCGCGGCCGCTCCGTCGTTCACGCCCGGGGCGTTGCCGGCGGTAATGGTTCCGTCCTTATCGATCGGACGCAGTTTTGCCATCGTTTCCAGGCTTGCATCGGCGCGGACCGCTTCGTCGCGGTCGAGGAGCGCGCTTGGCACGTCGCCGGTCACAAACGGCGCCCACTCGCCATAGTTCAGCGAAAATTCTTTGGAAGGTGCGTGATCCCACACCGCGTCGGCCGCGCCGTTGGACGACCCTGCGGCAACCGGAACGCGCGCGCGTGCCGGTTCGCGAAGTTTGTCAACGACGATCTTTCCTTTGGCTTTGGTGGCAATGCGCAGCGGCACGATTTCCGCGGCTAGATCGCCGTTCTCTTGCGCCTGCATCGCGCGGCGGTGGCTTTCGTACGCGAAACGATCCTGTTCTTCGCGCGATACGCCGAGTTCGCTCGCAACCTTCGCGCCTTGCGCCGCCATCGTCATCGGAAAATAGTAGTCCCAGAGTCCGTCATGGATCATCGCATCGATCAAGCGTCCGTCTCCGAAGCGGTAACCGCTGCGCGCGTCCTTTAACAGGTAGGGCGCGTTCGACATGGACTCCATACCGCCGGCGGCCACGACCGCGTTGCTGCCGTCGTTGATGAGCCGCGCGGCATTCACGGCGGCGAGCAATCCGGACGCACAGACTTTGTTGACCGTCTCCGCGGTGACGGTTTTTGCCAAGCCGCTCTTAAATCCGACTTGCCGCGCCGGATTTTGTCCGGCGCCGGCCTGCAAGACGTGTCCGAAGATCACGTGCTCGACGTCGGCCGGATCGATGCCCGACCGTTCGATCGCCGCCACGAGTGCGGCCGCACCGAGCGTCGTGGCTTCAAGGGGCGCGAGCGAACCGCTCAAGCGCCCGAACGGAGTGCGCGCCAACCCAAGAACAACCGCTTTAGAGTTCATGACTACCGGATTCGCGCAGGCTCCGAACCCGTCCCTCGCGGCTGCGTGCAGACGACGCGCTCTTCGGGCGCGCAGCTTTCACACTCGAACTGCAGCGTAACGTGCGTGATGCCGAAACGTGCGCGGACCAGCGCGTCGATTTCGCGCGCGATCGCGGTGGCCTCGCTGACCCGGCGGTCGTCGACCAGCACGTGCGCGGAAAGTGCGCGGTCGCCCGTTCCGATCGTCCAGACGTGGAGATCGTGCACCGCAACGATGCCGGCCAGCGGAGCGAGCGTCGCGCGCACCTCGTCGAGCGTCATCCCGCGCGGGGTTGATTCGAGCAGCACGTCGGTGGCGTCGCGTAAGATGCGCAGCACGCCGGCGACGATAATCGCGGCGACGAAGATCGAGAGCGCCGGATCGATCCAAGAAAACCCGGTCGCCGCGATCGCGATGCCGCCCGCAATCACGGCAAACGCGCCCAGCGCATCGCCGGCCACGTGGTAGATTGCCGCTTGCACGTTCAGATTTGCGTGCCGGTCCCGCACGAGCAGCAACGCGACGCCGGCATTAACGATCAAACCGAAACCGGCGACGGCGCTCATTAGGGCGCCCTGCGGATGATAGACCACGGAAAAACGGCCGACCGCTTCGTACAGAATGAAGAGCGTCGCGGCTAAGAGCAGCGTGCCGTTGGCGAGCGCGCCGAGCACTTCCAGTCGCCCGTATCCGAAGGTCTTGTGCACGTTGGCGGGCCGCTGCGCGCCGGCGAGCGCCGCGAGCGCGATGATCAGCGCGAAAACGTCCATGCAGACGTGCACGGCGTCGGCGAGCAATGCCAGGCTCCCCGCGCGCACACCGCCCCAGAATTCCACCGCGGCAACGATCGCCACGAGAACCAGCGCGAGGGTAAGGCGCCGGCGCGGCACGGCTAGATCAGGAGCGCTTTCACGGCGAGCGCGGCCAGCATCACGCCGAACGTGATGAACGTTTTGCTTTCGGCTTGCGCGATCACGCCGGGCTTCCACGTGCCTTGTTGCAGCTCGGCTGCCTCCAACCGCGGCACGATCGGCGGAACGGCCTCGCAATAGCGCACGAACGCCTCGCCGAAACGCGCGCGCAAAAATTTCTCTTCGTGCGGAATGATGACCGCGTACACGGCTGCCATCGCGCCCAGGCACCCGGCTATCAGCGCGATTTTCGCGGCGGCCGAATTCGCTCCGGTAAATGCGATCGCAAAGCCCGCCGCCGTCACGAAGTTTCCAACGTAAAGCGGGTTGCGCACGAACGCGTAGGGCCCCGCGGTGACCAGTTCCGGCGCGGTGACGGCGTTCCCGCGCGTCGTGACGCCCGAATAACCGACGGCCCAGCAGCGCAGCAGTTCGCCCGCAAAGGCGAGCGGCAATCCGAGCGTCACGCCGAGGGCGTCAGGCTTTCCGAAGATCAGCAGCAGCAACGCCGGAACGGCCAGCGCGGCGCCACGGTTCTTAAAGACGAGCGCTTCGAGCTCGTCGCTCATTGCGTCGTTTGGAGCTGCTCGGCGAGCGCGGCGTCAAAAATTTCGCGCAGCGAACGCCCGAGCGGAATCTTCGGCGCCCAGCCGAGCGCGCAGAGTTTTGCGTTGTCACCGTAAAACGTCTTGAGATCCGATCGGCGCATCCTGGTGGGATCTTCGCGAACCTCGATCGGCACGTCGGCGATCTGTATGAGCAGCCGCAGAATATCCTGGATCCGCATCGGGACGCCGCTACAGACGTTGTAGATCTCGCCCGGATCGCCGTTCTCGGCGAGCGCGATATACGCTTCGACGACGTCGCGCACGTCGAGAAAGTCCCGCTCTGTCGTAAGGTCGCCAACGTACATGACGGGCTTCTCTCCGGCCGCCTTGATTCGCGCGAGCTGTTTGGCGAACGAAGGCACGACAAAATCTGCGCCTTGACCCGGCCCGATGTGATTGAACGAACGCGCGATCAGCACGGGCACTTTGTACGAACACCACGCGGCCATGCCGAAACATTCCGCCGCGGCCTTACTCGCTCCGTACGGATCGACCGGCGAGATCGGATGATCTTCCTTCAGCGGATTCTTCGACTCGGAAACACGTCCGTAAACCGAAGCCGATCCGGCAAAGACGATGCGCGGATAGTTCCCGCCCCGGGTCGTGCGGACGGCTTCCACCAAGCGGACCGTTCCCATGGCGTTGATCTCAAAGGCTTCCAGCGGCCGCTCGACCGCGTGCGGAACGAAAGCTTGACCGGCAAGATGAAAGATGACGTCGGGCTTCGCCGCCTCGAGCGCGTGCAGGATCGTTTCCGTATCGAGGACGTTGATGCGCAGCTCGCCGGAGGACGAAGGCCCTCCGGCTGCTGCTACTTCGTAGCCGCGCTCCTGCAATGCGTGAACGAGGTATTTGCCGACGAATCCGTCTGCGCCGGTTACGATCGCGCGCAAAGTTCTAGACCGGGACCACTTTGCTGAGCCGGTCGAGATCTGCCCGCACCATCATCTCGACCAATTCCTCGAAGGAGTGCTCCGGCTCCCAGCCCAGTTCGCGCTTTGCTTTGGAAGGATCGCCCACTAACAGATCGACTTCGGCCGGGCGAATAAACTTCGGCGCCGTGCGCACGTATTTTTCGTACGATCCGAGGCCCGCGGATTCGAATGCGATGCGGCAAAACTCGCGAACCTTATGCGTGCGGCCGGTTGCTATCACGAAGTCGTCCGGCTTTTCTTGCTGCAGCATCAGCCACATCGCTTTGACATAGTCGCCCGCAAACCCCCAGTCGCGCTGTGCATCCAAATTTCCAAGCACTAACTCGCTTGCTAATCCAAGTTTGATGCGCGCAACGCCGTCGCTGATTTTTCGCGTGACGAATTCTTTTCCGCGCCGAGAGCTTTCATGGTTGAAAAGTATGCCGCTCACCGCAAAGAGATCGTAAGACTCACGATAATTCACCGTGATCCAGTGCCCATAAACTTTGGCAACGCCGTACGGACTGCGCGGATAGAACGGCGTCGTTTCCGACTGCGGTACGTCTTGAACTTTGCCGAACATTTCGGAGCTTGACGCTTGATAGAATTTGATCTTCGGGTTAACCGTGCGAACCGCCTCAAGAACGCGCGTTACCCCTAGCGCGGTAAATTCGCCCGTCAATACCGGTTGCGTCCACGATGCCGGCACGAAAGACTGCGCGGCCAAGTTGTAAATTTCGTCGGGCTTGACCGCGGAGATGATCTCCGTAATTGAGCTCTGGTCCAAAAGATCGCCGGACACGAACTCAATGTCGTCGACGATATGCTGGATGCGTTCGTGAACGTCGGTACTGGTGCGGCGGGTCATCCCCGCAACGCGATAGCCTTTGGCTAGCAGAAGCTCTGCGAGATAGGAACCGTCCTGTCCCGTGATGCCGGTGATCAGCGCCGTCTTGCCCACGGCCGACCCTTTCAAAGCCGCGGCTAGCCTGCCCTGTGCGGCATGCGAGTCGCGATAAATGCGGCGACCTCGCTTGGAAGCGTTCCCCTGCCGAAGCCCGCGTCGTACCCGAGCTCCGTTGCCAGCAGACTCGTCATGCGCGGGCCGCCGCAGCAAAGAATGACGTTGTCGCGCAGACCGTCGGCTTCCAAGAGTTCGACCAGCGCCGTGAAATTTTTAACGTCGCTACCCTTTTGCGTCACGACTTGCGATGCAAGCAGCGCGTCGATTTTTTTCTCTTTTGTGAAGCGGACGAGATCTTCGACCGAGACCTGGCTGCCCAGATTAAACGTCTCGAACATTTTATAGCGCTCGAGCCCGTAATCGCCCTGATAGCCTTTCATGTTGAGGATCGCGTCGATGCCGACGGTGTGCGCGTCGGTGCCGATGCAGGCGCCGGCAACGCGGACCCTGCGGCCGACGCGCTCTTCCAGCAGCGCGTCAATCTCTTCCATCGACATCTTGTGCGTTTTTACCGACGGCACGGCCAGCGATTCGAAGTCGATCGACTGCGGCGTTGCGGCATACACGACGAAGAACGAAAAGTTCTCGGCAATCGCGCGGCCCTCGGCCACCTGCACATCGGCGAACCCCATCTTCACGACGAGTTGGCGCGCCGCTTCGTCGGCGGCTTCGCTCCACGGCACCGGAAGCGTGAACGACAGCTGGACCTTTCCGTCATCGAGCGTGTCGCCGTATGGTTTGATCACGATAACAACTCTTCGAACGGGTTCCAATAATCCGGCGCGCGCTCGAAGACGCCGTCGAAACCTCTTCCGCCGTCGGGCGATCGCTTGACGTCGGCAAAGACGCCGGCTTTGATCGACGCCATCAATCCCCGCGCCGCCACGCGCTCCAGTAAGACTTCACACTCGCTTAAGACATCGGCCGCGCGCCGTTCGATGCGGCCGCCCGGCTTAGGGATGACGTCGTCGCCGAAGTGCCGCGCCGTCCGCATGACGTAGCGCGCATTTTCCAGCGAAAGCGCGCGGTCGCCCAGAAACGGCGTATGAATCGCTTCGGTGAGGATGCCGCAGAGGTGAATCGTTTGCCCGGTCATCACCGACGTGAGATTGAACATCGCGTCGATCAGATGACCCTTGAAAATGTCCCCCGTCATGTGTTTGGTCGGCGGCATATATTTGAGCGGCGAGTCGGGAAAGATCTGGCGCGCGAGCTGCGCCTGCGCGACTTCGAACAGAAAGCCGTCTTCCAGATTCGGATCGATTTCGTAGGCGTCGCCCAACCCGATCTGCCGGCCGGGCATGCCCGCGCGATGGGCGAGCTCTTCGTTGATGAACTGCGAAGCCAGCACCGCGGGCGCTTGTTCGACCGCATCGGCCGTCGTGAGATAGTTGTCTTCGCCCGTGTTGATGATAATGCCCGATGCGGCGTTGAGCTTGCGGCTGAAATGCTGGTCGACAAACGTCCGCTTCATGTTGATGTCGCGAAACAGAATGCCGTACATCGAATCGTTGAGCAGCATATCGAGCCGCTCGAGCGCGGCCATCGCGGCGATCTCCGGCATGCACAATCCGCTGGCGTAATTCGTCAGCATCACGTACCGGCCCAATCGCCGCGACGCTTCGTCCAAAGCCTCTCGCACGATCGCAAAGTTGGCTTGCGTAGCGTAGGTGCCGCCGAAGCCTTCCGTCGTTGGCCCGTAGGGTACGAAATCCAAGAGCGATTGTCCGGTGGACCGAATCACCGCGATGATCTGCGCACCGGCTTCGGCCGCCGCTACGGCTGCAGTGCGATCTTCGTAAATATTGCCGGAGGCGACGATCATGTATAGCAGCGGCGGAGGCAACTGCGGCCGCTCGTGCATGAGATCGTTACGCTCGCCGCGCCGAGCCAGAATGCGATCGAAGGCCGCACGCGCAGATGCAATGATCGCGCGGCGGGCCGCTTCTTGCGAAACGCTCTTGAACTGCGCGAGGACCGCGCCGCCGTTGGCAAGGCGTTCGCCGAGTTCGCGCGGTTCCAATCCCGTTTCCACGAGCGCGCGCCCGAACGGGATCGCGACTCCGGCCGCAAGCTCCGCCGCGTCGAGCGATTCGACAATAACGTTGGGAACGGGCGTATCGTTTGGGCCGACGCCGTCGACGCCGAGCAAACGCAGAATCGATCGCTCGACCGAAACCGTCGAGTGCCGTTCGACGAACGCCTGGACCGGATCGGCTATCGCCGCCGCCGATTTGCGGCAGCGCGCCACGGCGTTCAGGTCGATCTGGATCTGCATATGCTCCTTGTACGTCCCCTCGTCTCGCGTCCCCCTGGGGACGCTGCTGGGGTCCTTCGACTCGCTCCGCTCGCTCAGGATGACAACTCGACAGGCTCAGGATGACAATTGAGGCAAACCAGGGGCGGAATGAGCGTAGCGCAGCGTATGGCAGTGATCGCGGCCGGCATCGTGGCGTTGACGGCGGCCGGCTGCGTCTTCAGTCCGCGGACCTCCACGGCACAATCTTCGCCGCAGCATGTGAGCGGATCGTGGCCGATGTACCAGTTTGGCGCCACGCACAACGCCGTCTTCGACCAACCGATCATGCAAGCCGACTGGCAGACCGCGCTCGGCGATCGCATCAACGGTGGTTTCGCTCTCGAAGGAACGACGCTGTATGCGGTGAGTTTCGATCACCGGCTCTACGCGATTGATGCGCCGACCGGAAAGATTCTGTGGAGTCTACTAACCGACGACATCCTCATGTCCACTCCCGTCTACGCCAAGGATGTTCTGATTATCGGCAGCGGACACAACGGCTTCATGAAACCCGACGATGCCGTTTCACAAACATGGGGACGCCCGGAAGGCAACAACGTCTTTGCCTACTCGCTCGCCGGGAAGCCGCTGTGGAAATTTCACACCGAGGGCGAGGACATGCCGACGCCGGCGATCGACGGCGACACCATCGTTTTTGGGAACGGCGACGCGCACGCATACGCGCTCGATCTCACGACCGGCAAACAGAAGTGGCAGGTTCCGCTGGCGGGCGCGGTGACGATGGCGTCGACCGCAATCGATAACGGCGTCGCGTTCATCAGTTCGTGTCACAACGCGCCGTACTTTTGCGAGACGCGCGCGCTCGACGTGCGCGACGGACATACGCTGTGGACTAACCCGAACGGTGGAAGCGACTGCGCGCCGGCGGTCGCGGACGGATTGGTCTTCGTCAACAGCAACCGCAACGACGAGTACCACTATCACACGGGCGGCACCGATATCGTCGCCGCGCTGGACGAGCGCACCGGAAAGACACGCTGGACTTACGAAGGCGAACCGGGACCGTACACGTTCCCCGCCACCAACGAACGCCAGATCGCGGGCACGGTTGCCGACGGAGTACTGTTTCAGCCGATCGGAAACGCGAGCCGCGTCATCGCATTTGACGCGCGCTCCGGAAAGGTTCTCTGGAACCTGCGGACCTGGGCAAACGTCAAGATGAGTCCGGTGGTCAAGCAAGGCCGCGTCTATTTCGGCGATACCGGCGGCGTGTTATACGCGGTGGACGAACGCAACGGCGACGTCATTCACACGAGCTCGTTCTTACAGCCCTTCTCCTCCGCGCCGCCGCTCATCGCGGGCGATACGATTTTCAACGCCGTCGGATCGATTGTGGTCGCGATGCCCCTCGAGCATGTCTAGAACGGGCGTCGCCGTCGTCGGCTGCGGTCTGATCGGCAGCCGGCGCGCCGCCACGGCGGCCGCCGATCCGCGTTGCGAACTACGGCTCGTGGTCGATACCAACGCGGACGCCGCCGGGTCGCTCGCGCAAAAATACGGCGCGCGCCCGGCTTCGGATTGGCGCGCCGCGCTTGAAGACGACTCCATCGGAATCGTGGCCGCCGCCACGCCCAACGCGTTCTTGCGCGAGGTGGCTGAAGGCGCGCTGCGTTCGGGCAGAGACGTGCTCGTAGAAAAACCGATGGGCAAAGACGCCGCCGATGCCGCGGCGATCGCGGCAGCGGCGCAAGCCTCCGGAAAAATCTTGAAGGTCGGCTTCAACCACCGCTACCACGGAGCTTTAATGAAGGCCCACGACTTATTCACAGGCGGAGCAGTTGGGGCGCTCGTCAACATCCGCGCGCGTTACGGACACGGCGCTCGCCCCGGATACGAACGCGAGTGGCGCGCCGATCCCGCGCTCGCGGGCGGCGGCGAACTTACCGACCAGGGCGCGCACTTAATCGACCTCGTGTTGTGGCTCGCCGGAAAACCGCGCGAGGCGTTTGCCTACCTGCAAACTGCCGTGTGGCCAATCGCGCCGCTCGAAGACAACGCGTTTGCGCTCCTGCGCTACGAAGGCGGATCCGTTGCGAGCTTGCACGCGAGCTGGACGCAATGGAAGAATCTTTTTTCGTTCGAAATATTCGGAACGGCCGGTTCGCTGGCGGTCGAAGGTCTGGGCGGCAGCTACGGTCCGCAGCGCCTGACCGTCGCCAAACGTAATCCCGACGGCGGCGCTCCCGAAATCGAAGAGCTCGCGTTCGAAGGCGAAGACCGGTCGTGGGAGCTCGAGTGGCAAGATTTCATGGGCGCAGTGCTCCACGGGAAACCGTATTGGGGCACGCCCGCGGACGGACTTGCGGTCATGGAGGTCGTCGCCGCGCTCTATGCGTCGGCCGAATCCGCCAAACCCGTCGCGCTGTAGACCTCGACCGTTTCGGGCGGCTTCGCGCGCGTGCCGCGCAGAAGCGCGATGCGCATCGCGGCGAGATCGCGCAGAAACTTCCCCGAATCGGTCATCGGATTCATGCGCGTATCCGCATCGTTGGTCCACAGCACCGGAAACTCAAGAATCCGGCACCCGTCGCGCAGCGCCCGCAAGACCATTTCGACGTCGAACATAAATCCGTCGGTCACCAGCTCCGCGTACAGGCGCTTGGCCACCGCGCGGCGGTAGAGTTTGAAACCGCACTGTGTATCCGATATCGAGCGCGGAACACCGACCGCCGTGTGGATGAGCAGCGCAAAGGCGCGCGCGCCCAGGCGTCGGTAGAGCGGCTGTTCCCGCTTAATGCTGCCGCGCATCCGGCGCGAACCGTGCGCGATATCGCACATATCGAGCTCGAGCATCGTGAGCGCGATGCGCGCAATGTCGTACGGCACGCACAAACCGGCGTCGGCAAACATCAAGAAGCGGCCGCTCGCGTAATGCATTCCGGCCTTGAGCGCGTGACCCTTGCCGCGGTTTTTCTTGTAAGACAGAACCGTTAGCCGCGGATAGCGCGCCTGCAACGATCGCGCGGTCTCGAGCGTGGCGTCGGTCGATCCGTCGTTCACCAAGATAATCTCGCCGCTCAGCCCGGAACGCGTCAGAAATTCATCCGCCGCCGCGACGTCCGCCGGAATCTTGTGCGCTTCCTTAAACGCCGGGATGACGATGCTGAGATCGAGCTCGCTCACCGGTGCACTCCGCGCAACGTATTGCGAATGCCCGGGCCGAACGTCATGTGCTTGTGCGCAAAGAAAAAGAGCGGGACGTTGATAAAGACGGCGAGTATCTTTGATTCCAGCGGAGAGAGCTTCGCCAGATGCACGCCGGCTTCAACGATCGCGAGGGTCGTGATCAACTGGCCGGCCGCGATGAGTGCGTACGTGCGGAATTGCTGCACGACCGTGCGCTGATAATCGCGAAAGTTCCAGTACTTGTTCAGCGAAAAATGCACGACGACGCCCAGCAGGTATGAGACGATTACGGCGACCCACAAAAGAGCACGCGATTGCACCAGCCACTGGAACGAGCCGACGTCAATGCAAAAAACCGTCGAGCCGACGACGACGTAGCGCACGAATTGCGCGAGCGCGGTCCGGCTGTGCAAGAGCTTGGCGATCATTTCACCACCACGTCGGCCATTACGGACGTGCCGGTCGGGAACGTAACGCCGACTTCGAAGTCGCAGAGCGCGCCATAGATTCCTCCGATCGCTCCCTCGCGGCCCGCTTTACGTGGATATTCCCGCCGCAGCAGTTTTGAAAAAACCAGAACCAGCGGAATGGAGAGCGCGCCGTAATACCGCATGCGCACGACTTCGAAACGCCGCGAAAGCACCGCGCCAAGCGTGGTTTTCGTGTAGCGCCGGAAATGCCCGAGCTCCTCGTCGTGGCGGCCGAAGAGCCACTGCAACGCCGGCACACTCACGAACGCATGGCCGCCGGGATTGAGCAGATCGGCCAGCATATCCACGGCGCCGGCGTCGTCTTCGATGTGCTCGAGCACATCATGCATGACGACGAAGTCGCCCTTCACGCCGCGCTGCGCCAGACCGCTCAGGTCGCAACGGTAGACTTCGCAGCCGGCGGGAGCCTCACGAAGCGCGACGTCGAACGGCGCCGGATCGGGCTCGCAGGCGATGACCTTCAAACCCATCGCGTGGGCAACCGCATTAAAATCGCCGGCGCCGCAGCCGATGTTGATCAGCGTCATCCCGGGCCGCGCGTAGGGAACGAGCCAGCGGCGGGTCAGCTCGCGCTTAGCTTGAGGATAGCGGTCGGTGCGCTGAGCGAGGCAGTTATCGAACGTATAGGTGCGCACGCAGGTGAAATGCGGCCCGGCAGGCCCCTTGGCCTTGTAACCATCGGCGCGCCCGGCGGTAGAACTCCCCAAATACCCGAACTCAAGGGGGCATGGCCATAGAGGGGCAGAGCGACGAGGCTCTGGTGCGGCGAGTCCGCAGCGGCGAGCGCGAGGTCTTCTCCGTTTTGGTCGACCGCTATAAACGTGGAATCGCAAGCTTCATCGGCGCATCCGTGCGCACTCCGGCCGACGTGGCCGACCTCTCGCAGGAAACGTTCCTGCGCGCCTACGCGCATTTGGGCACGTTCAATCCGGCGCTTGGAAAATTCTCGACCTGGATGTATCAGATCGCTCGCAACGTCGTGCGCACGCACTTGGGAAAATCGCAGCGCCGCGTGCAAACGTCCGAACTCCCGGAAGATCAAACGCTCGAAAACGCGCTTCCCGATCTTTCGCGCGACGGCGACCCCGAAGGCGGCGTCGTACGCGCGGAAGCGGAACGCGAGCTGCGTGATGCGCTTGCCGAGCTGCCCGAGCGAACGCGCACGGTGCTGACCTTGCGTTACTACAACAATATGGAGTACCACACCATCGCAAGTACGCTCGGCCTATCGCTGGGAAACGTCAAGACGCTGATCCATCGCGGTAAAATTGCATTGGCGCAAAAAATGCTCGCGCGCGAACGCCAGGCCACCAGTTGTCGCCCTGAGCTGGTCGAAGGGCGGAAAGGGGATAAGCGTGCGCTGCTCCTCGTGTGAACCGCTCCTCGACCGCTATCTCGAGGGCACGCTCTCGCCGCGCGAGATGATCGATACGAACGCGCACATCGCCTCGTGCTCTGCGTGCGCGCGTTTGCTCGAAGAGGTCAAAGTCGTCGACGCGCTTCTGTTCACGACGGACGTTCCTGAGCTGCCCAACAACTTCACCTTTGCCGTGATGGCCGAAACCTTGTCGATGCCCGCGCCCAAGCCGCACACGCATCGGCTCTGGAGTTTTTTCGCGCTCTATCTGACTGCGGCGTGGATGGCGGCGCTGGCTGTTTTTGCGGTATCGGGCGCGAGCCTGCCGAAACTCGGCGTGGCAGTCGCGGCGGCGTTCGGAAATTTGGCGCAGTCGTTTGCCGGAGGCGCGGCCGGCATCGCCCACGGCGCACCGGTTCTGGCAACGTTCGGCGCCGGCGTTCTCTCGATCGATCTTACGTTAGCCGCAGCGGCCGCAGGGATCTACTTCATCATCCGTCCCCGCTTGGCCGCGCACCTCGCATCGACATCGGAGGCTCAATGACGTACCGCTTGGGAGCTTTTCTCGCGCTTGTGCTGACGGCAGTCGCGATCTGTACGGTAACGGCGTCCGCGAAGACACTGATGATCGATCGCGGCGACAGTTATTTCGGAGAGAACGTCGTCGTTGCGCCCGATCAAGTGGTGCAAGGCGACGTCACGGTGTTCGGCGGCAACGCGATCATCGAGGGCGAGGTGGACGGAGACGTCACGGTGTTCGGCGGCACGATCGAAAAAGCGCCCGGCGCAGTCGTTACCGGCCACGAGCAGGTCTACGCCGGCGGACTGGGTTCTCTCGTTCCGTGGGCAGCCGGCGTCTCGAGCATCGCGGCCGACACCGCCAAGATCACGACCTTGCTGGCATACAGCTTCGTCGTCGTGCTGATCTTCCTGATCTTTCCGGTGCGCGTACGCACGGCGCTCGATCGCATCGAAAAGCATCCCGGCTTATCCGCGGCAACCGGCGTTATCGCGCTGATCGCAAGCGTTCCGGTCGCGATTTTGCTCGCCATCAGTTTGGTTGGAATTCCGCTCATACCGCTTGAGTTCGTTGCCATTGTCGCCTGCGTGCTGATCGGTCAATCCGCACTCGGGTTATTGATCGGGCGGCGGCTTTTCGAACTCGTCTCGCCGCACACCACGCCGTCGCCGCTTGGCGCGCTGATCTTGGGCCTGGTGGTGCTCTGCGCCGCGGAGATCTTGCCGGTGGTCGGGCTGTTCGTGGTGGCGCTGGTCTGGACGATAGGACTTGGCTCTGCGATCCTGGCCTTCATCCGGGAAACGACGTTCGGCGGACCCCACACGTCAATGTCGGCGCCGCCGAGCGGGCCTCCGATGCCGGCTTAAGCCAGACCTTCACCTTCGGCGGCCACGCGAAGGCGCTGATCGAATGTAAGAAGCGTCAGCTCGGGCCGATCTCTCTGCAACGTTTTTGCCGCAGCAAGATGCCAAAGGTCAGCGCCGCGCAACTGCCATCTGCTCGCCAGTTCTAAGATCGTTATCCGTACCGGAACGACATTGGTCCAATGCCACCGCCGCGTTTGGAGCTCTTTGCGCGCGTCATTTGCCAACACATCTGTGATGCTGCGCCCTTGCTGCAAACGAGCGATGACGGAGTGCACTTCAGCCCAAGCCAGCGAGGACACGAGATTTATGCCATCGCTCTTTGCTTCTGCTGCCGCCGTCCCACTACGTTGAGCCGGAAACAAAGCTTCAATGACTGCCGATGCGTCCCAGTAGGTCAGCCGCTTAAGGGGCGAGGCGATCATCGTTGCGATCTTCTTGTAGCATCCGCTGCGCCAGGTCCGGCGGATCAAGGCGTATGCGCAACGGCAGGCTCGCCGGGTCGGACGGCATGGTCTCGATCATGCCGATCTCTTCCATGCGGCGAAGCCACGCGGTCAAATCCTCCGTCCCGCTTTTAGCGGGAACCAGGCGCGCCACCGGCACTCCGCGGTCGCAAATAATCCACTCATGCCCTTCTTTCACGTCCCGCAGGAGCGCGCTCAAATGTTCCTTGGCATGCCGAATGCCGGCCGTACGGCGTTCCATTTCGGAATTGTAGCGCTTGTGACTACATTCCGCAATCCCGTGCTTGAGGAGGTGCCCAAGCCAGCGGGCGGAGCCCCGTTTTCGGGGAATACGGCTGGCGTATGGCTACCGTCCCGCGCACCGTGCGCTTCGCAGCGCGGACCGCGCACATGCGCGCCTCCACCATCCGCGAGATGCTTAAGGTCACGCTCCAGCCCCACGTTATCTCGTTCGGCGGCGGCTTACCGGCCCCCGAACTCTTTCCCACCGAAGCGATCGCGCAATGCACGCGCGAGGTCATGGACGAGTACGGCGCGCGCGCGCTGCAATATACGGTAACCGACGGCATTCCGGAAATGCGTGAATGGGTGGCGCAGCGTCTAACGCGACGGCTCGGGACGCCGTTCGATGCACACCAAATCATCATCGTCAACGGCTCGCAGCAGGGGCTCGATCTGCTTGCGAAGATTTTGGTCGACCCCGGCGATCACATTGTGCTGGAGAACCCGTCGTACTTGGGAGCGATTCACGCCTTCGACGCGTACCAAGCGCGCTATCTCGCGGTCGACACCGACGAGGACGGGATGATTCCCGAATCGCTCGAGCACGTACTCGCGCACGCGCAGCCGCCGCCGAAGTTCGTTTACGTTGTCGCCAACTTTCAAAATCCGACCGGACGCACGCTCTCACGCGAGCGCCGCGAGCGGGTCGTGCGCATCTGCGAGCATTTCGGCGTTCCAATCATCGAAGACGACCCCTACGGCGAGCTGCGCTTTGAAGGCGAGAATCTCCCGCCGCTCGTGAGCTACCCGACCAGCGGGACGATTATCTATTGCGGCACGGGTAGCAAAATCTTGGCGCCCGGCATGCGCGTCGCGTGGCTCGCCGTGCGCGATCCCGAAGTGCACGAGAAGCTCGTCCTTGCCAAGCAGGGCGCAGACCTACAGAGCGGCACGCTCACGCAATATATTTTCGCGCGCGTCGTCGCGCGTGCCAAAGAGTTTGAGGAACACGTCCAGGCGATCCGGCGCGTCTACCACCAGCGCCGCGACGTCATGTACGACGCGCTCGCCGAATCGATGCCGAAAACCGTTTCTTTCAACCGGCCGCAAGGCGGCATGTTCTTGTGGGCGCGTGCCACCGGCGTCGACACGACTGATCTGCTGCAAATCTCGGCTAAAGAAAACGTGGTCTTCGTGCCGGGCGTCTCGTTCTACCCGCACTGCGACGTGACCGACGGCATGCGGCTGAATTTCTCTAACGCGTCCCCCGAAAAGATCCGTGAAGGCATCGGCCGGCTCGCGAAGGCGGTCAAGGAAATGTCGTCGTAAAGGAGCACCATGGCTGAAAAATTGGTAGCGGGAATCGCGCAATCGTCGGATCCGGGTCAATTGGAAGATAGTCTGTGCAGCACGCCCACGGTGAACTGCGACAAGCTGGCCGTCATTACGAAAGATGCGCCGACGAACGACCATGAAGAATCGATCGTTACGTTCATGCACGTCGGGCAAGGTCACACGACTACGGACACGGCTCATGACGTCATCACGGGCACGACAGGCATCCTTACGAGCATCGACCCGAACGTCCCGAACATCAGTTCCGACAACCGCTACATCGGCTTTTTCGCCGAGCCGCACATCATCGATCACCTGGCTGATTGGCCGATTCCCGAAGACCAAGTGCAAAACTATAACGACGCGATTGAGGCCGGCCGCAGCGTCGTCACCTATAAAGCCACCGGCGATGAAGCTCCGGGGGTCGAACAGACGTTTCGCGACGCCGGATTACGCAACGTTAAAACCTTCGAGACGGCGATTGGTAATAAGTGACCCAAGCGGAAGCCCAACTGCCCAAAGATTAAAACATCTCGCGCACTGCACGGTCAATTGCAACGCTGACTTCCGTAAATCCAAGATCGCCCAAATTTACTCGCCGGCTCACAAGACCGGCACTCAGAGGTCTCGGCGCCGCCTGTCCCATTTCGGAGGTATATCTAGGAACTACCATGCGTTCGTCAAGGTTAAATGCACTCGCCGCGCGACGAGCGAAGTCGTAGCGACTCAACCGATCTCTTCCGACAAGGTGTACTAACCCGGTGACCCTACTACGAAACAACTCTATGGACGCTTGGGCTAACTGCCGACTATAAGTTGGCGTCGATATTTGGTCACGTGGAACGGGAAAAGTCCGCCCTTCGCGAAGTGTTCTCACTAGCCCATAAATAAAATTTTTTTTCTGAATTTCTGGCCCGAAAACATGCACAGTTCGGATAACCAAAGCGCGAGGACGCGCTAAAAAATATTGCTCCGCGGCGACTTTCTGCCGGCCATATTGAGAGATAGGATTCGGCTGGTCGGATTCACTGTACGGACCATTCGAGCCGTCGAAAACATATTCTGACGAGTAATAAATGAAAGGCACCGCGTCACATTTTTCAGCAAACTTTATGACATCTTCTACATTGGTTTTCCAGGTCTCCGCTGGCTTCGCCTCGCAGAGCTCGACGTTTGTCGTTGCAGCAGGAAAAAAAATCGCTGATGGTGTTACGCGGGAGACGGTCCGCATGGCCTCGCCATGGTTAGCAATGTCGAGATGAATCGTGTTTCCAGTTCGGCGCTGCCGATGCGTCCCGACACAACGCATTCTTTGTTGCAAGAGCCCTTGTAACAGTGCCCCCCCTACCAAACCCGAGGCGCCTACTACCAGAATCGGGCGCTCCCCGATTTCCGCATTAAGGAGATTCATCAGAATATGAAAGTCGTGATCCTGGCGGGTGGTCTCGGCACCAGGCTGACCGAGGAGACATCTTCCAAACCCAAGCCTATGGTTGAGATTGGCGGGCATCCGATTCTATGGCACATCATGAAAATCTATGCAGCGAGCGGCTTCACTGAGTTCGTGATAGCGCTCGGCTACCGGGGAGAGATCATTAAGGACTTTTTTTTGAACTTCCTCCCGCGAAACAGCGATTTCAAGATTGATCTGTCGTCGGGTAAAATCGATCTGCACGACGTACGCGTTCCAGCATGGTCGGTTCACCTTGTCGAGACAGGCGCGGAAACCGAAACCGGCGGCCGCTTGGCGCGATTGAAGGACGTTCTGGGATCTGAGGCATTCATGCTGACCTATGGCGATGGTGTTGCCCGAATTCGAGTTGATGATCTCCTGAGGTTTCATCAAGAACACGGTCGGATAGCAACGGTAACAGCGGTTAGGCCTCCGGCAAGATTCGGTGCGATTAGTTGGAATGACGCAGGCATAGTAGAGTCATTTCAGGAAAAGCCGCAAGTCGGCGAGGGTTGGATCAACGGCGGCTTTTTTGTGTTCCAACCAGATGTGTTCGATTTTCTCGATGACGATTCAACTATACTCGAACGGCAACCACTGGAGCGCCTTGCCGCCGCCGGGCAGCTCAGCGCATACCCCCTTGAGGATTTCTGGCAACCGATGGACACCCTGCGCGAAAAACGCCTTCTTGACGAATTATGGGATAGCGGAGCAGCGCCTTGGAAAATATGGGATTGAGCCTTAGGGGAAAGACAATATTGGTCACGGGAGCCAGCGGGTTTGTCGGCTCCTGGCTAGTGCAGGCGCTACTCGAAGCTGAAAGTAAGGTTGTCTGCCTCATTCGTGATGCCGATCCAGCAAGCGAATTCTCACGATCGCATTTAAGCGATCGCGTCGTGGTAGTACATGGCGACCTTGAAGAAGTCGGTCTCTCTGAGCGTATCATTAATCACCACGAACCAGACATTATTTTTCATCTCGGTGCACAAACGCTCGTTGGGAAGGCTTTACGGTCCCCGGTTGAGACGTTAGAATCGAATGTTCGCGGTACTTACCTCTTGCTTGATGCCGCCCGACAAATAGCATGTTGCGAAGCAATTGTAATTGCATCGAGCGACAAAGCCTACGGCACGCTCGTGCGAGAGAAGTACGAAGAAAGCGATCCCTTGAAGGGCGAGCACCCTTACGACGTCTCGAAAAGCTGCACGGACCTGATCAGCACGATGTACCATGTAACTTACGGGCTTCCAATAACCATCGCCCGCTGCGGCAACATTTACGGGGGCGGCGATACAAATTGGAGCCGCATTGTGCCAGGCACGATTAAGGCATTACAAGAACGAATGCCCCCACAAATCCGCAGCGACGGAACTCTTGTCCGCGACTACCTCCACGTCAGGGATGTTGTTCGCGCCTATATTAAGCTGGCCGAGGCAATTAAAGATCCGGAAGTAAGCGGGAACTCATTTAATTTCAGCGCCGACAACGAATTAACAGTTCTTGAAGTCGTTCAGAGAATTCAAAAACACATGCACTGCGAAGAGATTTTACCCCATATCTTATCTGAAGCCCATGCTGAAATACCGAAACAGGTCCTATCCTCTGATAAAGCAAGGCGCGTGCTTGGCTGGGCCCCTGCCATAGATTTTGACACTGGACTTCGAGAAGCAATTCAATGGTATGCTCGGACGGAAACAACTCTTACATGATCCAGGGCGTCCAGTTGCGACCCCTGAACGTAATCGCGGACGAACGCGGCGCCGTCATGCATATGTTAAAAGCGAGCGACCCTCATTTTGAGCACTTCGGCGAAATCTACTTCAGTCTCATTTATCCGAATGCTATCAAGGCATGGCACCTTCATAAGGAGATGACTCTCAACTATGCTGTTCCCAGCGGCATGATAAAGCTCGTGCTCTACGACGATCGGCCAAATTCGGAAACACGTGGAGAGGTGAACGAATTTTTTCTTGGTGACAGAAATTATGCACTTGTGACAATACCGCCGAATATTTGGAATGGCTTCAAAAGTATTGTTCCAGGCGTGTCGCTGGTCGCAAACTGCGCAACAGTCCCTCACCGGACTGACGAAATCGTGCGCCGCGATCCATTCGATACGACCATCCCCTACGACTGGTCCATCAAACATGGATGAACCGATTCTTCGGAGCCGGGTCGTGGAATCCGCACGCAGATACTTCGAGGCCGTGTATCCTTCTACGGCATTCGATCCCCAGCTTTCGCCAGTGCCCGTCTCCGGCAAAGTATTAGATGCCGACGACCTTGCATCGTTGATCGAAGCATCGCTCGACCTCTGGTTAACGACGGGAAGGTTCGCCAAGGAATTTGAAAATCTACTAGCTAGCCAATTTCACACGCGCTTCGCCAAACTCGTTAACAGCGGCTCGTCGGCAAATCTCGTCGCACTTTCGACGTTGACCTCTGAAGAGCTCGGGGGCAAAGGACTCAAACCCGGTGACGAGATTATTACAGCTGCGGCCGGTTTTCCCACGACTCTCAACCCAATTCTGCAGAACGGCCTGGTTCCTGTTTTTGTTGACAGTGAGCTTGCAACCTACGATGTTGCCGTAGACGCAGTAGAGAGCGCAATAGGGCCGCGAACACGGGGAATCGTGTTGGCGCACACGCTTGGTAATCCGTTTCGCGCCGACCTCATGCGTGAGCTAGCCGACCAACGCGGATTGTGGTTAATTGAGGACTGCTGCGATGCGCTTGGAGCCTCGATTGGAGGAGTCCACGTGGGCGCCTTTGGTCACCTTGCGACAGTGAGTTTCTATCCCGCTCATCATATTACGACAGGGGAAGGCGGAGCCGTCTTATGCGGCGCCCGGTTTGAGAAACTTGTCGAATCTTGGCGCGATTGGGGCCGTGCATGTTGGTGTGCGCCTGGCTGCGAAAATACGTGCGGGAAGCGATTCCAGTGGCAGCTCGGCGACCTGCCCGATGGCTATGATCACAAGTACATTTACACGCGACCTGGATACAACCTCAAAATGACCGATATGCAGGCCGCAATCGGAATTTCACAGCTTAGGAAACTTCCCGGCTTCGTCGCCAAACGTCGCGAAAACTGGGCGCTTCTCCGATCCATGCTCGCGCCGTTCGAGGAAGCGCTGATCCTTCCCGAGCCTGTCGTCGGTACAGAGCCGAGCTGGTTTGGCTTTCCGATAACAATTCGCTCGAACGGATCGGAAATGCGAAAAGATATCATTGCGCACTTGGAGTCCCGCCGCATTTCAACAAGGCTGTTATTCGGGGGCAACCTTGTCAGGCAGCCAGCCTATCAACATATTAATAAGCGCATCTCGGGGGACCTTAAGAGCGCAGACAAGATCATGAACGACACGTTCTGGGTAGGCGTCTTTCCAGGCTTGACCAGCACGCACATTGAGTACATGTCAGAATCGTTCGCTCAGTACTTTGGGAAACGCCGGAGTAGCGTTGCCTAGCTTTCAGGTCTATGATTTTAGGAGCGGCAATCCTCGTTTGAAGACGAGTTCCATTTTTCTATTACGCATTTTTAAAAACGAGAGAATATAGCGATCCCGCACTTGGCGGCGTGCCTGAACTTTGCGACGTACGCATAACGCCACCGGGAGCAATCCGAAGAACCCCTTCCAAGCTCGAAAATACTCTTTAGCGATTGGAAATTGGCCGGCCAAGGCCATCCCCAGCGCTTCGAACAGGCTGTTTACAACGTAAAGCGGCAGTCGCCAAAGCAGCTGGAAAAATTCAAGGTTTTGGACGAACGCCAACGGGATATTGCGCTCACGGAAAAATGTGCGCCGTGCAGAGGTCGTGTTTGAGGCGCTATCTTGTTCGCCACCGCCAAGCGTTGCGCCACGAACATGAAATAATTTCGCGCGTTCGGAGACAACCACGCGTTTACCATGAAGGCGCGCCTTCCAACATAGGTCAACATCCTCGACGAAGAACTCGAAGTGGCGGCTGAAACCCCCTATTTGCTTAAAGAGCGCTGTCGGCATCGCTAATAGGCAGCCACTGGCATAAAAAACCTCCCAGTTCTCTTTTTTGCGTTGGGGTTCTACCGGAAAGCCGAAAAAATCTAAATCCCAACCGATGTCTTGCACGCTTCCGTCCAAATTGTATAAAACGGGAGCGGAGATTCCAATCGACGAATCGGACTCAAGAATCCGGACGAGCTCTTCAATACAGCCTGGCGCAGCAATGGTATCGTTGCTTAGCAAAATGACGTACTGAGTACGCACTGAGTCCATTGCCGAGTTGTACGCCCCGGCAAATCCTTGGTTTTCAGGAAAACGAATCACTTCACTAATATTAGGAAAGTTACTTGTTACACTCTCAATATTCTCTTTTGAAGCGTTATCAATAACCACAACATTGTAATTGCGTACGGATTCCAGGCACTGTCTCAGCAGCGGCAACTGGTCGTAGGTCAGCACGAGGAGCGTGACGTTTTCGCAAGAGGTCGTGTTCTCCATTAAACCATTGTTGAAATCGGTAGTGTTTTCAATTGACTGACCGTTCTTTTAATAGCAACTTCAAGCGAGCTGTGCGGTTGCCACCCGAGGGCTTGCGCCTGAGACGGATCTCCCACCGAGCGCAGGACGTCTCCATCAGTCTCATCTGCCTGCAGAAATTCAAAACGCACCGGCTTTGATAAATAGTCGGAAATCATCTGCGCAAGGTGCATGACAGTAGTCGGAATTCCCGTACAGACGTTCACGATGCCTGACGAGGCTTCCGCGTCGCACGCCGCTATTAAAGCGCTGGCCACGTCTGTCACATCAATAAAGTCACGTACACAGTTGCTTGCCTTCACGTGCAATACGTCGCCTGAGCGATAGCCCTTAATCCGGCCGACAAGCGAAGGAAGGACACTATAGGCGTCGTGACTGGCGCCTACGACGTTGAATATTCGCGCAATCGTCAGTGGGCGCACGCCGGCGCACGCTCGCGTCGCCAGATCTTCCTGGCTTACCTTGGACCATCCATATGGATTTGCTGGGCGCAACGCACGGTGGACCGTGGCGATTTCGCCGGGCCTTAAGGCGCCATACACCGAAGCTGAGGACGCGATAACAAGCCGCGCGCCCGATCCGGCCCGGTTCATGGCTTCCACGAGGCCGCACGTTCCGCCCACATTGTTCGCGAACATATCCCGGATGGATGCGGGAGGTTTACTTCCGGCCAAGTGAACCAAGACATCTGGTTCTGATTCTTGGAGCCAAGCCTGGACTAGTCGAACATCGCCCAGTAGGTTCACCGTCTCGCTGGGTGGCGCGAGCTTAACTTGATGACCTGACGACTGTAAAGCCACAGCGAGGGCTGAAGATATGTCCGACCGCGCGCCCGTCACCCCGATAATCATTGTATTAAGTGCGCAAAGCGCTGCTCAAACTGTTCATTGGCCAGACGATAATCCTCAGGTGTGCCGATATCGAGCCAAAAACCCGGGATAGGGAAGGGCTCGATGTGCTTGTCTTGGGCGATGAGGATCCTTACGAGGTCAGGCAGATCAACGGGATGACCAGGTTCAATGAGCGACACGATCGCTTTATCTGCCGCATAGATCCCCGCCGAGCACTCGAAGTGGTAGGTTGGTTTCTCAATGTAATCGCTGATGCGTCCATCTGGAACCCTAATGATAGCGCCTAGAGGTAAGGTTACATCTCTCTGGCACGTGGCGACCGTTAGTAAAGCTCCGCTCTCACGATGTTGCGCTAACAGTGCCCCAAAATCCAAATCGGTCAGGACGTCCCCATTCATGATAAGGAACGTTTCCTCTAAAACGTCCCGCATTAGGAATAAGGGACCGGCGGTTCCAGCCCTAGATTCCTCAATATGGTAGCGGATCTCTATTCCCCAGCGCGATCCGTTTCCAAAATATGCCTCTATGAGTCCGGATAAATAGCCCGTGGCCATCTCAACACGCTGAAAGCCCGATGCACGCAGCTGCCTAATAATAAGTTCTAAAATGGGGAGCTCACCGACCGGCAGCAGAGGTTTGGGAAGAACCGTTGTGTACGGAGCGAGCCGCGTGCCCCTGCCACCCGCCAATATAATTGCCTGCATCGTTAGCGGTAATAAACTGACGTCTGCGACAATCCGCGCGTCCTAAGGTGGGCCACGACCTTCTTGAGGCCGGCGTCGAAGGAGACTTTCGGCTCCCAATTTAACAGTTTGCGCGCGAGCGCATTATCCGATATAAGCCGAGCCACTTCAGAATTGTCGGGGCGTACACGCTCCGCATCTTGCACGATAGGCTTTTCCACCTCGCAGATGTCCTGAAGCCTCGCATAAATCTCCGCGATCGAAAAACCGACGCCCGTGCCTAGGTTGATCGTCTGTCCTGGCTCAATAGCGCAGCCAATTGTCTTAATAAATGCCGCCGCGGTATCTGCTACATAGGTATAGTCCCTTACAGGATGAAGCGATCCCGCATGAACTTCCGATACATCTCTATCCAATAGTTGACTCGCCAACGTCGGAATGATGGCGCGTAACGACTGCCTAGGTCCAAAGGTATTAAACGGCCTAATGATTGCTACAGGAAGCGAAAACGAAAGTGCATAGCTTTCCGCGAGTTTATCCGCGGCAATTTTTGAAGCGCTGTAGGGAGACTGAGCCACAAGCGGGTGCTTTTCATCGATCGGAACATATTGTGCAGAACCGTAGACTTCGCTAGTGGACGTCTGCACGAATTGTGCAATCCCTAATCGACGAGCTGCGTTCAAGAAGTTCATCGTACCGGTAACATTCACTTGTATGTAAGAACGAGGTGCGAGATAGGAATAAGGAATGCCTATCAAAGCAGCCAGATGGAAAATAACATCGACGTCTTCACAGCAAGCCATCACCGCCTCGGAGTCACGGATGTCCGCTACCCTCACGTCAAGGTCCGACCGAATATTCGCGTCAAGCTCGGAAATCTGACCCATATCGCTGCGTGAATTGTAATTTACCATGCAACGAACGTTGTAACCGGCACGAACCGAAGCTTCCGCGAGATGACTTCCTATGAAACCGCCCGCGCCCGATATGAGTATCCGCACTCGGGTCGCTTTACCGCTAACTGATCGAATCCTGCCATGGGGAAGGGACGTGGATCGCATTCGCAAAAACGAAAATGAATGCAACACGACGTTACGATCCTGGTGCCGGCTCGCGACGAACAAGAGCAAATTACGGATTGCCTCGAAGGTATCCGCGACGCATGCATTGAGATCGGCATCGATTACGAGATGCTTGTCATAGAGAGCGGGAGCATCGACAGCACAGTCGCGAAAGTTCAGGATTTTGCTGAAGCGAACCAGCAGACACAAATACTTGTCGTAAAAGAGCCCGGTTACGGAATTGCTCTGATTAGAGGAATCGAAGCATCTAGCGGACGGTTTATCGTGATTTTTAACGTCGACTTTTGGGACAAACGTTTTCTCTATCTCTCCAAAGTAGATAACCTGCAGTATGATATCGTCAATGGCTCAAAGCTACTTCCCGGGTCCTCGGACGGCCGGAATGTTTACAGAAGGCTCATCAGCAAGCTTTTTAATCGTATTTTCCTACGAACTCTTCTTGGTTACAACGGTACCGATACTCACGGGATAAAGATAATGCGACGCGAAGCCATACTTCCGATCGTTGGGAAGTGTGTCACGAATAGTGATATATTTGACACGGAACTCATGATCCGTGCCGAGCGCGCGGGACTTAAAATATTGGAGCTGCCCGTAAACGTGCGTGAGATACGGCCGACCCGATTTGCCGGTAAGCGCATCTGGCGAATCCCAATGGATATCCTAAAGCTCTGCGCGGTGCTTAGACCTCAAGGCAAGGAGCGCCAGGAACACCATGGATAGCGTCGAGAGAACGAGTCCGACGTAGTAAACGATTCCAACTGCGTAATAGACCTTGATCGTTGAAGGCCCGCGCTGCGGCGGGACCACCCAAGCATTGGCATAACCGTTGGCATGCACATGGGTCAAGTCTTCTCCCCCAACGTTTGCCTTCCAAATTGGCGAAAACGACCATGCCGCAACAACAATGCATCCACTATCGCAGCCCTCTAGCGTCGCGCTGTAGGAGAGAGGACGTCTTTGGAGATTGAGAAGACGAGCGGAGGGTGCCGGCGGGGTGTGGGATGCTGTGCCTACAAGAACATTGCCGGAAGGCCAAGTGGAATCTTCAAAGGACGTGAACCGAATTTCATTGGTTCGTGGACCGGTATCCACGTATAAGAAAATCTGAACAGTTGAGCGACGCCCTAACACTACCTTCGATGTCATCGTCCCGGAGGCGTTCCAATCCAGCGGTAGCTGGTCACCATTGATCTGGATAAGCCCACGAGGTGTCAGCCCGATGGCCTTAACGCCGACGCTGACGGAATGAACGCCCACTGCCCATTCCTCGGTCCGGCTCATGCACCAAGTTCGAGTCCCGGCGCGTCCTAGGGCAAATCCGCCTGAGAATGAGAGCGAGCCCGTGCCAGACTTCGTTCCATCACAGACGCCGACGATCCAGGCGCGCGAGTTGAACGGCACAGTTTCGTGACTCAAAGGGAGCAATTCAATCCGGCGTGCACTAACATTTCGCTTCGTTAGTAACGAGGTGGCGGGAATCGCTTTCCCGTCGATCACGGCTGTCGCGTTCACCGGGGCGACGCCCATGGGAATGTATTGGATAGTCAGATTTGCAGAATCCGGGACCGACAGGAGTGAATCCCCAGCTCCCAAGGCTTCGATGCGAGGGACGGTACGCAAGCGTACCGGCTCCGCGAGAATAGCATCGCTCAGTCCGTACCGCGCGACGACAGGGATACGGTCAAGCGAGGAATGCGTTGCGACTGCGGAGTGGGCAACGAAGACGGCGTCCGAAAGGCTATGCACCGCCCGAAGAATACGCACATGCCGCGCCTCGCGTTCCGCGCGAGCAAATGCTGCCCGAATATCCTTCGGAAAAAAATCTAAACCCAGAATTTCGAAGCGACCGCTCGGCCAGAGTGTATCTCGCACAGGACCATACGCTACCTGACCCCGCCTACCGGGCGCGACATAAACAAATAAAGTCGCTAGTTGGGGACGCACTGCGCGCACGGTTAGACGCAACGAACCATCAGAAGACAGGATTAGCTGCCTGCCTTGCTCTTTTGTGACAAGGGTACCGCTTGGAACCGCATCCATAGTTCGCGTGGGTATCTCAAGAGCATTCACGCCAGCTGGCAGCACGATCGAAAGGCTGGCGCAGCGCAAATGATGGCCGACCGTGCCAATCACGGCTTTTCCGCGGATATCCAAAGAACCATCGATCCTTGCGTCGGAGTGGGGCTCGCAGAGGCCCGTGCGCCATTGGGATCCCGCTACGGGCAACTCGGTAATTGAAATAGGTAACATCGATATCGTGTCGGCAGGCCAAGCTCGGTTGCGGCGCAGCGAGGACAATGGCGTCAGCCCGAGGCGGCCGCGGAAGTCCCCCGCAAAATCATCGCGACTGGCCGGTACGTACTTTAGGTACCACCGACTTTGCGGCAACAGCTTCGCTGCTACATCGTCGGGAGGCTCAAAAACTCGCAAACCTCTAACGGTCGTAAAGCTTCCGGCGTCCAATAGTTGGTCGAGCGAGCGGTTAAGCGCAGCCCTCTCACTTTCAGGGTAAGGCGCGTAGGTCGGATCGCTGACCTTGTCCTCGGTCAGCAAAACGTATCGAGTCCGCGCCATGTCGAGAAAGGAGTCCAGTCCGCGCGTTTCGGCCGCCGAGAGCTGATCGTGCACATAAGCACTGAAATCCGAGCTATCGCGGGATGCGATTTCAGCCGCGTACGGGCCGTATGAATCTCCGGCGACAGCCACGGTTGGCCATCCAGCGAGCATGTAGGGCGACCAAGTATAATGATTGGCCCAGGTTTGCGGCTCCCACAAAGTGCGCTCGCCATCGCCTGTCACAGGCAGTTCGTGATAGATTCGCGGCGGGTTCGCTTTCGCAAATAATCCCAACCCCGGCACGAATGGGGCACTTCCGAATAGTACACCAGCAAGAAGTAACCACGGCGCTTCTCGTCTCCAACGCGTTATCGCAGGAAAACTAGCGAGTAACATAACGGCTCCGGCAGAATATAACATTCCCCAGTAGTCGGCATCGACGAGTTCGCGAAGACCCGGCACAGCTCGCCAAACCGCTTCCACTAGCCGAGGTGCGGTCAACGTTCCCTGGGTAAAGAACAGGGAAATAGCGACAAACATTAGGCCGGATAACAAAAGTACGCGAGCTCGTGAATTCAAAGCACGCAGGTTAATGACCCCAAAGCCTGCGACAGTGAAAACGACGATCGGAAGAAGCGTCAAATCGAGCTGCCAAATATCCGGCCATGCTCGCCATGGCGCATATAGAAAACCCTCGTACCTGATGAAATGGTAGAAGTCGGCAGTCGAGGCGAAGGAGCGATAACTCGCAAACGAATAATAGCGAGCCACGTGCTCGAGAGCCCCCGTCGTGCCTTGCAATGCCTCCGCTAGGGCTGGCAAAACGAAAAATGCGCTGATCCCGCAACCAAACGCAAAGGCCGTACCAAGCCCAAGTACCCGTCGTGCAAAATTGTAGTTATTCACGATCTGATACACGACTATAAGGACCACGGTGCCGACGAACGCGATATAGGTCATATTAATTGCGCACAAAAGAATCGGAGCAAAGAGTCCAACTCGGGCAGATCGCTCGATCCTTGGCTGCGCTAAGAGATCCATGACGAAAGTGTAGAAAATCGGAACCGCCATATACACAATGACCACGTTCGTTTGGCTGATACGCGCAGCCATCCATGGATTTAGTACATATAGAACGCCCGCTATGGCCGCCACAAATGGGGGAACTGATCCGCGCTTTAATAGGCTGTAAACGCCCCACATTCCCATAAAGGCCAGAACCGAATAAAACATAAACGAGACCGCTGCCGTGTTGTGGAAGATAGCCCATAAGAGGTTCTCAAAGAGCATCATGAATATGCGCGGCAATCCTATGTAGACATTATCGTAACCAAGCTGGGACCGGGAATCGAACGGCAGAAACGTGCTGAGCGGCCAAAGGCGTATCGGGAAATCGGTATCTCCGAAAGCATAGAACCCTTGGCCAAATAACAGTGCGCCGAACGCGATCGCGATTATAACGCAGAAACATAGACCAACACGACGATCTTGGGGCAAACGCGCAGTGTAACTTAGAATTATTTTGCTGAAGCTGCGCAACCTTGACTTCGGCTCGAAGAGCCTACCGGCCGACTGAAGAGTATCTCCAGTCGAGACTCCATGACTGACCTCGCGTTCCCTAAAAGAATAGGCTAGCAAAAGAAGTACCAAAACGGCGATATGACCAACTTCGAGCTGGGCCGCATGAAGTACGTGCTCCACCACGACGCATATCCCGACGAGGGTTACGGAAATCGCAAATGCTGCTCGCACCTTGTTCCGGAAAAACAAGAGTGCCGCTAAGCTTTCAACGATGATTATCGCTTCAAATGCAATTTCCAAAAGGTTCGCCGGCTGACCATAGTTCTGCGTCGAACTAAACAATAGCTGCAAGCTGCCGGAACCGTAAGACCGCAAGCCTGGAGCGATGTTGGCAAAGGAAAGTAGATCGAAAAGGTTCAGCGTGGCGTCCACAGCCAAAAGCAGCCCAATCAAGAGTACGACAATACGCGGCACGTCCGGCACTCTTAATTTGGACATCTGGTGTCGCGTTTTTCGGCCTTACTTAATGTGCTGCCTGTTGCGGCAGCATCCGACCTATTGCGTCAGTGCCTTTTGGTAGTTCGGGCGCAGTACCGAGGAGTACATAGCATGTACTCTGTGCGCCACATTAGGCCAAGCCCGTTCGTTTCGTAGCACATTGCACCGCTGCTCGATGGCTTGACGCAACGATTTGTCATCAAAAAATCTGCAGACAGCACTTGCTATTTCCTGAGGTACCGGCCGGAACATTCCGGGGAAGCTCGGCAAGGCGTCATGAAAAGCCGATGAAAGCAAAATCGGAATCTTGTAGCTTAGGCCAATCGACATGGGGCCGCTCGATGACATTGACATTGTGTACGGCAGAATCAGGACGTCCGCCGCGGAAAACACGGTGCTGACCATCGATTCCGGTACGAAGCCCAACCTGACCACCCGATTCGAATCAACGTTGTGCTTCCGCAAGATCTGATCCGTGCCGTTATGCTTTTTTAGTCGAGATGACACGTCGCCCGCCAAAATGATTTTAAGTTTAGGACGGCGATCGAACGCCAGCGCCATAGCGGCGATTAGCTCCCCAAGCCCTTTGTATGAGGCAAAATACCCGAAAAACAAAAGCACTTCATCGTCACTGCCGAGTGCGAGCGCCCTTCGAGCATTGACTTTCACCGGGGATGAGTTTTCGACATCTATACCGATCGGAATGACGATAATTGGAGTTCGCACCCCGTACTGACGTACGAGGTTCAGGCGGTGCTGTTCTTCATGGACTTGTACCACATCGCTGAAACCACAGACCATACGAACGAGAGCTTTCCAGACAAAACGGACAAAAGCGGGCGGGGCAGCCCCGCCGCCGACTCTGTTGGAGTGGACAAAATCCCGGTCAATTTTGTCTAGCGGAATAACGCCATGCACGGTAGTTACAATCCGACGGCGGACGAAGCGCAGCATGCCTACGCAAAGCGGTATTGTAAAAGCCGTAAAAATGCCGCCATAAGCAAAAAGCTCGTGCTGAAAATGGACGACTCTTGCCCTCGACCGAAAAGCACCAAAAAAAATCTTTGCGGCCGCGTTCAACTTTCCGCGAACGAATGTCGGCACAATTCGCACCCCGTCGTCAGTCCACGGCTGAGACTGATCCCCTGAAGAGGATATGACAGTGACTTCGCAACCTTGCAAATGAAGCGACTGCGTCAATTTACGCGTATACCAATTTAGCGCTGAATCGTGCGGCCCACCGACATCGTCTGCACTTAACGCATAAGGTGAAACTACGGCCACGGGAGTTCGTGTTAAGCGAATATCGTGCGATAGAATCCCGGTCTCCAGATTGGCGACTCCACGGGATATCCGTTGAGGCGGTCCGATCCAGGTGTCAGTCCGCGACATACACTGTTACCCCAATCCTCCGCGCCCTTGAGCGTGCCGCACGGCTAAACAATAGAGGGTATTTTTTTCGCCGACAAAGACAGGCCCGCCGGGCAAGTTGAATTCGCAAAAAAACCTTCAACAATACAAAGTCACGGTTTGGAACGAGCTGTGGCGTTTGCCGGGAAACGCGATAACCCTTCCTTTACCCCATCGGGGTTCGGAGCTTCTAGTCGTTCGCGAGCCCTTGCGGCGCATTAGGCTGAATCCTAATGCGCCGCCTGGCCAATGAAAGACTCAGGATCAATAGAGTTGCGGAGAGTGCCAGAGCAAGGACCGTGCCGAACCTAGCGACCGCCTCCCCAGTGTAAGTCAAGCGGTATGTACCGGACAATCCACCCGCAATATACCAGCTATTAAAGAGACCGTAACTAACAAAATGTCTCCCAATCCCTCGGCCATATGCATCCAGCAGCTGCCACTGCGGATCGTAGCGCTCGGCAAGCACGAGCCATTGGTTGCCAGACCGATCTGTGAACGAGAGCTCTTCTCGCCCGGGAATGAGAGGTTGGGCCTTCGAGCGCACAGCAAGGGCGCCTCCATGGGCGACACCAACGGCCAAAATTCCACTAGGAGCGCCGAAGCTCGTTACAATCGTTTCTCCTCCAGAGGTTACTATGCGGTCGGTCATAATCGTCGAGATACCACCTTTTGATTCCATCCACGCTTTTGGCAATAGGTGTGCGGCCCCGTCATTCACAAGGTAGCTGTCCACAGAAGTAATTCTGTCGATGATCGGTTTTTTGTAGTCTCGCCGGATAGCTAGCAATACGATACCTCGAACCGAGCCGCTACCTGCGTCAAAGAGTGCCTTGTCGAGGCTCACTTCTGCAGCGCATTCGCTCAACAACGGTAAGCAGGGTACATCTTGCACGAATTCTCCCGCTCGCCCGTCGCGAACAAATAACACCAGTCTAAAACGCAGCGTTGGATGCGCACCTCTAACTCTCAGCACAAGGTCTCCACGGGTTAACCGCACCCTGCTGAGAAGAGTAATAGGGACAACATCCGGTGCATCTTCGATGTTCGCAATGGCTGATTTCCGATACCTGAACCCGGTCCCCAGGACAGTGATACCCTCAAGAAATAGCCGGCTGTCTTTGGTGACGAATGCTGTTAACGGAGGGTTACCGCGCGGGTATATCACGGCTGCATGCCCACTCCACGACTTGGGATTGCGCGCCCTACCGGAAAATATAAGTTCCAGCGAACCGGCGCTTCGAATACATCTCGCGCAAGAATAGTTGGATGGTTCAAGCGCTGTAGCATCCGTGGCCAACGTTCCGCGCGAACCCGCAAGGTCGATTCGCATTCCCAAAGATCGCGGCGCTCCACCTGCTTGTATGAGAGCAATACGCTGCAGCAGCAAATCATCAAAATGGTCGGCGCGCAAGAGCGCCGGCTCGCTTTCAACAAGCGTTTCAAACAGCGATGTTCGTACGTCCAACGCTGTCGCCGGAAGGAGATGTTCGAAAGTCGGTCCCACCGTATAATAACTTCGGTGGGTGCGGGAATCGAAAAATTGGGCAACAAACGTTACCGGCGGGCCTGATGCGTCGCCCTTGAACCGAATCGCCGGGCCTAGGACGATCGGGATTTCTGGAACACGCACATCACGGCCGATTAATGGCAGTCTCGTCATGAAGCCTGGGGGCCTGCCGGGCCCAAGAAAGGCCCCTCTGAAAGAGGCGATCGTTCCCGCCAGAGCGGGGCGAGCAATTGCGGCCACGGGATCCAATGGTAGAGTGGAAACGCCTAGGGATATTCGGGTCGTCCAGCTTCCGCGATCTACGCCAAGCTGACTAACCCACGGCACGCCCTTTCGCGTTCCCTCGTCAACCGAATCAGCGACAACGGCTCTCGCATCCGCCGTCGACGCAGAATCGCGACCGCTGGCGCCATTTAGAGAAACCTGTCCACCGAACGCTATTGGTGACTTCCCCGGGTTTAACGCCACAGGCACACCCTTCGGGAGCAACCCTAAGAGGGCAGGCGCCGCGAGTCCCGACGGGTGACCGGACGCCCTAAGCCCGACCCGCGAGCTCCACACAGCCGGCGATTCCCCTGTCACACGATAGACAATAACCGAGCCTATATGCTTCACAGGTTGAAGATCTGATACGGCCTTAAGTGCGGCCAAAATATCGGGAAGCCTAAATGACGCAGATCGGAATGTGCTATCGTTTTGCGTGTCTGTATCAACCGCGACGTATCGGAAGGCCCCAGCCCGAAGCAGCCATGGGAAAAGCGGCGATTGAACGTAGCCAAGTACATCGCCTGCTGAGAACGGTTCAAAATCCGCATAGCCGATCTCGACTCCGTCGACAAACGGATGCAGGGCCGAGCTTACTAACCACCTGGAAACATCTGGGAGCCATAATATTCGCCCAAATCGATCGTCTTGCCGGAAATACCGATCGACAACGCGATACCGCTCCGGCATGGAACGAGACTGAAGTGTACCGCCCGGCCCCGCCGCAAGCACGGAATAGCTCAAACCGATGACGGCAGCGGCTGACAAACCAGCCATGACAGCGCTCTTCCACGGCGTCCTAAAACTGCTGATTCCGTAAGCGAGAACAACAGCCGCGCAAAGGGAAACGGTTCCACCAAATTTTACGGGCTCACGATACAGATTGAATAGAGGGAGATGAACAAATAGCCAACTGTATAGGCTTCCGAGCGGTGGGTTTGACCCCTTGAACAGAAAAGCAAATACGATATAAGCGACGAGTGCAGCCATGGCGATCCACGTGCGCAACCTCAATGCGCATAACGCGACCAAAGCTGCAAATAACAGGCCAAACACAGGAGCATGAGCAAATCGTAAGATACCTTGGGAGAAATCGCTCGCAATCGTAGGATTCCATCCCGCCAGTGCATCCCACGCATTTGCAAAACTCAGCCTTCCGATCCAGATCGTATCGTAATGCGACGCGGGCGGGAGGGGAACGCTGTTTCCGCCGGCGAGGTGCGCCAAAATCCAAGGCAGATTCGGCACCACGACGCCCGTCACCGCAAAAAGGCACAAGGCAACAGCGCGGAACCATCTCGCACGAGACTCGAGCGCGAGAGCTGCGCTGAACAGGCCGGTCGCAATAAGTGTCGGTAATGTCCAGCGGACATCGAAAACGGTACCGTACACAAACGTTAGCGCTGTGAATGCGAACCATCCTACTCGGCCGGTTCGTATGGCTCGAACCGCTCCGTATAGCGACCACGGCGCAGCCGATAAGCCTCCTAGGGCTACTTCGTGCCCTCCTATTGCACGCACAAGAAAATCAGGGCCGAGTATCAAGCATAGAGCCGATACACCCGCCGCGAGGGGATTGCCCGTCAGCTCCAGGGCCAGAACGTACATGCCGACAATCAACAACGGTGGCGTAAGATAAAAAAAGAGTACCCGCTCCGTTATTGGATAGCCAAGATGTGCGTGCGCCGCCAAAGCGTGAAAATAGCGAAGCCAAAAATAAGTCGAATCTGCACGCCCGAGCTGCCAGGCGTAATCCCATATATGAAAGGATTCACTGGGATCAAGCTGCCATCGGCCCGGTCCGAAATCGCCGAACGTAAGATAACCTGCGGTTACATACCAGCCGCGAAAAAGCCACATGGCGATCAGAATGCTGGGTAGAATAGGCCAGTGCTTCCTTAGGAGCGTCCCTAAGTTGTCCATCACGATGCGAACGTTCACAATGTTTAGCCAGCAGTACTCAAGTGGTACGTTTTCATAAATTTCATCTCGATTTCGCGAAAACGTTGCAAGGCTCGAAGAGTGCCCTGGCGCGAATACTTACAACCCGTGTTTCTCCTACCTAGTCCGGCAGATTTAGTTAGACCTCTCATGCGATTCAGAATTGCACACGTGCTGCTCGCCATGGCTCTCGCTATGCTGGCTCTATCTCCGTTGGCATACAGCACCGGAGTGCCTGCCTTCGAACAGGACTGGCAGTGGCCATTGCATCAGGCACAATGCATACCATTTGCGCACCTAGGCAGCGAGCCGTGGAACTCAACGGGACTTGGTGCCCCACAAAGCTACCCCGAACCTTGGCTACCTTATGCCATTTCAGGATCATTGTGCGCAGCCCTGGGACCGCACCCGGCCTTGTTGTTCTATTTGCTGATATTGCTCGCGGTCGCCGTTTGCGGGATCGCTTGGCTAGCCCGCGCTTCTCAGTTTGTTCCCGCTTCATCCCTCTGTTTGATTGCGTTCTATATAGGCAACCCGGTCATACTAAACAAGGTGCACGCGGGGCATTTGCATTTCTTGTTTTCGTATGCGCTGCTGCCCTGTTTCCTCGCGGGGCTCGTTGACCCCAAGACCCGTACGCGGCCCCTGTTGCTGGGAACTTTACTTGGCCTTGCCGGCGCTCAGCAACAATTTCTTGTTTTTGGAACAGCACTCGGCATTCTATTGGGCTTGCGCCTTGGCCCAACGTGGCTGTTACGAACTGGCTTACCGGCCCTGGCTGTCGCCTTGATTTTCACAATGCCGCAGTGGCTGCTAGCCGCGTATTCGGGTTCCGGCGCAAACCTTGCAGTGTACCGTCCACTTGTTCATTGGGAAGAATCGCAAAGCACCCCGTTTTCAGCGGCGCTGCGATTCCTTGGCTACATCGGCGGGTACGATAGCGCACTTCCCAGCTGGCTGCAAAATGCGCTTTGGGTTTTTCCGATTGCGTCCCTGGCAGGCGCGATAATCGCTATTGTGCGCAGCGCTCAGCGCGCCTGGATCCTCGCAGGAATCCCTGCAATGTTAATGGTCGCTGGTTTCTATGGACCGCTTGCGCCTATTCTCCGCTATTTTGTGGAGCACACCATCGCTTTTGCACCTTTCCGCGAACTTTATGCTTTTGAAGCAGTTGTTGCGATTTGCTATGCGATGCTGATCGGATGCGCCATACAGGCACTTGCAACCAGCGCTAAGTTCCGACTTAGCACGCTGCCCGTGTGCCTAATTTTGATCGCGACATCGTTGAGCGTCACCGCTTACGAAACCAAGAACTTGCCCTTTTATACGTTGTCGCGCGAAGGTGCAATGCGCATCGACCAGATAGCAGCTGCGCCCGGACTGACGCGCTATTTACCCGTCCCGAGCGGGCTTCCACAGTCATTGGCCGGCGAGCCGCATAATGGGCTGTCTCCATTCATGTTACCTATTGGCGAACACGCAAGCGCACTTGCTACCTTGTCGGAAACTCCGATCGCGTCAATTGTCAGCAGGCAAAGCGCCAACCGAAAGATTCCGGCCGCGTTACTGCGCCAGCTCGCCATCAGCTACACACTCTCGGTCCCGGGCGTGCAGCAGAGCTCTGCCTATGAGCCCCAGTTGAAAAGGGTCTTACCGAAACTCCCCGCGGCGGAGCAAAAGTATTGGCAGCTATCAACCGAACGCGGGGAGCGGATTGCATGGCTTTCCGGCGCCTCCTTAGACGCGGTCGAGCGAATGGATGGCACACAGGTCGATTTGAACGCTCTATCCGTCTCCGTCAATCCGAGACAAAGTTGGGCACGGACGTCGCTTTGGAGCAACCTGCCCGCGTGGATCTATGACCGCCCCTCGGGGATATTCACGACCTTGCCACAAGCGACGGTGATCTTGCCATCACACAGCAGCGTGCTCGCGGGATCCGCCGACGGCAAATTGAGTGCGGTAGGCTGCATCTATAGCAAAGCCGTCGACGCACACTTCTCGGTGTTTGATTGTAACGGAACTGCAACGTTTCGAGGAACAGCGCCGATTGCCATCTCCGAAGCAATCACAGGGAGACGCATAGCGTTTGTCCGGTCATTGTCGCGCGCGGATCGGAGCCTTGTCGTCGTGCAAGACAGACGTTGGCAATCAAACCTTTCACTTCAAGCACCACCGGGAGCGATTCTCGTCCTGCGGGAGCGCTTCGACCCGGGTTGGGAGTGCATTTCCTGTGACGCCATCCACGTCCGTGCGGACGGCTACGCGAACGCGTGGGTCTTTCCACGCGGCGTGCGAGGGTCGGCTACCCTTATGTTCGGGCCGGCCAGAGCGTACTTTGCAGCGCTCACGATTTCTTTTGCCGTCTTGATGGCCGCTCTGATTCAACTCCTTATGCTTTCACTGCAACGACAAAAAGTGTTCCGCCAACCCTGAGAACACGCAGGATCGGATCAGCAAGCATTCCCGTAAAAGGCTCAATCCGCCGCATCGAAATTCTGAATCCGGCGCGTTCTAGCAAATGGTCCAGGGTAAAGCTCGTGTACAACGACACGTGCCCCGGGTCAGCTACGCCAAACCAATTCCTTCCACGAACGTACCGCATTAGGGAGTTTGCGTTTGGAGTGGTGACCGCGAGCCGGCCACCGGCGCGTAACACACGTCGAGCTTCTATTAGGGCTTTCGCCGGACTGCGCAAATGTTCGAGGACATCGAGCATGAGCACTGTATCGAAGGCGGCGTCGCCAAACGGAAGAATACCTTCCACGTCAGCGACCATGATACTAGCTTGAGGCACGCGCTGACGCGCGAGGTCTATTGCGCCCGCGGATGCGTCGATGCCGGTGAGATCCGCGGAACGAGCACCTAGAGCTTCGAGCACCTTCCCATTTCCGCAACCGATGTCCAGCACGCGACCTAAGCCGCTAGACCCGATTCCCAGTAGGATCGTCGCGATGGCATAATCGCTCTTCGCTCCGCCGTGTTCGTAGTAGTGCTCGGGATTCTCGTTCATGATCTTTGTCTCGCGTGTTGCAAAACGCGATCCAGGAGCAGCTCTTCGCGGTCTGCCGCGGCTCTCCACGTAAAGGATCTTGCCCAGGCATGCAGCTTTTCGCTATCGGGCGTAGCATCTAGCGCCGCGCTTGTCGCTTCCGCGAACGCGTCCAGGTCACCGACGGGCACGAGCGTTGCGCCCGGACTTTGGGCGATAGTGTCGGCGTACGCGCCGAGGGCATAGGCCACCACCGGAAGACCGGCGAGGTGGGCCTCAATCGGGACGATGCCCCAACCCTCGACGTGGCTAGGAAAGACGCAGATTCGCGACACGGCGTAAAGCCGCCACTTCTCGTCCTCGACGACGGGACCCAGGAGCGCTACCCGTTCCTCTAGGCGCAGATCGCGCAACGTCCCGCGGATGCGATTCTCGAGGTGCGGCGGAATGAATCCTGCGCACGCGAGCCGCGCACCGGGTTTGGTATCGCAGACGATCCGCCAGATAGCGAAGAGATCGAAGATGCCCTTGCCTTCGGTATGCCGGCCGACAAAGACCGCATCGTACACCGGGGGCTTTCCCGGAACGCTGAAATCGTCAACGCCGTTTGTTCCGACGAATACCGGTCCGTGCAAACCCTCGCGCCGAAGTTCGCCTTGCAACGCTTCCGAAACGGTAATGATGACGTCCGCCGCCTGGTGAATGGCACGATTGAGCGCCCAGAGCTCCGTATCGCGAACGTTTTGGTTACACAACACGACCGGAATTCGAAGCAGTTTACCGATAACCAGCGCGGAAAGCGAAATCGGAAGGATTTCGCTGGGACCAGCATAGACCAGATCGTACCTTCGGCGCCGCAGAAGCGCGAGGAAGACGATCGCCGCCGCGCTCCACCCCCAGTTCAAGGCGCGCATTACCTTAAATATCAGGGCCGAGTTCGCACGCAGCAGTGCCGTGGGATAGCGGCGTACGTGCGCGCCGGAAATAGGAAACGTATCGCTCGCGATGACGTAAGGCTCCCACTGCCGGAGCGATTCGAGAATGCGCTTCGCCCGGTAAAAGCCGCCGGCGAAACTCGGTTCGGGCGGATACCATAGTGGGGCCAGCAGGCGCTTCACGCGTCCCCGCGCAGTCCGCGCGCCAAGACGTACAGGTACAGCGCCAGCAGCAGAAGCGTGAGCGCTGCAGCAATCCACGCAGTGATTTGCAGCGTATTGACGATGACCAGCGGAGTCTGCGCCGGCACGTCCCACGCGTTGGCATAACCGTCCGCCATGAAATTCGAAAGCGGGCGCCATCGCCCATCCGCTTGCACGTACCCCGCCCACGACGGATCGAAATTCTGATTAAAGATCAAGTAATGTGAGAAGGGCAGTGGTTCAAACCGGTAGCCGACTTGGCCGACGCGCGACCAAGCGGCTTGCATGATCCGATAGGGCGCGCGCGATATTTTTACGCCCGCAACCCCTGTCACGATCGCGTTTCGCCTTCCACTGATGATATATGTGTGTCGTCCTGCCGGCATCACGAATGTCGCCAGAGCGGTTCCACGCGGTCCCGATGCCACGCGCAAAACCGTCGGCACGCGACCGTCCTCAGCGATCCCGAAATCGCGCACGCCAGCGCGGTCCAACACCAATGCGACGTGGAGCTTGTGGCTGCACGTCGTGGGAATAGCTAAAACTTGTGTATGCTTGCGCCCTATTTCAACGACGTCCAATCCGATTTGCGCGCGGCCGGCGCAAACCGCCGCGCCGTCCCGCGCGCCGTCGAATCCGCGAGTCGGCCTACTCCAGAATCCGGCGTAACTCGCGATTCCCGTGACACCCGATACGGGATCCATCTCTCGGGCGACCGCAAATTGTGGAAATGCGCCTGCGCTGTCGAGCACGTGCATCGCGCCGAACGTCGCTAGCGGCTTTCCAAATTCGGACGGCGCAAGCGCATAAGTCTGGCCGACGTCATCGCGATAGAGTATGCGCGAAATCCCAAGCGCTCGCAGGAGTGACTGGCGCCCTTCGCGGGAGCCGCGCCGCGCGGTCAGCTTCTGCAAAATCTGTTCCATTTGCCAGCTCGGTTGCGGCAAATAACTCACAGCCAGCGTCGGCTTCCCAAGAAAAGCGGGCAGAAAATCGTTGCCGTATGCGCCCCAGCGGTAGGCGGCGAGCGGCATGTTGGGCAGCATCAACGTCGGACGTTCGTCGGGGAGAAGGTTCGCGTGCTGGCGCAGCTCGCTATAATACTCAGGAATCGTCACGACAAAATTCGGGAAGCGCGGCGGGCTGTCGGGGCTGCGTTCGATGAGTCTTCCGGTGACATAAGGCAGCGCGATGAGGACAACAGCTATCGCGCTCGCGACCGCAAATCGCGCGCGCCACCGCGGCAGCATGACGTAAAAATACATCAAGCCGATACTATAGAACGCGGCAGTAAGGGCCGAAAATTTTACGTTGCTGCGAAAGGCATCGAATGTGGGCAGACCCATCAGGATCAAATACGGAATTCCTAAAATCTCGCTTTGATAGTGATACCCGGTCGCAATCAGGATCGAGGCTGCCAGAGCCACGAGCAAACCGATCCGGCGCGCTCTGAGCAGTCCCACAATGGCGCAGACGGCGATCGCAAACATGGCCATCATGAACCAGGGCGACTCGTAAAACGCGCAGCCCACGCACTCACGCGTACCGTAGGCTTTCGTCCAGAGCTCCGGATAGCTGCGTAGCAAAAAAGCATTGGTCAGCGTGCCTGCCGATGTGAGGACCGATATGTCGCCCGCCGACTCTGCAAGGATCGGCTGCTTGGGATGAATCGCCAAGTCGTAAAGCAACGGCAGCAGCCAATAGAGGTTGAGCGAGAATGCGAGCGCCGTCGCCCAGGCCGCGACTCGTGACGTTCGCAACGCGTTCCAAAGATATTCAAACTCCAAAACCGCCGTTCCGATCAGCGCTACCAAAACGGAGGTGAGATTGTACATCCCGGTCAGCAGAAAGAGCAGCGGTATGAACGACACGATCAGCGGGCGTCCTCTGCGCCTCGCCCACTCGACGATCAGCAACGCTACCGGGAGCAAGGCGTAATCCACGAGCAAGCCCGAGTAGCCGTCGTGGATGAAGGCGACCACGAACGGATTGGCCGCATAAAAGAATGCCGCTACGGCGGCGATCGTGCCCGGTACGCGGTGGAAGTGCACGCGCAGATAGCACCAAAACGCAAGAAATACAAACAGGGCGACGCAGACAAGCGAGCTGCGATTTCGAAAATCAGATCCCAATGGCGACATTAGCGCCGAGACGATCTCTTGAATAGATAGATACGACAAGTCACGCGCGTGCGCATAGCCCAGATGGGATTGTGCATCCCAGACGTTCACCAAGTCGCGTAGTTTCCAGAAAGGCCCGAAAAGAGTATCCGCGTCAAAATACCGGACGTATAGGAATTGTCCCGGAGCAATGAGGAACGGCCAGCTGAGCAGAAAGATCATTCCGGCGAGCGCGACGGCGCTCGTCCATGAATCTACGAGGCGGAATCTTCCGCCCGCACCTGCTCCAGTCTCGTCAGGAGCTGGTCCGCGCTTTTTTGCCATGAAAACGACTGCGAATGGCTTAACGCGTGCTCGGAAAGATATGCGCGGGCGGCTTCATCGGTCAGAATATATGTCAGTGCGTCGCCGAATTCATCCCAGGTCCGCACCAGCTTGCCCGTTTGTCCGTCGACGATCGCGTCTTGTAGTCCGGGAACGCGCATGGAAACAGCCGGCGTTCCGCACGCAGCCGCCTCAATAACGCTGATGCCCCAGCCTTCGATTTGCGAGGGCTGAGCGAAGACCCAGGCGCCCGAAAGCAGCGCGCGCTTTTCGTCCTCGCCGATAAAACCGGTAAAGAACACCGAACTGCGGATGCCGAGGTCTTCGGCAAGCGCTTCGCACGCTTCCACATCCGCACCGGTTCCCGCCACGTACAGACGCGCCGGCACGCGGCGTCGCACGGCGGCGAAGACCTTCAGCAGTTCGCGAATGCGTTTGTAGCGAACGACGCGTCCCAAGTACACGATGGACGGCTCGGCAAGCTTCTTGCCGGGCTGCATACTGAGGTCCACACCGCTGTGAACGACGGTCACGGGCAGCGACGTGTACCGGTATTTGACAATCTCGTCGCGCGTGCTCTCCGAGATCGCCACGAACGGGACGCGGCGATAGACAATCGGCATCAGCCAGACTTCCAGCGCCCAGGTCAACCAATTCACCGGCGGCGGCAATTCGCGGAGCAAAACGTTACGATGAACGTGGAACATGAGCAGAACCTTCGGACGGCGCGAAAATACCGGAGTAAAGAACGGAATGCCGTTCTCCGAGTCGATCAGGACGTCGCAATCGCGCATGTGTTTGAAGTAGGCAAACGGCGCGGCCGCGTAGACCCCGTACTCTCCGCCCGCGCGGTAGATCTCTACTCCCTCAACGGTGTCACGCCGGGGTGCTCCGCGAAAACGCGACGCGAACCACTTCACCGAATGTCCCGACGCGATCCAATGAACTGCCTGACGGTGAAGGTACTGCTCGGCGCCGCCGGCTTTCGGATGTCTAACGTCGCGCCAATTAAAGATCCCGATTCTCAGAGCTTTTGGCGCCTCGCAACACGCGACTCGGAATCGGTGTAGTTGATCGACCAATTTCCATCCGCCCGATCGAAGACGGCGACGTACAAACCGCGCGACTTGATCTGTTGCACAATTGCATCCGCCCGATCGGGCGCCGGCGAATTTCCCGGCACGATTTTCTGCACAGCGCCGTAGCAGCGCTTATAGAACTTCGAAGGCGCTGGCCGATCGGACGAGAGAATCAAGAATGCCGGTTTCATCGAGAACGCCGGAATGAAGTACGGTCTGCTCGAGGCGACTTCGACAAGCGCATCGTACTCGCGCCGGCCGAACAGCGCGTACCACAGCAATACTTTGAGCCGCGCTGCCCAACCATCCATGTGCAGCCAATGAACCGTATGACCGAGCGTCTGCCAGCGCTCAGCGAGCTCGTTGACGTACCCGTCAACCGCGCGGCCGTGCGGTTGACGGGCCGTAAGAATGAGCAGCGTGAACGCGTCGCAGACGGGAATGAGCGAACGGCGGCCGAGGTATTCGAATGGCGCGATTTGCGAGAGCAGCGAGTCGCGCACCCGGAGCAGAACGATCGCTAAAAGCATCGAACACGATGCTCCGAACAGACGAACCTTTGACGCGGTGAAAGATTCGCTCCACGCAATTGGCGATTCCAGCACGGAGCAGCCCGCGCGACGTAACTGGTAAAGCAAATCGACATCAAATGCGAAGTTCGATATTTCAAGGCGCGGCAGGACTTTTACGATCGCGCCGCGCTGAAAAATTTTCGCGCCGCACTGCGTGTCGCGGTAAGGAAGTCCGAAAAACACGCGCACCAAACCATTGAATACGCGGCTGGCGATACGCCGAACGAGGGGCTGCCGACGCTGCATGATCGCTCCGCGCGTCCAGCGCGAACCGATGATGCCGTCCACTTCGAACTCGCGCAGGCTCGTGATGAGGCGGTCGAACTCGCGAGCGCTCGTCGACCCGTCAGCGTCGGTAAATCCCAGCAACGGCTCGATGCCCGACGAGAATCCGGCGCGAACCGCACCGCCCTTCCCGATCCTGGCGCCGATCGATATGAGTGCTAGATTGGCGTATCGCGTTTGAAGCGCTTCGACGATTTCCTCGGTTCGATCGCTGCAGCCGTTAGCAACCACGACAACGCGGGCGCGGGCGCCGAAGTGCTCGCAGTACTCGCGAATCGTCGTAGAAATCCGGGCTTCTTCATTAGAAGCCGGGATGACGATGCGAATCTGCGGTTCGCTCATGCCGCGGCCGGACTCAGAATCTCGCCGCTTCGCCGCTTGCGGCCGCGCGCGGCACGGCGATCTTCTGTGTCAGCACTTGAGGAAGCTTTACTGCGCAAAAGATCAAGCTGAGCGCCGCGACGCCCGCGACGACGGAGACGACGCTCCATAGCGTTGCGTGGAACGCATAGATGCCGCCAGTTTCGAGTACCACCGCAACCAGGAGCGGGACGACGAAATCGAACCGATGCAAACCAATCTTATACGTCACGATCACGTACGTCATTCCAAGCAAACTCATTGCGATGCCATAGGCAAAAATGTACTTCGCCGCGCCCAAGAAGGCGGCGCCGTAGGTGAGTCGGACGACGAGCTGCGGAGCGAACAAGAAGAGCGCGAGGCCGACAAACGCCAGCGCAAAAGTCAGTGCCAGCGCGTGACGTAAAACGCTTGCGGCCGACTCGCCTCGCGCCGCGCGCCCGGCGGCCTTGGGCAGGACGAGCGTCGGAATAAAACCGATCGCGAAAAAGAGCATCTTGCCGCAAATCGTCACAGCGCCGTAGATCCCGGCCTGTTTCGGATCGAAAAAATGTTTAACGAGCGGCAAGTCGATGAATGTGAGCAGTGTGATGGCCGATGTCCCAGCGACGATCCCACCGGTTGACTGTAAGAGCCGGCGCCAGTCGATGGTCAGCTTCGCGGAGGCTTTGCCGAAATGTTTGCGGACAGCGATGATCGTGTAGACGAAACTGACCACTCCGGCCAACACGTACCCGAGGAAGACTCCCGAGACGCCCCATCCGGCAGAAGCTAAAGCGACCGCGAGGCCGAAACGCAAAATCGCTTCGATCGACGTCGAGATCGCAAGCGACATGAAGTCCTGAGTTCCTTGCAAGACGCCGCGGATCGCCGGTAGGGCGAAGGTCATGGCGAGCGTGAGCGCTGCGGCAACGAGCGTTCGTGTGTCCGTCAACCGCAGATACGTGCCGAAGGGCTGCCGCAAAAGGGCCGCCAGGAAGATGAAGATGAATCCGATCGCTCCGCCGAACGTCATGATCCGGAGCGCCAAGAGCCGTATCTTCGCGCGGTCATTGACGGCATGAAGCTCCGCGACGAACTTCACCACGATGAGCGACATGATCGCTCCGGGGAGTCCCACAATCGAGAGCACCGAAACAAGCGATGCAAAGACGCCGTAATCGGTGACGCCCAGTTTCCGGCTCAAAGCAAAGTGGATCGCGTAGCTGACGATGTTCACGATCATCGTCGACGCGAAGACTATCGCACCATCACGCACGAAATCGCTGCGCAGTCTGCGACGCAGCCGAGCCTTGCGCTGGATGACCCTCAGGACATAGCGAGCGTTACGGAACTCGGTAAAGGGGCGCTCAAGCAATTGGAGCCTCGCGGTTGTCCGGAGCGCTGGGGATATTCTTGGCGAACTTTTCCAGCATTAAGCGCACGACCAGCGGAATTTCTTCCACGTTAAGCATGCGCGCGACCGCCAAGAAAACCAGTGCGCCGATCGCGATCTGCCCGAACAAAAACCAAGCCCGTGAGGCGAACGCGTGCGACGGCTGCACGCCCAGCGCTTGAATCCAATGCAGGGTTCCGACCATCACGGCGGATGCGACCAAGATTTTCGCGACCGAGACGACGAGCGTCATCCAGCTCACACCGCGCACGATCCGCACGACAATGGTCGTGAGGAGCACCGCCTGGAAAATTTGGCTCAGCGAGTTAGCCAGCAGCAGGCCGCGGGCGCCGAGGGTCGGCAGCCACGCCAGCGAGAGCACAACGTTGATGGCGACCGCGACGACAGAAACGACAACGGCCCAATTCGTCTCGTTGCACGCGAAGCAGACGCGCGTCAACACGACGTTCGCCGCCAGCGCGATCAGGCCGATTGCCGCAAAAGGCAGCAGGCCGGCGCACAAATCCGTCGCGGTCGGTCCAAAACTGCCGCGTTCGAAGAGCGTCTGGACGATCGGCCGGGCCAGCACGATCAATGCGCAGACGGATGGAATGATAATAAAATTCACCAGCCGCAAACCTATCACGACGCTTTGCCCCACGCCGGCGCGGTTCGATTTGGCAAACTCCGCGGCGAGCAGCGGGAAGATCACGGTCGCGATCGCCGCGGCGAAGATCTGCTGCGGAAAATTCACGAGCTTAGTCGCATAGTTCATGCCGGCGATGTAGCCAGGCGTCAGCGTCGAGGCGAAATAGCGATCGAAAAACAGCGCCGTCTGACCGGCCGCCGAGCCGACGACGATCGGCCCCAGCACTGAAGCGATGCCGCGCAGGCCCGGATGGCGCACGTTGAGCGTAAAACGATATTTTCCGGTCAGTAGTATCGCAGGTATTTGCACGAGCATTTGCGCGATGAGTCCCAGCGACGTTCCCAATACCAGGGCGAAGATTCCCAAGCGGTGGTTCAGAAGCAACACCGTCGTGATCGTCACGACATTGACGGCGACGCCCGTTAGCGCGGCGGAACGGAACCGGTGGTGCGCGTTGAGGATCGCTGTAAAAACTCCCGAAAGGCTGACGGCAATGATGCTCGGCATCAGCCAGCGCGTCATGTGTATCGCCACGCCCATTTGGGGAGCCGGAAAGCCATGGGCGATGACCGGCACGAACCACGGTGCGAAGACGTACCCGAGGACCGCGCAAGCGGCCAGGACGATGAAGAGCCCGTTTATCACGGTGTTGGCGAGGCTCCAGGCCTCTTTTTCATGGCCGTGAGTCAGGTACTCGGAAAAAGTTGGGACCAGCGCGCTAATAAGCGCTCCGTTGAAGACTCCGAAGAGAATCGTGGGAACTACCGCAGCAGCCAAAAAAGTATCCATCTGCCATTGCGTACCGTAATATCTGGCGCTCACGACCTCCCGGCCAAACCCAAGGACGGTGGAACCGAGGGTCGCCGCCATGATAAAAAGCGTCGAGCCTGCAAGCGCGACGCGAGTTGGTGCGACGGGATAAACGACATGAAGACGTGGCTTAATGCGCGCCGTCCTTCCGGATCACAGCCGGAATCGTCTTCAGCAATATCGCCAGATCCGACCAAGGCGACCAGTTGTTGATATAGCGGTTATCGAGTTGCATCCACTCCTCAAAGGATACGTTTGAACGCCCGTTGATCTGCCACAGGCATGTGATACCCTGGGGCACGCTCAGCCGGCGTTCTGCCGCCGCTGAATAATGTTCCACTTCGGAAGGCAGCGGAGGACGCGGGCCAACCAGTGACATGTCACCGATTACGACATTAAGAAGATTCGGCAGTTCGTCAATGCTTGTCCGCCGCAGAAATGCACCGATCGGATGCAGACGCGGATCGTTACGGATCTTAAAAACCGGCCCTTCAACTTCATTAAGATGTAGAATCTCGTCACGCATCGCATGAGCACCGCGCACCATCGTACGCAACTTGAACATGCGGAAACACTTACCGTTCTTGCCGACGCGCTGCTGCGCATAAAATGGCGAACCGCGATCCACCAGCATGATCGCAATCGCCGCGAGCGCGATAACTGGCAGTGCCAAAAGCATGAGCAGGGAGCCAAGCACGATATCGGTCGCGCGTTTGGCAGCCCACCACCATTGCGGCACGGCCCGGCTGCCACGTCCCTCAACGTCCTGCGGGCTTCGCGGGATGACGGCGTGAGTCGCGACTTCGTCGCGTATCACTTGCACAACGCCCGCTCCAGTGAGGCCGCCACCGTCTTGCCCACCAGATCCAATCCGTCGACAACACCCATATTCGCCCCGGCCTCCGGTCCCAAATGAACAAAGGGCACGTACTCGCGCGTGTGGTCGCTGCCCGGCGCGGTCGGATCGCAGCCGTGGTCAGCGGTGAATATCACTTCGTCACTAGGTTTCAAATACGACTCCAAGCGCGGGACCAGAGCGTCGAGCGCTTCCAGTGCTTCACCATACCCGCGAACGTTGCGCCGATGTCCGTACTTCGAATCAAAGTCATTAAGGTTGACAAAGATAAATCCTTGATCGACCCTTTCCAGGAGATCGAAGGCCTTTTCCATCGCGTCCCGGTTATCGGTCACCCGTACCGACGAAGTAATGCCGTGGCCGCAGTAGATGTCGCATATCTTACCCACTGCGTGGACCGGGATGCCCTCCCCGGCCAACCGGTCGAGGAGGCTGGGGGGAGGCTCGATCGCATAGTCGCGGCGGTTGGGGGTCCGTACGAATGCTCCAGGGGACCCCGTAAACGGCCTTGCAATCACGCGGTTCACCCCGTGCGGGGGCACGAGCATCGCGCGCACCCGCTCGCACCATTCATAGAGTATCGGCAGGGGAACGACGTCCTCGTGGGCCGCGACCTGGAAAACCGAGTCGGCCGAGGTATAGAGGATGGGCTGCCCCGTCCTCATGTGTTCCGGACCGAGCTCTTCGATGATCTCGGTGCCCGAGGCGGTCTTATTGCCGAGCGGGGCCTTGCCTGCGATAGCCGTAAACTCGGCTACAACATCCGCCGGAAATCCGTTCGGATAGGTTGGAAACGGCGTCTCGGTCACGATGCCGGCCATTTCCCAATGGCCGGTAATCGTATCTTTGCCCTTACTTTTCTCCCGAAGACGCGCCACGCGCGCGCGGGGATCGCTCACGGCCGGCACCCCCCGGATCGGAGTTAAGCAGCCCAGCCCCAGCCTCGCGAAATTGGGTAGACTAAGACCTCCGAGTCGTTCGGCTACGTTACCTATGGTATTAGCGCCGGGCGCATCTCCATACGTGGAGGCATCGTCCAGCGCGCCAACTCCACCAGAATCGATGACGAATGCGGCAAAACGCGACATGAAGAACCTCGCCCTTCGAAAAGGCCGGGGATGTGGCCTCCAGGAAAACGCGACAGTGCGTCTTTTCCTCGTTCGCAAATCTCTTGCAATCGCGTGTCTCGTCGCACTCCTGGGTGGAACTCTGCCGCCGCCGGCGGGCGCACAGCCGGTCTCATACGTTAACGCGAACTTGATCGGCGCTAATTTCGAGAACGCTAGTCTTCAAAATCTCAACTTTCAAAACGCCAATCTGCAGCGCGCCGATCTGCAAGGCGCCGATCTGCGCGGCGCGAATCTGCGCGGCGCAAATTTGCGCGGCGCCAATTTGGAAAGCGCAAGCTTGCAGGGCGCTAATTTTCGAGGAGCTACGCTTTCCAGCGCGAGCCTGCAGCAAGCGAATTCACAAGGCACCATCTTTCAGGACGCGGACTTACGGGGCGCGAATCTGCAAAGCGCGCTCCTTTATGGCGCGGATCTGCGCGGCGCGAATCTGCACAAGGCTGATCTATTCGGCGCTAACCTGCAAACGGCAAATTTGCAAAACGCAAAACTCGTTGACGCAAATCTTGCGGGCACGGACCTTACCGGAGCCAATATGCAGGGCGTCCAACGGGTCGCAGTATTAATCCCGCCTCCCGTAAAGCACCCTGTCGCAAAAAAGGTCATCGCTCAAGCACCCGTCACAAAGAACGTGATCGCTAAGGCAACTTCGAGCCCCGCGCCTGCGCCGACACCCGTAGCATCACCGGCCGTGTTGGCGGTGCGCTCTGCACCTGCGCCCACACCTTCAACAACCCCTCGACCTGGCACGACGCTGCTTCGTCTGAACGCCAATCGCGTTCAGTTCTTTTACGACCGGTTTCTGGTGGAAGCCGACGGAAACGTACGAATTCGCACGTCAAACGGAATGACGATGTCCGGCGACACGTTCTCGATGGATTTAAAATTGAACCGGTTCTTGCTCGCCGGCCACGTGCACATGGCCGATGCTGCGGGTGCGCAAGATGGCGCCGCGCTCGCCGACTTTCTGGAATTCGATCGAATTTATTTCGTCCCGCTCACGCGCGAATCGCAATCGGCGACCGGGATTCCGGACCGCTGGACCTTCGTCAACGGCGATTTTGCCAACCCGGCCAAGGGGCGCGACATGCCGGGCGATACGTTTTACTTTCCCGACCTGGGCGACGCAAAGCCGTACCTCGTTACGACGTCGGCCGTTATCGCCGCGAAATCGTTTGTGCGCTTCCCGGGCGGCCGCTTTGACGTAGGAGCCGGCGCTGGGCTTTATGTTCCGGTCCCTTCGTATTACGTAAACTTCTCAGCGGATCAGCATCTGGGCGACAACTCTCTGGCCGGCGCCAACTATGACGCGACGTGGGAATTTGCGGGGAGCGCGAACGCAATCAGCGCGCTCCATTTCCGTTACGACACGGTCAACAAGACCTATATGTCTTTCGAGCAGCACCTGAGCGGCAAGAAAGCGTACGCGGTTTTCTCGGTTAATCCGCTGACGCGGCCATCAAAGTTTTGGGCGCTCCTGTTGTCCGACCGGCCGTCCGCCCGGACGCAGATACGGACTTTTACGCAGTTACATACCTTTCAATTTGGGCTACGTTCACCGCTGGAATCGCAACAGGTGACGACCGTTCAGGCTACGCAAGCGCTCAGCGGATCGTTCTTGCAGGCGAATTACCAATTCGAGAACTTCTCATTGCTTCCGCTCGGATGCTATCAGAACCATTGCACGGTCCCTAACCATCCTTCGAGCCTCATGATCGCCGGCCAAACCTTCGATCACCCAATAACGCCGTTCTTCCACGGTGACACGCGACTGTGGGCGCACATCACCTATGGCTTCGGTTTTCAGCATGACAGCCTCGGCCTGCAGACGCTGGGCGGAGTTAATTACACGACGATCTGGCAGCACCAGCTCGGCTTTCAAATTTACATGCCTGATTTTAAGATCGGACCCGATCTGAACGTGGCGACGAAGTATTACGCGATCAACGCTTCTTTTGATAAGCAGCGTCAATGGAACTCTGCGCCGCACTACATAGACACGGCGCAAGCCAAAATAAGCGTGAGCAAAATCCTAGATGCACATTTTCTGACTTACCTGGACTACTCCGTGCAGAACGTCGGCGATTACTATGGGTCGTTGCAATCGACGATCTACCCCGGCTTCACCCCGGTAGTCAACGGCATTGCCTTCCCCGGATACGAAGCCTTTCACGGCGCGGCAACATTTCGTACGCTGAGCTTGGGCCTCAATTACAGTAACCGCGGCAATTTTACATTCAACCTGCTGGCGCGCCAGCACAAAGACTTTCCGGCGCCGATTCCCTTTTTCTTCCAGTTCGCGCAACCTGACGTGCTCGGAAATTCAACGGTGCAGAATTATCTGGGGCAGCCGCCGTACGACATCACGGCCGACGTGCGCATGCGGATAAATCCGCACATGTCAATCGATATCCAGCGCGCGTATTATTTTAACTATTCCAATCTACGGTGGAGCCCGCAGTTCGTGTTTCAGGTGATGCAGTGAACCGGACGGCCCAAATCATACTAAGCGCGCTGCTAGTGTTCAGTATCTTTTCCGCTAGCGTTTTCCAGGCATCCGCGCAGGCTGCGATAGTGACCGTCACGGCGCAGATCCTCGACTACGAAGCGGGGTACGTCTTCTTCACTTCCGGCGATGGATTTAAGGTGGCTCCGAACGTCAGCGTCGTCGACCTGAAATCAGGCGCGCCGGCAGGCCCGCCGCGGCCGCGTCAATACGGCCGCGTCACCTTCGATGCGACCGGAATCGTCACAAAAATTGAGCTGACGAACGCAAAGTTGCCGGCCGATGGCGACTACGGTGCAATTCGCAAATTCGTGATTGCTCTCTCAACGCCGGCCCCAAATCCTGATCTCGCGCCGCAACTGAATGGCTCGCGCTGCGCGAGTGTGAGACCCGGCAAATCCGTCACGCTCAATATTACCGTGCAAGTTCCTGCGACGACGCCGTTAACGGACAACGTCTACATGACCACAGACCAGAGCGGTTGGAACGCGCAAGCCTACCGGCTGGATCGGCGCGATACACTTCACTACCGAGTCCAACTCAAGTTGCTCTCCGGGACCGTGATGCATGTGCTCTTTGATCGCGGCTCGATGCAATCCGTTCAGCTGGCAAGAAACGGAATAGAGCAAGAGCCCTATCCCATCTGCATCGGCGACGAGGACGCGCAGACGTTCACGCAGACGGTGTTCAACTGGGCGGATCAACAAGCGGGCGCATCAATCCCGATCCCGCAAACGATGCCGACGCCATACAACCCGGCGCCGTTCCCGAATCTTCCGCCCCGGCCGACGCCCGCACCTTAGCGCAGCGAAAGCGTGATATCGCGCGAGACGTAGACGTTAACGGTGTTCATCGCGACGATCTGCGCCGGGTAGTCGCGTAAGAAACGCCGTGGAATATTGGGCAGCTTGTAGGTCAGCTCCCAAATGCCAAAATCAACGCGCGTGAAGCGAACCACTTTCCCAATAACCCGCAACTCGACGGCCGGTACGTTGGTGGACGTGATCACTTTTGCTGAAAACAGATCACCGCTATGAAAGATTCGCTGGTTAATGCTAATCGCCAGAATCTGCGGCGGAGCAGCTGGCGGCAATACGAGCGGCGTGGGCATCGGCGACGGTGACGTGATCGGCGAGGCCGTCGGCGTCATGCTGGCTGACGGAGACGGTGATGCTGAAGGGAGCGGCGCCGGCGGAGTGCTTTGCGCAAAAGCAGCCAAGGGAACGCTCGCAAAGAGCAGCGCGAAAACCATTCGTAACATCGTAGAACGCTAACGTACGGTGAGCGGAAAAGAGCTCGTTGCCGAGTCGCCGCGCGAGTTACGCGCGATAACCTGCACGCTGTATGTGCGGCGCAAGAACGGCGGCAGTTCGGGCACTTTATAGGCCAGCACAAACTCTCCGACGCCGACCTTTGTTAAGCCGGCGGAATAGCCGGCGATGCGAGCTTCTACGCTCGCGACATTTGAAGACGTTTTCACCGTGCCCGTAATGGTTTGGCCGTCCACAGCGACCGGAGAACTCAGCGCGACCCCGATGATTGCAGGCGGATCGTTCGGCGACGACATGAGCACAGTCGCTGAAGGCATGGGCAACGCGGCTGCTCCGCTGCCCGGCCTCTGCGAGACGGTCGCGCTGGTCGCGGCGCGGGGCGGCGTAACGATAGTGACTGGAATAGGCGACGCCACCGCAACCGGTGCAAATGCCCCAAAGCGCGCCCAGATATCGCGTCCGTACCAGCCGGCTGCGGCGCCACACGCGAAGGTCAGTAGGACGATTACGGCTCTTCCCATTGCGTATCTCTTCCCCGTCCGTCGCTGGAGGCCATACAATCGAGGGGTGGCGAACGGCTCGACGATGGCTGCCAACGTAGCGCCCGTCACTTTGAGCGTCGTCGTACCTCTTTATAACGAAGACGCGAACGTCGCCCCGCTCGTCGAGCGCGTGACCGGCATTCTCGATGCGCTGCCCGACCGGCCGAACTACGAACTCATCCTCGTGAACGACGGAAGCAGCGATTCAACCGCCCAATGCATTCGCGAAGAGCTGCGCCGGCGGCCGCATGTCGTCTTTGTCAATCTTTCGCGGAACTTCGGACATCAGCTTGCGGCCACTGCCGGACTCGACGTCTCCCGCGGCGAGGCCGTCGTCTTAATGGATGGCGACCTGCAAGATCCGCCCGAATTGATTCCGGAGTTCGTCGAACGATGGCGTGCCGGTTACGACGTCGTCTATGCGGTGCGGCGCACCCGCAAAGGCGAGAGTGCGTTCAAACTCGCCACCGCGCGCGCGTTTTACCGGATCATCCGGCGCCTGACCAACGTGTCGATTCCGATGGACACCGGCGACTTTCGCCTGATGAGCCGCAGGGTCGTGGAAGTGTTGAAACGATCGCGCGAACGCCACCGCTTTTTGCGCGGCATGGTCAGCTGGGCCGGCTTCGCGCAGACGCCGGTCGAGTACGATCGCGACGAGCGCCGTTATGGCGCCAGTAAGTATCCGATCTCAAAGATGCTGAAATTTGCGATCGACGGCGTCACGTCGTTCTCCGACGTGCCGCTGCGTTTCGCAACCTATTTGGGCTTTACCGTGAGTACGGCATCGTTCATTTACGCGCTGACGATCATCTTTTTCAAAGCCTTCCGGCTCGGCACGCCGGAATATGCGCGCGGCTGGGCCTCGACGATGGTCGTGATTTTATTCTTGGGCGGTGTTCAGTTGATCGGCATCGGCATTTTGGGCGAATACATCGGACGCATCTACGATGAGGTCAAGGCCCGCCCGCTGTATTTGATCTCAGATATCGAGCGCTCGTAAGTTAATTCACTACATCGTAAATTAGGGGCGGCGGTTCAACCGGATCGGCTCCGATTTTAAATGACGCTTCGAGATTGCGAACATGCTCTTTATCCCGTCCGTACACGCGCGCAAGCGGCTGGCCGGCCTCGACGAAGTCGCCAATCTGTGCGTTGACGAATAAACCGCCGAGCTTGTCGTGTTGCGAGAGGCGGCGGCCCACATTTCCCAAGTGCACGACATCGATTGAGTGCACGTACCCGGCGTGAGAAGCTTTGACGGTCAGCGGTTTGTCATCAAGTTCCATTCCCTCGAGCGCGCCGCGCGAGGCTCCTTGCGCCTCGACCATCTCGACGAGCTTCGCATAGCCGGTTCCGTCGGCTAACGCTTGAGCGGCGCGCTCCTCGCCATCGGCGATCTCCGATGCATCTAACAGCGCGGCCACGATTTTTAGGATCAGCTGAACCCCGCGACTGCGCTCGGGCTCCGCCCCTTGTCTTGAGCGCAAAATGTCGCGCGCTTCCACCATTTCTATGCCGGTGCCGACGGTGCGCCCAAGCGGCTGATGCATGTCGCTCACAAACGCGATCGCTTTGCGGCCGAAACCCTTGGATATCTCAACCAGCCAGCGTGCGAGCTCTCGAGCTTGATCCGGCGCAGGCGTAAATGACGCCGGTCCAGTCTTTACGTCGTACACGATCGCGTGTGCGCCGCACGCAATTTTTTTGGAAACGATCGAAGCGGCGATCAGCCCCATCGCGGGAACCGTTCCGGTGCGATCGCGCAGGTTGTAGATGCGCTTGTCGGCCGGAACGAGCGCCTGCGTCTGGGCTGCGATCGCGCAGCCGATCGATTCGACTTGACGGAGGAACGTGTCGAGCGACAGCGCCGCGTTAAATCCCGGCACCGCCTCGAGTTTGTCGATCGTGCCGCCGGTATGTCCGAGCGCGCGTCCGGAGAGTTTTGCGACACGCGCCCCGCATGCAGCGGCCAGTGGAACCGCAACCAGCGAAACGATATCGGCGACGCCTCCGCTGGAATGCTTATCGACGATAATACCTTTGCTGCGATCGAACGTCACCGTTTCGCCGCTGCGCACCATGGCGTCGGTCAGCGCGTGCGCTTCTTCGAAGGTCATGCCGCGCCACACGCAAGCCATAAATAGCGCCGCCGTCTGCGCTTCGTCGATGCGGCCTTCCATGAAACCGTCGATGATGCCGTCCCAATCGGTGGCCGAAAGGGCATGACCGTCGCGCTTTCGTTCGATGCAATGTCGCATCGCGGTTTCGTCCATAGCGACGGATTTCGCGTAAGCCCCAACGAAGCCCGCCGAAGTGACCACGTATCCTCCGCCGGACGCACTTTCCGTCATCGCGTACGTCGCGTTTTTTGCCGCTGCCGCTGTTATCGCAATACGGCGCCCCGCGTATGCGGTCGCACTACTCATTGTCGTGCAGCCGTTTGCAATTTACGGGGATATCTGGATCACGACGGTGACGCTTCCAAAGGCGACGCTCCTTGGCGTTCTGCTCGGGCTCGCGACGCATCGCGGATGGTTTGCGCCTTTTGCCGCACGTGCGCCGCGTGCCATTCTGTTCGCCGGAGTTCTGGTGCTCGCGGCCACGGTTCTAAGCGTCGCGGCCGCCGCACATCATGCGCCGGTATTGCGCGAATCGCTCAAGGCGGTTGAGTACGTCCTGCTCTTCATGGCGATCGTGTGCGCCTATCGGCTCGAGCCCGATGCGTTGCTCGTTCGCAACGCCTGCGTAGCCGTGATCATTCTTGTTTCGCTCCTGGCACTCTCGCAAGAGTTCTTTGGGGCTGCGTCGGTCTTGCGCATCAACGGCCACGAAATGTTTCGCGTGGCGGGACCCATCGAAGGTCCCAATCAACTCGCCGGATATTTTGACGTTGCGATCCCGCTGATTTTTGCGCTCGCTCTGGAATCACCGTCGCTCGTCATTCATTCTGCGCTGTTTCTCATCGTGCTGGCCGACGTGCTGACATTTTCGCGCGGCGGCGCGCTGGGTGCGACGGCAGGCGTCCTGGTCGTCGCATTGACGCTGCGCCATCACATCGCCCGGCCCTTGGCATACATGGCTGCCGGCCTGGCAGCGGGCATCGGTGCGGTCGGTTTTCTTGCTCACTCATTTGTGTTTTTCCGGCTCTATGATTTCAGCGACTCGTCGTATGCCGGCGGAGTCGGGACTCGGTCGAAGCTTTGGCGCGCGGCGTTTGCATTATGGCGTCAGCATCCCATCCTTGGCGTGGGCGCCGGAAACTTTGAACTGGAGATTCCGCTCACCGGTTTGCGCGGCGTGCGCACGCACGCGAACAGTTTGTATTTGCAGTCGCTCGTCGAAGGCGGCCTTCCGCTGTTCGCCGCCACGTTGTGGCTCACATATACGTCGATTGCAACGTTTATGCGCGATCGTTTTCGTTCGCCGTTTATCTTAGGCGCGTTCGCCGGCAGTATTGCGATCAGCTTGCACCAAGTCGTTGATCTCCTGGTCTTCTATCCCAAAGTCGGCGGCTGGTGGTGGATCGTCCTCGGACTTGGAGCGGCGCAACTCGCTGCGGCGCCGGCTCGCGAGCGCGAACCGGCATGCGTTTAGCTCTTCTTGTTCCGGTAGGATTTGCGGCCGGCGCCATTGCGTGCCGGCTGCTGCTTGTGCACGCGCCCCGGGCGTTTGGCGTAGACCTCGCCCAACCGCTCGTTGTGGTGACGTACTGGGGGAACTTCGGCGCGCTCATGTTTCTCGCGCTGTTCGCTGCGATCGCGATCGCGAGCATCGGATACATTGCGTGCCTAACACCCCCTCGACTTGCGTCCAAACCGGAGGCTCCCTTCGACTCGCTTCGCTCGCTCAGGACTCCGGCAGGTCATTCGACTACGCTCATGATGACAACGCGCCCCACGATGACTTATTGTGCGCTGGCATGCGCAGCAGCGCTCTTTTTTCCGGTGGTATTTTCGAGCGACGTCTACGCCTATGCCGGATATGGATTGATGGCACTGCACGGCCTCAATCCCTATGCGCACGCGGCCATTGCGGTGCGCGATCCACTGATCGATGCGGTTCTGTGGCAGTGGGGAAACCCGCCGCCGGCGTGCGTGTACGGGCCGGCATTCGTCAGCTTTGCGCGAACGATCGTTGCGATCTTTGTTGGATTCGGCCCGGCCGCACCGTTGTGGGCGCTCCGGGTGGGCGCATGCGCAGCGCTGGTTCTGTGTGCACCGCTGGCGTTTGCCGCTTTTCCCGCATCGACGCGCGCCGCCGCCGCTCTCGGCATCGCTCTCAATCCCGTGGCGATCTGGAGTGCAGCCGAAGGACATAACGACACGTTGCTGATCGCGATTGTCCTGGCGGGGTTCGCGCTGCTCGCGCGCGGGCGTCCATTTGTCGGAGCCGCGGTCGTCGCGTTGTCGGGGCTGGTGAAAGCGCCCGGATTGCTCGCTGCTGCCGCTGCGCCGCTGATGTACGCGTCATCGTCTTCACGCTCGCGAGTATGGTTGGGGACAGCGTTGGGACTAGCCGCCACCGCAGCGGTTGCGTGGCCGGCGTTTGAGCAACTCTCACGCGACACGGGGCATGGCGGGTATTTTCCGCAATTCTCGTTACAATACGCGCTCAATCTCTTCTTAGGAACCCCCGTCACGCTTGCCGTCACAAGCGCCGGCGCGGCGGTGTGCGCGGCTGCCGGCGTTATCATGCTGCGCAAGAAAGAACTTCAGGGCGCGCCTCTTCTCGCGTTGGCGCTATGGATCGCCATCCCCAATCCTTATCCATGGTATGCGCTGTGGATTCTGCCGATCGCGTTTGTGGCATGGGAGACTCCGGCAGCTTGGACGATCGTGGCGCTAACGCTGTGCGTTGCCGCGCGCTATTTTCCTGACGCTACGACCGACGTGCCGCGCGCTTTCAGCTTGGCGATCGTTTGCAGCGAGTTCGCCATCCCGCTGATTCTTTGGGTTGTCCTACAGCGCGGAGGGCGATGGAAGCGTATGCAACGGAACCCATCTGCCCTTTAGATCGTCCGGCGTAATCGGGGGGGCGTGCTTGAAATAATAAAACGCTGAATCCGGTCCGACGTAGACGGTGTCGCCCGGTGATAGCGGCGCCTGCACATCCGGCGGAGCCGTGCCATAGTACACGGTATCGCCCGACGACGGATCCTTTTGCTGCTTCCATGCGAAGCCCGGCGGAAGGATCGCGTACGACCAGGAGCCGGTCACAAAATTCTGTCCGGCCCCTTCCGGTGAAGCTTTCGCAGCCGCGCGCAGCGACTCGATCGCTTGAACGAAGACGCCGGCGCCGCCCCGAAAATTCGGCGCCCCCGACGGTTTGTTCGCAAGCGTGTACCACTCAAAGAAATCCCCGTTATCGATGACCTGATCGAGCAGCGGCTGCATTTCGTCGTACGCTTCTCGCAGTTTTCCGTGTAAGGCGAGTTGCCGCACCATTCTGCCGGCAAACCACGGCCACATGCCGCCGTTTTGGTAGCAAAACTCACACAGAAGCGGGTGCTGAAATAATCCCAACGGGTAGGGCGGAGAGATACTGCCGGAGATACTGAAGGCGCCGGAGGCGCGCTGAGCCGCGAGCATCTGCGCGTTGGCTTGCGCGATCTCCGGCTCGGAAAGCAACCCCGCCTCAATGGCGACTGCCGTTCCTCCCTCATAGAGAATGGCATTCTCGTCAAAACTTGGCGGAAAGGGCGAAGACGTGAGATACACGTGCGGCTTGAACTTCTGTCGCTTCTCATCCCACAGATATCGCCGGACGTTGGCGCCGATCGAGTCTCTGAGATCCAGCAACCCCTGACGGCGCACGTCGCCCCGGCTCAACAAGCTCGCGAAGTCATCAAGTGCTATGATGTACATCGCGTTGGCGTATATCGAGATCGCTACGTGCGACTGTGCGTCCAGCGCAGCGCCCGGAACATCTTCGGCCTGAACGTCTCCCCAGTCGATGGTTGTACCCGCCGTAACCAGCCCGAAGTGCGCGTCGAGTTTCTCGCGCCGGATAAATTCAAGCGCGGACTCCAGTCGATCGGAGACCGCCATACCGCCGATCTTTTTATTCAGGAATGCTCGATCGCCGCTGCAGGCAATATACTTGTAAACGGCCTGCACCAACGAACTCTCTTGGTCGGATTCGACCGTGCCCTTCGGATCGACGACGCCATCGAGCAGCGTTTTCTTTTGCTGTTGAGGTTTGGTCTCTTCGTAAGCGTCGCCGATTCCACCATCGGGTGTTTGAAGAAACAAAAATGGGACGAGATGAGCTTTGATGTCGCGCGCCGGAAGCACTTCGCAGCTCGCCGGCAAGAATGTATTGTAATCGCGAATGAACACGGGCGAATAGATACCTGCCCCCGCGGAAAAGCCGCTCCGTAGGAGGGCCTTCGCTTTAGCTTCGACCACATCCAACCGCGAATCACTCAGAATAGCTTGCGGTAAAGTCAACGCCAGCATGACAAAAACTCGTATGCCGGTCGTCACGGACAATACACGCCCGCGTTTGGGCCTCCCGGGAAACCATACGCCGGCCCCTGGCCCTGCGCTCTCCCGTTTTCGGTGACGTTGTCGTAGATACGAATCTGGCGTGCGTATTCCGTATTCGCGTCGCGCACAACTTGCGCCACGGCCTTTTGTAACCGCGCCTGGGCCTGCGTTTGCGATGATCCAATCGCGCGAAGCGACGATCTTTGCGCGAGGCCCTGCGCGATCGCATAATATCCGGCGACGTGCGCGCGCAAACCGGCGTCGTTCGAGGGTACCGCGCCTTTGACCGTACGAACCGATAGCGCTAGGTCTGCGCTCGCGCTAAACGCACTCGAAGCGCCGGTGACGCGTACGTGTGAAACCGCCGGTTCCAACTGCAACTGCGGCCGAAACGTGCACGCCGTAGAAGCTGCGGTCATGACGAGCATGAAAAACACGAGGCGCCACTCATTCGAGCGGCGCCCGTGGACTTACTGTATTGGAGTTACGCTTTGATCGTAATTCGCTTGGGCTGAGCTTTCGGATGGAGCGTCAGCGTCAGCATCAGCATGCCATCTTCCACTTTGGCGTCGATTCTTTCGGAATCGACATCGTCGGGAACGACCAAGCTGCGCGTGAACGAACGCTTCTCGTTTTTGGCCTGAACCGTCAGGACGCCGTCTTCCAGTGTCGCCTCGATTTGGTCGGGCCGGAAACCGGCCACCGGAATTTCGACGTCGTAGCCCGTCTCGGTGCGCGACACTTCCATTCCGGATAAAGGGCTCATGGAGAACAGGTTGCGGAAGGGGTCACCCCACAGGTCTCCCAGCGGCCGGGCAAGCAGGTTGCTGCCGTTGGCGCCATTGCGATCGCGGCTAAGAAGATTGCTCATAACTACCTCCTCAACACTAATTTAGCACTCTCAGTCAAGGACTGCTAAGGGTAGAAACCAACGGGGAAAAACCGGGGTTGCAGCGGGAGTTGTTGGGAACCGCGCCTGCCAAGACGACGGCCCCCGGGGAAACGCTCGCGGGGAGGCTGCTCCATGCCCTGCAGAGCGCCAAGCCCGTCGCTGGGCTCGTCGAGCGCCTGCGTCAAGGGCGCGGCTTCTACGCACTGCACGAGACGATCCCGGCGGCCCGGCCGGCGCTCCTGGCAGCCCTCTACCGAGCGATCGGCGGCCAACTCTTTGTCGTCATGCCGACCGCCGACGCCGCCGAGCGCGCCTTCACCGACCTGCTCTATTTTCTGGAGGAAGACGAAGCCCGCAGCGTCTCGCTGTTGCGTTCGCGCGATGAAGCCGTCGGCGTTCTGGAAAGCCCGTCGGAGCACTCCGCGCGCATGGCGATGCTGGCCGAACTGGCCGATGGCAAGCCCGGAATACTTCTCGCACCGCTGGGTGCGCTTCGTCAGTACATCGTGCCGCGCGCGCTCTTTATGGAATCCCGCTTCACGCTGAGCGTGGGCGGCGACGCGGGCTGGGATCGTACGCTCGGCGCGCTGTACCGCTTGGGTTACCGGCGCAGCGACGTCGTGAGCGCCGCCGGCGAATACGCCGTGCGCGGCGGAATCGTCGATGTGTTTCCGCCGACCGCCGATCGTCCGGCGCGCGTTGAGTTTTTCGGCGACACGGTCGAGACCATCCGGCCGTTCGAATTGGAATCGCAGCGCAGCGAAGGCACGCTGAGCGAGATCGAGATCGTTCCGTGGAGTGAAATCCCGCGCGACGAAGCGTTGCGCGCGCGCGTGCTCGAGCGGATAGACGCGCCCGACAATGTCGCGCGTGCCGTTCGTTCGCATCTCGAGTCAGGTGCGGAAATACCGCCGGCGTGGCTGTCGCTGGCGTTCGACGAGCGTGAAACCGTGCTCGATTATCTTTCCGCGCACGCGACGCTGGTGCTCGACGAACCGGGCATGCTCGCGACGCTCGAGCGCGCGCTCGACGAAGAACGCTTGCGCGAGCAAAGCGTCTTGCTCGAAGCGCTCGCATCCGATCAGCTTTCGGTGCGCTCGGCTGACGTACAGGAATCGCTGCTCGGCGAAGTGATTGCACCGTATCCACGGCTGCGCGATCTCTCCGGTTGGTTTGCGCGAATGGCGGGGATGGCGTTTCCCGGAGCGATCGAAAGCGCGCAGTCCCTGGAGTGGCTGCCACACGTCGTCCAGTCGTTCGTGCTCGAAACGCGCCCGGCCGAGCATTTCAACCGCCAGATCACAATGTTCACCGAATCGCTGCGCGATTGGACGCAAGCCGGCGAAACGATCGCGCTCGTCACGACCGGCGCCGCGCGCACGGCGGACATCGTACACGCGGCTGGTTTGGGCGTGGGGCCCCTCGATATGCGCCCCTCCGGGGCGCTACTCGGGGTGGTTCGACAAGCTCACCATGACACCAAAAGCCATCCCGCCATATTTGTGGATCACGGATCGATCGAGAGCGGATTCGTCGTTCCGGAGTTGCGTTTGCGCGTGCTCGGCGATCGTGAGATCTACGGGCAGCCGCCCAAGCGCGTCAAGATCCGCGCGGTCAAGGAAGGCGTGCCCGTCACGCTCGCCGATCTGCGCGTGGGAGATTATGTCGTGCATAACGTGCACGGGATCGGCCAATACCTGGGATTGCGGACCGAAACGATTCTGGGCGCGACGCAAGACTATTTGGATCTCGCTTATGCCGGCACCGATCGCATGCTCGTGCCGGTCACGCAGATGCACCAGATCGCCAAATACAGTGCGGCTGAAGGCGCGACGCCGCGGCTCTCGCGCATGGGAGGCGCCGATTGGGCGCGCACCAAGTCGCGAGTTTCGGAGTCTCTGGGGAAAATCGCCGATGGTTTGGTCGAGTTGTACGCCGAGCGCGAGATGGCGCGCGGACATGCCTTTGCACCGGACACGCCGTGGCAAGCAGAACTCGAAGAAGCCTTTCCCTATGAAGAAACTCCCGATCAGCGCAAGGCGATCGACGAATCGAAAGCCGACATGGAAAGCGCGCGCCCGATGGACCGGTTGGTCTGCGGCGACGTCGGTTATGGAAAAACCGAAGTCGCAATCCGTGCGGCGTTTAAAGCCATCGCGGACAAGAAACAAGTCGCGCTGCTGGTCCCGACCACCCTGCTGGCCGCACAGCACTACCGGACGTTCGCAAGCCGCTTCGCGGGATTTCCGATCCGCATCGAAGAGCTCTCGCGCTTTAAGAGCAAGAAGGCGCAGCTCGAGATCTTGCGCGAGTTGGCGCAAGGGCGCGTTGACCTCGTCATCGGAACGCACCGCCTGCTGCAAAAAGACGTTGTCTTCGCCGATCTCGGGCTGATCATCGTTGACGAAGAGCAGCGCTTCGGCGTTATGCAAAAAGAGCGCCTCAAGCACTTGCGCGCGAGCGTCGACGTGATGACGCTCTCGGCTACGCCGATTCCGCGCACGCTGCACATGTCACTCATGGGCGTGCGCGATCTCTCACTCATTCAAACCGCGCCCAAGAACCGCATGTCGATCAAAACCGTCGTCGTGCCGGCGAGCGACGCCGTAGTACAGCGCGCGATCACGGCCGAACTGGACCGCGGCGGACAGATTTACTATCTGCACAACCGGATCGAGTCGATCTATGCCGTTAAGAACGCATTGGAGCGCTTGGTTCCGCGCGCGCGCATCGCCGTCGGACACGGACAAATGACCGAGGCCGAAATCGAGCCGGTCATGCAAGCGTTTATCGAAGGCGACATCGACGTGCTCGTCGCGACGACGATCATCGAAAACGGCATCGACATCCCCAACGTCAATACGATCGTCGTCAATGACGCCGACAAGTTCGGCCTGGCGCAGCTCTACCAACTGCGCGGGCGCGTCGGACGGTCGAACCATCAGGCGTACGCGTATTTGCTCTATCAAGCGGATAAGTCGCTTTCACAAGAAGCCAAGGCCCGCCTCGAGGCGATTCGCGAATTCGCGCATTTGGGCAGCGGCTTGCAGATCGCGATGCGCGATCTCGAAATTCGCGGCGCCGGCAATTTGCTGGGCGCAGCGCAGTCGGGCTTCATCGCGTCGGTGGGCTTCGATACGTACTGCCAGCTGCTGGCCGAAGCGATCGCCGAACGCAAAGGACAGCAAAGCGCACTCGAAGAGCAGCGCGAAGCCGTTATCGACGTCAAGATCGACGCCTACATTCCCAACGACTACGTGCCGCAAGTTTCGCAAAAGATTGCGATCTATCAGCAGCTCGCGCGATCGCGCACGCAGGCACAAGTCGAAGAGGTTGCCGCCGGCGTACGCGATCGGTTCGGCCCGTTTCCCAAACCGCTGGAAAATCTCGTCGAGCTCACGAAGTTGCGCGCGATCGCGCTGCAAAAACACGTGACGCGCGTCATCGTTGACGAGAAGCGCCTGACGCTGGGCGTCGGTTCCAGCTTCGCGCTGGCGCCCAGCGCGATCGCGCGCTTCGGACAACTGACCGGAAACCGGTATCGCTTCGGCGACGGAAAAGTGCTCGTGGAACTGCCCGCGCTGCGCGGCGGCGCGTCGCCCGAAACGATATGGATGCCGCTGCTGCGCGACCTGTTAGAGGCGATTTAGGGCCCGGCGCGAATCGGGCGGCGGTGATAAAACGTACAGGATTCGCCGCGCTGTTGCTCGCGGCCACACTTACCGCATGCGGTTCCGGCGGCAGCACGATTTTAACCGTAAACGGTCAGGCGATCACTCGCGATCAGCTTGACACCAAACTCGAGAACAGTTCGACTCCCGTCACGGCACGCAACGTGCTGCAGTTGATGGTGACCGACGACCTGATCGACCAGTATGCGCAAAGCCATAAGATTACCGTCTCGCAAGCCGAGATCGACAAGATCGAAAATCAGTACAAAGCACAGTATCCCGCCAATCAGTGGGATCAGTTGCTCAAAGCTCGCGGCCTCTCCGAGCAGGACGTGCAAGACTTGATCCGCCGCCAGATCGTTCTCGACAAGGCGGTCGGCGCGAACGTGCACATTCCGCCGAGCCAAGTCGCCGCGTACTTCAAACTCAACCACGCGCAGCTCGATACGCCGGCACAGGCGCGCGCCCGCCACATCCTGGTTGCGGATCTTGCCACCGCACAGAAGGTCGAAGCCGATCTCAAGGCGGGCAAAGATTTTGCCGCCGAAGCAAAACAATACTCGATGGATCCCGGCAGCAAAGATAACGGCGGAGAACTCGGTCTGTTCCCGCGCGGCCGCATGGTGCCGACGTTTGACGCGTATGTGTTCAGCGGGCCGGTCGGAAAGATCAGCGCGCCGATCAAATCGCCTTTGGGCTACCATATCATTCAGATCGAGGCGCGCACACCCGCTGTGAAGGCGACGCTAGCCAATTCGACGGCCAAGATCACGCAGGCGCTCAAACAGCAGCAAGAGAGTCCGCTCATCCAGCAGTTCTTGCAGCAGCTGCAGCAAACCGCAAAGATCGACGTCAGCGATCAGCGCTTCGCAGGTCTGTTCCCGACGCCGCTTCCGGGCGCGGCCGCACCCGCTCCGGCGCCAGCGCAGACGAAGTAGCCGCCACGCGGGTTCGCATCGTCGGGCTCGGGCCGGGCGATCCGGGACTGCTCACGCTGGGAAGTCTGGACGCGCTGCGCGCGTCGCGGCGCGCCGCGCTCATGCTCGCGCCGGCCGAACTGATTGCTTACATCGAATCGCAAGGCGTCGAGCTTGTCAGCGATCTCGCCGCCGATCCCGCGCTCTTCGTGCGCGGCGCATCAGATGCGATCGAGAACGTGGTTAATGTCATCGTGAGCTCGTCGAAGGACCCCGAGCAGCGCACCAAGAGTGCGCAGGTCGAGGGGAGGGTGGCAATAGGAATACTCGGCAATCCCCTCTCGGACTTCCCCGGTTTGCCGCAATTCGTGCGCGCGCTCGAAAGCCGCGGCGTACAAACGGAGATCGTGCCCGGAGTTCCGCGCGACACACTTTCCGCAGCTATGGCGATGCCGCTCGTGCCGCTGCCGCCGGCCTCGACCCACCACACGTGGAACGACTTGATCGAAATCATGGCGCGCCTGCGGCGGTCGTGTCCGTGGGATCGCGAACAGACGCACCGCACGCTCGTGCCGTACCTGATCGAAGAAACCTACGAAGTCGTCGAGGCGATCGAGCAGAACGACGAAAAGGCGCTGAGCGAAGAGCTCGGCGACCTGCTGCTGCAGATCGTTTTCCACGCGCAGATCGGCAGCGAAACGGGGCGGTTCACGAGCGCCGACGTGATCGACGCGCTTTCAAACAAAATGATTCGCCGCCATCCGCACGTCTTCGGCGAAGCGGTGATCGAAGACGTTGATGCGCAGTGGAAAAATTGGGAGCGCCTGAAAGCCGAAGAGGCCACCGGGCGCAAACGGCGCAGCCGCCTTGACGGTATTCCGCGCCATCTTGGCGCGATGCAGCGCGGCCAGCGCATGCAAGAGAAGGCCGCGCGCGTGGGTTTCGACTGGCCGGCGGCGTCGCAAATTCTCGACAAGCTCGTCGAAGAGCTGCGCGAGCTGGCCGAAGCCCGGCGCGCCAAGCAGGACGATCCGCACGTGCGCGAAGAGCTCGGCGACGTCTTCTTCACGCTGGTCAATCTGTCGCGCGCGCTTGGCATCGACGCGGAGGCCGCGATGCGCGAAGCGAACGAGAAATTCTACAAGCGGTTCACCTTTATGGAAGCGCGCGCCGCCAAAGAAGGCAAGTCGCTCGCGGACATGACGCTGGACGAACTCGAGGAATTGTGGAAACTGGCAAAAGCGTAACGAGCATCATTCGCGTGCGCATGAGTTCGAGCGACGCACATTACGGTGGCGACTTGGTCGACGGAGCGCGCATGCTCGAACTCTTCGGCGACGTTGCGACGGAGCTGCTCATCCGTCTGGATGGCGACGAAGGTTTGTTCGCCGGTTACGACAGCGTCGAGTTTCTCGCGCCCGTGCGCGCGGGCGACTACATCGAAGCGTCGGGCCGCATCGACAGCACCGGCAATACGTCGCGTAAGATGTCGTTTGAAGCGCGCAAAGTGATCGCTGCCCGCCCGGATGTCGGACCGTCGGCCGCGGACGCGCTCGCGGAACCGATCGTCGTATGCCGCGCTTCCGGGACGTGCGTCACTCCGCGAAAGAAGAAACGAACTTAGTAAGCGGGTAGGCGCCGCTGCAGCTGTTCGACGGTCGTGCCAATGTGGCCGACCTGTATTTCGGTGTTCACAACTCGTGTCCCAACGTTTTCGAGGCGCGTGTCTACGTGCTCCAAACGCGTCTCGACGCCCTCAAGGCGTGTCTCGACGCCTTCCAGCCGTGTTTCAATGTGGCCGACTCGCCGATCCAAGGAGCCCACGTGAAACTCCAAGCCGCTGAGGCGGCCGTCAACAACCTCAAAACGCTTGTCGTGTTCAAGGAGCTTGGCATCTACGAGATCGAATCGTTTGTCAACCGTCGCAAATCGCTTGTCTAGTTGAACAGCTAGTCCGTCCTTGAAATCAATCAAGGCGTCCAAAAGCTCGCGGGTGGTCGGGTCTCTATCCATAAGCGCTATCAAGCACTACAAATGTTGCCGCAATGATTCCTTGCAGCGAACGTAATGTTTCCGAAACCTCCGCGCGCGGGTCCACTCCGCACATTTTTCGTCCATAGCATCAAATTTCCGGAATAGCCGCTCGAACCGCTCGAGAAACTCTTCCCGAAAAGCGAGTATCTCTTCCAAAATATCGCTCCAGGTGGGTTCTTCGGGCGAGACCCATACTCGACGGATCATATCAGCCGCTCGTGCGTCATGCGCTTCCAGAACAGCTCGTAATAGCCGAATTGTAAGAGCAACACGACGCAGTACGCGATCGGATAGCCCATCCAAATGCCGTCGATGCCGTACTTGTGCATCAGGATCCATGCCGCCGGCACTTCCACGGCCCAAATCGCGAAGATACCGTTGAACGTCGGCCAAAACACGGTGCCGCTGCTGCGCATGACGCCGCTCAGTACCGACGAGTTGCCAAAGAGCAGATAACTCCAAAGCGTGATCATCAGCAATGCGTGCGCGATATGCAGGGGACGCTCGGATGTGACGAACCACCCGAGAATATTCCACGCAAAGATGTAGCACAGCACGATAATGATGCCGCCGATGACGTAGTTCAAACCGACGCCCGAACGGATCACGCTATTGAGCTTGTCCTCACGTTTGGCGCCGATGCACTGCGCGCCGAAAATCGATGCGGCAATGCCGATGCTGATCGCGGGGAACTGCACGTAGCCCACGATTTGGTTGACCGCGCCGTATGCGGCGGTCGCGTCCGAGCCGAAGCGGTTCACGAAACTGATGACCGCGATCTCCGCCAGCGCGACCATAATGACTTGCAAACCGATCGGCACGCCCAGGCGCACGACGGTTTTCATGATTTTCCAATCGACGCGCATGTCGCGCATCATTTCGAAATCGAACGAGAGCGGATCTTTACGGCGCGCCAAAAGCACGAGCAACGCGACAAAGGCGATCGAGTTACTGATGTATCCCGCGATCGCCGCCGAGGATACGCCCAAGCGCGGGAAACCGCCCCAGCCCAAAATGAACGCCGGCGTAAGAACAGCCAGCAGGATCGCGCTGACGATCAGAAAGTAAAACGGCGTTTGCGAATCGCCGGTGCCGCGGATGAACGTCGTATACGCCAAGTACGGAAAGAGCATCGGGCACGAAAAGAAAATGAGCTGCGAATACACGGTCGCGTCGTGCAAGATGTCGGCCGGCGTTTGGATGAGCCGCAGCAGGTCGTTGCTCAGGAAAATCCCGATGATCGCGACGATAACGCCGAGGATGACGCTAATCGAAAGCGTCGTGCCTGCCACGCGTTTCATCGCGGGGACGTTGCCCGAGCCGAACGCCTGGCCGATCAGAATCGTGCTGCCGCTGGAGAGGCCGATCAAGAACGAGATCAGCAAGAAAATGATCGGGAAGATTCCGGAGACTGCCGCGAGCGCGCGCACGCCGATCAGCTGGCCCAGATAAATGCTGGCCACCGTTTGCGACGCCGACTGCAACACGTTGCTGAGCAGCAGCGGTACGAGGAAAATCAGGAAGAGCCGCCACATCGGCCGGCTTTCGTCGAAGATGTTGACCTGGCCGCGGCGCATGGCCGGGCGAGCTGCCGTCGCCATCGGCGCTCGGGTTGGCGAGCAGGGTGCTAATCTCTTTTTCCGGGAAATGGCTGCGGTGCGGCTCGATAAGTTCATGAAGATCTCGCGGCTCAGCAAGCGGCGCAGCGAGGCGCACGAAGCGCTCGTTCACGGTCGCATAACCAAAGACGGCAGGCCGCTCAAGCCCGGCTACGACGTGCGTCCCGGTGACGTTCTGGTCATCCACTACGCGACCAGGTACGTCACCGTGCGCATCCGCGAAGTGCCGCTGCGCATGACGCCCTCTGTCAAACCTGCCGCGCTCTACGATATCGTCGACGACCGGCCCGACGACGATGCGTAATCTTTCCGCCGACACGAAGGACGCGCTGGCGCGCAACCTGCCCGCGGAAACGCACTGCCGGCAGGCGTTGCTCGCAGGGCTCGTGCTCTACGGCACGCGATCGATCGGCAAGCGCACGTACTTCGTGACGCATCGCAACGCGGTGGCGCGGCTGTTAGTGAGGCTTTCCCCTCGAGACGCGCGCTTCGCGCGCTCCTCGGCCCTTCGGCCGGCGCGCTCTGGCGCGCTGCTCAGGATGACAAACGCGGCGCAGCGGATCGCGATTCCGGTCGATGCCGAACGCGCGCGTAAGCCTGTACGCAAGTGCGACCGCGTGATGGAAGCGCGGGCCGCGTTTTTAACGTGCGGTTCGGTCTCCGCCGGATCGCAAGGGTATCATTTGGAATTCGTCCCGCCGGATCGCGAGCGCGCCGAGCGGCTCGAATGGATATTGCGCGCCGTTGCCGGTCCCCCGAAAAAAATGAATCGCAGCGGACGCACGACCCTCTACTATAAAGACTTCGAGGCGATCGTCGAATTCTTCGGCGTCACCGGCGCGCATCACACTGTCTTAGAACTCGAAGGCATCCACGCGCTGAAGGAAACCAAAAATCGCATTCACCGCTTAGTGAACACCGAGGCGGCCAATCTCGAACGCGTCGCCGGCGCGGCCGCAGCGCAGCGCGAGATCATCGATTACGTGAGCTCCGCGCACGGTCTGCGCCACCTCACCGCAGCCTTGCGCGAAATCGCCGAGCTGCGCATCAACTATCCGGACGAAAGTTTGGCGGAATTGGGCAAGCGCTGCAGTCCGCCCATATCCAAACCGGCCGCGGGCAGCCGCCTGTACGCGCTGGCGCGCCTCGCGCGCCGCCTGCGCGGGGAATCCGGCTCGAGATGACTAAAGGCAAAAGTTCTATGCGAATCGGTATCAACGGCTTCGGCCGCATCGGAAGAAACTTTACCAAAGCGCTGCTCGAGCGGCATCCCGGAGTCGAAATCGCCGCCGTGAACGACCTCACGACCGCCACGGAATGCGCGCATCTTTTCAAATATGACTCCAACTACGGCACGTTCGAAGGCGACGTCTCCTGCGAAGGCGGCTCGCTCGTCATTGACGGGCGCAAGATCACGGTGCTCGCCGAGCGCGATCCCGGAAAACTTCCGTGGAAAGATTTAGGAGCCGACGTCGTGATCGAGTCGACCGGCCTATTTACCGATGCCGAAAAAGCGCGCGCCCACATCACGGGCGGCGGCGCCAAAAAAGTGCTGATTTCGGCGCCCGCCAAGGGCGAGGATATCACGATCGTGCTCGGCGTGAACGAGGGCAACTACGATCCCGAAAAGCACAACATCATCTCCAATGCATCGTGCACGACGAATTGTTTAGCCACCGCCGTCAAACCCATCGTAGACCATCTCGGCTGGGTCAAGGGATTCATGTCGACGATCCATTCCTACACGAACGATCAGAATATTTTGGATGCGCCGCACAAAGATTTGCGCCGCGCGCGCAACGCGGCGACGAACATCATTCCCACATCGACGGGCGCCGCCAAAGCGCTGTACCTCACCATTCCCGAGATCAAAGGCACCTTCGACGGTTTCGCGCTGCGCGTTCCGACCGCAACGGTTTCGATGATCTATCTCGTCGCGCAGGTCAAGCGCGAGACGACCAAAGACGAAGTCAATCAGATCCTCAAACGCGCCGCCGGCGGCGAACTGAGCGAATACGTGCAGTACTGCGAACAAGAACTCGTTTCGAGCGACTTCAAGAAGTCCACGTACAGTTCGATCGTGGATTCGCTGCTGACCAACGCCAACGGCGATCTCGTGCAGATCGCGGCCTGGTACGACAACGAGTGGGGATACTCGTGCCGGCTGGCCGACCTCACTGCGCTGGTCCTCGAAAAAATACCCGCGCGAGCGTAGTGCCACGCTTCGCACACTGAAAGACGCGGATGTGCGCGGCAAGCGCGTGCTGCTCCGCGAAGACCTCAACGTGCCGCTCAAAGATGGCCGGATTCTCGACTACAAACGAATCGATTCCGCGCTGCCGACGCTGCGCTATCTGGCCGATCGGGGCGCGCGCACGATTATCGTTTCCCATTTGGGACGGCCCGAGGGCAAGCGCAACGCGAAATATACGCTGAAGCCGGTCGCCGCCGCGCTCAGCGAACGCCTGCACTGCGATGTGCCGCTCGTGCCCGACGTCGTCGGTCCCGCCGCGCAAGCGGCCGCGGAATCGCTGCGCGACGGACAGATGATGATGCTCGAAAACGTTCGCTTCGAACCGGGTGAAGAACGCAACGATCCGCATTTCGCAAAACAGCTCGCAACGCTCGCCGATCTCTACGTCAACGACGCTTTTGGAACGGCGCACCGCGCCCACGCTTCGACCGAAGGCGTCGCGCATTGCTTGCCCAGCTTTGCCGGTTTGCTCATGGAAGCCGAGATCGCCGAGCTTTCGAAGCTCTTGAACGATCCGGAAAAACCGTACGTCTGCGTCATCGGTGGTGCGAAGGTCAAAGACAAGGTCGGCGTCTTCAACACCTTGATGGATCGCGTCACGGCGTTTTGCATCGGCGGCGGAATGGCGAACACGTTTTTGGCGGCGCAAGGAGTCGACGTCGGCACGTCGCTGCGCGATGACGATCTGCAACCGGCTCAAGCGATGCTCGAGCACGCGCGCAAGCGCGGCGTCGAGATGATGCTCCCGGTCGACGCGGTGGTTTCGGCAAAGTTCGACGACGATGCCGGCGCGCACACGGTCGATCTCGCCGGCGTCGGCGATTCGATGATCCTTGATATCGGACCGAAGACGGCCGGCGCATACGCTAAAACGATCGAAGCGGCACGCACGGTGGTCTTTAACGGACCCATGGGCGTCTATGAGAAAAAGCCTTACCGCGAAGGCACGCGCGCAGTCGGCGAAGCGATGGCGCGCGCAACGGCGCGCGGTGCGCGCACGGTCGTGGGCGGCGGCGACGCCGCAGCAGCGGCCGAAGAACTGGACTTCGCGGAGCGCGTTACCCACGTCAGCACCGGCGGCGGCGCGACACTGGAATTTCTCGAGGGTAAGGAACTCCCGGGCATAAAGGCACTCGAAGCATGAGACCCGTGATCTGCGCGGGCAATTGGAAGATGCACAAAACCGGACGCGAAGCCGTCGCGTTCGTCGACGCATTTCTGCCGCTCGCCAGCGCGCTTCCGGGGCGCGTCGAAATCGTGCTCTGTCCGCCGTTCACGGCTCTTGCCGCGATTCGGGCGAAGCTCGACGGCAGCCGCGTGCGCTTGGGGGCACAAGACGTGCACTGGGAAGAGAGTGGAGCTTTTACGGGCGCCATCTCCGCGCCGATGCTGCGCGAATACGGCGTGCACTATGTCATCATCGGTCACTCAGAGCGGCGCGAGTATTTCGGGGACACCGATTTGACGGTACGGCTCAAAACGGCCGCTGCGCTGGCCGGCGGCCTAACGCCGATCGTGGCGGTCGGTGAAACGATCGCGTTGCGCGACGCCGGAAAAACGCTTTCGCACGTCACGCTTCAAACGCGCGCCGCGCTCGAAGGCTTGAGCCAAGCCGACGTCGCGCGCGTCGTGCTCGCGTACGAACCGATTTGGGCGATCGGCACGGGCCGCAGCTGCGATCCGTCCGAAGCCAATGCGGTGATGGCCGAGATGCGCGCCTGCGTGCCGGGACTGCGCGACGTACCGATTCTCTACGGCGGCAGCGTCAAACCCGAAAACATCGCCGCGTACACCACACAGCCGGAGATCGACGGCGGACTCGTCGGCGGCGCTTCGCTGGACCCGTCGTCGTTTGCGGCGTTGTGCGAAAAAGCTTCGTGAGGTTCCGTCCCATCGTCATCTGCGTGCTCGACGGGTGGGGCTGCCGCGACGAGCTGCATGGCAATGCCATTGCAGCGGCGCGTCTGCCGGAATGGAACGCTTTACTCGAACGCTACCCGTGGACGATGCTGAATGCTTCGGGTGAATACGTCGGCCTTCCCAAAGGCATCATGGGAAACAGCGAAGTCGGCCATACGAACATGGGAAGCGGTCGCGTCGTGGCCCAAGGCGTGACGATCATCGACGAAGATATCCGCTCCGGCGCCTTTACTCAGAACGCCACGCTCCATGCCTGCACCGAGCACGTCCAGCGCAGCGGCGGAACGCTCCATCTGATGGGCCTCGTATCCGACGGAAAAGTCCACAGCTCGCTCGATCATCTCTTCGCGCTAGTGGACGCGATACAGAGAGCCGGCGCAAACTATGCAATCCATGCGTTTCTCGACGGGCGCGACGTGCCGCCGCGTTCGGGACGAGACTATCTGGGCGCGCTGCAACTGAAACTGGACTCGCTCAAGTCGCCGGCGGCAATAAAAACCGTGATCGGCCGCTTTTATGCGATGGACCGCGACAATCGTCCGGAACGCACACAGGCGGCATTCGACGCGATCGCTCACGCGCGCGCGCAGTACGACGCACCGACCGCGCAAGACGCGCTCGCGGCGGCATACGCACGCGGCGAGAACGACGAATTCGTCAAGCCGACCACCATCGCCGGAGGCTTGCCGGTGCGCAGCGGCGATGCGTGCATCTTTTTCAACTTCCGTCCCGATCGCGCGCGGCAGCTCACCGTGGCTTTCAACCAGGCCGGCTACGACGACTTTCTCTTCGCCACGATGACGCGCTACGACGAAACGTTTCCCAATCCGGTGCTCTTTGGTCCGCGCCCCCAATTCGATACGTTCGGCGAGATCGTTTCGAAGCAGGGACTGCGGCAGCTGCGCCTGGCCGAAACCGAGAAGTACGCGCACGTCACCTATTTCTTTAACGGCGGACGCGAAGACGTTTTCGAAAACGAAGACCGCAAACTGATCCCATCCGACCGCAGCGTTGCCACCTACGATCTCGAACCGGCTATGCGCGCGCGCGAAATCACGCAGTATGCCGTCGATTCCATCGCCGCCGGCACCTACGACGTCATCGTCATGAATTATGCCAACGCCGACATGGTCGGGCACACCGGCAAATGGGAGCCCACGGTTGAGGCAGTCGAGATGCTCGATACATGTCTGGGCGAGCTCGCGCGCGCGACGCTGAAAGCGGGCGGATTGCTCGCAATTACCGCCGACCACGGCAATGCGGAAGAGAAAATCGATCCGCAAGGAAACCCCTTGACGGCGCACACGACCAACCTCGTGCCGTTGGTTCTGGTGGCGAAAGATTTCACGTGCACGCTCAAGAGCGGCGGAAAGCTGGGCGACGTCGCACCGACGCTTCTGCACTTGGCCGGGCTGCCCGTACCGGCCGCAATGACCGGCAAGGACTTGATTCAATGAAGATCGGCGATATCGATATCGCGCTCGTTCTCGGAAGCGGGCTCTCTGAAATTTTGGCTAGCGGCGCAATCCCCGCGTGGTCGGAAGGCGGGCGCATCCCGTTCAGCGAGCTGAAACTGCCCGTCGCAAAACTCGCGGGACACGCGGGCGAAGCGGTCGCGGGCGAGTGGCATGGCAAACGCGTCTTAGCGTTCGCGGGCCGCGTTCACGGGTATCAAGGATTTAGCGCACCGGAAATCACGCGCTCGGTCGCGCTGGCGCGCGCGCACGGTGCGTCGAAACTTCTGCTGACCAACGCGGCGGGCGCGATCAACGAACAGTTCCGCGCCGGCGATCTCATGCTTATCAGCGACCACATCAATTTGACCGGCCTCAATCCGTTGCTGGGAAGCGAACTTGCCGATCCGTTCGTGAACATGACCGATGCATACAGTCCGCGCCTGCGCGAAGCCGCGCGGAACATCGATGCGAATGTACGCGAAGGCGTCTATGCCGGATTGCTCGGGCCGAACTATGAAACGGCCGCCGAAGCGCGTTACCTTCGAACGATTGGAGCCGACGCGGTCGGCATGTCCACGGTGCTCGAAACGATCGCGGCGCGCGCCGCCGGCATGGAAGTGTTCGGCGTCAGTCTGATCACGAACGCCGTCGCCGCCGCCGACACGTCGCACGCAGAAGTTACCGCGATCGCGAAGCAGGCCGCAGCGCGGCTCGCCGCGCTGCTCGACGGCGTTGTAGCGGCGGCTTAAGTCTATGAAAATTCTCGCCGTTATTATCTTCGCATTTCTCTTGGTCGGAATCACCGGAGGCGTGTGGTCGTTCTTGCTGCTTGAGAACCTGCGGACGTCGCCGGCGCTTCCCTGGTGCGTTCCGGTCATGGGCGTACTGCTGTGGATTCTTTGGCAGTATTTGAGCGGACGTTGGGGTCCGAGGAGATCGGCCGGCTACCGGTCACAAGCTTTGCGCGCACATACATTGCCGGCCGGGACATTTCTGACCGCATCGATCGCCGGGCTGTGCGCGGTGCTGTCGCTGGCCGGTTTATGGCTGCTGCTCTCGCGGCTGACCGTCATGCCGGCTCATCTCTTGCCGCCGTTTTCGCACTATCCGATCTTGACGGTAGCGCTCATCCTCTTGATGTCACCCCTCGTCAACGCGATCGCCGAAGAAGCGGCCTTTCGGGGTTACGTGCAGGGCGCGCTCGAGCCGCGGATGGGCGGCGCGGCCGCGATTTCGGTTACGGCTCTGCTCATGCTGCCCGCGCATGGCTTCACGCAGGGCTTCGCATGGCAAGTCGTGCTGTTCTATCTTTTAATCGATATCGTGTTTGGCACAATGGCCTACCTGACAAATTCCATCGTGCCCGGCATCATCATCCATGCCGCCGGACTGCTGCTCTTCCTCACCGTGGTATGGCCGTCACCGGCCGCCCGGTTTTCGCTGTGGGAATCGCTGGGCGCGGTCGTAATTTTCGGCATTGCATCTGTCGTCGCGTACGCGCAGCTGGCAAGACACCGGCGCAACTCACTATTGCACGGCGAAATAGCTCCCGCTTGAGTCCACGCCCAGCGTTCTTCCGCCAATCGTAACAGCGCGCGTTTGATGGTCCCAAAAGCCAAGCACGGAAAACGCCGCCGGGCGTAAGGCCGCGAACAACCGCCGCGCGCGCGAAGAAACCGCGAGCGCATCGCGCACCCAGCGCGGATGCTCGCGCGGAAGGACGGGAGTTTCCAGTTCGTCATCGGGTAACAGCGCGTACGGCAGCGCCGCCGGCACGGAAGACGACTCAACCCAGGGCCGAAGCATCGAGCACCTTTCGCAAGTTGCGCAGAGCGGTTACGTGCAGCTGCGAAGCGCGCTGCGGCGAAATCGCGAGCGCGCGGCCGATTTCGTAGAGCGACTTGTTGGAGTAATAGTACATCGTGACGACGCTGCGCTGGCGGCGCGTCAATTTCATCAGTGCGTTGTGAATGTATTCGCGGCGCATCGTCTGACCCGCCAGCCGCGCCGGATCTTGCGTCCAATCGGGCTGCAGCGACTCGTCGGCGGGCAGCGGCGAATCGAGCGAGAGCGGCGCGTACCGGTAAGCGTGCAGCGCGGCGCGACGCAGCGACGGCCTGCGCATCTCCATTTCGACTTGCGACGGAATGACGCCGCTGTCAAGCGCGAGCGCATAACGCTCGCGTTCGGCCTCCCGCAGTTCGCGCCGCACCCGTTCTGAAACGGGGTCGAGCCGGCGCAGACCGTTGAGCATCGTTCCGGCGACGACGCGCGAAACGTAGACGCGCATCTCCGGGCCGCGTTGCGGATCGAACGCGTCCACTGCACGGATCAATCCGACGCAGCCGTCGCCGATTAAATCGTCGAGATCGCTTCCGGCAACCATGCGCTGTATGCGGCGCGCGATGCTGCGCACCAGCGGAAAATAGGAACGGATCACCGCTTCACGCGCGCTCATGGCGTGAGCTGCGAGGAGATCTTCTCCGCGCACGACTCGGCCACGAGTTCCCCGAATTCGCCCATCGCCTCCGAAAGCGGAGCCAAGACGCTTTCGATCACCGGTTCGAGCGAAAGCGCCGCGATTCGCCTGGCGTCGGAGCCTTCAATCACGGCTCAAATTGTCGGCGATGCGCATCATCTCGTCGGCCGCTTGCACGCCTTTGGCGTTGGCTTCATATGCACGCTGCGCGGCGAGTATCTGCATCATCGCCTCGACGATCGTCACGTTGGATCGCTCGAGCATGCCGAACTTCAACTCGGGACCGCCGCGCTTGCCCGGATCGACGAACCGCGCTTTTCCCGACGCTTTGGTTTCGAAGAAGAGCGTGCCGCCGGCCGACTCCAAATACTCCGGAGATGAAAACTCCGCTAACCGGATGCGCCCGCATGTCTTCCCGCCCGCCGCAGTCTGCGCGGTCACCACGCCATTGGAAGCAACGCTCACCGAGATAGCGTCCGGCGGAATGCGCGCTCCGATAAGACGGCGTCCTTGCGCATTTCGCAGCGCGCCGTCGGGCGAGCGCGAGAACTCGCCGTTGCGCGTGAACGCCGCACGCCCCGCACCGTCTGCGACCGCGAAGAACCCGGCTCCCTGGATCGCCAGATCGAACGGACCGCCGCTGCGTTCCAACTTTCCCTGCGTGAACATCACATGCGCGCCGGCCGGGGCCGTTCCCAGCGTGCCGCCGCGGGTCGCGATGTCGGTAAATGTTTCGGCGGCGCCCTTGAATCCGGCGACGTCGGCGTTGGCCAGGTTGTCGGCGACAATCTCGAGATTATTTTGCTGCGCCGCCATTCCGGTGGCGGCGGCGTAGAGCGCGCGGTTCACTTGAAATCCGACATCTTGGAACCGGCGCGCTGCGAGCTCTGATCGATCGCACTCAAAATTTTCTGCGCCGCTTCGAACGACCGCTCGGCTTCGAGCACGTTCACCATCTCGCCGGCCGCGTCGACGTTGGAACTTTCCAGGAAGCCGGCGCGCACGTAGGACCCGCGCGCCAACGCGGTGTTCACCAACCTCCGGCCGAGATCGTCGCGCAGCGCGCCGAAGCGGTCGCGCGTGAATGCGCCGCTGCGCGTCCGGATCGTGGCGCCGCCGGCTGTACGCAACACGAATGCGCCCTCGCCGACGATAGCGCGGTCGAGCGCTCTGCCCGTGCGGCGGAGCGCGCCCTGTTCGCCGTCCGCAACACCTTGCACGCTAACGCCGCCGGCGCGCAGCCAACCGCGAGCGACGCTGCGCCTGAAACCGTCGGTCGATCCGTTGGCGAGGTTCTGCGCGGCTATCTCCAGCCGCGTTTGCGCTGCCGACATCGCGCTCGCCGCCCATGCTATGCCATCCATGCCCGCATGGTAGACGGCGGGCGTGAACGAAAGATGGCCGGAAGATGAAAGCCGCTCGCGCGATGCTCGCGCTGCTCATGCTGGCCGGATGTTCACAGACGGCGCCCCAAGGCGCCGCCGATACCGCTGCTGCGCGGGAACTTCGCGCGGTCGAACGGCTCAAAACGCAGTACAATCCAGTCATCACCGGGTTCGACGCAAAGGGCACGACGCTCGACGTCTTTGTCGAAGCAGAGCAGATGAGCGAGATGGATGGGGCGGCTGAAGCTGAGATGAAAGCGAAGGCGCTCAAGCGCTGGCACGACACGTGGAAGGCCAACAAACCCGGCAAGCACCACACTCTCACCGTGCGTTTACGCACTTATTTCGGCGAAGTAGTCTTCAGCGAATCAGCAA